>WNGO01009549.1_pt1 | contig 11040 bp, 10 predicted proteins | sample 5400511 | NCBI WGS metagenome assembly WNGO01 (sample SAMN13153380, study PRJNA577476) | soil metagenome | isolation source: 20 cm soil or saprolite under Garry oak tree replicate 2 | place: USA:California | collected 2016-06-15
AAATAACGGAGCAAAACTGCCGAGGGATAGAGCAGAATAAAGAGGTCACGATAGCGAAGCCCCACACTAGACTTCATGCGGAGTCACATCGCCGGCGTCCGTCATGGGTAGAGGTTCGGCTCGGTTGAATCGATTTGCCCGCCGCCCAGGGAAGCGTTATGGTCCAAACAAATCGCAAATCGGCAGGATTTAAGGTCGTTTAGGAATCAGCGGCGCGACCCGTCCACCGAGGCGAACGTAGGACTTCCCATGGTGAAACCAATTCGCTTCGTCATTGTAACCATCTACACTTTGGTCTTTTGCCTCGGGTTTTTATTGCAAAATTTTTCCATCGCCGCCGACTCGAGACCGGCTTGGCAAGCAGAGTGGGAGAAAACAGTCAAAGCGGCAGAGGAAGAAGGCGCGCTGGTCATTTATATGACCCAGGCGTTCGAGCCGGTTTTTCGCGACACTTTTCAGAAAAAATTTCCCAAAATCAAAGTGACTATGGCGACGGGTAGAGGGCCTGAGTTGAGCCAGCGGGTCATGAGCGAGCGACGGGCGGAGAAGTTCGCCGTGGATCTTTATATTTCCGGAAACATATCGCCACTGACCGTGTTTCATCGGGCGAAGATTTTAGAACCGGTCAAACCGTTGTTGCTGTTGCCGGAAGTTCTGGATACGGCCGCCTGGTACGAAAGCAAACATCATTACGACGATCCTGAGAACCGATACATCTTTGTCTTCGAGGGCACGCCGCGGAGCGGCGAGATTACTTACAACACCAAAGTGGTGAATCCTTCGGAGATCAAATCCTATTGGGATTTGCTCAGTCCGAAATGGAAGGGAAAGATCGTTTCGGTCGACCCGCTCGTTTCGGGTCCGATCAGCGCGGCGCATATCTTTTTCTATAAGCAGCCGGATCTCGGTGCGGAGTTTTTGCGCCGGCTTCACGCCGAAACGGATATTGCCATCGTGCGCTCCAACGAGCAGATGCTCGATTGGTTGAGCGCGGGAAAATACGCCTTCGGGATCGGCGCGCGGGATGTCGACACAGCGATGATGCAAGGGCTGCCGCTCATGCAATTCTTACCGGGTTCTCTTAAAGAAGGATCTTCCGTTACGGCGTACAACGGCACGTTAAGCTTTTTCAACCGCGCGCCCCATCCCAACGCCGCGAAAGTTGCCGTCAATTGGCTATTATCTCGCGAAGGACAAACCGCATGGCTAGAGTCGAATCAAAAAACCGGCGGCCTCTACGATTCACTGCGAGAGGATATTTCCAAAGAAAAAGTGAGCGAGCGGGCGCGGCGGATCAAAGGAGCTAAGTTTCTCTGGTTGAATCCCGCTTGGATCGACGAGCTGGATACGATCCGCGATATCATCAAAAAGGCTTTGGCGAGCGCCGGCAAAGCGAAGTGAGGGCAAGGTTTTGCGGACATAAATGAGTGTTTACATGCCGCCCCCGCTCCGCGGCGGGTTTTTATCTGTCGCCAACGAAACCAGCTAAGCCGTAAGCAGCTTGCCAATTTGCCTCGCGTCGTCGAGCTTTTCGAGATTGAGAAGAGTGCTTTCCAGCTTTTCAACTCGGGGCCGAGAAAGGACACGCGAAGCCAGCAGGCGAAATTTCTTTAAAACCTCTCCCCGCGTCATCGGGTGTTTGTCGCTGCCCTTCGCATGGAGGACCTTCTCGCGATAGCTTTTCCCATCCCGGAGTTGGACCTCAAGATCTACTCCGTGGCGGCCTTCGTCGCCCAGCGCCTCGAATTCAGGGTCTGCGATAACCTCGATCTTTTTAGTCGTCGCCAGTATATCGGCGCGGCGAATTGATTTGTTTGTGACCTGGTCGACGAAGAATTCGCGATCATGCAGCAGCACGGCGACGCAAAAAAGCAGATTCATTTGCGCTGTCGTCATGCTCTTGGGTTCGTAGGGCCAGCCGACGTGGAGTTTGGTGGCGCGTGTGGTGCGGATCCGGATTTTGTCGACGTTATCCGCGTTGACCTCCGGGTGCTCGTGAAGGATTGTTTTGAGCGCGTCGATCGACGTGTGATTGCTGCCGCAGCAGGGATAGGGCTTGAACCCGACGTTGAGAGTTTCGAATCGTTCGCCGAGTCGGTCCGTGAGATGTGATAGATCCGGTTTATCGATGAAGGTCGAGCAAAAGCCGCCGTACGGTGCCTCGAGAACATCTTCGATCCCGGTAAAGCCCTTCGCCGCAAGCAATGCGCCGTAGACTCCTGCCTGAGCCGAGCGGCCAGGGTGCATGCGCTTCACCATCGAGGCATGCTGCGCAGCCATCAATCCGGCTGCCTGAGTACCCGCAATTCCCAGCGCATGCACGGTCTTCATCGGATTCAATCGCAGCATTTTCGCCGCGGCCGCTCCTGCTGCGAACGTTCCCGATGTCGCGCTCGGGTGAAATCCTCGGCGGAGCTGTGCGGCGCCACCAGTCATGCCGACACGGCAGCCGACTTCGTATCCGGCAACGACCGCGGTGAGCAACCGCTTTCCGTCAACGTTGCTGAGATAACGCACCAGCGCGTCCGCAGCTGGTATGGCTTCTGAACCGGGGTGGATGACCCCGACACGGTGCAGGTCATCCATCTCAAAACTGTGAATGAAAGTGCCGTTGGCCAAAGGTGCGCTGGTGCTTGGAACTTCAGCGCCGTCGCCCCAGATGAGAGCTCCTTTGCCTTTGCCCAATTCCTTCGTGAAGGAAGTAATAATTTTTCCCCAGGGCAGGGTGGAACCGAAGAGGGCACATCCGAGCGAATCGATAAAACAAAACTTGATATGTGACAGCACCTCCGGCGGAATGTCTTTATAGGAGAATTCGGCGATGAATTCCGCTAAGGTTCGAGTCGGAGAGATTTCAGTAGCGGTTTCTCGCAATTGCGGTTTGGCCATAAATACTCCTTGACAAATGACCTTCTGTGACTTTGATTAGCGGCTGGTGAACAGATTCATGGGATTGCTGTAAAAATTAGGCCGGTAACGCCCATCGTCGCCACGTCCAAAACGGAGAACGCTTTTCACGGAGTCTATCGTTGCATTCGATCGGCGCCACCGAAACGATGCTAGCCTTTTCATACGATGACCTGCCATTGTCAAGCGGCGGTCACCCGGAGGATCCATGAGAGAGCCTAACCGTTTAGTGAGCCTCCTCTATCTATGCGCAGTAGCGATTATCCTTTTCTTTGACTCGCCTGCGCTTGCCCAAAGCTCCAATGTGCTGAAGAAATACGATGGGCTGCGGGGAAAAGAGCGGGAGCAACAACTCATAGAAGGCGCCAAAAAGGAAGGTAAGGTTGTCATTTACAGTTTCACGGCCGTCGATCAGCTGAAGCCGCTGCTGGATGAGTTTCAAAAGAAATATCCCTTCATCGCGGCGGAGCACTACCGAGCGAACGCGACCGGGGTCTTCAACAAGTTTGCAACCGAGGCGCGCGCCGGACAAACCTTTGCCGACGTCATCGACATCTCGGCCGGAGAGACGCACACCTTGGGGCAGATGGGATTGATCGATGCCTATCTTTCGCCCAGCAGGGAGGGAATTCCTAAGGAGTTTATGGACGAGAAGGGTTTATGGGCGGCGCACTATCACTTCGTGATCGCGCTGGGTTTCAACGCGCAGCATATCAAGCCGGCCGAGGTGCCGAGGAGTTATGAAGAGCTTCTCAATCCAAAATGGAAGGGCCGTTTCTCACTCGATCCGGCGGATCAGGATTTGTTCGGGGCGCTGCTGCTGCACTGGGGCAAAGAAAAGGCCGTGAGCTATTTTCGCAACTTGGCAAAGCTCGAGCCCAGAATGGTTTCCGGTCACACCCAACAGGCAAACCTCGTCGGCGCGGGAGAAATCCAAATGGCGCCGTGGCTCTATGGCTACAGACCGCTGCAGTTGAAAGACGAAGGTGCTCCGGTTGAAACAGTTCTCTTCGATCCCGTGTTGTCGAATCCGGCTTACCTCCTTCTAACCAAAAGTTCTCCGCACCCTCACGCTGCCGGCTTGTTGATCGACTGGGCGCTGGCGGCGGACGGCGGGATGAAATTTTTCGCTGAAAAGTTCGGTCGCACTCCGACCCGCACCGGATTGAAGGAGCGCTTTCCCAAGCTGCGGGTAGACCGTTATCTTGTGGTGAAACCCGAGATCGTCGGCCCCAACTTTAAAGAATTTACTAAGCTCTACAATGAAATCTTCGCCATCGGCAATTAGAGGCCTTTGACGGACAGAGTTGGAGTGATGAAGTATTGGAATATTGGAGTGATGATCGAGGAGGGACGCGCCGGTTCATCGCAAAATTAAAATTCTTTTCGTGTGCGCTCAGCGTTTCGTTCCCATCGCGAATTGATCGCCGGCCCGGATAGGCTTACCGTCGGCGAAGGTGATCTCCAGCAGCTTCTCACTCTGGACGTGCCGCCCAACTTCGTCTTCCAGCGTGGTCAAGATCTTTTTGCTCTTGATATCGATGACCTCACCGGTCGAGGGATAAGCTCGCCGGCCATCGATGCTGAAGGTGATCCAGCCCGGCTGATCCCTCACGGGGATGTTGGTGATTTGCTTCGGCGGCATGACCGTTGCATCGAAAATGTGCAGGCGACTATTGAATCCATCACTGATCCACAGCTCGGTTTCATCCGGTGTCAAAGCGATGCCATGACTCGGACAGCCATGGCGCTTCACCTTTCCAGTCTTGAATCCCTCCACGGCGACTTGGTGCAGCACCTTGCCGGTCTGTAGATCGCCCACTTCAAATCCGTCCGACCGTATTCACGACCGCATGGGTTTTGGTATCGGCTATCGAAAGCGTCGGCGAGCTCAATGCCGCGAGATAGGCGCGGGTGCCGTCCTCGGAGTAGATCGTATTGTGCGCGCGGCCCGGCACATCGATGGTCTTTATGACTTCCCCCGTGGCGCCACTCACAACGTACCATTTCGGCTTGTCGAACGAAGGCACGTACAAGATTCTCCCGTCAGGGGACACCGCCATCCGATCGCAACAGTCACCGTCATACGTCTTCTCCCAAACTTTCTTGTCGGTCAGTAGATCGAACGCCGCCAACCGCTTAGTGGTGCTGACGTAGAGCCTTGCCGTGCTGGCGTTGGCCGCGATTCCTTTGACATCCTCGGGCTTCTCACCTTCGGCTACCGTCCATGTCGGAATGCGCCGCACGAATTTATATCCGTTGTCGGCGTCGAACACGAGCACTCCCATGCCGCCATGTTCGATTTCGTTGCGGATTCCGGGAACGGCAACGTAGAGAAAACGCTTTTCTTGAACCGGTGCTTGGCCCGAGAGCAATAAGGCCGCCAGTGCTATCCACGTTCCACGCGCGATGCGGTTAGACCTGCTTACGTCCATATGGGTTATCCTCCCCAGGATATCGAAGCATTTGAGCCGAGCGGCTCCCGCTTACTTTATCGCCGCTAGTTTGACTGTAGATTCTACCGGGGCAGCGCCTTCCTGGCTTCATCCAGGAAGCTTGAATCGACGATTTTTTCAGGCTTGGGCAACGGTTTCTTGATCATGCCTTCCTCGGCGATCATATTGAGGACCGTTTGCACGCCTTTCAGATTGACCTCGCCGTTTCGCGGCCAGATCTGTGTTTGCGTGTAGGTCTCCCAGGACTTGGCGATATATTTCGGATCGAGCTTGGTTATGCCGGGAAGAATTTTGATCGCCTCTTCGCGATTGTCGTGCAGCCATCGATAGGTGGACACCAGCGCTTTCAAGTAGCGGACGACGACGCTGCGATTTTTCTGCGCCCATCCCTCCCGCACGCCGATCGCCGAGAGCTGATAGTCGGGCATGAGCTTGTAGGCGTCGCCTAGATTACTGAATCCTTGCTCGACGGCCATGATGCTCAACGGCTGCGCCAGGAGCGCGCCGTCGACCTGGCCGCTCTGCAACGCCGTAAACTGAGTGGTCGAGCCGCCGATCGATAGCAAGCTGTAGTCTCGCGGATAGAGAACCCCGCGCTCCTTGAGCATCTGTTTCATCATCAACGCGGCGGCCGAGGTGATCCCGGACATGGCCAAACGACTCCCGCCCTTGAGGTCTTCCATTTTTTTGTATTTTGGCAACGCTATCAACGAGTAGGTGGTGCCGTTGAAAGAACCGGCGATCAGCTTGATGTCGCTGTTACCCTGCTGACGAAGAACGAACAATAAATTCGGCGGCACGTTGCCGAACTGAAGCGAGTCGGAGATCAACGCCTGAACGATTTGCTCGTTTCGGCTGATAACGATGATCTCCGGGTAGAGACCTTCGCGCTTGAAAAAGCCTTTTTCTTTGCCGACGAAGACTGGCGCGTAGCCGAAGGTCGTGCTGATGATGCCGATGCGAATAACATCGTCGGCGTGGACCGGACGGGAAAAAATCGCGCACAGAAATATCACGAGGAAATAAACCTTGGCGCGTTTCATGCGTTAGACGCCTCCTTGTAGTTTCGCGTATCGCCGTGACCTTTTTTTGTCAAGCAGTGTCTTCGCGGACTTTGTGCGCCCGCGTTTTGCACCAAGCCCCGTCGGGTGCCGGCGATGGGTACTTTGCGGCGAAGCTCGAAAAATACTTGAGACAACCTAAAATTCTAAAAAAACACCCGCTCGTTTCGAGATCTGGCGAATCATACCCCGCTCCCGTGCCCTCGCTCAGGTTCCGAAGTTAGGACTAGGCAGGTCGCGATCAAGACGATTGAAAAATGGACGAAGAATGTCGCCTCGGCGCTAGTTTCTCAATTATCATGGTCGCGTTTTCCGCAGCTGTTTGAATTTACAAATTAAAGAGCCGCTTGGCATTTTGGTAAAGTATTTTTTCTTTAACATCGCCTGACAACACCGGGTGGTTGCGAATGTGCTGCAGGTTGCCCGGAAACTCGCAATCCCAATGAGGAATGTCTGAAGCGAATAAGAAATGATCGGCGCCGACGTAGTCGATGGTTTGCGCTAGCTGCGACTCGCCGGGCTCGATGCTGAAATATATCTCGGATTTTCTTACGAGCTCGCTGGGCTTTTCTTTGAGCAGCGGCATTTCAATCTCTGCGCGTTTTTCCCAGTGCTCGTCGAGCCGGTCCAAATAATACGGCAGCCAGGTCGCGCCGATTTCTAAGAAGGCGATGCGGAGTTTGGGAAACCGCACCGGCACGCCTTGGCAGATCATGCTGGTAAATTGCAGCAGGATGCCGGCGGTAAAGGCGTAGGCGTGAACTTCGGCGAAAGTGTTCAACCCCTCGGCGCCAAGCTCGCGCGACCAACTGCGGGTGCCGTGGATGCCGAGCACGGCGCCGCACTTTTCCGCGGCGGCGTAGACTGGATCGTAGAAAGAATCGCCGAGCGCCAACGGCAAGCCGACCGGCAGGATTTCGAAACCGATGAGCCCGCGTTCTTTGACCGCGCGTTCCAATTCCTCGGCGGCCGCTTGCGGCGAGCGCATCGGTAACACGCCGACACACTTCACACGATCGGAAAGTGCATTGTATTCCGCGGCGAAATGATCGTTGCAGGCTTGAGCGACGGCGATTTGAAACTTGAGCTCTTGGAGTCGGACCACACTGCCTGAGCCCGTGGGGAAGCAGACTGCGGTCTCGATTTGATGCTCGTCGAGGATATCCTGCCAGCGCGCAACCTGGTCACTTGCTGAGAGCTTGCTCCAGGTTCGCTCGGTGACAAAGTGATCGAACATGTAATTGTCCCATGGCTGGTCGCCGGGACGAAGCGCGGTGGAACGGCGGTTCCACGGCTCCTTCAAATATTTGCGGATTTCAGATTCTTTTTCGATGACATGTCCGTCGGCATCGATAGCAGTGAGATTGCTCATGGCTTTATCCTCCTGACTTTTTGTTGATGCACTATTAATTCATTAAAAGAATCTGAGTTGGCCGCCCAAGGTCGCTTGTTGCGCTACCGATTCCCTTTTTTTTCATGGCAACGGCGCAGAAATCATTCTGCATTCTCGTCTCTCTACGCGGGTATGATCAAGCGCCATAAGCCGGCGCGGCCATTGATCCTTGTCGCCGGCCTGCTTGTATCACGTCGTAATTGTTTTTTACCAGAACAGAGCAGCCCTGACTTGAACTTTTTCGTAATTGCAAAAACTTAACGCGACGACGCCATTCTTGTCTCGCTTCTATCCCTTGACGCTCACCCTGAACCTGCCTAATCTATATCGCGGGCTGAAAGTTTCTGAATTCAGAACGTCGTAGCGCATATCGGCTCAAAAGAAGGAGGCTGTATGGCCAAGCTGAGACACATAGCGGTGCACACACCTGATCCAGAGAAGACCGCAGAGTTTTATAAACGTGTGTTCGACATGGTCGAAGTGGGACGCACCGATTCACCCATCGCCAAGGGCGTGTATCTGAGCGATGGCACAATCAACATGGCGGTGCTGCGCTTCAAAACTGTCGAGGCTGCGGACCGCCAGGATGGACTTGGACCCGTGTTTGGGTTGCACCACTTCGGCTTTTGGGTTGACGATATTGAGGACACCCGGCGTCGCCTGGACGAGTCTGGCGCGGAATACCGCTTCGGCCGTCCTGAGACGGCGACGACGAGCTTCTTCGAAGAGAAGTACAAAGGACCCGACGCGGTGATGATCGACATCACCGCTCACGGCTGGGTGGGAGCGCAACCGCCGCCAAAAGACGCAGAGAAAAACAGCGAGGACGACGAAACGGGCATTAACGGATTGCCTCGAGAGGTTTAATAGCTCGGATCGCAGATTTAGACTGGTTTTTTCCGCCGCGAGGTTTTTTTAGACGACTATCGCGTGGCTGCCTCATCGATCACCTTATAGGCGCCTTGCAGATCTCGGTATTCCGGCCGATACACCGGCATGAACTTGTCACCGGGCTTGGGCCGATAGGGCTCGACGCTAGGATCCACGACAACATCGTCGCGCAAACTGAAAACGGGATCGATGCGCATAAAATGATTTTGAAACTTAGTCTGGCCTTCGCGGGACAGCAGCCAGTTGACGAATACTTTAGTCGCGTTGGGATGAGGGAGACGGTTCAAGATACTGAGGGAGCCCTGGGTCGCGCGCATGTAGATGCCTTCCTTGAAAGCGCGCGGCTCAAAGCGGGACAACGGCAGATTCGACTTCATGCCGGCTTGAATATCGCTAGCCGACGGCCCGATGGCGATGGCGAATTTCCCCACGGCGAGCCAATCGACGATCTGCCTGCCGTCGCGCGATATGGTGATATCCATTTCGCCAAAAAGCTGTCGTAGAAATTTAGCGCCGAGATCGGCGTGGTAGTAGGCGAACTGAAGAAATCCCTCGGGGAAGCCGGCCAGCCTGGGATCGATGGCGGCGATCTTGCCCTTCCACTTGGACTTGAGCAGATCCCAATAGGAAGTAAACTCCTTCGTTTCGACAAGCGTGGTGTTGTAGGCCATGTCCGAGCGGACGACGCCTTCAAAGACAAAGATGTATTTGCCTTCAGGATCGCCGTAATGATGGCGTTTGCCGAACCAGTTCGACTGATCCTTAACTTCGGGCAGAACCAAAATAGGCTGGATCGGCTCGAGTAATTTTCCCGGATAGAGAACGTCGAGGGGTGTGCCGGTCGCGCCGAGGTAGATATCGACCAAGTATTTCCCCGCTCGCCGCTCGCTCATCACCCTCGAGATCAGCTCGCCTCCTCGCCCCGTGGCCGATATAAATTTGATCCCGGGGTAGCGCTTACTGAAATCGGCAAACAGCTTATCGAAGGGGCCGCGGGTGTGATAGACGGCGATCTGTCCCTCCTTCTTGGCTGCCTCGACGGTTTCGTTCCACTCGGTCTCCCATGCCGGCTTGGACTCGCCGGCCCGTACGGAGACTGGACCTGCGTAAAGGAGAAATACGCAGCTCAAAGCTATGCTGCTGAAAATCTTTATAAGCCCTTTTACCTCTGCCATTTTGACGATCGTACGCAGGAAGTTGAGACGTATCACGTTTGTGCAACTCTTAAAACATGAAGGTCACAGCGGACGCGGTCGAGGGTTTTATATCTTTTGATTGTCGTCTTGACACGGCGATACGGGCTGGATTACTTCTCGCTGCTGGCTGGCTGGAATCACGGTTGGATCATCGATCTGGTTAGTTTAGGGATTCACACATCGGACCCGGTTCGGATTTTGTCGAGCGGACTAAGTGGATTTTAGTCCCACTCAATCAGCTTAAAGTTACGGATTGTCACGCTCATCGGCTTGATGCAGGGGGTCGTATCATGAAAAAACTTGTCATTTCGTTGTCGTTCCTGTTCAGTTTCGCGCTCGTTGCCAGCGCCGCGCAGGAGAGCGCGCAAGAATTTTTCAAAGGCAAAACGATCAGACTCGTGGTGGGGAACTCGGCAGGCGGAGCGATGGACGACTGGGGGCGCTTTCTAGCGCAGTATCTGGGCAAACACATTCCCGGAAATCCCGATGTCATCGTGCAGAACATGCCGGGCGCCGGAGCGATCATCGCCGCCAACTATATCTATAATATCGCCAAGCCCGACGGTTTGACCGTCGGCGTGGTTAATCCGGCCAATTACATCGATCAACTTCTCGGATCGAAAGACGTGAAGTTCGACTGGCCGAAGTTTTCCTGGATCGGTTCGCCCGAAACCGTCGATCAAGTTTTATTTATTCGCTCTGACTTCCCGTATAAAACGCTGGACGATCTGCGCAACGCCAAAGAGCCGCCAAGGTGCGCGGCTTTGGCGCGCGCCGGATTGGGCTATCTGTTACCGAGACTGCTTGAGGAGGGTCTCGGCATAAAACTTAACATGGTGCTCGGTTATGGCGGCGGCGGCGAAATGAATTTGGCCATCGAGAAAGGAGAAGTGCACTGCCGTGCTGGAACTGTTTCGGCTTACGTCGGCCGTGAGCCGACCCGGGCATGGATCAAAAATGGATTTGTTCGAGGCCTGGTTCAAAGCGGCGCGAAGCGTTATCCGAAATTGCCGGATGTTCCGACTGTCTATGAGCAGATGGAAGCTTACAAAACCCCCGATGCTACGAAGCGGCTGGCGCGAGTCCTGCTTTCCTCCGGCGAGCTCGGTCGGCCCTTTATCGCGCCGCCGGGAATG
>WNGO01002866.1_pt1 | contig 11039 bp, 9 predicted proteins | sample 5400511 | NCBI WGS metagenome assembly WNGO01 (sample SAMN13153380, study PRJNA577476) | soil metagenome | isolation source: 20 cm soil or saprolite under Garry oak tree replicate 2 | place: USA:California | collected 2016-06-15
GCCAGTAGCGTGATTATTTTGTGCTCCTTCTACAAGCTTAAAAAAACGGTTTGCCGGCGCGTCGCTCGTGACAAGAAGTGAAGCGCCGCTCCAAAAGCTCCAAAAAATTCCGGAACTCTGGCTGCCAGTTCCTTTAGAGGTTCTTATGAAAACTTACCGTTGGTTTAATCAAAATCGTCTCTCTCATTTGCGCATGGCAACCGCAGCCTGGGCGCTGGCGCTCGTTAGTGGTGTCGTCTTGATAACGCCCACCATTGCGACTGCGGAAGATACGCATAACACCGTGTTTAGCGTGATGACGCGCAACATGGATCTCGGCAGCGACTACGGACCCGCACTCGCTGCGCACGATCCCCAATCTTTCTTCCATGGCGTTACGACGATCTACAACGAGATCGTCGCGAGCAACATCCCCGAGCGCGCCGCCGGCATCGCTCGCGAGATCCAAGAGACGATGCCGACCGTTGTCTCGCTCCAAGAAGTCAGTCTCGTGCAACGGTTCGTCTGGACCGGGACCCCAGGGCCATTCATCGACCAGATCGATCAACTAGCGGCCCTCCAAACCGCGCTCGCTCAACTTGGTCTTTCCTATTCGCTTGCCCTTGAAGTCCACGAGCTCGACATTGCGGCTCCGTCCGACGCCGGCTACCTCCTTCGTATTCGCGATAGCGAGGCGATCCTCGTCCGATCAGACTTGCCCGCCAACATCCTCACAGCGTCCAACCCCCAAACCGGCCACTACATCCATCTGCTCTCCTTCATCACGCCGGTGGGCCTCGTGATCGCAACAGCGGGCTGGGCGTCAATCGACATCACCGCGATGGGTTCAATGGTTCGCGTCATCGATACGCATCTGGAATCCCGCTCCGCGTCGATAGCTGCAGCCCAAGCGAACGAACTACTGATGAGCCCCGCAGTCACAAACCTGCCTCTCGTAGTTGCCGGCGATCTCAACAGCGGACCCGGCACAACGACTGACGCCTATGACGTCATCGCTGCCGCGATGACGGACACCTGGTCGGCCACCAAACCCAATGATCCCGGTCTCACCTTGCCCTTGCACGGCGAAGACTTCTTTCCGTATGAGACATCGCCCGACCGACGTATCGATCTCATCTTCACCCGCGGATTGCGCCCGGTTACCGATATCCTCATCGGCACGGACGACCTCACACCATCCGGCCTTTATCCATCCGACCACGCCGGGGTGGTCGCCCGGGTGGCCACCCAGTGACCCTGCCCGCTACGTCCGAAGCTAGACATCACGATCGTAATCTTGCGGCGTTTCTCTGTTAGATTGAGATCGCAAACACGATTGCGGACGAGTTGCAAGCAAAGGCTTCTGATCTCTCAGCCCTTGGCGTTATTTAGCGTGTTTAGCGTACATATCTGTTCACGCGGCTGACAACCCCGTGGCGCACAGGCTAAAGATCGCCCCTATCTTGACGCTCATCTCATAACAAGAAGTTGGGCGGCCGTCCCGCAAGCTCCAAAGAAATTCGGAACTTTGGCTTCCAGTTCCGTTAGAGGTTTGTATGAAAACTTATTATTGGTTTAACCGAGACCCACTTAATCGCTCGCCTTCGCCATCGCGTCTCGCCTTCCCGCTCCTGCTCGCTTGCTTTGCGCTTTCTCCGATGGCACAGGCAAGACCCCGTCCCACTCCAACGCCAACTCCGACTGGCACCCCCACACCAACGCCGACCGCCACCCCCGCACCAACACCGACGCCCCCGCTTGCCGGGGAAGATCGTGGCAACGGCAACACCGCAGCCGAAAATGTCCTGGCTCTCAACAGCAACACGACTGGCGCGAATAACACCGCCACAGGTTGGCAGGCACTTCTTCGTAACTTGACGGGCAACTACAATACGGCCAATGGCTATCAAGCGCTCTACCGCAACACGACCGGAGACGGCAACACGGCCAACGGCCTTGGTGCGCTCAACCACAACACTACTGGCTACGCTAACACGGGTAACGGCGGTTTTTCGCTCTATTACAACACAACGGGCAACTACAATACGGCCAATGGTGTTAGTGCGCTCGGAGACAACTTCACCGGCGACAACAACACGGCCACCGGTGCTTTCGCGCTCACTGGCAATACATCTGGTAGCAACAATATCGCGTTGGGCGTTGACGCCGGCGAAAATCTCACCACGGGCGACAACAACATCGATATCGGCAACAATGGTGTTGTTGGAGAATCCAACACGATCCGCATCGGCACAGGACAAACAAGCACCTTCATCTCGGGGATTAGTCAGGCAACGGTTACAGGTAGACCAGTTGGGGTAAGCGATAGTGGTCAACTCGGCACCATAGATCTAAGTGCTTTGCAAGGGCCGCCTGGGCCGCAGGGTGAAACAGGTCCACCTGGGTCGCCGGGTCCGGCTGGTGCAACCGGCGCAGTCGGTCCCGAAGGCCCAACTGGGGCACAAGGTCTAGACGGTCGGCAGGGTGAAACCGGCCCGGAAGGCCCGCCCGGGCCTGAGGGACCTCAAGGTCCCCCGGGAACGGAGGACTTTCTACCCAATCAAAATACGGCTAAGGGTCAAGGCGCCCTTTTCAGCCTTACGACTGGTGGGGCCAACACGGCCATCGGGTTTCAAACGCTCTACAGCAACACTATCGGCGGCTTCAATACCGCCGTCGGTGTGAACGCGCTCTTTAGCAATACGATGGGCAGCGACAACATTGCATTAGGGGACGATGCCGGCTTTTTTCTCACGACGGGCGACTTCAATATCGATATCGGCAATACTGGCGTCGCAGGGGAGGCCAACACCATCCGTATCGGCCAGCCTTATACCCGCTTTGGCCACGGCCAGAATCGCACGTTTATTGCCGGCATTGGTGAGACAACAGTCACAGGCAGACCAGTTGTGGTAAGCGATGATGGTCAACTTGGCTCGATGGATCTAAGTGTTTTGCAAGGCCCGCCTGGTCCAGAAGGGGCGCCGGGTCCGCAGGGCGCAACCGGTGAGACAGGTCTCATGGGTCCGCAGGGCCTAACGGGTGCACAAGGTTCAGAAGGTCCCCAGGGCGCCATCGGCCCGGCCGGGCCGGTGGGTCCCGAAGGACCTCAAGGTCCTCCGGGGACAGAAAATTTTCTACCGAACGAAAACACGGCTAAGGGTGAAGATGCGCTTTTCGGCCTTACATCCGGCGTTGGCAACACCGCCATGGGTTTTCAGGCGCTCTACACCAACGCCGAGGGCAACTACAACACTGCCATTGGTGATTCTGCACTTTCTAGCAATACCGGCGACTACAACACCGCCACCGGTGTTGAGGCGCTGGCTAATAATACCACCGGATTTACCAACACGGCCACCGGTATTGGCGCGCTCGCTAATAACAGCGAGGGTAGCAACAATACGGCCAGCGGTGGTTTTGCGCTTTCAATCAATCGCACCGGCAACGACAACACAGCCACCGGTGTTCACGCCCTCGAGGATAACAGCGAGGGAAGCTCCAATACGGCCAACGGTGAGAGCGCGCTGTGGAGCAACGCCACCGGCAACATCAATACGGCCATCGGTGTTGAGGCGCTCGGTCACAACACCACCGGCAGCGAGAACATCGGATTGGGCTTTTCAGCCGGTTCCAGTCTTACCACGGGCGATAGCAATATTGATATCGGAAACCGGGGCATCGCTGGCGAATCGAGTACCATCCGCATCGGCAACCCAAACCAGACACGTACCTTTGTCGCCGGCATTTTTAACGCAACCGCCTCGGGTGGAACGGCGGTCTTCATCAATTCGTCCGGCCAGCTCGGCACGGTCAGTTCCTCTCGCCGGTTCAAAAGGGAGATTAAGCCCATGGAGCAAGCGAGCGAAGCCATCTTGTCGCTCAAGCCGGTGACGTTTCACTACAAGAGTGACGCCGCGAACACCCCCCAATTTGGCTTAATCGCCGAGGAAGTGGCCGGGGTGAACCCGGATCTGGTCGTGCGCGACAAAAACGGAGACATCTACACCGTACGCTACGACGCAGTGAACGCGATGCTACTCAACGAGTTCCTCAAAGAACACCGGGCGTTCCTACAAGAGCAACGGAAAGTCGATGAGCAAGAAGCGACAATCATCCAACTAAAGTCCACGGTCGCGCAGCAGCAGAAAACATTCGAGTCAACAAGCGCGGCCCAGCAAACGCAAATCCAAGCGCTCGCTGTCGGTCTCCAGGAAGTGAGCAACCAGCTTCAACTGAGCAAACCTGCACAACAAGCGGCCGGCAATGATAGGGAGCCACAGTACGCAGCTTTGCGGATCACGGAGACTGAAAAATGAAAAGCGTGCCAAGCGAAAAGAAGGAACGACCAGAGTCAGTCAAAACGCGATCCCTCGACGACCGCGAGTCGGTACCGAGGCGCATGTCGCGCCGAGGTTTCGTGGGAAACATGGCGCTTGTCACCGCCGCCTTGACACTAGCTCGGGCTACCGACTTTCTAACGAGTCGTGGATGGGTTCAAGCAGCTGAGGTGGTAACCCCCGATCTGCTTCACGACACGTTTAATGGGTTATTGGCGTTCATCGTTCCCGGTCCTGACGATTACTCGGTTGCTCAAGGTGTTAGCACTGTCGATCCGGGAGGAGTGGATATAGGCGTTACGGACATTCTAATTGCGACCCTCGACGAAACGACGCCGTTCGTGCCGCAATTCTCAGCGACGGTCGCCGGTATCCTTAATGGCATCGCCCTAGTAGTCAATCCCTCCCCGCCAGGGACGTTCCTTTCGCCATTTGCCTGCCTTTCGTTCGCCGAGAAAGCCGCGGTTTTCCAAATCATGGATGGCACGGAATCGCTGAAGCCGCTCGCCGGTGTGTTGCCTCCCTTTGTCGCTTTCTTCTGTTACTCGGAGGCAGCCGTGTTCGACCCGGTGACACGTTCACTAACAGGCGATCCGATTGCATGGCACCTGTCTAATTACCAGGGTGTAGCAGACGGCAGGAATGAGTTCCTGGGGTATTTCGAGAACCGCCGCAAGGTGCGGTGAAGGAGAAACACTATGCGTGATATCATCGTTGTTGGAGCTGGAGGAGGTGGAGCAGTCATCGCGAAGGAGCTCGCAAGTCGCGGGCTGGACGTGCTTCTGCTTGAGGCGGGACCGCGCTTTGCCGATCCCGAGCAGGACTGGAGGCACTTCGAAAGCGACGCGAACAATCCCGCCAGTGGATACTTTCGGTTTGGGCCAGCCGATCGATCGAGGCCACCATGGGTGCGCGAGCTCGCTCAAAGCACCTTGTTCGTCCAGCTTTCTGGAGTCGGTGGAACGACTAATCATTACCAGGGAAATTCACCACGAGCCGCTCCCGGTGTTTTTACAGACTACGAAGGCACAGACAGGAATAACTACGACATAGACCATCTGTTTCCATTCGGCTACCGCGAACTCCTCCCGTATTACGAGTGGGTCGAGCATACTTTGCCGGTTGAAACCGCACCGATGGGTCTCAAGGAAGAGATCTTCTTTCGAGGCGCGCAACAGCTCCGTCTCCCGGTCGAGAGCACCAAGGACATCACGCGCGCCGCGTTTCGGCCGCAGCAGAACGCGATCCTGCAACCACGCGGCAATGCAGGTAGGACGAGCGATCCACACAGGTTGGTGTTCCCGCGAGCTGAAGGATGTACGTTCTGCGGCCACTGCTCACAGGGCTGTTTCGAGCCATTAGGTGCGCCGATCAACCTAAAGGCCAAGCGTTCCACGTCGGTCAGCTACATCCCGATGGCTCTCACGTGCGATCAGTGGTCGCGCGGAGGTAGGGCGGTCACGTTGCTGGCGGATGCATTCGCGACGCGTATCAACACCGACGCACAATCGATCGCGCGCAGCGTCACATGGCGCATCGGAATGACCGGCGAAGTTATCACCGAAGAAGCACAGGTGATAGTCCTCGCCTGCAGCACAGTGGAAACGCCGCGCCTCTGGTTCAATAGCGGTCTCCCGAACCCAAACGGATGGGCGGGCCGCGGTCTGACCGATCATTTCGTCGACGCCATTACCGGAGTTATGCCGTTTGATACCGGGTCTACGCGAGGACCGGGCTGCGGCGGGCGAATTGATTTTCCCGGTGTCGGTATGCTGGAAGTAGTGGGCGAGACACCAGGCTTAAGAGCGGCGCTAAGCGCCTTTAGCGACGCTGGCATCCCCGGCTATTATGACAACGGCCTCCCGGGGGGAGACTACGGGGCCGACACGGTGGGGCGTCTCATCGGCACGAACCTGAAGGAGGCGATGTCGAACGTCGATCGCCTATTGAACATCGACGTATTCACAGATGACGATGTCGAAGCGCAGAACCGCGTGACGCTCTCATCGAATTACCCGCCGGATGAGCATGGGGCAGTCCCACGAATTGAGATTCACCAAAGGAGCCGGTCAGCGCGCACGATCGCGAATCGTGAGTTTCTTGTTCAACAAGCTGTGCTTCTGCTTCATGGGCTGGGAGCGACGAAGGTACATCGCATAAACAAACCGCCCTTCGTGATTCACAGCCATTGCACAATGCGGATGGGGCTAAGCGCGGACGATTCAGTTCTCGATGAAAACGCCGAGGCGCGGTGGGTACAACGGCTTTTTATCGCTGATAATTCAGCCCTTGCGAATGGAATCGGCGGCCCTAACCCGACGCTGACGACGCAGGCGCTGGCCACGCGCACAGCCGAAAAGATTTTTCAGCGTTATTTCGGCGGCGCTCCGTGGGTCGGCCGAGAAGCTCCGGTCTCATCGGTCGATCCTGTAGTAACACGCGCGGTGCTAGGGCACGCTGGTTACCACTAAGAAAGAGAGATTAGTATGTCTAAGCGAGCCCTTGTAATCACGTTTGCGGTGCTGCTAAACGTCGCGAGCTCGGCACTCGCCGATGAAGTTGTCGACCGCAGAATCGGCGGTTCTCTCTACCGGCTCGTACGGCCCACAAATTGGAACGGCAGACTGGTGCTTTACGCACATGGGTTTGTGCCGAGTGACGCACCCGTGGCGTTGCCGCCTGAAGGCAGCCTGCTTATCAGCCTTCTGGTGCCGCAGGGTTTTGCGGTCGGGTACTCGAGTTTCTCCGAGAACGGGTGGGCTGTGAGAGACGGCGCGGAGCGCACGCACCAACTGCTGGGTATCTTCTCCGCGAGATTCGCCAGGCCAGAGCGCGTTTATATAACTGGGGTATCCATGGGCGGCCTCATCGCGATCAAGCTGAGCGAAACCTATCCCAACATCTACGCGGGCGCGCTGCCCGCAGGCGCAGTCGCCGGCGGTTCACGCCGGCAGTTTGATTATGAAGCAAATATCTGGACGCTGTTTGACTTCCTATATCCGGGAGTGCTTCCCAGCCACGCCGCTAATGTACCCGATGGAATCAATGTTACACAGACGATTGTCTTACCAGCGCTAGCAGCTATGGAAGTTGATCCAAGTGGCGCGCTTGCGATGGCTCGGATCGATCAGATTCCAATCCCGTTTGCGACACCAGAGGAGCTTGTCGAGTCGATCCTGACAGCCTTAGCTTATTACGCGACAGAATTCACCGACCTCAACAACCGGACGCATGGGCACGGATTCTTTGATAACAGCGGCACGCAATACACCGGAGCGCTACCTCCGGAACAGCTTCAAGCGATCAATGCAGGTATTGAGCGCTTTAGTGCATCAGCCGATGCCTTGAGTTACCTTCAACATTTCTATGATCCCTCGGGTGCGCTCCGCATTCCGATGCTGACGCTGTCAACGTCACGCGATCCCGTCGTTCCGGGCTTCCACCAGATTTCATACAGGGATGCTGTCACTGCTGCAGGGGCGTCCTATTTTCTCGTCCAGCGAGAAATCGATCGATATGGTCACCTTACCTTCACCCCCGAGGAGTTGGGGCAGGCGCTCAACGATCTGGTGCTTTGGGTCGAGTTCGGCGTGAAGCCGGCGCCATAGCGCAAATCGCGGTTACTACCAGTAGAACCGGTAGTCCTAACAAAACAGCGGCAGCTCTGGAGAAACGGACAGAAGGTTCTATCAACGCCGTCCTAGTCTCCCTATCACCCTTCCTGACAGAGTCAGGCACTTCGGCAGCGCTCTAACCGCGCAATTTGAGCGTTAAGATGCCGTCACGGCAAATTCCAAAAGAATTCCGGAACTTTGGATTCCCGTTCCTTTAGAGCTTTGTATGAAAACTTATGATTGGTTAAATCAAAATCGTTTCCTATCACATCTGCGCACAAGTTTTTTCGCGCTAGCAATTGCCGGCGCGTTATTAGCGTTGGCTAGCGCTGAAGGTGGCCGGCCCGAACCCGCAAGCGGAGGATTTTTTCCCTGCTTCAATTACGCCGGTCCTCCTCGCCAAGTTGGTGATAACTTGATTATCACGTTCAACGTGAGTGGACCGGCTACTGGCACCTTCACCGGATCTAGCGTAGGCACCGAGCTGGATGTAGTTCATCCCGACGGTTCCATATCGCTCCATGGCACCTTGCTCTTCACCGGTTCAATCAACGAACGGTCCGGGACGTTGCTCTTAAGTTATGAAGGCATAGGCAACGCTGTGACGGGCCACGAAACCCTGCGTTTTGTGGGCAGAGAGGGGACTGGCGGTCTCGCCGGCATATATGCCAACGTAACGGCTGAGGGTGACGTCGGTGCCCCAGAGCCGGGATGCGACTTGTCCGGGGCGGGAACTTATACCGGACACGTTGTGTTTGCCCGCTAAATCGGCCAGGTAAGAGCCGCAGTTCACAACGAGCCGTTACGCTTCATTGCGTGACGGCTTTGTGTTTGAGAAGAGCTCTACGAGATCAGAGCTTATACTATTCGGCGGTCTCAACTGGTTCTTCGCCGATCTCTTCTTCGATTTCGCGCCGCCATTCGCGGGAGATCCAGGGTCGCAAGAATCCGTAAAGCAAATACGCGAGGAACAGGACAGCCGGCATCCATTCATAGTTCATCGCTGTGATCACGAGCACTACGCTGATGATTAGAAATCGTGGAACCGATTTGGTCGTCTTCCAATCGACCGCCTTGAAGCTGGGGTATTGAAACCGGCTGAACACGGTCGTGCGTCTCGCTAGCTGCGACGCCGTAACAAGCACTACTAAATTCCGGAACTTCGGTTTCCAGTTCCTTTGACATTTGCGCGGCGAATACGAGCTACAGAGACAATTCGCGAGCTTTCAACATCAGGCAAAAGAGTGAATGCGCTTGAGCTCCCGCGCGAATGGGCGGATGTGCGCGACTCGGAAGTTCTTCTCAGCCCGAACCAGACGCTGTAGCGCTGACACCGGACTTCGCTAGTACAACACCGAAGGTAAAAATGCGCCGACCGGCTCGTTGTATAGACCGACGCTCATTAACGTCATCGGTTCGACAACACGCAGTCCATTATCCAGGCTCCATCGGAACAATTCCCAATTACGCATCGGCAGCAGAAAGCCGGGACCGGCGAAAACAGTTGCGGCACCAATGAGGGCTTTCAATCCATCATTTGTTTCCCCGACCGTATGCCCAAAGAATCCGACCACGGTCGCGTACGCGGTAACGTCACCGTCATGCTCCACGACGGTCGCAGTTCCTTGCTTGATCGCATCGAGCACTTCTGCGCTGCGATCGAGCCCATGCACTTTGAAGCAAACGCGGTCGCAGGCCTGCAGATCAGCTTCGACTGCTTTCCGAACCGCGTATCCGGAAATCTGAAGATTGAGAGGTGCTCCCTGCATCACCGCCAGTGGCTCGCGCGTGACGAATCCCAGCTTCGTGTACAGCGAGAGGGAGCGGATGTGATAACCGGCTTGAACGAGGCGAACGCCGGGAACGCGGCGTTCTGCAGCTCGCGCCATGCAGTCGCCCATCAATGCGCGTCCAATTCCCCTATTTTGCACAGTCGGATCGATCGTGATCGGACCGATGCCTGCAATCGCCGACCGCTCATCCATAAAATTGCTGCCGACGACTTGGTGATCGATTTCGGCAACGATTGCGTAAAATCGTGGATCTGCGACAAGCTTCGAGATCAGTCCAATCGTCACTTCCGCCGAGGGCAAATCGGGCGGAAAATTATGCTGATTAGCGATTGCTGTGAATGCTTCATAACAAATTGTGCCGCAGCGTTGCGCGTCATCGGGGGTGGCTGTGCGCAACTTTATGTTCATCGGAACTGATCGGTGGCTGTCGCAATCTCAGCGCGCTTGCTCGGCCGGTTCCGATGGTTCTTCGCCAATTTCCTCTTCGATTTCCCTTCGCCAGTCGCGGGAGAGCCACGGCCGCAGCACGCCATAAAGCAAATACGCGAGAAACAAGACAGCCGGCATCCATTCGTAGTTCATCGCTGTAATCACGAGCACTACGCTGATGATCAGAAAGCGCGGGATCGATTTGGTCGTCTTCCAATCAATCGCCTTAAAGCTGGGGTATTGAAACCGGCTAAACATCATGAAGGAAAGAAAGAGCAACAACGGCGGCAAAACAAAGCGCCAGTTGCCGAGATGATGTTCGCCTTCAGCGAGCCAAAGAAGGAATAACGTGATCGATGCAATCAGACCGGCTGCGGCGGGAATTGGAAAACCGGTGAAAGTATTCCGATGATTGGATATGTCATTCTTCGCGGCGGAATTGAAACGGGCCAGGCGCATCGCACCGCAAGCCAGGTAAATGAACGCGATGATCCAGCACGCGCGCGGAAACTCCTGCAATACGACGCGGTAAACCATCAACGCGGGGGCAAGGCCGAATGAGACAATATCTGCGAGCGAGTCGAACTCGCGCCCAAATGGGCTCTCGTGCCCTCCCAAGCGTGCAAGGCGTCCGTCCAGAAAATCAAAAACGAACGCGCCCAGAACAAACCAGATTGCTTCGTGAAAGCGATCAGCTGCAAGATCGGCATTAGTGCTTTGCAAAAGAGCGCCTTCAAGAATTTTCAGCGTGGCGGTGAATCCACAAAACAGATTTCCCGCCGTCATTAGATTCGGCAGGAGATAAATCTTCGATGGTTGCTCGTTCATTCGTTAGGCAGTCGCGCAATCGGGGTCGCTCCGCCCGCCACGTGGTCGCCTACTCT
>WNGO01008335.1_pt1 | contig 11037 bp, 13 predicted proteins | sample 5400511 | NCBI WGS metagenome assembly WNGO01 (sample SAMN13153380, study PRJNA577476) | soil metagenome | isolation source: 20 cm soil or saprolite under Garry oak tree replicate 2 | place: USA:California | collected 2016-06-15
AAGTCCCCGTGATGAGCGACGATACGGCCGAGTCATTGCACGCGCGCATCCAGGAAGTAGAACACGTTCTTTACCCCGAAGCTCTCGAGCAGGTATTTGCGCAACTGCGCGCTGCTTAAAGCCGTTCGGCCTTGGGATCTCGGCCGAGTAATTCCTGCATCGCAAAAAGGAGCGGCTTGTTCTGATAAAGGACGGCATAAACTTGATCGATGATCGGAGTTTCCACGCCGATCCGCCGCGCACACTCGAATGCGCTCTTTGCTGTAGGTATCCCTTCTGCCACCATTCTCATGTCGGCCTGGATTTGAGCCAGGGTCTCGGCCTGGCCCAGCCGTTCTCCTATCCTCCGATTGCGGCTGTGCTTACTGAAGCAGGTCGCGATCAGATCGCCCACGCCGCTTAGCCCATAAAAAGTGCGCCCGTTTCCACCCATCCCGGTTCCGAGACGCAACAATTCGGCCATCGCCCGGGTCAGGAGCGCGGCTTTTGAGTTGTCGCCCAGGCCAAGGCCGTCACTCACGCCAGCCGCAATCGCGAAAACATTCTTGAGCGCGCCCCCCAGCTCAATGCTGACAACATCATCACTCGTATAAATCCGGAAATGTTCGCTCCCAAGAAAACGTTGCAGTTCAATTGCATATTTCTCGTTAGCACAACCAATCACAGTCGCAGTCGGCAAGCTGCGAATAACTTCGACTGCCAGATTTGGTCCGGACAAAACCGCTACTGGATTTGAAGAGAAAAGATCTGACAAAATTTCGCTCATCCGCATTCCGCTGCCGTGCTCGATTCCTTTGGTGCAACTCAGCAGCACCGCATTTTCTTTGACTCCGGCGTTGCGGACACGAGTGGCGATTTCGCGCAGGGCAATGGATGGGGTGACGAAAACAATTAGATCGGCTTCACGACAGTCACTGAGCTCGTGCGTGGCGCTAATGTTGTCCGGCAATCGGATCCCCGGCAAATACTCGGTGTTCTCTCGCGAACTTTGCACCCGGCTGATGCGTGCGGCATTGTTGCCCCACAGAGAAATGGGCCGCCCGTCCGTCCCCCACAGTGCCGCCAGCGCCGTGCCCCAGCTTCCTGCACCTATGATGACGCTTTGTTTCATTTTCGATCGAAGCGCGGCTCGCGCCCCTGGAGCAGGCGCACGATGTTGCCGCGGTGCCTGAAAATTATCAGAGTCGCGATCAAAAGGCTAAATCCTAAGACGATCGGATCTCTCGCATTCCCCAAAAGCCAGGCGCTTAGGGGCAATGCAACCGCCGCAACGATGGAAGCTAACGAGACGAAGCGGAAAAGGAAAAAGATCGCGATCCATACAATAACAGCGATGAATGTTGCTACCGGCAATAGACCAAGGCAGGCGCCGGCGGCTGCGGCGACACCTTTTCCACCGCGAAATCCAAGCCAGATCGGAAACGAATGGCCGACCACGACGAACAAAGCAGCAAGGATCCCGATGAGATAGCTGGTGGACGGGTCGAATTGGGTGAGCCAGAGCGCAATTCTAACAGCAAGGAAACCCTTTAGAACATCTGCAATAAAAACAGCGTAACCATATTTTTTTCCGAGAACACGCAGCGTATTTGTTGCTCCAATGTTACCGCTGCCGTGCTGCCGGACATCAATCCCGGCGATCCGTCCAGCTATGAAACCGAAGGGGATGGATCCAAGAAGATAAGCAATCAGAGCCGCGGCGAAATAGATCACTCAGCACGATTTACCATTTAGCCAAATATCCAGGATAGATAAATCGGCAGCCGTTATTCCCGGAATGCGTCGCGCGGCTCCGAGGGAAGTCGGGCGAAACTTTCCCAATTTTTGCCGGCTTTCACTGCGAAGACCGGGAACAATATTAAAGTCGAACCCACTGGGAATGGTGCGATCGGCACGCACCTGCTCATGGGTACGGCGTTTTGTTTGTTGCGCGAGATAGCCGGCGTATTTCATTTCAATTAGCAGGTGACGCCAAATTGAGTGCGGAGCCATGGCGATTACTTCAGGTGGAATCGCGCTCAGGGTAAAGCGCGGGTCCTTCAACGCCTGACGCAGAGGGCGGCCATCAACCTGAAGAGCGTCAATCGCATTGTAAAGGGAGGCGATGGCCTCTTGTTTTCGAAGAAGGCTTTTTATTCTCTCCTCACCAACTAATCCGAACTCGGCGCCTAACTTGGTCAAACGCAAATCGGCATTATCTTCGCGAAGGGCGAGGCGATTTTGCGCCCGACTGGTAAACATTCGATACGGCTCATCGGTTCCTCGTGTTGTCAGATCGTCGATCAGAACGCCGATGTAACTAATTTCTTTCGAAAGCGTAAATGGATCGCGATCCTGTGCCTTTAATCCGGCGTTGATTCCGGCAATTAAGCCTTGGCCGGCAGCTTCTTCGTAACCGGAGGTGCCGTTTATCTGTCCAGCGAAATACAAGTTTTCCACCAGCTTGGTCTCAAGCGTTGGGTGAAGCTGAGTCGGCGGGAAATAATCGTACTCGACCGCGTAGCCGGGCCGAATGATCTCGGCCCGCTCCAGTCCGGGAATGGATCGCTAATGGTGATCTGTGGAGATTTGCGCTAATTATGTCGTGGGTTTTCTGAGTAGTCTGTGTCAGCCAACATGGAAGCTGTTCCACGTGGAACATCCCTATGTCATCAAAATTCAGCGTGAACGATTCGTGTTTTTCACGGGGCACCGTTTCCACGAATGAAAGGCGTGGCGGCGGCTCATCGCCTCCTTGGAGCTCGAGCGACCCGAAGTCGATCGAATTGCCGTTGAGGCGGCAGGGCGTTCCCGTTTTGAAACGACCCGCTTCGAATCCCAAGGTGCGAATGCTGTCGCTCAGACTCGATGCCGTGTCCGCCATTCGGCCTCCCGCTTTGGATTGTTCGCCCACATGCAGGAGCCCACGCAGAAAGGTCCCAGCTGTAATCACGACCGATTTTGCTAGAATTTCGACGCCTAAATCCGTTGTCACGCCGACCGCTCGTCGGTTACTGACGAGGAGCGTGGTCGCCGTCCCCTGTAACAGCCGAAGATTCCGCGTCTTTTCGAGGATGGCCTTTAGCCGAAATTGGTAGGCTTTCTTGTCGCACTGGACCCGCGTTGCCCACACCGCTTCGCCCTTACTCCGATTGAGTATTCGGAATTGGATTCCGGTGGCATCGGCATTAATTGCCATCGCGCCTCCTAGCGCATCAATTTCTTTCACAATATGGCTCTTAGCTGAGCCGCCGATTGCCGGATTACACGACATCTGGCCGATCGTATCCAGATTTTGAGTCAACATCAGCGTGCGACAGCCCAGTCGCGCCGCAGCCAGAGCGGCCTCGATCCCCGCGTGGCCACTGCCAACCACCAAGACGTCGATCGGATCAGGTGTGAACATTTTCAAGAATCCCGCGCTTCGGGTCCGGAAGAAGATGGGAAAGACTCTCGATCTTCTGGCCTCCCCGCATCGTCGCGCTAACGATAATCAGCTCCGGAGCAAATTCAGCCAGGAATTGCCGGCAGGCACCGCAAGGCACGATCGGTTCACTTGTATCGGCAACAACAGCGATCGCGACGAACTCCCGCTGCCCTGCCGCGACTGCACTGGCGACCGCAATTCGCTCGGCGCAAATCGTCAGACCGTACGAGATATTTTCGATATTGCTGCCGACAAAAACAGCGCCCGATTTGCATTGAACAGCCGCTCCTACAGCAAATCCAGAATATGGCACATAGGCTTGCTTACGCACTGCGGAGGCGGCTCGAATTAAGTCAGCAAATTGCGTATCCATCTATCAACAAAGAAATTATGCCATCGACACGCCCCGCAGAACGCGCAATGCAATGCGGCCCATCAGCACGAGGATCGCCAAGGAAATAAGTAGTCCGCCACCCCAGACCCAATATTCGTACATCCGCGGATGGGTCTGTCCGCGGGCGAGCCGCAGCCCCAATTGCCCAAGCGTCCCAAGATACGCATAGAGAAAGAGTCCCGGCGCCTGGCCGATTGCAATCCAGATCATACATGTTCGAAACCGAATTCTGGTTAGGCCATATAAATAGTTCATCAAACTGGTGGGAAAAAGCGGATGCAATTGGCTGAGGAGAATGAGCTTCCACCCTTCGCGCTCCACCGCCGGTTCGAGCGCGTGCAGGCTCTTCGATCTTTCGAAGCGACGTTGCAGCCAGCGCCTGCCTATCGTTCGGCCAATCAAAAATGAAATGGCCGCACCGGCCACATTGCCAATCAGCGCAATCAGGGATCCCCACCATAAACCAAAAAAAAATCCGCTGCCGATACTTAGGATTCCGCCCGGCAGCAGCAATACATTACAGCAGGCGTAAAGGATCGGGTAACAAATCGCGCTCCAAACTCCCCAACCCATCACCCGCTGCTGAATCAGGGCCAGAATTTCCGGCACCGGAAAAAAGTGCCACAACGCGACCATAAGGGCGATCGCACCGAGGCTGGCGAAAAGCTGAAACCAGACGACGCGTTTTGTTTTGTTCAAGAGCGCCAGACCATCTGCGTGTCACATCTCGCGCGCAAATCGGGCTAATTCGCAGGTAGAATCAAAATGCAGGAACGGCGTAATCAAATAGACGCCTGGAGACGATTTCGCGCGCGATTTCCATTCCGACCGCGGCGACATTTTCCAGTCACGGCATGGAGGACCGTAAGTATCGTAAGCGTGCTAAACGTGATATCGCTCGACTAAACGGTCTGTGGCTGTGCGCTCCGCCGACGCTGAATACCGAGGCTATCAAAAATTATCCGGGTGGCGTCGGATCGATTGAGTGTGTAAAAGTGAATGCCGGCAACGTTGTTATCCAAAAGATCGTGGCATTGTTCCAGGGCGAAGTGAACACCCACGCGCCTGACCATTTCAGGATCGTTCTCGCATCGCTGTAAAGCACGCAGAAGCCTAGCCGGGAAGCGCGCGCCGCCGGCCAGCTCGGCGATGCGTTTCAATCCGCTCACGGAGATAATCGGCATTATGCCAGCGATAATCGGGACGTGGATGTCGGCAAGCGCACAGCGTTCGCGAAAATCGTAGAAGTCGCGATTATCGAAAAATAGTTGTGTGACGATGTAGTCGGCGCCAGCGCCGACTTTCGCTTTGAGGTGATCCATTTCGAGCAATCGATTCGGCGTTGCCGGATGTCCTTCGGGAAACCCGGCCACGCCGATCCCAAAACCGCGCCGATCCGGATGCGCCCCCGATTCGTTGAATTTGCGAATGAACTTCACCAAATCGATCGCGTGTTGAAACGAGTCGCGCGCCTTGTCGTAGTCGATTCCACGCGGCCTATCGCCCCCGAGCGCGAGAATGTTTCCAATCGCCGATTTAGTATATCGAATTAGAATTGCTTCGATCTCTTCTTCGTTGTGGCAGACGCAGGTTAGGTGAGGGATTGGATCTAGTTTGGTTGTGTGTTGAATGCGCTCGACAAGATCGTGGGTCAAGTCTCGCGTCGAGCCACCCGCACCGTAGGTAACACTGACAAAGTGCGGCATATACGATTCGAGATCGCGAATCGTATGGTAGAGAATCTCGGCCGCTTCCGGCGTTCTCGGAGGAAAGAACTCGAACGAAAACGTGGGAGATTCCCTTAGCATAATGTCCGTGATGTGCATGTTTCAAAGTCTATCTTCGTTCGTGCCGCGACTTTCGGTCAACTGACCAAGCACATTTTCGACCACGGAGGGATGTCGCATCCAAACTCCAAAAGCCTTTGCCAGCATGAGATTTAACACACTTTGGTCCCCGGCAAAAACGGAAGGTCAGTTGTAGCTCCCCGCCGTTTCACGTCACACATTTGCGTTCGTTTGGGCGACCGTGATCCCGAGTGGGCCGGACGCTCCCCCTCCGATCGAGCAGCGGCGTCCCCGTCACCGCCTTCGCTTTCACCGGCTTGAGTTCTGCGATCGCTTTCGAAATCGCTGCGACGGTGCGCGGATTTGTTCCGCAGCAGCCGCCAATCAACCGCGCGCCTTCCGCCACCATTCCGCGCGCGACTTGCGCGAAGTAATCCGGCGCCGCGTGATAGATAAAACGGCCGTCAGTGTATTTCGGACAGCCGGAGTTTGGATAAGCCGCGAGCAATCCATCGAGGGGTATTCGCTGGAGCAGCTGGACAGTAGCGTGCGGACCATTCATGCAATTTACGCCGGTAACTTGCGCTCCCAGACCGCGGAGCTTGCGGAATGCGTCAACGATCGGGACACCGGACGCCAGGCGTCCTTCCGGTTCGCAGGCAAATGAGCAAATGGTTGTGCAATCGCTCAGCGAATTCTTCGCCTCGAGCGCAAGCTGCATCTCGACGTCATCCATGAACGTCTCCAGAAAAATCAGGTCAACCCCTCCTTCGAGCAACGCCTGGATCTGTTCGAGAAAACACTGGCCTCGATCAATTCCGCGCTCTTCCGCTTTCAGCGCGCTTAGCCCAAGCGGACCGAGGCTCCCGGCAACGCAGACATCTTTTCCCGCGGCCGTCTCTTTCGCCAGCTTTGCCGCCGCGCGATTGAACTCGCTCACGCGATTTTCAAAACCAAAACGTGAGAGTCGGGCTGCATTAGCGCCAAAGGTATTTGTCTCAATCACGCGGGCACCGGCCGCTATGTAATCGCGATGAATCGCACGCACCCGATCCGGATCGGTCACGCAAACTTCCTCGAGACACGACTCCATCGGCAGACCCTGATCGAGCAACAGCGTTCCCATCGCGCCGTCGCCGCAGACCACATGTTCCTGGAGCTCATCAAGAAGGTTCATGGTGTGAATGCCGGATTACGGTCACGTAGGGCGGCCGTCAACTTACTTGGTGGTGGCGCGCGACTTTGATCAAATTGCGCGCCATCTCATTCGCGAGACCTCGACCTTCAAATCGACGAAAGTTGTCGGGTGCCGATTTCTCTCGATTTCAACAAAGCACAGACCCGCGAGCGAACGTAAGATCGACGAACCTTTTGCTCGCTAGAACTTTTTGAACGCCGATCAATTGAAATTTCCGGGTTAGCTCTCGACCCCAAGAGGTCGGACCCGGCCAGATCACGCTTCCTAAAATGATAACAGCCGACAGTCGACTCTTGAGCGAAGTCTTCACATTGGTGCTGTTAACCGTTTGCGCACAAGGAAGCGAACAACTTCGAACAACTCAAAACAAAAGACGCTTCTGCTCTTGCGGTTGGCTGATTCCAGTCGTTCATGCCAAGCTTGTTCACACCGTTTAAATCTGAATTATGTGAGGAATGATGGACGCGAACGCCAGGTTATTGGCGACATGAAGGTGAAGATTTTGTTTGAATGACAAATAAAAATAACAGAGAGCCTGTGAACAAAGCGTTGGAGCACTAAATGAATCACGCCGCCAAAACGATTCTTTCCCCCGGTGCAACAGTTGCAGTCAACCGGCCATGCCCGGTCGCAGTTGTCGAGAAACCAGACAGCCTCTTCGAGCGTTTCGCCTGGATTTACATTTTTTGTCGCGAAAAAGTTTTTCGTGATGATACCGGCCGGATAATTCGTGCGTTTTGGCCGGCCGGAGAACCACCAGCGAGTTCCAAGGTGCTGGAGCTTGGCTGTGGCCCGGGGTTTTACGCTCGTGCCTTGGCGCAGCGTTTTCAAAGAATCTCGGTTCTTGGAGTCGACAGCTCGAGGGAGCTGGTGAAATATGCGCGGGAGAGAGCGACGGAGAAGGCTTTGCATAACTGTGCTTTTGCGTGGGGTGATGTCCTCAATCTTCCACAACCGGATAATTCGTTCAGCCAATTGGTCACCTCTCGTCTGTTCACGATTTTGTCGGAACGAGAGCGCGCCGTCGGAGAGATATTTCGGGTGCTTAATTCAGGAGGCAAATGTTTCGTGGCCGAGCCGCGCTTCGCGTTTTCGGCATCGATTCCTTTGCTAACGATGCGGGCACTCGCCCGTGTCAATGGATACTCGGACGAATATCGAGAGCCAGAAAAGGCCACAGTTCTTCCGTATTCCCATTTTTGTGCGTTGTTCGCGAGCCAACCGTGGGCGCGCATGAAAACCTGGCGGGTTGGTCGTTACCAGTACGCGCTCTGCGAAAAAGGTTGACGCGAGCGTTCCAGCAACGCAGAGCACGCGCGAATGCATCGCGTTCTCGATCGGCAATGGGCCAACCAGATTCCGGCGGGCCGGTGCGCGCTTGCGATCATGACTAAAGCGCCGCGGGCAGGGACGGTAAAGACAAGATTGCAACCACCGCTCACGCCCTCGGAAGCGGCGGAGCTAAACACTTGTTTCTTGCGCGATATCGCGGCTGTGATCTCGGCAGCGGGGGAACGCTCCCAAGGGGTTGGCGTTTTTACCCCCGCGCGCAGCGAAAAGGAGTACGAGGGTATATTCCCATCGCATTTCGATTTGATTCCGCAACGTGGCAATGGATTTGGCGAGCGGTTGACTAACGCGGCCGACGATTTGCTCCATGTCGGTTTCGAATCCTGTTGCCTGATTAATTCAGACAGTCCAACGGCGACAGCTGAGGCGTTTCGCGAGGCCGTAACGCAGTTGCAAGATGCAGACGATCGAATCGTCCTCGGGCCATCCGATGATGGCGGTTATTATTTGATTGGGATGAGAAAACTGAATCGTCACCTTTTCGAAGAGATCGATTGGAGCACGGAGCGGGTTTTTGCCCAAACGGACGAACGCGCGCGTGAGGTCGGACTAAAGGTTCACGTTCTGCCGAAATTTTATGATGTGGACGATGGCGCAACGCTGCGGCGTTTGTGTGAGGAATTGTTGAGGGGAAATTCGCGGGACGATATCGCTCCCGTGACGACGAAATTTTTGGCAGAGCTGATTGCGCGCGAAGGATGGGAACGACTTTGCCCGCAATGAAAAGGCGACAACGCGCTCTTGTTACTGGCGGCGCCGGCCTCATCGGATCGCATGTCGCCGACTTGCTCGTGCGCGAAGGCTGGCGCGTGCGGATTCTCGATAACCTCGAACCGAACACGCATAGGCGAGGTAAGCCGGCCTGGATCAACCGCGACGCCGAGTTTGTGCAGCAAATGCTTGAAATCATTCGCGAAAAGAATCTTCCGATCAAAAAAGTTATCGTCGCGAGTTCACAAGCAGTTTACAGCGAGGGCGCGGGTGAGTGCTCAAATCACGGCCTCGTTTTTCCAAAGGTGCGGCCGGTGGAACAATTACAGCGCGGCGATTGGTCGGTGCGCTGCCCGATTTGCCATCAGCCAACCACGAGCGTGGCCACGCCCGAGGAGGCACCGGTCGGCGGGGAAACGGTTTATGGATTAACCAAAGTCGATCAGGAGAAATTGGTCCTGCTCTGGGGAAAACAAGTCGGGATTCCAGCCGTTGCGCTGCGGTACTCGTGCACTTACGGACCCCGACAATCGATCTTCAATCCTTACACCGGTGTGATCGCGATTTTTTGCACCCGTTTGCTTAACAATCTGTCGCCGGTTCTTTATGAAGACGGCGAGCAGACCCGCGATTTTTCTTTCGTTGAGGATATCGCGCGCGCGAATTTACTCGCCGCCACAACTGATGCTCTCGATGGCTGGCCAGTAAACGTCGGCAGTGAAAAAGGGGTGACCGTCCGCGAAATTGCACAAAGGATTTCCGACGCGCTCGGAATAAGAATCGCGCCGGAAATTAATGGGGAATTTCGTCCTGGGGAAATGCGCCACCTTATCAGCGGGACGGATACAATTCGGGCCGCGGGTTATGCCCCGCAGGTCGATCTAGCGGAGGGCATTGATCGCTATCTTGATTGGATTCGCTCGCAAAGCGACGTGCGCGATTACTTCAGCGAGGCTTCCGAAACGTTGCGCAACAAAGGCATTGTGCATCGCGTAGGAACGTAGCTCGAAATCCGATTCGTGGCTCAACACGAGCGTAGCGCTTGTGCTACAAGTAAACGGATGAATGACGCGATCGGCAGTCCGGATTTCAACTCGCTGATTGTTGATCACGCGCGCAAAGATTTTCCGTTGCTCGATGCGAACATGAGTGTCGCCGAGGCGCTCGATCGCATCCGGCGCGAAGGCGTAGGAGAACGGGTGATCTACTTCTTCGCGATCGATTCCGAGAAACGTCTCGTTGGAGTTTTGCCGACACGGCGCCTGCTGACAGCCGCGCTGGAAGCGCGGTTGGAAGAAATCATGGTCAGGCGCGTGGTCGCCATTCCAGCGACCGCAACTGTACTGGAGGCGTGCGAATTTTTCGTCCTCTACAAATTCTTCGCGTTTCCGGTCGTGGACGAGCGGCGCCGGGTGGTCGGCGTCGTCGATGTAAGTCTTTTCGCTGAAGAAATGCTCGAAGCAGGAGATCGCGAAGAACGCGCGCATCCTGTGCCGGCTTTCAGCAGCGACGATATTTTCGAGGCACTCGGTGTTCGTCTGGCCCAACTTCGCGGGGCGTCGCCCTGGCGCGCGTTTCGCTATCGCTTTCCATGGCTTCTGGCGACGGTCGGCGCCGGCACGGCCTGTGCCCTGTTGGCTGGCGTGTTTGAGGCAACGCTCGCCGGCAGTCTCGTCATCGCATTTTTTCTCACGATGGTGCTTGGCTTGAATGAAAGCGTCAGCACGCAATCGATGACGCTCACTATTCAAGCACTGCGCGTAAGTCCACTATCGCGCAGATGGTTCCTCGAAAACCTGCGCCGCGAAAGTGTAACCGCTCTGCTGCTTGGCGGCGCGTGCGGCGCCGTGGTCGGATCAATCGTATGGTTGTGGCGACACGATCTCAGCGGCGCCGCTGTTGTGGGCGGCAGCATCGTGATGTCGTTATTCACGGCCTGTTTGTTTGGATTCAGCGTGCCATCGCTTCTTCATCGGCTGAAACTGGATCCTAAAATCGCGGCCGGGCCCGTGACGCTCGCCGTGACAGATTTCGTCGCGCTAACCTTTTATTTCTCGCTCGCCTGGCTGGTACTGGGATAGAGAATTTCCGCCGCGAAAGGTCTAAGGGAACGGGACGGGATTAATCATGACTCGCGAAGAAATTATTCTGAAGCACATCAAACGCAATGGACGGGGCCTCGAAATTGGCC
>WNGO01002868.1_pt1 | contig 11035 bp, 7 predicted proteins | sample 5400511 | NCBI WGS metagenome assembly WNGO01 (sample SAMN13153380, study PRJNA577476) | soil metagenome | isolation source: 20 cm soil or saprolite under Garry oak tree replicate 2 | place: USA:California | collected 2016-06-15
CCGGCGATAAAACGCTGGATACAGTGGTCCACAAAGACGCGGCCGATTCTTGCTTGTGTTTCACACTCGGCCAGCTTGAAACGAGTGTTCTGGAAATCGAACAGCGATTTCCCGAATGCCATACGCTCTTTCACGTACTTGCTGGTGATCGACACGGCCTCCTCGGCCGTGGCCACGGCAGTCAGGGCAATGCTCAAACGCTCAAGCGACAAATGTTCCATCAATTGCCCCAGACCCTTGCCCTCCGCTCCCCCGAGTAGATTGGAAGCTGGAATGCGCAAATCGTCGAAGAAAAGCTCGCAGGTATCTTGGCCGTGCATGCCAACTTTTTCCAAAGACGCGCCTTTGCGGAAACCCGGAAGCCCTTTCGGCTCTACGATCACGAGCGATATAGCTTTGAAGCCGGCGGCCTTGGGGTCCGTTTTCAGAGCCACGCAAATCAGGCTGGCATGCCAGCCGTTGGTGACAAATGTTTTTGACCCGTTGATGACGTAATGATCGCCGTCGCGTCTCGCGGTTGCCTTAATTCCCTGCATATCCGATCCGGCGGCCGGTTCGGTGATGGCGATCGCTCCCACCAATTCCCCACGAGCCAGGCGCGGCAGCCAGTCACGTTTCTGCTCTGGGCTGCCAAACGCAAGGATGTAATGCGCGACAATGGTTTGATTCAAAGAGCCGAATTGCACCCCGGCGCGCGCCAGTTCTTCCATCACCACGGTTTCGTGGGCAAAGTTCCCGCCGCCTCCGCCGTACTCTTCCGGAATGTCGGTCAGCAGTATCCCGGCGTCGCCCGCCGCTTTCCAGGCCTGATCGTCCGGGCGGTGCTGCTCGCGCCAAAGGCGTTGCTGCGGCACGAATTCTTTTTCGACGAACTCGTGAACCGATTTGCGGAACATCTGCAAGTCTTCGTTCATCCAGGGAGACACATATCTCATCAGTGACATTGATATCCCAGTCGCAATTCCCATACCAAAAAGACAGTAGAAAAGGCACCCAGAAGCGGCAAAATCCAGGTTTCCGAACAGCTTCGTTTGTCAGTGGCTCTAATAAGCTGCCTAAAATCAATGGCTTGCCGCATGACCGTTTCTTCGGGAAAGTCGATAACCCGAACCGCGTTACCGGAAAGGGGAAAATAGGGAAATTTGTTGCTCACTGCCCCTGATTCGCGACGTTAGGGCTTGTTTCGAACCGCCGGCGCTAACTCCCGGAAGAGCTTGTCGTAGCAATCCAAGACTCGCTCTGTCGAGTATTCGTCGATCATCCGCTGGCGCGCCGCCACGCTCATCTGGTCGCGGAGGGTGTGGTCGTCCAGCACCCTGTGCATTCCTTCGGCGATCGATTCCTCGTTGCCATATTCGGTCAAAATCCCGTGCACGCCATCCTCGATCAACTGCGTGTGCGCGGGAATCCGGCTCACGACGGGCGGCACGCCGACGGACATCGATTCGATGAGGGAGCACGGCAGCCCCTCGACCTCGGAGACCAGCAAGCACGTGTCGGCGACCTGATTCCACTTCAACACACCGGCAGCAGGCACGCGCCCACCGAAATACACATTTTTTTGAAGGCCGAGCGACGTTGCCAATGCACGGACCTCGTCGCCCAGCACGCCGTCGCCTAGGATCGCCAGCATCGCGTCGGGCCTCCGGCAGGCATATTTCGCGAATCCACCCAGCATCAACGGAATTTTCTTCTGCTGATCGAGCCGCCCCACAAACACCGCCAGCGGCGTGTCCTGCCCGATGTTCAATTCCCTGCGGTACGCGGACCGTTCTTCAGCCGAGGCCGGACGAAAATAATCTGTATCCACAGGGTTCGGCATCCACCCTAGCCGCGCCATGTCGATGCCAACTTCCCGGGCTTCCTCCGCCATTCCCGGATTTAGAACCAGGATCTTCTTCGCCCACTTCTTGATGAAGGAAAGTTCGAGTCGCCCGATCCAGCTATCTCGCAGTCCAACGACTACGCCGCTGCACGAGAACTTCACAACGATTGGCTTGCCGATCAGTCCTGCCACCGGGATTCCAGTTGCCAGATGTAGCCCGCGCATCAGAAAATAAGCCACGTCGTAGTTACGCCGCTCTTTGAAAAGCGTCCAGGCGACACCGAGGGCATAGAGTACGTCCTTGCGGCGTGGTGGTCCGCTGCCATAGATGCGCACACGCAATCCGCAGGGATCGACCCAATCCCTCTGGCGCGGCATGGGGTCGCCGCCGGCACACACGATCAGTGGTTTGTAGCCTTGCTTCTGCAACTCTGAGGAAACACGCTGCGCCTCAATCTCGGACCCACCCAAAATCGGCGGATACGAGTGACACACAAGCACATAGGAGATTGCGGGGTCGTTCATAGGGGAAGAGTCCGCCATAATAGCTGGGAAAAGGCATCCGGTCGCCTTGTTGTCACACTCACAATGTTACCCGTTGCCACGCAAGACAACGGGTGAATGTAAACCGTTGTTACAATCAAGCTGTGGGCCAAAATAATCTACGCTACAATTGAGAAGGCCGCTAGACGAATTTTCCTGGGTGTTTCCATGTGTCCACGCCGGGCACCATTGTGAGAATGAGGGTGGACGGCCCGACTCTGAGTCAGCATGAATATTACGCAAGCTCTCGAGATTATCCGCAACTCGCCTAAAGGACCTAGGCCGTTTGACGTTACCCTGGCTTGCGGCTTTACTCCCCTTCACCTGCAAACCTTCTTAGCCGCATACCTTCAAAGGGCGCTACCGGAACGAGAGGTCAAAGTGACGCCGGGGTTATTCGGCAGCCTAGTCGATACTGTGAAAGAATGCTCAAGGAACGAATCACCAAACCTGGTGATCGCGCTGGAGTGGGCCGATCTTGACCTGCGTTTAGGGTACAGGGCATTCCACGTATGGGACTCAGGCACTGTGCCTGAACTCATCGCTACCAGTGAAAAATCATTAGAGAATCTGCTAAGGATTCTCGAACCCCTAGCCACGAAAGGCAGAATCGTCCTCTCGACCCCAACACTTCCGATCGCACCGATCTTCCACACGAACTCATGGTATTTGAGTGAATCCGAAGCCGTGTTGCAAGCCGAGGTGCGTGAGTTCGAAAGGAAGGCCATTCAAGCAGGAATCAGCGTAGTCAACGAGATGAAACTTGCGACGTTATCGCCAAGCGCGACTCGTTACGATTTGAAATCAGACCTTCTGTTGGGAATACCCTACTCCCTAACACATGCCGACGCACTCGCGCAGGCTCTCGCACAATTGATGCATCCATGCACCCCCAAAAAAGGAATCATCACGGATTTGGACGATACACTTTGGGCAGGTCTGGTAGGAGAGGTAGGAGCAGAAGGAGTCCACTGGGATCTTGAGCATCACGCTGGTCTCCACGGACATTACCAGATGCTCTTGGCATCACTTTCCTACGCCGGTGTACTTGTCGGCGTTGCCAGCAAGAACGATCCAGAAATCGTTGAGAAAGCGTTTAAGCGAAACGACATACTGCTTCGCTCGGAACGAATCTTCCCAATGGAGGTTCACTGGCACGCAAAGTCAGGATCTGTTTCTCGAATCCTGAAAGCATGGAACATAAGCGTGGATGCCGTAGTGTTTGTGGACGACAATCCCGCTGAACTCGCGGAGGTTGCGGCTGTTCACTCCGGCATCGAATGTATTCAGTTTCCGACCAGGGACTATGCCGCCGGTCTGCAGGTGCTTCTGCGTTTGCGCGACCTTTACGGGAAAGAACGCCTCAGGGCGGAAGATGCTGTACGGCTGAAGAGTATACGCGCGTCGGGGGAGTTCCGAGCAGAGGAAGGAGAGGAGATTTCCGAAGAGTTTTTGAAGCAAGCGAATGCGGTGGTCGAATTCGACGATCGTCCTTCCGAAGCGGGAGCGCGGCCGCTCGAACTGGTGAACAAGACAAACCAATTCAATCTAAATGGCATTCGGTATACCGAGTCGGAGTGGAGGGCGGAAGCGTCCCGGCCGGATTGCTGTTTTCTTGTTGTCGATTACCGGGACCGCTTCGGGATTTTGGGGAAGATCTCTGTGCTACTTGGTTTTTTGGACGCAGAATGCCTTCGCGTACGAACCTGGGTGATGAGCTGTCGAGCATTTGGCCGGCGCATTGAGTATCAATGCTTGCAAACTCTGTTTGAGCGCTACGCAATTCGCGCCATCGAATTCGAGTTGATCGCCACTGAGAAAAACGGCCCGCTACGCAAATTTATGACGTCTCTGATTGACGCGAGAATAGGCCAAACAGCGGTTTTGACGAGGGAACGATTTGCGCAGGTATGCCCGCCGTTATATCACACCACTACTGAGACGAGGAGCTCGAGTCTAGATGCCAAAAACAAAGGACCGCTTAGTGAAGTGCTTTGAAATCGTGTTCCCACAGCTTGAGCGGGCTGAAATTCCCGAGGCTTCACAAGCAAACGTCACCGCTTGGGACTCCATTGCCGCGATCACGTTGGTGAACGTTATCGAGGATGAGTTTGGATTCACCATGGATCTCGAGGCGCTTCCAGAGTTGTATTCGTTTGAACGTATTCTTGCTTATGTCAACACTCTGAACTTAGCTCCGAGTGAAAATAATTGATGTAAAATGCAGGATCATTTGTTTCAAATTGCCGATTCACTACGGTTTGCAGAACTCTCGGGGGATTTTAACCCACTGCATATCGATTCCCTGCACGCGCGACGAACGTTGTTTGGTCGACCAGTCGTACATGGCATTCACCTTGTACTGTGGTCTTTGAACAGCCTGGTTACTAAGCAAGTGCTCTTATCCAGCCTCACGGCGACCTTTTCGTCTCACGTAGCGGTCGGAGAGAAAGTCAGATGTACTATCCAACATGAAGATGGCGATACGATGGCGATTGTCGTCAAAAGCCAAGGAATTGTCTGTTCAACTATTAGGCTGACTTTTGAGCGTCCATACAACTCAGGGAAACCGGTACGTGAGGATTCCGCAGAACGTGGTCCTTGCCGAGATATGAACTTGGAAGCAATTCCCAGCGCGTTCGGCCGCACCGAGTTGTACCTAGAACCGGAGAGGCTCGAGAGTATGTTTCCCGGCTTACTCGAGAAATTTGCACCTCGGCAGATTGCGGCTCTTTTGGCGAGCACGCGGGTGGTCGGAATGGAGTGCCCAGGTCTGTACTCGATTTATTCCAACCTCAAGATTGACTTCCACGCTGGGAATTCTGTACGCGATACCGTGGTTGATTGGCGGGTGGTGAGGTTCGACGCACGTTTCAACAAGCTCATTCTTCGGATGACAGCACCCGATCTTTCAGCCGAGATTACTGCATTTTTGCGACCGCGCCCCCAAGTGCAGCCTTCGTTTCTGGAAATTCGTAAACAGGTGCCTCCAAGCCGATACCTCGATCAGAAAGCATTGGTCGTTGGAGGATCGCGAGGGATAGGGGAGGTTTGCGCGAAGATTTTGGCTGCAGGTAGTGCGGATGTTCGTCTCACGTACCATCAAGGAGCTGAGGACGCGTCACGCGTCGTGAACGACATTAACCTCTGCGGAGGAACGGCTCAGGCCCGACAATTAGATGTACTTAATGAGCCGACCGATTTAGGCGCTGTCCTCGGAGAATGGTTCCCTTCACATATGTACTACTTTGCCACCTCAACGATTTTCACCGGCAGAAGTAGTCTATTCTCGCACGATTTGTTTCAAAGATTTTATCAGATGTACGTGCAAGGTTTCATGAATGTTTATAGCGGACTACGCCGTATTTCGAAAGCTCAACTGAATATCTATTATCCATCCTCCGTTGCGGTTGCAGAACTGACACTCGGTATGGGCGAGTATGCCGCTGCGAAGTCAGCCGGTGAGACCGTATGCCGCTTTCTGGCAAAGATTGACAGCAACGTGAGCATAAGGATCGAGCGGTTACCTCGATTGCCCACCGATCAGACAGGTAATCTACTCAGGGTAAGGGGTGCAGATATTCTAAGCACGCTGCTCCTCTCATTAGACACCCAGGAAAACCGTGCGCTTTTTTGAACCTTGCGTAGACGAATCGAAGGGGCCAGACTGATGCAAGGAGCGAAGCGGTGATTCAGGAATTCATATTGAAAATTAAGAGACAAGAGACCCCGTTTTACCGGTCCTTGTATAATGTCGCCAAAAAACTCCAGACAGCCAATCTCCCGCTCCCGCGATTCATGCTTCCGGTTCTGAAACTCTTTTACTTTTGCCACCAGGGTTTATTCTCTTTTTTCCGTAGGGCGGGGGGATACCTTTATGTCGAACCGCTTTTTCGCGGCAGATGCGAGTCAATTGGTAGGAATTTTGTAATCCATAAGATGCCATTTGTAGTTGGTCACGCGAAGATTCGAATCGGTGATAACGTGAATTTCTTTGGGAAAGTAGATGTTTACACTGGGCGCATGTTTGATAGCCCGGCTTTGATCATTCACAATCGCGTGGATATCGGATCGCACGTAACTTTTGTTGTAAACAAAGAGATTGTTATCGAAGATGATGTTAACGTGGCGTCAAATGCCATTTTCATGGATTCGGACGCCCATCCTCGAGACGTGACCGAACGAATCGCCGATCTTCCTCCGCGGCCTGAAGAAATTCGAGCCGTCCGCATCTGCAAGAACGCATGGATCGGGCGTGGCGCCGTTATATTAAAAGGAGTCACGATTGGAGAAGGAGCGATAATTGGCGTAAACAGCGTCGTCGTAACCGACATTCCTCCGTATACGGTTGCCATGGGCAATCCTGCGCGCGTGGTGGTTAAGAACATTGGACCGGCCAAGAACAATCCGCCGGAGGCCACCGACGTCAAAGTTTCAATCTAGGGCTCAATACCTAGAAGCCCATGGGAGAAGGACCTTGTCCGGAATTTTCTCCGAATCAGTACGACATCAAGGGAAGAGTATCCCATGCGGAGGCACTCCTCGCTCGGGTGTGGTCCGAGTGCTTGCCTTTATGGAAGCGCTTTTGCCGACCACTGGGCCGGCCAAGAACTTACTGGAGTTTGCCCGGCGCGTGCAGTGCGTACCGCAGAACTCATTAAGTGCAGAGATTCAAATAGCCACTTTTGATCGGTCAAACTCCTCAGCCGGAAACGACTTTGTGCGCGCTTGTGGAGACGCTGGACTGGGTATCTATCCGATAAGGGAGCGCTTTGCCTTCGATCCTTCCGTACTGGCCGCAATTCGAAAACTCGTGGAAGCGCTTGACCCCGACATTGTCCAAACGCACGCGGTGAAATCTCACTTCTTAATCAAACTGACCGGTATTCAGCACAACCGGCCATGGATAGCTTTTCATCATGGATACACGCGCACCAGTAGGAAAACTCAGGTCTATAACCGGCTCGATAGGTGGTCCCTGCCATCGGCTGCGAGAGTTGTCACCGTGTGTAAGCCTTTCGCAGATCATTTAATTCGAATTGGGGTTCGACCTGAGCGCATCTCGGTGCAACACAACTCGGTGCGTGAGTTTGTCGCGCCTTCAGAGGCTCGAATTCAACGGTTGCGTGAAGAGCTTGGAATTCCCGCATCTACCCAAGTACTGCTTAGTGTCGGCAGACTATCCCGGGAGAAAGGTCAAGCGGACCTTATCGAGGCTGCGCGGCTTCTGCGGAATAAGAATCCGCAAGCTGAGTTTCGCTTCGTCATTGCGGGCGAAGGCCCAGATCGGGCAATGCTCACTCGCATAGTTAGGGAAAACAATCTTGAATCGGACTTTGTGTTTGTGGGGCATATCTCAGATATCGCGCCATATTATGGTCTCGCCGAGTTGGTGGTCCTGCCCTCGCACTCGGAAGGTTCACCGAACGTTCTTTTGGAAGCGATGGCAGCCGGGCGTCCCATCGTTGCTACGGAAGTGGGAGGCGTACCTGATATTGCCACAAACGAACGGGAGGCGATCCTGGTCGAAAAAGAAAATCCCTCGGCCCTGGCCGAAGCCATGGATCGGGTGCGGGCCGATGCATCTCTCAAGGCGAAGCTGGCAGAAGCTGCGCGGCTCAAAGCCCAGTCGTATTCCCCCCAAGCCTACTGTGATTCCATCTTGGCGCTATACTCTCAGATATTGGGTGATGCCGGTCGACCTTTCTAGCTAGAATGGGCAAAGCAGCTCGCAGAGTGTCGTGGCAGGACGTTGAAACCCGGCGAATCCTTTTTCAAAATTGCTACTTCTGGGCGATCTTAGAGAGGGTTCTGGAATGTGCTGTGGACCTGGTCGCCTCAGCCTTCTGAGCGGCCGGCGGCGCTGCCTGGCCGAGCCATTTGGTGCCCGACGCCATGCCCATTGTAAGACCCGCAAGGGTGGGCAAATAGAAGGTATACGCGAAATTCAGAAAAAAAATGGCGATGCAAAATCCCACAATTGCGATACGAAGACAAAGCACGGCATTCATGATCTCGGCAGAGGCGATTTTGCCGGGACTATCCTTCACCACCCGATTAAGAAGCAATACCGTTGACAATAACCCTGCCATGAAAAAAGTGAACCCCGGCAAACCCGTTTCGCTCGAGGCCTGCGTGTAAGAGTTATGCGCCTCAGCCCACAGACCGGCGCCCTGCTCCGGAGTCTTCGATGTTCCCTCCGCGGTGCTGAACTGCCCGGGCCCAACGCCAAATAGCGGATGGTAGAAGGTGTCTACAAAACTGTCGTGCAGCAACTGCTGTCGAATCCGGGATGACTCCAAAGCTTCTGCACTCGCGGTTGCATTGCTTTCAGAAAAGGAAAATATGCGGTTCACTACAGTGCTCGGTAGCATATTGAATGCCGCGATCATCACCGCAGGGATGAGAATAATGGCAATTTTTCGCTTGCGCCCACTTGTGCTTAGGACATAGGTGATAATTGCGCCGCCAATGGCAATTAGGGCCCCGCGGGAGCCGGACTCCAGTACCTGATACACGCCAAAAGCCAAGGCCAACAATGCTGCGATTCGAACGAGGGCGGATTTTAGACTCAGTACGACCCATAGCAAAAAGGGGAGTAATAGGATCAAATGGCACGCATAGTCATTGGAATTCGAAACGATTCCAAATTCGATTTTGGCGCGGCCATTTATGTCTTTTTGCGCGAAAAGGATGAACAGGCCCATCGTCGTCAAGGTAGCGGCCGCGATGACTAGAATCGCCGCCTTGCATTCCTGCCAGCTCACCACCAAGCCGCCCACGACAAACAACATAATCAAGTCCGTTTTCAAGTAGTCGGTGACTAGATTGACGGACCCTCCCCTCCAGATGCTCAGAATGGCGGCAGGAATAAGCCACAAGCCAAAAAGTGTCCAATAAACTGGCGGCCTAAACTGGAAAGCGCGCCGTAGTCCACCTGTAAGAAATACACCCGCAATGGCGGGGATTCCAAAAAAATATAGAGGATAGATATTGAACCCTAATTGATGCGTGAGGGCTTCGTGGACAAGACTGCAGCGGATAAAGACAAGTGCTAACGCACAGTATAGACATCTGATCCGCCACGGGTTTTCAAGATCAGACCAGAAGGTAACCTCGGATTCCGTTTGGCGGCCTCGCTCGTGCGACTTTGCATTCAGACCCGGTCCCTTGGAGTAACCTGAGGGATGTTTTGTTTTGACCTCAAATGTAGGACGGGGCATATTGCAAGTTAAAACGTTTTCGACGAGAATACCATCTGCGAGTCACAGTTGATTTCTAGTCACACGTATTATGCGACAGTACGGGATGCGATGCACTCTATCCGCTAAATGAACATCCAGATTAACACCTGCTTCTCGTTGCGCCCGCACACTAATTCGCGTGCTTCCGGCGTGCGGAACTCTATCTGCTACATCCCAGTTGTCCCGAGGCCAACAATTCACTCGTTCCAATATTCTAAATTTTCGTGTTTTTGAGGAACAGTCTGCTCGTTCGGTATCTTTATATCGATCGATTGCTCGCCGTTCACATCTACAGCAACACCTTTTTCAAAATGCGACGTCCGAGGACAATTCTTCCCTAGGATTCTTGCGAATGGCTAACGCTACCTCCCTTGACCGATCCATGGCGCGGGCGATCGCCTGGAATGCCGCCGCGCGCTGGCTAGCGCAAATCTTTAGCTGGGCATCGACCATCGTAGTGGCACGACTGCTGAGTCCTTATGATTACGGGCTTGTGGGCATGGCCGGCTTGTACCTGAATTTGGCCATGATGGTTGGAACCGGGGGCCTTGGGGATGCGATTGTCGTATTTCGTGATTTGACGACCGAGCAAGTTTCGCAGTTGAACACCGTCTCTGTGCTCACGGGATTTGGATTGATTGCGCTGTCCTTGGCTTTGGCTTATCCGCTTTCGTGGTTTTTTGCTGCTCCGCCATTGGCTTCCATAATTCTTGTTTCCAGCGTGTGGTACATCATCGGTTCGCTCCAGGTTGTGCCCAAAGGACTGCTCCAAAAGGAGTTACGCTTCAAGTTGCTAGCTGTGGTTGAAACGGCGAGGGCCTTCTTTCAGGCCTTTATGACCATCGTGTTTGCGTTGCTACATTTTCGTTATTGGAGCTTGGTGATTGGTTACTTGAGTGGCTCGGCGGTGGCATCCATGCTGACTCTCTATTGGAAGCGCCAGGGTTTTGCCTGGCCGCGTTTCAGACAACTTTGGAGCGAAATCAAATATGGCATTCACCTGATATCCTCGCGTGTGGCGCTATACGCCTACGATAATGCTGATTTTGGGGTGGCGGGACGCGTGCTTGGTGAAGTACCACTTGGCAATTATACCGTCGCCTGGACTATCTCCTCGGCCCCTGTTGAGAAAATCGCGAACCTGGTCACGGGCGTTACGCCGGCCTATTTCTCGGCTGTCCAGAAGGATCAGGCGGAACTTCGGCGTTATCTTTTGAGGATCACAGAAACACTGTCGTTCATAACACTTCCCGCGAGCATTGGCCTGGCACTGTGTGCCGAATTCCTTGTGCCTGTACTTCTCGGCAGCAAATGGAACGGGGCAGTCGGGCCTCTTCGTCTTCTCGGGATTTTTGTAGCCGCGCGGTCCATTACCACGATCCTGCCAAACCTTTTGACTTCCATCGGGCAAGCGGCCTATGTG
>WNGO01002869.1_pt1 | contig 11035 bp, 7 predicted proteins | sample 5400511 | NCBI WGS metagenome assembly WNGO01 (sample SAMN13153380, study PRJNA577476) | soil metagenome | isolation source: 20 cm soil or saprolite under Garry oak tree replicate 2 | place: USA:California | collected 2016-06-15
AGTAATCGGTGGTCTTGGTATCAAAATGGCAAAAACCTTCGTGGTGCTTGGTGGTCATCACCATGTAGCGCATCCCGGTTCCACGCGCGATCTTGGCCCACTCGCGTGCAGGAAATGGTTTGGGTTTTAACCGCTTGGCGAGCGGAGCATATTCGGAAACGGGAATGCCCTCATTTTCCATGACCCACTCATGGCGGCCGATGACGCTATACAGTCCCCAGTGAATGAACATGCCAAAACGGGCTTCGTGCCACCACTTCATCCGGCGGATGCCATCGGCGTCGTCCGATGAAGCTTTAGTCCGGACAGGTGTAGAGCGCAAGAAGGAGTTCGACGGGGCGAGCGTGGTATTTTCGGCGAGGGGAAGCACTCCTGCCGCGAGCGCTGACCCCGTGCCTTTCATCCAATCACGTCTGGAGATGCGATTGTCTGCCATCAGAGTGATCCTTTCCCGACCAGAGGATCGAGTGAACACCTGGCTCCCTCGATCCCGGTGAATCCAATCTGGCCGCGGCCAGAACGTTAGAAGCTGATTTTTCCGACAAGCTGTAGGAGGCGAGCACCGCGTTCGCTGGTAAGGGCGCCAAAGTTGCCGTTGCTTGTCAACTGTCCTGTTGTGGCGTTAAACGTTGCGGTGTTCTGTACGGCGTCATAGCTTGGGTGATTGAAGACATTGTAAGCCTCGCACCGCAGTTGGAATTGAACGCGCTCCCTAATGGAGATGTTCTTCGCCAGGGTCATGTCCCAGTTGTTGGTGCCCGGCCCACGATAAGTGTCTCTTCCCGTGATGCCTGGCATGCTGGGGCTGGGAATGGCGCTAGGGTCAATCACGCCGACGGCCGTGCTAGCAACAGGCGGCAACGCGAACGCGCCGCTGTTGAGGAACTGGAATGACGATCCGCGCGGAGCGTACGGATTGCCGAAGAGCAGAATTCGAGTACCATCGCCTCCACCGGTAAAGTTAAGGCCGCTGGCACTTATGGTCACCGATTGGGGAGCGCCACTCACGAACTCGGCAATGCCGGACCATTCCCAATTGTCGGCTACGGCCTTCAGTACGCGATTGTTCCACAGCCTGCTGGCTTTCGGCAGGTTATACACCCAGTGAGCAACCAGGTTATTGGTCCGGTCGATGTTAGATTCAGCGTAGTTCCAGAAGCGAGGGTCTTGGTAAACTGCGATCGACCCTGCCGTCCCTGTGGAAGTCGTATCGGCATAGGACATCGTCTTGGACCAGGTATACGAGACCCCGAACTCCAGATTTTTGCTGAGCCGGTGATTCACTGTGACTTGTAGCGCATTATAGTTCGAGGTGCCAACATACTCCCGCAGGTTAATCGTGGCGTATCCGGGAATCGGCCTGAAGAAATTGTCGTTCTTGGCTGCCTGCTGCACGACGGTCCCGTTCAGCGACGTTGTCTTCGACTTCGTGGGATCGATGTTCTGAGGCAAGAACTGCGAAAGATAAGGAACCGAGTTAATGTTGGGCGTTACTTCAAGATGCCGTCCAAAAGTGCCGACGTAGGAGACGTCAAGAACGGTGGAGAATCCTATCTCGCGCTGAATTCCTAAGTTGGCGCTGATCGTCGAGGCTATTTTGTGGTTGATGGGCATGATCATCGTATTTTGCGGTGCCAAATGATTTGAGACGTTGGCGCAACTAGCCGGCAAGGTATTGCAGTCGGGAGTGAAGCTGGCGATATTCCCCAAACTAACGCTCGTATTGCCGATCACGGGCGCCTGAGTCGCAAAATCTCCCACAACACCTGCATCTTCGCGGAGGTTGTAAAAAATGCCCCCACCGGCTCGGATTGCAGTTTTTCCATCTCCCCAGGGATCAAAGGCGATGCCGGCACGCGGAGCATACAGCAACCCGTTGCTATTGCGAAGAGTATGCGGGTACGTCGGGTCAGTATTGAGCACGCTGCCGGTGAAGTTAAATGGACCTACGAACTGTCCAATAGCGCCGGGAGGCAGCACGTCCGATGGGTTGTTCGGATTCTCTGCGCAGCTCGAAGGTTTGTTCTTCGAACCAGCGGAACAAAGTGCCTGCTGGGAAGCAGACAAACTCGAGAATTTAACGGGCTGATATAGTGCAGGAACCTGTGTGGCGTCATACCGGCCCGGCGCAAATGTGACGCCCGCGCCCGGGTCCAGCGTGTAGGGAAAGTCATAGCTGAAGCGTATTCCGTAGTCGAGCTTCAATCTGCGCGTAATCTTCCAATTGTCCTGCGCATACCACTCGAGAATCTGCCACTTCGGCGCATAGACTGTCCGGTTGCCCTCAGTGTAGCTGTTATAGTTCCCAAGCAATGCGTTGGCATACGCGTAGCCGGCGTCCGTTGCGTTGGTCGGTGTGACGTTAAAGGAAAATGTGCCGTTGAATTGATTCCCGATTGGGTGCTGTACGTACCTGCCGTTTTGCCAATAAACACCGAACTTTGTGGTGTGGTTGTTCCAGATCTTCGTCAAACTGTCAGTATATTCCCATGTGCCGGTATTGTTGTTGAACGGAAAGCGGGTATAGAAATTGACCGCCGGATCGTTGGATATACCGAATCCGGCGCTTGCACTGATTCCGCCGCCTCCAAAGGTAACGTTGGGTATCAGGCTGAGCGCATTGAACGTGGGATTGAATTGTCCGAGGTTCACGCTAGTAGAGCTACCCCTTTGCACTTTAGAAAGATCGGACGGATTCACGAAACCCGAGCTCTCTCTCCAGTCCGCATATCCTGCGGTGAATTCGTTCACCAAAGTCGGGCTTGCGGCGAAAGTTAAGCCAATGGCGGCGTTTCTGGCAGGCGTATCATAAAAGAACGGAATGCCCCATTGCATCTGAGCGTTTAAACCGGGTGAATCTGTAGGACCTTTAGCGGTATTGCTCATGTTGATTCCGTGGAAGAACACGTGCAACCGGTTGGTGATGCTGGAATCGAGCCGCAATACTTGCTGGTCCACAGGCCTCTCAACCGTGGTCTGAACAACATAGTTGTAGAGCCCTCCGCCCGGAGCAGTGCCCAGAGGCGTTGCGTTGCCGGTTGGCAATACGTTGAGCAGGGCCTGCGTGTTTGGGTTGATGAAGGCGGAGTTTACGTGAGTGGAATCCAGCAGACAGGCTTGGCTTCCGCCAGAGCCACAATTATTCGGATCGATGATTGTGACCTTGTCACCCTGCTTATCGACGCTCTGTGAAAAATCGCCTTGCTTTTCCAGGGCCGTCGGCATCATGAAATATCGAGCCGTACCCGGCGTCTTGCTTGGCCAAATCTCCTGAGAGAAGAAGAAAAAGAGCTTGTCTCTGTGGCCGTTGAACTTTCCCGGCCAGAAAACCGGCCCGCCAATGTTGTAGCCCACGGTGTTAAAGCGGTACTGCGGCCGTGGAAGCCCGTTGGGATTTGCCGGACTAACGGCGCTTTTGTTAAACGTGTCGTTGGCGTTGAAGGCCTCGTTGCGGTTGTAATAGTAGGCTTCACCGTGAAAATTCTGCGTGCCCGACTTCATTACAATGTTGACGATGGCGCCACCGCTCTGTCCGTATTCGGCCTGGTAGCTGTTGAGCAGCACCTTGACCTCAGAAACTGCCTCCATGTTGAGGGGCGTATCAAATCGGTTGCCCCCTCCCCTCGGATTGCCGTTGACTCCATCCACGCTAATGGAATTACTGACTTCGCGAGTACCCGAAACTGCTCCGGCGCTTTCCGTACCGAGTTGAGAGGCTCCTTCGCCATCCTTTACGACCCCAGGGAGAAGGCGGACTAAGGCCAAAACGTCGCGCCCCGGAGTGCTCAGGTGTTGGAGCTCATTGGTGTCCAGCAGGGCCGACCGTTCAGCGCTCTCCGTTTGCAAGGGCGTAGGCTCGGTGGTTACGTTCACCGATTCTGTCACGGCCCCGAGTTCAAGCCTCAAAGTCCCCGCTGACAAGCGCTCGGATGCGCTCAGCTTCAAATCATGTTTTTCGAATCGTTTGAAGCCCGGAGCCTGTATAAGGACCGCAAACTCCCCCGGTAGTATTCCAACGAAAACAAATTCCCCAGAGCCGAGTGTTTTTACTGTCCTGGTATCCCCGGTCAGTTGATTTCTCAGCATCACTGTGGCGTCAACGACCGCGGCACCCGAGGGGTCCACGACTTGGCCGGAGATCCGGCCGCTGGTAGTCTGCGCATAGACAGCTGCGGCAGGCACGAACAGGAGTGAAACAAAACATGCAAGTAGTTTGGCCCGTCGCATACACACCCCCTAGGCATGAATTCCGAAAAAACACCGCTAAATCCAGGCCCAAGACGAGAAACGCGCCGACCATGGAACTTGATACGGTTGACCCTGCCGGCGCCGCTCTCTGTCCAAAAACTGCAAGGCTTCTATCAAGCTATATCGCGAAATTCAATATTAAAAATCTACGTTTTAAACGTTGAAAAACTAAACGATCCTTGAGTTAGAATGCCGCCAGGCGCTGGGGCGTAGCCGCCAGGCAGGTACGGCGGATCCTCAAAACGCAGCAGTGACGACTCAACAGAAGGAGCAGACTCCCCATGATCCGGGCACGTGAATCTAAATCTGCACCAGTCGGTGTGGTCGGAAAGGTCTTGCGGATCTTGGAGGCGCTGGACGCTGCCCCCACCGGACTGCAGTTACGGGAGATTTCTCAGCAGACCAGCCTCAACAAGAGCACGGCTTATCGGTTCGTGGCTCACTTGGAAAACGAAGGCTATCTCTTCCGTGATGATACCGGCGCCTATATCGTGGGCCCGAAACTGGCCCGGCTTGGCGCCGGAATTGCCTACCATGCCACGCTCCGCAAAATCAGCCGCCCGGTGCTGACGCTGCTCTCAAAAGAAACCACGGAGACGGTAAACCTCGCCGTGCTGGACGGGCACGATGTGCTTTACCTCGAAGTGCTGGAGAGTTCCCATTCTTTCCGTATGGCCTCTCAGCCAGGAATGCACCGTCCGCCGAACTGCACCGCGTTAGGCAAAGTTTTGCTGGCACTTCTCCCCAGTGAGCAGCGCGAGGAAATTCTCACCATGCTGACCTTCGAACGCGCAACTCCGCGGACTATTCCGAATCTTGCGCGCTTCCGCAGAGAGCTTGTGCGCGTCGTACAGCAAGGCTATGCGATGGATGATCAGGAGACGGATATGGGGGCCCGATGCGTCGCCGCTCCGGTTCTCGATGAAAGCGGAAAGGTGGTGGCCGCGATCAGCGTTTCCGGACCCATCACTCGGATGAACCGGGATCGCATTCAAGCATTTGCAGGAGCCACAAGAAGAGCTGCTAGAACAATTTCAGCGCGACTTGGCCATGCGAATTGAGCTTCCGCATGCGATAGACTGTTCGACTTGCCCACGGTCGATTCACCGCGATACGCACACCTCGAGGCGGAAATATTACGGCAAAGAGACGCACAACTCCTGATCGACGACTCGGGATTCCGACCTCATGGCGAGAGTAGCCGGCGAAATGGCAACACTTCGATTTGGCGGAGAACTTCAGCGTCTATCTTCTCGGCGAGGTCTTCGTGACGGCGATGCTTATTTCACCGCCGCGACTGCCAGCAACGGAGAGATTTCAGCAGCCTTGAATTCAATGATTTGCTGATAAGGCCATTTCTGTTCGCCCGTCACAATCGGAACCAGATAATCAAGCGCCTTGTGCATGCTGCGGCCATCCGGCGTCCGCAAATTCCAGAGGTCCAATCCCACGTTTTCTCCGAGCAACCCAAGTTCAATCCGGCGTAGGCGCTCTTCCGTTCAAGCTACGTCCTTCTCTGGCAGCAAATTGCACGCAGCTCTCCTCATTTCCGTTTACCCCACGAATTTCGTTCTCTCAGAATCACAGATTGACAACCACCGGGGAATAAGGGTCTTGTGTCAGGCCGGCCAATGCGAGCCGTCGCGAAGAGGACCATGGTTTCCGATGTAGGAGATTGAAAGTCTGGGATCAAGTAACTGCAAGAATTAGCGGCAGGAGGAACTGTTGCAGCCGATGGCATTCTTTGGACCCAAGGTCTTCGAACTGAATTCCCATGCAATCGGGTCCAACGACACGAACTACACGTGCCGTCGAATGCAGGGCCACCAAACCGCGCTCAATTTCCAGATTGAATGTGACGGGAGTTCCCGGAGGGAAGGCACGTTCTGCTTGCACCAACATACCGCCGAGGCTGAGGTCTAGCGTGTTTCCATCGAGAGCGGCCTGCGGAGAATTGATCGACACGCTGCAACGTAGCCTGACGCGCGTGAAGCGCCTTCTCTCTCGCTCAATCGTTTCGCCGGTAGCACGGATCAAGCGCAATAGCTTGCTGCGGTCGACAGGCTTGAAAAGGAAGAATTCAACTCCCGCTTGGAAGGCGCGTGCCATGACAGTGGGGTCTCCCTCACCGGTAATCACGACGATCACCGAAGTGGCATTGGTCGCGGACGCGCGGATCTGTCTGGCGAGCTCGATCCCATCCGGCGGCGGCATGCGGACATCCAGAAAAATGGCATGGAACTTGTCCCTTTGTAGACGTGAGGCTGCTTCCGTGCTGTCGGTGAGACAGGCCGCCTCCATACCCGCCGAGCACAGGATTTCCCCAATGAGTTCGCAAGTGAGCGCATCATCGTCAACGACAAGAACCCGTGCAGGCACGTTATCCTTCCTCGGGTGGCCCATTGATTCCAACGTGACCACGACACAATGGGGAAGCTAGGAATTCGGCTGAGACAGAGTGCCATCCTGCAACCAGTGTTTCAACTGTTCTCGAAGCCGGTCAAAATTGATTGGTTTCGAGAGGCACGCTCCGCACCCAGCCTCGAGGATCCGCTCCTGTTCGGCCACCAGAGCGTGTGCCGTCACGGCGATCACGGGAATCCCGCTCAGCCCCGGTTTTTGGCGCATCCATGCGAGGAGATCGAGGCCGTCGTCTTTACCGAGATCGATATCGAGTAAGACCGCATCGGGAACGTGCTTCCCAAGAACGTCGTAACTGGCTTTCAGGTCGGCCGCCGAGCAGACCTCGTAACCTTCCATTTCAAGCCAGTCACGGAGCAGCTCGCGGTTGAGCTGATTGTCTTCGACGACGAGGACACTGTGTTTCAAGCGTTCTCCAAAAATGGGGAGGTCACGACGCGCTCCAGTTGGTTAGTTGAACTACCGCTCCGGCTGCAGCGGCACGGAGCCGAGGACGATTGTTTCGAATTCGTCGAGAATGGAAGCGTCCCACCAGCCGCGTTTTACTTCCTCCCTCATGATGGTAAAGGTGTTCTCCAAGGGAAGAGCCTTGCGGTATGGCCGGTCAGTTGTTAGCGCGTCGTAGATGTCGGTGATTTGAAGGATGCGCGCGGTGAGTGGAATTTGCTCGCGTTCCAGCCCGTCCGGATACCCCGAACCGTTCCACTTTTCATGGTGGTGGCGAATGATCGGCAGCACATGGCGAAAGGATCGGAGCGGAGTGCAAATTCGTTCGCCGATGATGGTATGTTGTTCCATGATTTTTCGTTCTTCCGGAGTCAGCGGTCCAGGCTTAAGCAGGATGTGCTCCGGCACGGCCAACTTGCCGATATCGTGCACCAGACCGCCTCGGCGCAGAGCTACACGCAGGTCCTCGGACAACGCCAGCTTCTCCCCCAGCGCAACTGAATATTTCGAAAGGCGGTCGCAGTGCCCTTCGGTATAGGGATCCTTCGCCTCGATACTCAGGGCGAGGCTGAACAGCACGGTCTCAGCGTTGTCCAGCTCGTCGGTGAATTGCTTCAAGCGCAGCAGGGAATACACGCGAGCCAGCAATTCGTGCTTATTTACGGGCTTGTTGAGAAAGTCATTAGCGCCGCACATGATCCCGTGGATGCGGTCGGCGTCACTGTTCAAACTGGTGAGCAATATGACGGGAATCAAGCGGGTTTCCGGCTTGGACTTCATCGTCTGGCAAAGATCAAATCCGGTTGGACGGGGCATCACCACATCCAGCAATGCGAGATCAATAGTGTCGCTATTCAGCTGCTCTAGCGCCTGCTGGCCATCCGCCACACAGACAACCTGATAACCCTCCGCGCTCAGCAGAGAGAAGAGCAGATCGCAGTTAGCTTCGTTGTCATCGGCTACAAGGATGGTTCCTCGATGGCCTGGCGGAGTTGACACACCGTCTCCCTAACGATCCTCTCGATCGCACAAGAAGGCTTCGAAGCGTACACTCTTGTCGAAAGATGGAACGGAATCTATCCGGCCCCGGCAACTGACAGCCATCGCGCGAGGCGTATTCGAAAGTATCTCAAACTGGTAAGAGTTTCTTGACAACGTCCCTTGCAATGCTACCAAGCAGTAAATAACACGAGTTTTGCGGGGACGACGGGACTCGAACCCGTGAGCTCCCGCGTGACCGGCCGTTGTTGTATCCCGCGGAATTGGCGCCGGGGCAATCCATGAATGGTCCGGCTTAGCTCTATCCGATGGTGGATGCTTCATTCATGCGAGAGGACCGGATAAGAACCATTGCAAGCTCCGCGTGTCCCCGATTAAAACAGCCGCTCCGGGTCCTCAGTGTGACTTTGTCGGTAGAGAGCTGCGGACCTTGGCATAACCCGGCTTGATTACGGAGTAGATGAAATCGCAACGCTGGCCATAAGGCAGGAAGGCGCTCTTCATCGCGTTGATAGTGATCTTTTCGAAGTCCTCCAGGGACAGACCAAAAGTATCCTGGGCGGCCTCGAATTCTCGGGTCATGGTCGTGTCGCTCATCAACCGGTTGTCGGTGTTCAGCGTGACGCGGAATTTCTCCTGGAAAAAAATCTTAAAGGGATGCTCGGACAGGCTGCGCGCAGCCCCCGTATGGACGTTGCTGAGAAGGCAAATCTCCAGCGGAATTCTTTTGTCGAGAATGTATTGCCCGAGGTCGCCCAATTTCACTGCCTTGCCGTCTGCGACGGCAATGTCATCGATTAATCGTGTCCCGTGACCGATGCGGTGTGCCCCGCAGTATTGAATGGCCTGCCAGATCGATTCCTTCCCAAACCCCTCGCCAGCATGAATGGTGATGTTGAAATTCTGTCGCTGAATATAGTGAAAGGCTTCCACGTGCTTCTTGGGAGGAAACCCACCTTCCTCACCCGCCAAATCGAATCCCACAACTCCCCGCTCGCGAAAGTCAACAGCGAGTTCAGCCATTTCGAGCGACACGTCCATATTGCGCATGGCGCAGATGATTAACCCCGAAGAAATTCCAAAGTCCTTTCTGCCTCGCTCCAGGCCCTTCAGGACGGAGGAGACCACCTGTTGGTGACTCAATCCCTTCCGAGTATGGAAAATCGGAGCAAAGCGGGTCTCAAAATAGACCACGCCATCCCGGCTGACGTCTTCTGCTTGTTCATACGCTACTCGCTCGAGCGCCTCCTCGGTTTGCATAACAGCGATTGTGTGTGCAAAGCCTTCCAGGTACTTTGGCAGGCTTCCCTGGTTGGCCCCTTGGTGGAACCAGCGTGCCAGCTCTTCCGGATCTTCCGTCGGAAGTTGGTCGTATTTTAGGCTTCTTGCCAATTCAAGTATGGATTGCGGTCTCAGCACACCGTCCAAGTGTTCGTGCAACAGAACCTTGGGGAGACTCCTCAATAATCCGTGATCCAGCTTCATGGAGGCCTCCGGTTCCCTCGATCACTGCCACAGAATAAAAGACTGTCGACCTGTGGAGAACTGGTCGTACAGTGCCATCGCTCGCGAATCTAGATTTTGGCGAAAATAGTAGTTGGCGACTCACCGTGCTTGAGGAAATGATTGCGACCGCGCGCGATGACAACTTCCGGGCCTTCAAATCAGAATCCTGACAATAATTCTTCGATTTCGTATCGGCTGCTTCTGGCCTCCCGTTCGCGAGGATTCTACGGCAAAGTATATCGAAATAAGCGCGCGTCAGAACCAGCTTTGAAGCTTTTCATGCTTTCGCCGCGCGCGGAATTGTTTTCAGTGGGTTGCGCGCTTCCGAGCCGGGCGCGGTCGTGCTTTCGAATCCTGCCGAGCTGAAGAGCGCCAGGACCAAGCCCAAGCGTAGCCCGCTTCCGGTCATCCCACGCAATCAAAAGGCGGCTAAGATACACGGGTTGTGGCATTCACGCAACGGGCGCATACAGATCAACTTTCGGCGGAGTTGTTCACACGCCTAACACGAGACTTCAGCCTCGGCTGCAAATGCCTCTGGCGGGAACTGAGATAGATGCGCGCGCGGCCCGTTTGACACCCAATCTCCGTCGGCCTATAGTCGTGCACCTTTTTATTCAAGGGAAAACCTCTTGCTCGAGCGCGTCTTTCATCTTCAGGAAAATCAGACCACCGTGCGTCGCGAGTTGCTCGGGGGGCTGACCACCTTCATGACCATGGCCTACGTTGTCGTGGTCAACCCGCGGATCCTCGCTGAGGCGGGCATGCCTGTTGACGGCGTTCTGTTCGCCACTTGTATTTCCGCCGCGGTGGCCACGCTCATCATGGGCCTTTGGGCCAACTATCCGATCGCGCTCGCGCCGGGCATGTCCCTCAACGCCTACTTCACCTATTCAATTGTTCTCGGCCGCGGCGTGCCCTGGCAGACCGCCCTCGGCGTTGTGTTCCTTTCCGGACTTCTCTTTCTGCTCCTGACGCTTACCAAAATCCGCGAACAGATCGTCAACGGCATTCCCGATTGCCTTAAATACGGCACCGCCGCCGGCATCGGCTTATTCATCGCCTTCATTGGCTTGCGCAACGCCAACATCATTGTCGCCAATCCCGCCACCTTCGTCGGACTAGGCAAATCCTCCGACCCGCAAGTGCTTCTCGCAGCCGCTGGACTTATTCTCATTGCCATTTTGATGGCCCGCCGCGTTGGCAGCGCTATTCTCCTCGGAATCGTCGCCATCACCTTCGCCGGCATTCCTCTCGGACTCAGTCACTGGCCCGCGCATTTTTTCTCGCTGCCGCATCCGTCCGGCACATTTCTGAAGTTGGACTTGCGCTCGGCCGCAAAACTGGGCCTTGGCGAACTCATCTTCGTGTTTTTCTTTGTCGACCTCTTCGACAATGTGGGCACGCTGGTTGG
>WNGO01005326.1_pt1 | contig 11034 bp, 11 predicted proteins | sample 5400511 | NCBI WGS metagenome assembly WNGO01 (sample SAMN13153380, study PRJNA577476) | soil metagenome | isolation source: 20 cm soil or saprolite under Garry oak tree replicate 2 | place: USA:California | collected 2016-06-15
AGGCCGATAGCATCCCTTGGCCCGAAGCCAAGCAGCTGCTCGCGGAGAAGAGCTTCCGTGCCTTGGGCGTGAGGTTCGAGAACGGCGAATGGCAAGCGCATCCCGACGCCGAGGACGGCCCGGTGCCCAAAAGCGTGACGTTCCTGTCGCCCTTCGACCGCCTCATCCACGACCGTGATCGCGCTGAGGCACTCTGGGGCTTCCGCTACCGGCTCGAGATGTACGTCCCGAAACCGAAGCGCGAATACGGCTACTACGTCCTCCCTATCCTCCGAGGCGACCGGCTGATCGGCAGGATCGATCCCGTGCTCGACCGCAAGACGGGGGTACTACACGTCAACGGCATTTGGTGGGAGCCAGGCGTGAAGCCGGTGTCTGTCCAGAAGCCGTTGCGCAACCTCGCGACCTTCATCGGTGCGGGTAGCATCGAGACTTAGATGGACTTCGAGACTCGCGCGATCCACGAAGGCCAGGAGCCGGACCCGGCGACCGGCGCGATCACGACGCCGATCTACCTCACGTCGACGTATGTGCAGGACGCCGTCGGGGAACACAAGGGGTACGACTACTCGCGCGTGGCAAATCCGACGCGCACCGCACTGCAGCAGTGCCTCGCGTCACTCGAGTCGGCAGATCATGGAGTCGCATTCGCGTCAGGCCTGGGCGCGGTCAGCACGATCATGCACCTGCTGAGCCCCGGCGACCGGATGGTGCTGATCGCCGACGTCTACGGCGGCGTCTATCGCATGACCTCGCAGGTCTACGAGCCCAAGGGTTACGTGTTCGACTATCTGCCGGCGGCCGAGTTCGACGGCCTCGCCTCGCACCTCGACGAGCGCACTCGGATCGTGTGGATCGAGACCCCGTCGAACCCGCTGTTGAACATCGTGGACATCGAGAAGGCGGCCGAAGCGGCGCATGCGGCCGGCGCGCTCCTCGTGGTGGACAACACCTTTGCGACGCCGTATCTACAGCGGCCGCTCGAGCTCGGAGCGGACATCGTCGTGCACTCGACGACCAAGTACCTCGGCGGACACTCGGACGTCGTCGGCGGCTTCGCCGCTACGAACGATCCGACGATTGCGGAACGGCTCCTGTTCCTGCAGAAATCCCTTGGAGCCGTCCCGAGTCCCTTGGACTGCTGGCTCGTGCTGCGGGGAATCAAGACGCTCGCAGTACGCATGCGCCAGCACTGCCACAGCGCCCATGCGCTCTCCGGCTTTCTCGAACGGCATCCGCGCGTCGAGCAGACCCTCTACCCGGGGCTCCCCAGGCATCCCGGCCACGCGATCGCCGCGAAGCAGATGCACGACTTCGGCGGCATGATCTCGTTCTTGGCCGAGTCGGAGGAAGAAGCCACTGCATTCGTCGCGAGCACGAAGATCTTCAAGCTCGCCGAGTCGCTCGGTGGCGTCGAGAGTCTCATCGAATTGCCCGCGCGCATGACGCATGCGTCGACTGCGGATGCGCCCTTCGCGGCCCCGCGGAACCTGATCCGGCTCTCGGTCGGCCTGGAGTCCGCAGACGACCTGCTCGAGGATCTCGAGGCGGCGTTCGCCAAGGTTGTCGGCGGAACCCACTCCGCCCGGTCGGTGTAGCACCTCAAACGACCAAGGAGCGACCCATGAGACGTCCACTTCTGCTCGCGGCGGCGCTCACCGCCCTGCTCTTGTTCCCGGCCACGGCGGCCGCGAAGGGACCGTCGGCCGCGAGTATCTCCGGCCCCGGCCTGAGACATGCGGTCAACATCGAGGGGTACGGGGAGGGCGGAAACGACACCCCCCTCGGGATCCTCGTCAACGACGGCGGCTTCTTCTCGCAAGTATTCAGCGGAACACCGTCCGCAACGACAGCGCGTCCGGTAGGCGGGCTCGGTCCGCGCTACGAGGTGACGTACACCGTGCCGGGCGGACCGAACGGCGACTCGACGCTTCGCCAGGATCTGTACCCCTACGCCGCCAAGGGCGCGGTCACTTACATGGCGCCCGCTCAGAAGTTGTGGGACACGCAATCGACGCCGGGCGGCTGGTATCAGGGCACGGCGACGCTGAGACGGACGCTCGTAAAGGCCGGCCTGGCGCCGAGGCCACCCGCAAGGAAAACCCGCTCAGAGCGGAAGGTCGGCGTCGCCGTCGGTGCCGGCGCGGGCGTCGCGCTCGCGGCAGGCGCTCTGGCCCTGCTGCGACGGAATCGCCGGCGCTCCATTTCGGCCTGACGCATGGGAGGATCCGGGCTCGTGAGCCCGGATCCTCTCGACCTCCACTTCCAGGGCGCCGGGCGCGTCATCGGCTCCTACGTCCTCGAGACGAAGGACGGCCCGGCGCTCTACGACTGCGGCCCTTCGTCCTGCAGCGACCGGTTGCACTCGGCCCTCCGCCAGCGCGGGCTCGAGCTTCAGGACGTTCGCCACCTCCTCCTCTCGCACATCCACCTCGACCACGCAGGCGCCGCCGGGGTGCTCGTTCGCGAGCATCCTGAGCTGCAGGTCCACGTCTCCGAGATAGGCGCGCCCCATCTCATCGATCCGAGCCGACTCGAAGCGAGCGCGCGCCGTCTCTACGGCGATACGTTCGACGCGCTCTGGGGGGAGCTCGCCCCGGTCCCGCCGGAGAACATCCGCGTTGTCGGACCGGACGTGCTCGGCTTCGACTGCTTTCCGTCGCCCGGGCACGCAAGTCACCACGTCTGTTACCTCGCCGGTGACGGCACCCTCTATGCAGGTGACGCGGCCGGGGTCCGCCTCCAGCCCGACCGAACGGTCCTGCCGCCGACGCCGCCGCCCGACTTCGACCTCGAAACGTGGGAGCGGACGATCGACGAGATCGAGAGGCGGAAGCCGAGCAGGCTGGCACTCGTGCACTTCGGCGTCGCCGACGATCCTGAGCCGCACCTCGCCGAGCTCCGGCGGCGGCTTGCAGACTGGGCGCGCCGGGTCGAACAGGATGTAACGGAAGCGGAGTTCAGCGAGTCGGTTCGCAGTGACGTGAGGGCAACCGGAGGCGACGTGGAGACGTATGAGCGCGCAATGCCGTTCTGGCAGTCCTACGCCGGACTGAAACGCTACTGGGAACAGCGCCGTGCCCCTTGAGCTCGGCCCTCTGCGCGTGCGCAACTTCCGGCTGCTCGCCGGCGCGCGCACGATCTCGTTCTTCGGCACGAATCTCGCGCCGATCGCGGTCGCGTTCGCCGTCCTCGATCTGACGGGGTCCGCGACCGATGTCGGAATCGCGTTCGCCTGCTGGACACTGGCCCAGGTCTCCACTTTGTTGATCGGCGGCGTCGTCGCCGATCGTCTACCCCGGCGTTTCGTGATGCTGTCGTCCGACTCGGCGAACTTCGCGATTCGCGCCGCCATGGGCGCCCTGCTCGTCAGCGGGCACGTCCGCATCTGGGAGATCTTCGTTCTGCAGGCGCTCGGCGGCGCAGCGACCGCGTTCTATTCGCCCGCCTCGACAGGTCTCGTGCCCGAGACCGTTCGACCGGCCCTGCTCCAGCAGGCGAACGCGTTCATGAGCATCTCCCGTTACCTGGCCTTTCCGGTCGGCGCGGCGGTGGGAGGCACGATCGTGGCGACCGTCGGCAGCGGTTACGCGCTTCTCGTAGACGCGGCGACGTATGCGACGAGCGCGCTCCTCCTCAGCCGTATCCGCTTGCCGGCCCGGGCGCGGACGGCGGCTGCTCCGAACTTCCTGCGAGAGCTGCGCGAAGGGTGGCAGGCGTTCACCGAGCACACCTGGGTCTGGCTGCTCACGGGCTGGATCTCCCTGTACTTCCTCGTGACCTACGCACCGTTCTTCGTACTTGGGCCTTACATCGCGAAAAACTCGCTGGGCGGTGCCACGGCCTGGGCGATCATCGTCACCGGCGAGGCGATCGGGGCACTGGCGGGTGGCCTCCTCGGGCTCCGCCTGCGACCGCGTCGTGCGATGACCTCGATCGGCGCCCTCTTCATCACGACAGCGCTGCAGTGCGCATTGCTGGCGATCCACGCGCCGGCCCTCGCCATCGGCGCCGCCGCGGTTCTCGCCGGCTTCGCCTTCTCCTACGGAACCGTGATCTGGGACACGGCCCTGCAGCAGACGATCGCGCCCGAGAAGCTGGCGCGCGTCAGCGCGTACAACTGGATGGGCGCCATGGCCTTCCTGCCCGCCGGGTACGCGATCGCGGGACCGGTTGCCGACGTCATCGGCATGTCGACGTCCCTCTGGATCGGTGTCGTCTGGATCGTCGTGACGACCTTGATCGTGATCTCGGTGCGCGACGTGCGGGACTTTCGTCTCGAGCCCGTCGAGCTGCCTGAAGCCGAGCTCACGCCCGTGGTCGCCGCCTCGTAGGCTTACGCCGTGCCGACCGTCCCCGTTCCCCCCGACGTCGACGAGTTCCTCTCGCGCCCGAATCCCGCGGTCGTTGCGACACTCCGTCGGGACGGCTCACCGCACACGGTGCCCACGTGGTACGACTGGGAGAACGGCCGCGTACTGCTGAACATGGACGAAAGCAGGCTGCGCCTGCGGTTCTTGCGCCGCGATCCCCGTGCTGCGCTGACCGTGCTCGACGAACGCAGCTGGTACAGCCACATCAGCCTGATCGGTAGGGTCGTCTCGATCGAGGACGATCCCGAGCTCGCTGACATCGATCGACTCGCCGTTCGCTACACGGGGCAGCCGTTTCGTCGGCGAGAGGCCAAGCGGGTTAGCGCTTGGCTCGAGCCCGAGCGCTGGCACGGCTGGTCGGACGCCGGACCCTGGGGCTAAGAAATCGCCTTCTCGTAGGCAGCGACGTAGTCGCGCACCATCCGTTCCGGCGAGAACTCCTCCTCGACGTAGCGTCTCAGCTCGAATGGATCGAGATCGTCCGCAGCCGGGAGCGCGTCGGCCATCTGCTTGTAGTGGTCGACGATGATGCCGCTGCGACCGTCCTCGATCACCTCCGGGACCGCGCCCCAGCGCGTCGCGATCACCGGAGTTCCGCAGGCCATCGACTCGATCATGACGAGGCCGAACGGCTCCTCCCACTCGATCGGGAACAGCGTCGCACGCGCGTTCTGCAGCAGCTCCACCTTCTCGCCGTGCGTGACCTCGCCGAGGTACTCGATCCCGTCGACGAGGTGCGGCTCGACGAGCTCGTGGAAGTACTCGCGCTCCTTCGGCTCCTGCATCTTGCCGGCGAGCTTGAGCGGGAGTCCCGTCTCCATTGCGACCGCGACCGCGCGATGCGCTCCCTTGTCGGGGCTCATCCGGCCGAGGAAGAGCAGGTACTCACCGCGGTGTGGCTTGACGGGATAGACCGAAAAGTCGAGGGCGTTCGGACAGTTGGCGATCCAGTTCAGGTCCGGCTTCGGCTCGCGTTGGTTCATCGAGATCGAGATCAAGCCGACCTGCGGCGCGACGCGCGAGATCCTCTCGTAGATCAAGCCGGGCTCGCCGTCGAGGGGTCCGTGCACGGTGTGGACGACGGGCGTCGATGTCGTCGCGCCGAGGGTCGCGCCGAGCATGCCCGTGTGGTCGTTGATGACGTCGAACTCGTCCGCTCGACCGAAGCAGGACAGCGCATGGTTCAGCTCCCAGTACGTGCGGCCGATCTGCCTGCTGGGCGCCTCCGGGAAGACTGCGGCGAGCTTCGCCTTCGTGCGCGAATCGCCTGACGCGAACAGCGTGACGTCGTGCCCCGCATCGACGAGCCCGTCGGCGAGCAGCCACACGATCCACTCGATGCCCCCGTAGCCGATCGGCGGAACCGCGAACCACACCGGCGCGAGGATCGCGATGTTCATAGGGATCGATCATGCCTCTTCGACGCGGACTTTGCCGTCGTCGAGGCGCGCATCCCACAGCCGGTCGAACGCGCGGATGCCCGAGAGCCTGATCGTCCCGGCCCACGACGGAAGCTCCAGGGGCGCAACGGTCTCGAGGGCGTGGCGCCTCCGGTCCGGCTGGAGCCCGAGCAGCAGCTGAAGCAGCAGCACCGGCGTCCCGGCTGCCCACGCCTGCGGACGCGCTGCCGTCGGGTAGGCGATCGGGAACGGCGTCTCGGACCGGCGCATGCCGGCGAAGACCTCCGGCAGCTGGTAGTTGAAGTGCTGCGCGGCGGTGAGCATGCGCTGCGTGATGCGCTGAGCCTCCGGCCAGCGCGCGTAACGCGCAAGTCCGGCGGCGATCAACGAATTGTCGTGCGGCCAGACGGTGCCGTTGTGGTACGAGAGCGGGTTGTAGCCGGCGTCGCCTGTCGACATCGTCCTCACGCCCCAACCCGACCAGAGCTCGTCTCCCATCAACTGGTCGACGACCGCGTCGGCGCGGTGAGGCAGAACGATGCCGCTCCACAACAGGTGGCCGATGTTGGAGCACAGGGAGTCGACCCTGCTCTTGTCGCGGTCGAGCGCGAGTGCGTAGTACCCGCCGCGCTCTTCGACCCAGAACGCATCGTCGAAGCGCTTGCGCAGCTCTTCCGCCTCTTGTTCCAGCCGTGTCGCGAGCTCCCGGTCGCGCCATACCTCGCGCGAGAGCTCGGCAACGCGCCGCTTGGCGTCGTAGACGTAGCCCTGCACCTCACACGGCGCTATGGGCGTCTTCGCCAGGCTGCCGTCGTGGAAGCGCTGCGAATCCCAAGAGTCCTTCCACGACTGGTTCTCGAGCCCACGCTCGGTGCGACGCTCGTACTCGACGAAACCGTCCCCGTCACGGTCGCCGTACTTGTCGATCCATTCGAGCGCCAGCATCGCCGGCCCCTTGAGGTCCCGGACCAGCGCAGCGTCGTCCGTCCAGCGCCACACCTCGGAGAGCAGGATGAGATAGAGCGGTGTCGCGTCGGCGGTCCCGTAATAGCGCTCATGCCACGCGCGAGCGGCCTTGCCGTGCCGCACCTCGTGCACGATCTTGCCGGGCTCCGCGTCGATCGTCGGGTCGTCCTCCTTCGCCTGGAGGTCGGCGAGCACTCCGAGCGCAGTGCGGGCGAGCTCCGGGCCAAAGACGAGTGTCTGCAGGCACGTGATGATCGTGTCGCGGCCGAAGACGGTCATGAACCACGGCACGCCTGCTCCGGGAAGCTTCCCGATCCCGGCACCGTCCGACTGCATCCTCAGGGACGCAAGGTCCGAGACCGACTGGCCGAACGAATGGCCGAGCGCGTCCCAGCTCGTCCTCAGTTGGGGCACTCGCAGCTGCCACGCGGCGAGGGAGTCCCGGACCCGACCGACCTCTTCACCGAAGCGGCGGTGCGCGAACCGCGGGGCGACAAGCTCGCCGTCCGGCAGCGGTATGACTTCCACGTCCAGGTTCCATCGTTCCCGCGGTTCCAGGGCGAGCCGGAACTTCACCGTGGAACCGTTCACCTCGCCGCGCTGGGAGAAGATCACCTGCGTCTTGACGGGCGCGTCACCGTTGTCCGAGATCAGGAACTGGTTGCGCTCCTCGTCGTACTCGTTGGGCCTCGGCTCGGGCAGCGGCTTGGCGCGCAGCGGGTCGCCGAGCGCGAAATCGTAGTCCTTGACGGCGAAGATGTCTGCGAAGTCGGTGGCGACCTCGAGCTCGAGATCGAATTCGACCGGCTTCATGCCCTCGTTCTGGACGGCGAAGGAGTCCTGCATCCCCTCGCCTACGAAGCGCTCGCGACGGATCGAGAGCACGTCCTGGTCCAGACCGCCCGCGAGCGGGTTGCGCATGAAGAACGCGGCAGAGAAGTACTCGATCTTGTCCGAGGAGAGCAGCAGCGGGCGGTTGCCGTTGATGGTCAGCTTGAAGCGCGAGAGGTAGCGCGTGTCCTCGGAGAAGAGGCCTTCGCCCTGGTGGTGGAGGTCACCGACCTCATCGCAGATGCAGAAGGTGGCGCCTTCGAGGATTCGCAGCTGTCCGGGCATCAGGTCTCGGTACGAACTATGCGCCCACCGGAGGACTGCGCAAGGGCCTTGATGACAATCTCGTCCACATTCATGTGCGATGGCCGGGTCACCGCGAACAGGATGCAGTCCGCGACGTCCTGCGGCGTCATCGGCTCGACGCCCTCGTAGACCTTACGCGCCGTCTCCGCGTCGCCGCGGAAGCGGACGCGCGAGAACTCCGACTCGACGAGCCCGGCATCGACGGTCGTGATGTGGATCGGGCGGCCGAGCAGATCTTCGCGCAACGCGTACGTGAAGCCCCGCACCGCGAACTTCGAGGCCACGTAGACCGCCGCCTTCTCGTACGCCTGTCTGCCGGCGATCGAGCCGATGTTGACGATGTGCCCGCCGTCGCGGATGTGCGGTAGGAAGAGGCGCGTCATGCGTATCAAGCCGTTCACGTTGGTCTCCAGAACCGTGCGCTCGTCCGCTTCCGTGCTCTCGTCGAAGATGTCCCGCCCGAGTGCGAGCCCGGCGGCGTTGATCAGGATGTCGACGCCGGTTCTTCGGTGGCGGCCTTCACAAACCGTTCGCAGCTCTCCGGATCCGTCACGTCCAGCTCGAGAGGCGTCAGCGGTGCCTGGATCCTCTCGACGCGGCGCGCGCCGCCCACGACGCGTGCTCCTTCCCCGGCGAGGGCCAGCGCGGTCGCCGCGCCGATCCCGCTGGACGCGCCGGTGACGACGGCCGACTTTCCTTCTAGGCGGGGCACTGAGGGAGCCTAACGGCCGAGGGGACCGTGCCGCGCAACCGCTTCGCCGAGCTCGACCGTTGTGCTCGCCGGCTCGGCGTGCTCGACCTGAAGGGTCGTGTGCGTCAAGCCGAAACGCTCCGACAGGATCAGCTCGAGCCGGCGGCGCGCGGCGTGGCAGTCCGCGCCGGGCGTCACCAGGACATGGGCGGAGAGCGCCGGGAAGCCGCTTGTCACCGTCCACACGTGGAGGTCGTGCACCTCGACGACGTCCTGCTCGGCGACGAGCGCGCGCCCGATCGCTTCGGGATCCGCGTCCCCAGGCGCCCGCTCGAGAAAGATGAGGGTCGACTCACGGAGGAGCTGCGCGCTCGACCAGAGCATGAGCGCCGCGACTGCGAGGCTCGCGATCGGGTCGAAGCGGTCCCACCCGGTCGCGAGTATGAGCCCGCCGGCAAGCGCGGCGGCGCCGAAGGCCGCGACGTCGGTCAGGACATGGAGAAACGCGCCACGGACGTTCAGGCTTTCCCGACTTGCGCGCGCGAGCACGAAGCTCGCGGCGACGCTCACTGCGACGCCACCGAGCGCGACCGCCAGGACGAGCCCGCCGCGCACGTCGCGTGGATCGACGAGCCGGTGGCCCGCTGACCAGATCACCCAGAGCGCGAGCAGGCCGAGGGTGATCCCGTTGGCCTGAGCGGCGAGGATCTCGAGGCGCGAATAGCCGAAGGTCCAGCGGCCCGCCGCGGGTCGTGCGGCCATAGCGGACGCGACCAGCGCGAACGCGAGCGCTGCTGCATCGGTGAGCAGATGACCGGCGTCGGCGAGCAGCGCGAGCGAGTGGCCGATCAGCCCCGCGGCGATCTCCGCCGCCATCAGCAGCACGACGAGCAGGAGCGCGATCGTCAGCGCTCGGCGGTCGGTATCCAGCCTGTGTTCGTGTTCGTGGGCCGTGCGGAGAGGTTAGTCGGTGGCATCGACTGGAACGTGCCACGGGCCCTGGCGGCGGCGGCCGGTCCGCTCGATCGCCCGCATTCCAGGCAAGAAGAATGCACTGAGGGTCACGGCGGCGCCGAGCGCCGCGGCTCCGACCAGGGTCGCGCGGGCACCGAAGACCGCGGCCACAGGCGCCGTCAGCGCGAACGAGAGTGGCAGCAGACCGATCGAGATCAGCCAGTCGAGGCTCGAGACGCGCCCCAGCATCGATCCGGGGACGTGATGCTGCTTGATCGTCGCCCAGACGATCGTGCCTGCCGCCTCGAGCGCGTTGAAGACGAGGCAGACGAGCATCAACTCCCACGCCGCATTGGCGATCCCGTACCCCGCGATCGCCAGCGTCGCAATCGTCCAGGTCATGTACATGACCGTGACGTCTCTGCGCGGATGCCCGATGTGTCCCATGAACGCCGCGCCGCCGACGGCTCCGAGACCGCCGGCCGCCAACACAAGCCCCAGGGTGCCGGCAGACGCGTGCAACTCGTTCTTCACCAGGAAGGGGAGGAGCACCTCTGCTGGGCCAAGGAATACGAGGTAGGCAATCGCCGCGGAGAGGAGCGTGCCCCACAGCCACACGCGCCGGCGAACGAAGCGGAGGCCCTCCTTGAGCGCAGCCACGCTGGACGTCTGGACTTCGACGTGCCGACCCGCACGCCGCGGCATCGCCAGCACGGCCACGAGGCAGACCGCGAACGAGGCGGCGTCGATCGCGAAGGCGATCCCCGCCGACGCGGCCACCAACGCTCCACCAGCGACGGGGCCTATGAGCCTCATGGCGATGGGCCGAACGAATTGGTCGAGCGCATTGGCCGCCGGCAGCTCCGACTTGGGCAGCAGCTCCGGCAAGATCGCCTCGAAGGCGGGCATGAAGAAGGCGGTACCGATGCCGTAGACCGCAACGAGGGCGACGAGCTCCCAGAAGCGGAGGGCGCCCATCAGGACGAGGGCCGCGAGCACGGCGACGGCGACAGCGCGGAGACCGTCTGCCCAGGCCATGACGACCCGCCGGTCGCGCCGGTCGCTGACGACGCCGCCGATCAGCAGGAACGCGATCGTCGGGATCGTCATGCCAATGCCGACGATCGACAATGCAGCGGGCGCGTTCCAGAGGGAGTAGCTCTCCCACGCGATCGCGATCAGGAAGATGCCGTCGCCGATCAGCGAGATCGTCATCCCCGTCCAGAGGATCCGGAAGTCGCGGTGCTTCAGCGGCGAGAGCAGGTTGCTACGAGCAAACCGCGCCGGCAACCGTGAGGAACTTCGTCAACGCGTCCGAATCCATCGGACGGGCGAAGAGAAATCCCTGCCCGAGCTCGCAGCCGAGCTCTTCGAGCGAGCTGGCCTGCTCGGGAAGCTCGATTCCTTCCGCGACGACCTCGAGCGAGAGACTCGTGCCGAGTGCGATGATCGCCGACGTCAAGGTGCTGTTCTCCTCCGCCCCGACAAACGATCGGTCCATCTTCAGAATGTC
>WNGO01002872.1_pt1 | contig 11031 bp, 12 predicted proteins | sample 5400511 | NCBI WGS metagenome assembly WNGO01 (sample SAMN13153380, study PRJNA577476) | soil metagenome | isolation source: 20 cm soil or saprolite under Garry oak tree replicate 2 | place: USA:California | collected 2016-06-15
GGCTTCGCTGCCCAACGGCGCGGCGAGCAGGGCGATAAAGAGAAGATTAAGAAAACGACGGGGCATCGCTCTGGATCCGGATGAAGTGGGACCCGAACGATAGCTACTGCGGCGGCCGTCCGCCTCCCATCGGTCCGCGCCGCATGACTTGCGGCTTGGGCAGCGCGTCCAGCTTCGCCTGCTGATCCGGCGTCAGATTGTTGCGGATCGCGCCGTAATACTGATCCGCTTCAGCCTGAAACCCTTGCATCTCGGCGCGCACGCTGTCGAAGCGCGCGCGCTGTTCGGCGGTGGGCTCCTGCCCCGGCGTGAATCCGCCCCCGCCCTGCATCTGTTGCCGGATCGCCTGGCGGCGCGCGGCGGCGTCCTTCAGCACGCCATTCAGCGCCGTGTAGGACGGCGTGATTTTCGCGCGTTGCTCGGCGCTCAGGCCGAGCGCCTGGCTCAGCGAGTCGATCGTCATCCAGTGATCGGGGAGCGGTTGGAAGCGCCGCGAACCGGTTACTGCATCAGGAGGCGGGCCGCCCTGAGGCGTCTGGGCGACAGCCGATCCTGCGAGGGCGAACGATACCAGCGTGACTGCAACAAGACGACGCATACGTGCTCCGGTGAGAAGGTCCAGGTTGATACGGCCGAGCTGCTCCCCCTGTTGACCCGGCGATTCAACCAGGCGTTACCGCGCTAACGCGATGCCGTCGCTCTTGCAGCACGCCCCGCCATCGCAGGTCCCCCATGCTAGGTCGTCGGTGTCGCTCCACAGCCAGCGGGCGGCGGAGAGACCGCGGAAGAATCCCGGCCCGTGGTGAATCACCTCCACGTTGGCGACTACATCTCGCGCACCGGGGGTCGTGGAACGAAAGACGGAGACGAGCGCGGCACCACGCCGCACGACCGCCCAATACACAGTGTCCCTGCCGCCGAGTCTGTCGTGAATGTTGAACTTGCGATACCCACCTTCGCTGATGATCCGCGCGATCACCTCGCCCCCCGCTGAGTCGCGATGCTCGGCGCTCCACGAGGCCGCACTGATCCGGGGTTGAATCCAGGCCAGAGGTCCCGGCCGGCAACGATCGGGACAATTCCCCACGATCAGCCGGCGGACGTCGGAGCGCTCTGCCGTCGTGTCGAACTCACTCGCAGGCGGAATCGGCGGGAAGTAGCCCGGTTCCAAGCTGGGTGTGATTGTCGGAATCCCGGGGCCGGGACAGGCAGCGAGAACCAGACACCCGACAACGACCACAAAGCGTGGATTCGGCATAGGGCGCTCCTTTAGTTGCGATTGGACGCCACGAACGGCTTCATGCGGTTGAGGAGAGGCTGTAACGGTGGATCACTGTTGCTCCACAGCGCGATGACCCCGCTGCCCCAATGGGCGGCCGTCGCGCGATCCCCGCTGCGCGCCGCCAACTCGGCACGGAGCGCCATCGCGCGGATTGCGCAACCCACTTGCTCCGGTTGTTCGAGGAGTGCGGTGCTGAGTGATGGCAAGGCTTGCAAGGAAAGGTCGAGCCCGGCCGTGGCGGCAGCCGTGTCCTCGAGCTCGAGGAGCATGCGCGCTTCTCCGTAGGTGCCGTTGATGGCCACATCGCCCGCGCGCGCGCGCGTCCGCAATTCCGCCTGACGCCTGAGCTCCGCCCGCACCGCGGCCGTGTCGCCGTGGCCGATGGCCCACTGCATTTCGAGGACATAGTCGCCGCCGGCCTCACGCCGATGCACGTCGCTCACGCCGATCGTCTCGAACGCGAGTCCCATCGGCACGTGGAGCACCGCGAGCCGCAGCCGTTCACGGTTGAGCGGCCCCGCCCAGCTGGTCACGCGTTGCTCCACTCGCTGTTTGCCCGCGCGTAGACTCTCCGCGGGCTGCCCGACCGCGGCATACGCCAGGAGCTCGAGTCCGGCCTGCTTGACGGGCATCGGCGCGTCCGCGACCTCGACGCCATCCCACGTCATCGGCGTGTCGACGGGCGCCGAGCGCTGCAGCAATTGCGCCGCGCGATAGACGCGGCCCGTCAACAGCGCGAGACCCGCGAGGCGCCGCGACGCGAGCGGCCCCTGGTCCGGCGGCACGGCGGCCAGCACCGAATCCGCGACTTTCGCAGCCAGCGCAAAGCGCTCGAGCTTGAACAGCAGCCTCGTCTCGCTCACGGCGGCCCGCAGGGCCTGGTCCGGATCACTCGTGAGCAGGCGGGCGCGGCGAATCGCCGCCAGTGCGGATCGATTGCTCGACGGTCCGAGGTCCAGCTCACCCGTCGTCTCGAGCACGAGCGACAATGCCTCCTGGGCATTCGCGCTCGACGGAAAGGCCGCGATCCATTTTTCGATCAGACCACGCAGCTCTTCACGATTCCGCGCGACCGCGGCCTGGGCCGTCGCCGGCCGCGACCCGCCCTTGGCACTGAAGAAGTCGGCGATCAACCACGGGACGAACGCGAGGGTATCGTGATCGATCGACGGCAACGCGGCGAATCGCAGCGTGTCGGAACCCTTCCCCGTCGTTCCCGGAGCGTAACCGCCGCGGTAGACATAGGTCTCCGCGAAGAAGAGGCCCATCAGGCGCTGCATCGCGACTCCCGTGAACGCCCGATGCGCCGATGGGACGAGCTCGAGGGCGCGGCGGTACGCCGCCGACGCGCTGCGATAGCTCGAGCGGAAGCGCCAATGCGATGGGCTGGTGGCGTCGTATTCGACAAGGCGGTCGCGGCGTTGGCACTCACCGAGTCCAAACCAGGCGATGAAATCGTCCTGCTGATGCGCGATGATCTGCCGATAACGGTCGCACGCCTCCGGGAATTGCCCGGCGGCCAGGGCCGACAGCGCCCGCGCGAGCGCCAGGTCAGCGGTCGCCAGCTTCCCGGAGCTGGCAAGGGCCCGGCCGACACTCGCCTGCCAATCGGGGCGCGGCTCGTTCCCCCACATCTGCGCGTACGCGAGCCAGAGGCTTGCCTGCGCGTACTCGGGATCGAGGTCCAGCGCCGCGCGAAACGCCCGCTCCGCCCTCGGGAGATCCCACAGTGCCAGCGCGTCGCGGCCCTCGGCGTAGGCATAAAACGCCGCCAGCACTTCCGTGCCGACGATTTCCGGCGCGCGCTCGGCGTTCACGCCGCCCAGCAGGATGGAATCGGCCAGCTCCCGGAACTTGGCCTCCAGCGCCTTCCCATCTTTGTGAATACGCACGGTGTAATCGCGGACAGTCCTGCCGCCCCGGCGCAGGTCGTAGAGCGCCGCCGTCACCTGAATCGAATCGCCGACCGTTGAGACGTCGCCCCACACGAGCATCCCGGCGCCCACGTCCCTCGCCAGCGCTCGCGCTTCGGCGAGCGTGATCTGCTGGTCGCCGCGGCGACTCCGGGCATCGTGCACCCGCAACGGATCGGCTAACCGCACGTCGGTCCAGCGTCCGAACGCCTGCGAGAGCAGCAACTCACATTGGTCGCCATTCACCAGGCTTGGCGCCGCGCCACCGCGATGTCCGAAGGGCACGACGACGTAGAGGGACGCGTCGAGCTTGGCTGCCGCGAGCCGCGGCAGCAGCACGACGGCCATGGACCCCAGCGCCAGCACGAGGGTCGCGGCGACCGCGGCCCAGCGGCGCCACCTCCGCCTGGACCGCGACGAACCACCGGTGGTCGCGGGTGGACCAAGTGCGTCGGCGAAGTCTCGCGCCGTCGCGAACCGCTCGGCCGGGATCCTGGCGAGCGCGACTTGGATGGCGTACTCCACGTCGAGCGGGATTTGACGGCGCTCCTGCGAGAGTGCCCGAGCCTGTCCGCTCGGCGTCGCGCCGGCGCTCGGAGGACGCCCGATGAGCATCTCATACAACACGCATCCGAGACTGTAGATGTCGCTGCGGCCGTCGACCTCCTCGCCACTCGCCTGCTCGGGACTCATGTAATCGACCGTGCCTACCACGATGCCCGTGCCGGTCATCCGCGAGGCATCGGCGACACTGATGGCGCGGGCGATGCCGAAATCGCTGACGACCGGGTGCCCCGCCTCGAGCAGGATGTTCTCGGGCTTGATGTCGCGATGCACGATGTTCTGCGCGTGCGCGTAGGATAGCGCGTCGGCGACGTCGCGCGCGATCGTGACCGCGTCCGTGACCGGCAACCGCGTTTGGCGGATCAGCCGGTGCCGGAGGGACTCGCCCTCGACGTAGGGCATTGTGTAGAAGAGCAAGCCGTCCGCCACTCCGGAGTCGAACAGCGGCAGGATGTGGGGGTGGGTCAGCCCGGCAGCGACCTTGATCTCGCGCAGAAAGCGCTCTGGGCCAAGCGAATGCGCCAAGTCGGGCCGCAGCACTTTGAGCGCCACACGGCGCTCGTTGCGGGTGTCGTGCGCCAGATACACGATCGACATCCCACCACGACCGATCTCGCGCTCAATCGTGTATCGTCCCGCCAGCTCAGCCGCGAGCCGCGACTGTAGGTCGTCCACGGGCTCTAGCATACGGCGCCGGGTCGTGGGCGGTAAGGCCTTGGCGACACGCGGTTTGCCGACTACTTTCCGTGGCCCGATGCGGGACCTGTCGTTGTCACGCAGCCAGTTGCTGCTCCTCGCCGGCACGGCCAACCGGCCCCTCGCCGAGGAGATGGCCCAGCATTTGGGACAGCCGCTGTGCGCGGTGACGATGCGGCGGTTTGCCGACGGCGAAATCTTCGTCAAGATCGACGAGAACGTGCGCGGGCGGGATGTCTTCATCATCCAGCCCACCAATCCGCCGGCGGAAAACTACATGGAGCTGTTGCTGCTGATGGACGCCGCGCGGCGCGCGAGCGCCGCCCGCATCACGGCGGTGCTGCCGTACTTCGGCTACGCGCGGCAGGACCGCAAGGATCAGCCGCGCGTCGCGATCAGCGCCAAGTTGATGGCGAATCTGATCACGCATGCCGGCGCGGACCGGGTGCTGGGAATGGACTTTCATTCCCACCAGGTGCAGGGGTTCTTCGACATTCCGGTGGACCATCTGTACGCGGCGCCGGCGTTCGTGAGCCACTACCGGACGAAGCAACTGTTTCAGCCGGTGGTCGTCGCGCCGGACGTCGGGTCGGCCAAGATGGCCCGCGGCTTTGCGAAGCGGCTCGACGCGTCGCTCGCGATCATCGACAAGCGGCGGCCGTCGGCGAACATCGCGGAAGTGCTGAACGTGGTCGGCGAAGTCGAGGATCGGGACTGCCTCATTCCCGACGACATGATCGACACCGCCGGCACGATCTCGGAAGCGGCGGCGGCGCTGAAGCGGCTCGGCGCCAAGCGCATCTTCGCGTTCGCGACCCACGCGCTGCTGTCGGGCCCCGCGGTCGAGCGGCTCCGCGCCGCGCCGATCGAAGAAGTGACGGTAACGAATACGATCCAGATTCCGGATGAGAAGCAGTTCGAGAAGTTGAAAGTGTTGTCGATCGCGAGTTTGATGGCAAAAGCGATTGGTTACGAACACTCGAATCAATCAGTGAGCTCGTTGTTCGACTGATGACCGATGACCGAGGACTGAGGACAGACGTATGGCGCAGACAGTAGCTCTCAGCGCAACGACGCGGGAGAAGACAGGCAAAGGCGCAGCGCGGCAGGCCCGCTTTCACAAGCAGGTCCCGGCCGTCATCTACGGCCACGGCCGCGCCACGCAGCCCTTGATGGTGGACGGTCTGGCGCTCGAGAAGGCGCTGACGGGGATCGAGCCCGAGGCCACGCTGATCGACCTCACCGTCGACGGCAAGAAGAGCCGGGCGCTGATTCGTGAGATCCAGCGGCACCCGATTCGCCCCGACATCATCCACGTCGACTTCTACGAGATCAAAGCGGACGAGAAGATCACGCTGAAGGTCCCGGTGCACCTCGTCGGCACACCCGACGGCGTGCGCAATGCCGGCGGCGTGCTCGATCAAGTCACGCGCGACGTCGAAATCGAAGTGCTCCCCGAGCACATCCCCGATCGCGTCGAGCTCGACGTCACGGCCCTCAAGATCGGCGATTCGCTGCACACCCGCGATCTGTCGATCCCCAACGCGGTCATCCTGACGGGCGCCGATCTCACGATCGCCACGGTCGTCCCACCGCGCGCCGAGGAAGTCGCCGCGCCGGCCGCTGAAACCGCCACCGAAGTCGCCGAGCCCGAACTGATCCGCAAGGTCCGCGAGGGTGAAGAGGGTGAAGAGGGCGAAGCGGCGCCCGGAGCAGCCACCGAGGAAAAGGGGAAAGCGCCGAAGGCCGAGGAGAAGCCGAAGGGTAAGAAGGAAGAGTAGCCCCTGCGCGCCGTCGTCGGCCTGGGCAATCCGGGTCCGGAATACGCGGCGACGCGCCACAATGCCGGCTTCCTCCTGGCCGACGCCGTCGCCGCGCATTGGCAGCTGCCCCCCTTCCGCCGCGCCGAACGCGCGCGCGCGACGGAAGGCACGGTGGCCGGCGTTCCCGTCCGCATCCTCAAGCCCACGACGTTCATGAACCGCAGCGGCGCCGCACTGGCCTCGCTGCGCGCCGAGCCGACGTTCAGCCCCGCGCGCGATCTCCTCATCCTGGTCGATGACTTCCAGATCCCGCTCGGCACATTTCGGCTGCGCAGCGACGGCTCGGCGGGCGGGCACAACGGCTTGAAGAGCATCGAGGGCGCCCTGCAGTCGCAGCAGTACGCCCGGCTGCGCATCGGCGTCGGCCCGCTGCCCGAGGGCGTGAGCGACTGGGCCGATTACGTGCTCGCGCCGTTCGAACCGGATCAAGTGGAACAGATCAACGCACTCATGCCTCCGATGGTGGAAGCTGTGGAGCAATGGCTTCGCTAAGACTCGGCATCGTCGGTCTTCCCAATGTCGGCAAGTCGACGCTGTTCAACGCGCTCACCTCATCCAAGGCGGCCGTGGCGGAGAACTATCCGTTCTGCACCGTCGAGCCCAACGTCGGCGTCGTCGAAGTCCCCGATCCGCGCCTCGCAACGCTGAACCAGGTCGTCAAACCGAAAAAGAAGATTCCCGCCGTCGTCGAGTTCGTCGACATCGCTGGGCTCGTGAAAGGCGCCTCGCAGGGCGAGGGCCTCGGTAACCAGTTCCTCTCGCACATTCGGGAAGTCGATGCCGTCGTCCACGTGATCCGCTGCTTCGAGGATCCGGACGTCGTGCACGTCATGGGGCCGGTCGATCCGGTGCGGGATCACGACGTCATCACCAGCGAGCTGGCGCTCGCCGATCTCGCGGTGGTCGAGCGCCGGCTCGACAAAGTGCGCAAAACGGCGCGCGCCGGCGACAAGGACGCGCAGCTCGAGCTGGTCCTGCTGGAGCGCGTGGTGGCGGAGCTGAACGCCGGCCGGGGCGCGCGCGAAGCGGGAGAAAACGCCGACGCGATCAAGTTCCTGCGCACACTCGGGCTGCTCACCGCCAAGCCGATCCTGTACGCCGCCAACGTCAACGAAGACGACCTCGCCTCCGGCGGCGGCAAGTGGATCGACAAGCTTCGCTCGGCCGTGCAAACCCACCACGAAGAGGCGGAGATCGTCCCCTTCTCCGCCAAATTCGAAGCCGAGCTCGGCGAGCTGACGGGCGAGGAGCGCCGCGAGTATCTCGCGAGCGCCGGCGTCGCCGAGCCCGGGCTCGACCGCTTGATTCACGCCGGCTACCGGCTGCTCGGCTTGCAGACGTTCTTCACCGTCGGCGAGAACGAAGTGCGGGCGTGGACGATGCATCGCGGCGACACCGCCTACGATGCGGCCGGCGAGATCCACTCGGATTTTCAGCGCGGATTCATCCGCGCGGAAACCGTCGGCTTTGAGGAGTTTGTGAAGGCGGGCAGCTACAAGGCGGCCCGCGAGCAGGGGCTGGTGCGGAGTGAAGGACGCGATTACGTGGTGAAAGACGGCGACATCCTGCTGTTTCGATTCAACGTCTAGCGCGTCCAGATCATCACCAGGCCACAATTCCCCCGGTTGGGGAACCCGCCGCCCATCCAGATCGAGGAGCCTGCTGACACGGCGAGCGACGGGCTCAAGCCGTACGGCGGCTCGCCGCGATACACCTCGACGGCCGCGACCCGGGAGACGTCGATCCGATCGTAGTTGTCCTCGCCCCATGGTAGTCCGTTCACGTTGATCGGGACGGCGCAGAGCGTGCCACGACTGAAGCGCGTCGGCATGCACAGCTCGAAGCAGCGCGTCGCGATGCCTTCGAGCGTCAGCAGCGAGCTGATTCTGGTCGGCCGGACCTGGTCGATCTCCTCGCGGGTGAAGAAGCGGGCGAACCCGCGGTACCAGCCGCGCCGCTCGTAGAAACCGGCGAGATCCCGCTGGCCGTTCACCTGCCGCACCTCGACGACGATGGGATCGAGATCGACCGCTTCGAGGTCGAGCAGGACGGCGATCCGCTTGACGTGCTCGCCGCGCAGCTCGAACCGAAAGTAGTCCGTCTCCCGCCCGTCAAAGGAGACCCGGATGAGCTGCAGCCCGGTGGGCAACCCACCCAGCCAAAAGCTGCCGGACGAGTCGGTGACGACGAACTTCCGTGCCGCGGGGACGGCAATCATCACGCCGGCCAGCGGGTGCCCGTTGAACGACGAGCTCGCCGTGCCGCGCAGTGTGGCGACGCTGGGTGTTTGCGCCGCTGCCGGGACGGTCCAAAGCGCCAAAACGGCCAGCAGGCCGCAGGGGCGAGGCCTAGGCATCCTCTACAATAGCGTTTAGCTTTCCGCCTCACAAATTTTCCCTACTCGGCGCCTTCCACCGCGCCGGGTCACCCATGACCAAAGGGAGGTGGCATGAGTCGTCGGTATGAGACGGTGTACATCTTTGATAGCGCGCTGGACGAGCCGGCAATCAACGAAAAACTCAATCGCTTTCACGCCCTTCTGACCAAGGAAGGGAAAGGCACGCTTACGAACGTGTCGCATTGGGGCAAGCGCACGATGGCGTACAAAATCAAGAAGAAAGAGACCGGCTACTACGTCGTCGCGGAGTTTACGGCGACGGGGGATCTGTTGCCGGAGTACGAGCGCGCGGTGAAGCTCGACGAGGGCGTGTTGCGCTTTCTCGTGGTCGAGGCCGCGAAGGAGCAGCCGAAGCCGGTGGTGGCCGCCGCCGTCGCTCCCGAGGAAGAAGAGCTGGAAGAGGAGGAGGCGTGAGACGTCCCGCCAAGACCTGTCCCGTGTGCGAATCCGGCGCGCGCGTGCTCGACTACAAGGATGACCGCACGCTGGGCCGCTTTCTCACGGAGCGCGGCAAGATTTTGCCGAGCCGGTTGTCGGGCATGTGCGCGCGTCACCAGCGGCAGCTGGCGACCGCGATCAAACGCGCGCGCCAGCTGGCGTTGATTCCGTACATCAAGGGTCACACGGCATAGATACTCGCCAGTCGTGGTGGCGCTTGCTCCTGGCCCTGGTCGCGTTCGTGCTGTGGGCGCACCCGAGCCTGGTCGGCCTGCCCTGCGCGGCGCTCCTGTTCATCGCGCCGGGTTCGCAGGACCGACCGGGCGGGGGGGGGGGCTGGTCGCAGCCGATCGCGGGAATGATCGGCGCCGTCAGTCTCGCGTTGCTGGTGGTGAGCGGCACCAGCGGCAGCCGGCTCGCCGCAGTCACGAGCGCCTATATCGTGCTCGCCACGGCGGCGTTCGTCTCGTTCATGCTGCTCGCGCCACGGCCGATTCTGCAGCAGGCGCTGCGCTCGATTGTCGCCGCCGGGATCGCGACGGCGGTGCTCATCCAGGTGCTGTGGGCTCCGGCGCCCTTCCGATTCGACGCGTGGGGCTCGCTCGCCTGGGAAGCGACGCGGCTGGCGAGCACCACGATGCGCATGATCGTGGAGGTCGCGCCCGAAGCGTTCCCGGTCTACGAGCCGGTGGTGCGGTTTGTCAGCGTCACCTGGCCGGGCATGCTCGCGTTGCAAACCCTCGCCGGCTTGGCGCTCGCGTGGCAGCTGTATGTGCGCCTCGCACCACCCGCGGCGAATGCCGGGGCGGCAGCGCGGCCCGCGCTCGCGCGGTTCAAGGATTTCTACATGGGCGACGCGTGGGTATGGGGCATCGTCGCCTGGCTGGGCGTGCTGATTCTCCCGGTCTCCGGCGCGCTGCACGTCGCCGGCGCCAACGTCGGGCTCGTCGCGGCCACGTTATACGTGCTGCGGGGCGCCGCGATCGTCGCGACCTTCGCCGAAGCGTTCGGCGTGTCGGCGGTCGCGCTGGTGATCGTCGCGGCCGCCGCCGCGGCGCTCGCCGTGCCGCTGCTGTTCGTGCTGCCCGGGCTGTGCACCCTCGGCATTACCGATACGTGGTACCAATACCGGCGCCGCCTGGCCGCCGCGCGCGGCGCGGGTCCAATACAACCTAAGGACTGACGATGGAAATCATTCTGCGGGAAGACGTGCAGCATCTGGGCAAAGTCGGCGAGGTGGTGAAGGTGAAGGACGGCTACGCCCGCAACTATCTCCTGCCCAAAGGGCTCGCCTACCCGGCGACCGACGCGAACAAGCAGAAGATCGCCTACGAGGGCGAGCGCGTGGCGAAGCAGCGCGCCGCCGAGAAAACGGCCGCGCAGACCGAAGCCACGCGGCTGGCCGATGTGCATCTCACCTTCGAGGTCAAGGTCGGCGAAGAGGAGAAGCTGTACGGCTCCGTCACCGCGAGCGACATCCAGCGCAAGCTCGAGGAGATGGGCATCCACGTCGACAAGCGCAAGATCGATCTCTCCGAGCCGATCCGCGAGCTCGGCGAGTTCAACGTCGGGATCAAGATCCATCCCGAAGTGCGGCCCGAAGTCCGGATCACGGTGGTGAAGGAGTAACGATCGTCGCGATCGCATACGTCGACGGCCCGCGCTTCCGCCGCTCGCTGCTCGCCGCGGCGGACTGGGTGGCGGCGGGACGCGACGAGTTGAACCGCATCAATGTCTTTCCCGTCCCCGACGGCGACACGGGGACGAACATGTGCCTCACCCTCCGCGCCGTCGCGGGCGCGCTGCGCGATCTCGGCGATGGCGGCACACCACTGCCCCTCCCCTATGTCGCCGAGACGATGGCGCAGGCCAGTGTGCGCGGGGCCCGCGGCAACTCCGGCATGATGCTGTCACAGT
>WNGO01007942.1_pt1 | contig 11031 bp, 11 predicted proteins | sample 5400511 | NCBI WGS metagenome assembly WNGO01 (sample SAMN13153380, study PRJNA577476) | soil metagenome | isolation source: 20 cm soil or saprolite under Garry oak tree replicate 2 | place: USA:California | collected 2016-06-15
GTACAGACTGGGTCCTCTTCGATCGGGTCCCAGCCGACTCTGGTGGCGCCCTCTCTGAGAAAGTACTGTCCGAACTGTGGCACAAGCCTCCCGGGCGGGACGGTTAGGTGTCCCAACTGCGGAGCGAGCTTCTGAGAATGCGCCGGGAATAGATTCTGCGCTATTCCTCTGTTAGTTTCTTCGCTTATCGAGAGAGCGCGTGATTCGGTGCATCCTGCTAATAGTAATGCCTACCAATTATTTCTGACAAAGCGGAAGTCAGGTTGTCCGCCGGTAGTCTTGGCTCGTGTACGCGATTCTAAGACGAGTCCATTCTCGGAAACTTTCGACAGGTGTAAGTGCCCAAATTCAGACTCCTCCTCCTGTACTGTTGGGGGGCGATATATCGGAATCAGATATTTTCGAAGTTCGAAAATATTCCCTGGCTGAATATTCCATTTAACCTATAACTCGCGTGTTTCCGTTCAGTGATTATCACTGTCAGGTCAACATATCTCACCCCGTACAGTCCTCAAAACTGTACTTCTCCTAGCCGCGATCCTCTTGGGTGCAACCCCATTCCTGCATCCTGTAGGTAGAGCGGCGACACCTTCTGGAGGCACAATCACGGACACTGCGCCGAGTGCTTCATGGCAGGGACAGGTGTATACGCTCGCTTTCACCGCGGACCCCGCCCAGTGCCCGGGCGTGGTTGACACTCTGAACCTCGTCTGCGACCACTTCTACCTCAACATTAACCTACCAGGCACCTTCTGGCAGACCCACGCTGGCTCGGTTGTGATTACAATACAGTGGACCAGCAACAGCAACGACTTCGACCTGTATATCTACAGGCAGAGCGACGGGCAACAGGTAGGCTCCTCAGCCTCAGGCGGAACTACAAGCGAACAAGTAGCCCTACAAAGCCCGATGCCGGGCCTTTACGAGGTCCGGACAGTACCGTTCCTTGTCGTTGCGTCGGGTTATACTGGCTCAGCTCTTCTCGCTTTCACGACCGGCGGTCCGACACCCAACCCTATCTTCGCAAGCGGAGGCATATCGTTCGGTGCGCATACTATCGTCGACCCACAACGAACCGAAGGCGAACCACTGGTCCACATCGACCAGGCCGGCAACATCTGGGAAACAGGCCCATGGGGCTTCTCCACTGCTCAGGGCTTCGTGGCAAGGTCCACGGATAATGGTGACAGTTTCCACATAGTCTCGCCGTTCGGGCTACGCCCCAACCCCGCAGCCTCAGGAGGCGGCGACACCCACATTATCACCGATGACAACGGAAACGCCTATTTCGCCGACCTAGAAGGCCTGGCAGACATCGGCGTCGCGGTCTCAAACAACAATGGCAACAATTGGAGGGAAAACTCTGTTGCCGCCATGTTCCCAGCTGACGACCGACAATGGCTCGCTGTCGACAACGGCCCAAGCACCAGCGTCTCGGACAACACTGTTTTCCTTACCTACCGTCAGGTACCCTTGGGCAGTCAAGTCCTCTCCTCACCCGGCTCTACAAGCTCAGCTGACCCGGTCGGAGGTCTCGTCTACACAAACGCTGCCTCAACCGACTTTGTCGGCGCCGGCGCACCATGCGGCCGGCTAATCTTCGACCCGGTACTTCGCAATCTCTACCTGCCGTGCGTACAAGGCAACCACGTCCATGTCTCAAAAGCCCATGTCGACCCAGGTCAGAGGAGCGGCCTCACTTTCAGCTCTACTGACACTCCTGCTAGCCCAGGAGGCTCGATCGGGAATCTCTTCGCGTCCCTAACAACAGACCAGGCCGGCAACGTCTATGTCGCCTGGGCCGACACAGCGAACAACAACGTCTACCTCACCGTCTCCACCAACACTGGCACAAGCTGGTCAACACCACTACAAGTGAACGGTGACCCGGCTAACACGAACGTAATGCCCTGGGCCGTCGCGGGTACATCAGGAACAGTCGACATCGTATTTTATGGTACAGACGTCCGAGGCGACCCCAACAGCTTCCCCTCTTGGATCAACAACCGTGTCGCAGCCACCAGTGTCAAATGGTTCGTCTACTTCGTCCAGGTCCAAGCAGCAACTACGACCACACCCACAATCTACCAGGTCAAGGCTAGTGAGCATCCGACCGACTACGGCCAGATCTGCACTGGCGGGTTAGGCTGCACAACCTCAGGCGGCGACCGGACCCTGGCAGACTTCTTCAGCGTTGGGCTCGATGCCAACGGCGCAGCGAGAATCGTCCTTAACGATCTGACCAACCAGCACCATGGAGCAGCGCTCTTTGAGCTGAGACAAGTCGCGGGACCCAGCGCCTACGGCACACCACTCACGCCACCATTCCCCAACTCAGGCACGCGAGTGGGAGACCCATCAGGTGACGCCCACATACCCCACTACTCGCCGGTAGGTGCGGGTGCGAACCAGGTAGCCCTCGACCTTTCGTCTCTACAAATCTCCCAGCCGGACAGTTCACACCTCAGAGCAACAATCAAACTCCAAAGCCTTGCCAGTCTCCTTCCACCCTCAGGTTCGACCGGTCTACTATGGCTAGTACGATGGCAGTTCCTCTCCACAGGCGACGCGGGCGAAGAAAGCTACAGAATCTTCTATCTCGGGGCAAACAGCACCGCCGGCCAGAGCCCGGTCTTCTTCGCTGGCACGGGAACCTCTGCTGCCCCCGGCACGGGAATACCTCCGGGCAACGGCTGCGTCACCACCACGCCACAGAACTGTAAGATCATCAAGTACCCATCGGAGATTCTCGAGACAGGAACGATTAACACCTCGACCGGCACAATTACGATAACCGCTCCATTAAGCGATCTCGGAAGCCCGATTACCGGCGACACGCTGTACAGTGTGACGGCACTCACCTTCGCGTACACTAGCGCCAATCCAATCTTGACAGACGGAGACGCCACACGGGCCTTCGACTACGTCCTCGGAAATACCGTGCTGCCTAGCAACTGCCCTCTCGGAACCACGTGTAAAGTCACGGGAGGAGGCTCCATCTTTGTCGACCCACAACAAGACAAGGGAAGCTTCAGCCTGGAAGTAAGGGTCGACACCACGGGGCGAATACATGGAAAGGCAGCCTACCGGGATCCGGCTGGAGGCGTAGACTTCAGAACCAGCCTCATAACCTCGGCTACGTTTAACGGCAAGACTGTCAACTTCAAAGGAACAGGAACCAATAACAACATTGCTACCAGTTTCACAATCACCGTCCAAGACAAGGCTGAACCCGGCGCCGGGAAAGACACTTTCGCCATAACACTCGGAACCGGCTACTCAAAAGCTGACACCCTGCAAGGTGGCAACATCCAAGTCCACTAGATACCACAAACCCCCCCACTTTTTTTCCGGGAACTTTCCATAGGACACAGGCCTCTCGCGCTGTATTCCTAAGTTGAAACGCACCCTCGTCTTCTTCGTGGTGTACCTGATCATGTACTCGTACGCATCCAGGAAGACGATCCCTGAAGCGAAAAAGACGGCATAGGCGTTTGAAGCCCTTCGTTCTTCAAACTATCATTGTAGATTAGGAGCCAACTACTAGTCTATGATCAATGTCACTAAGTGTTGCCTTTTACTCACTCAGTCATTGATCAGTTCGAGGACTACACGCGTACGCTGATTGAATGCCATTCGCCAGGAACTATGTATGTCCAGAAGTGTGGATCTCTTACGAGCCGTGTCAGATAGGACTGGAGCGCCGGCTTGCCCTGCAACCTTCCGCCCCAGCCTCCGAAGAGTGGGTTGAGATTCGCGGTTACGACGATGCTACCGGGGCGTGTGAGATGGCGAAGATGCGGAATGTATCGTGGATATTCCCGCCAGTCACCGTCCAGAAACACAACATCGTAGCGGCCCTTCAGCCTAGGAAGGATATTTTGTCCCCGTCCTCGTATGACGGCGATGCGCCCGGAGAGATTTCGCTCCTGGAACGCTTTCTCTGCAAGAGCAGCATGCTGCGGATTTTCTTCAATCGTGTCCACATGACAATCGGGTCCTGCCGCCGAGGCCATCACGGCGGTTGTGTATCCGTGGCCGCAGCCGATCTCTAATATTCGTCGCGCGTGTGTTAGAGATGCGATCACTGTCCAGAGAGGCGCCTGCAATGGGTCGCTAGGGTACATGTCGCAAGTTCGACCGTGCTTACGCCGATGCTGGTTCGACAACTGGTACAGGTCAAGATGAACATCAGCGCGATCACCATAAATCTTCATGAGCAGTTGCGTAACACTCTTCTTCAAGATCTCATCCGCCCTTCGGTAAGCTCAGAGTCTCAACGTGAATTAGTCTTGCTCAGAGTTTCGACGGAGTCAGGCGAACTCTTGCTCGATCAGGCAGTAGTTTTGGACAAGGCCCCACTTGTCAGGAATAGCTTAGGTACGGAGGGGCCGTTATCGCGTATGAAAAACCATCGGTTCTGAATGAGCGAAAAACTTAACAGGAAAACCGACTATGAACATCTCGTTATCCTATCATGCTCGCCACCAAGTCTGCTGGCCATGTACCTCGCGGATTGAACGCGGTGACCCCCTATCTCACCGTAGATGACCCTGAGGGTCTAGTTGCCTTCGCGAAAACGGCGTTCGCGGCCGAGGAGATGAAGGATCAACGTGCGGAGAGTCCCAATGGCAAACTTATGCACACGGCCATCCGCCTCGAGGAATGCTCAATAGAGATTGGCCGTGCTGACAGTCAGTGGAAGGCATTTCCTTCAGCCATCCATCTCTTTGTTCGCGACGTGGACGCTGCCTATGCGCGAGCCCTCAAGGCTGGAGGAGTAAGCCTTCACGACGTGCGTGACATGGAGTACGGCGAACGGTCGGGAGCCGTTCGAGACCCAAGCGGGAACCACTGGTATATTGCCACATACACCGGTGGGCGCGAGAAGAAGAGCTAGACCGGTAGTCGATTTGGCTGGTTGGGCCGACAAGCCTAGCATACGATTTCCTGCACTATAGACGATTGCAACCGAAGTAGGCGAGATACACGCATGTCAAGGCTTTCGTCTACTAACGTTCTCATCTCAGTAATTCTTAAACCGGTGAGGGATGCCTGATAGAGCGCTATGCAATCTGTCACTAGCAAAGCAAAGCCTACTCCTCAAAACTACGGAACCGTTACACCGTACTTGATTGTGGATGGTGTTCCGAGACTGATCGATTTCTTGAGAGAGACTTTCCATGCAGAAGAGAGGGCACGTATCAACGACAAGGAAGACCATGTGGGTCATGCCGAGATTAAGATCGGCAACTCCATTGTCATGATGGCCGATTCAACCCCTCAGTACAATCCGATACCGAGCCAGCTGTACGTCTATGTTGACAACGTGGACGAGGCCTACAGGCGAGGCTTGAAGGCTGGCGGAACCTCCGAACAGGAACCTACAACTCAGTTCTACGGCGACCGGACCGCCGCGGTAAAGGATCCGACTGGAAACGTCTGGTGGATAGCCAGCCGCGTCGAAGAGGTATCTCCCGAAGAAATGGAGAAGCGCATGAAGGGCCGAGGTTTCGCGGCCGACACTTCAACTTGAACTTAGAACTTTTGAGCAGCTATTCTCTTTCGGATAAGTTCCCTGCGACCCTCTGTCCTTCTTGACAATGACCAAGAGGCCAAGACCGACTGGAGGATATTGTTGTAGTTCTAACTGAACATGCGTTTTATTTCAGACCAGTCGTATCGACGTTATCAGTTCAAAGCGTCGCACAAGTATTCCCTGAATCTCAACTTTGGAGTCCCTGAAATAACGCACCCGCGATGTCTCCTCCGTCAAGGTGTAGAGCCCACCAACACGGTTTTCCGAAAAGCTAAGATATCTCTGCCATAATTCCCTACAGAGAATGAATCCGAGACTATCTCTCAGAAATCTTGCTATTGCACTCGTCATATCAATACTCTTCTCATCTGTAGGGCTGCCCGTCAAGACAAACGGAGCCTCCAACCCCCTCGCAGCCTTTACCTACGAGTCGTGCGTTGCCTGCGTCCCACCTGGCGACGTGGTCTCCTTCAACGGCAACTGGAGCACGAGTAGCAGTTCGATCGTTTCGTACGTCTGGGACTTTGGCGACGGGTCGCCCCCAGTTAAGACCAGTAGCCCGATGACGACCCACCTCTACGGGGGTGCACCGGCGAAATGGCAGCTAACTCTGACCGTCCAGGACTCGGCGGGCCTGACGGATACGACTAGCCAGTTGGTCCTCTTTGAGACCGTCCCACGCTACACGATACAGCCTATGAATCCGGTCGTTGGCCAACAGGTAACGTTCAACGCGTCGGATAGCATATCATACAATTCCACTAATCCGATCAAAGAGTACGACTGGAGCTTCGGAGACGGGACAAGCGGCACGGGAGCGATCATTACGCACTCGTACTCGGCAGAGTCCAGCTACAGGATCGTCCTCACGCTACTAACCTCGTACGGCAATCCGTCTGTGTCCAAGACCCTCACAGTGGGACAGTCAAACTCGAACGTCGTCTATACTGTCATAACAGACAAGGACACGTACGTCCCGAGTGACACTGTACACATCAAGCTTAACGCGACAAACCAGGGAACCCAGCCCGCAACATTCACATTCAGAGACTCATGCAGCGGCTTCCAGTTCCAGATCACCAACTCCACCGGCAACATAGTCTACACAAACGTACCGCCTCCCGTCGCGCCCTGCGCCCAGGTCATAACCGTCATCACCATCCAGCCCGGCCAGACTCTGACCGTGGGAATGCTCGACTGGAAACAGGTCAACCAGCAAGGCCAGCCCGTCCCGCCCGGGTCGTACACCATCACCGGAGTGATCCATTATGAGAGCCCGTACCAGACGACGCCTGTCGCATCAAAGACAATCATGATCCAAGCGCCTGACTTCCAGCTCACCGTCAGCCCAACATCGGTGGTGATAGCCAAGGGCTCCACGACAACTCTCACGATAACCGTGACGGCATAGCGGGACCTACACGGTCACGATAACAGGAACAACCGGAACAACAACCCACAACATCACAGCAACAGTCACGGTAACCAGCAAGTAGCCCGCGCTGACTAGCCGACAAGGGCTGGCTCCAAGCTCTACCGTCCAGTGGATCTTATCGTCGACACAGACGCCTTGGCTGTCTTCCAAACATTTCCTTGCACCCTCAGGCTGATCAACATATGCAGCCTCGCAGGTAACAGCAAATTGAAGCGTCAACATAGAGAGGAGTCCAGACTGGCAAGGAATGAGCGAGATCGTCCGTGACCTTGTTCGTCAGATGCTCAGATTGCACTTCGACGACGCCACCATAGTCTTCCACCTGAAATCGGCCAAAATTCGCAACGCCCAGAAGATCCTGGACAGTGTCCTCGAAGAGGCCAAACGAGAAGCAATAGCCCGACTAAGCTCCAGAAACCGATACGTCCCCTAGTCCAATCCCCATTGTTTGCTACGAGTCTCCGCTGACGGATAGACTTGAATGTCGGATTGGCACCGATTACTTCAATCGTGAATGTTCTTCATGAGTGGCAGGTCTAGACTTGGCCTTGCGGGAATCGGAGCGTGCGTCCTAGGCTTGGTCATGACTGTTGGTGCGGCTGGAATCTATCCGCATCCCACCGGTTCAAACATCAACGTTGATGCGGACATTCTGTTTGCGGTTGTGTTCTTCACTGGAGAGTTCATCGGCCTCCTCGGACTAGGGGCTCTGATCCTCCTTGGGATCTACCGGCGGCAGAGGGGAAGAAGCGGGAAGAACTAGCCTAGCTTAGTGTTCCTGTGGTAGGTTGTTCACAACTCGAACATCACGAACACTATCCACCGCATATAATTCGCAATTGTTGAACTTCACATTGAACTTGAGCCGGAGGATCGTTGTCATGGTGCAGTGGTTCCTCGCGAGTTCTAATGCCCCCTAGGCTGATTTCTACGCGATTTCCTTGGCGCCATCAGGGACGCTGCCCCGAGTTTATCCTCACTACTTGTGAGGGGTGTTGTAAAGGTGATGTGTCAAGCATTTCCTGCAATGAATCCACGCCCCACACTTCCAGCATTTCACCCACTGAGACTTGCCCTCTACTGGCAATAGTTTTGAGGATGGCTTCTCCAATTGTCTAGGCATCGGCTTCCTTACCGCTTCGCCCGGGCACCAACCGAGGGTTTCCTCGAAGGTTTCGAGAAACTAGCCAATGTTCAGCAATAAGGTGTCACGTTTGGGAACATACGCCAGAAGGGGCCTGCTCTGCGGGTGAGACTTCTTGGCTCGCTTGTAGACTTCTAGAGGGCTCTTCCCTGATGCTACGATCCGATCACCGATTATCGCGACATGCTTGCCCGCGAAACGCCTGTTGATCTCTGGGGCTTTTGAAACGTAGAATCTGAACTCTCTGCTACCAGCCGTCGCGGGTTCCTTCGGCGGTCGTTGCCTTGAAGCCAACGCAATCATCCTGAGTATAGTCGAACTGCTATTTGTAACCATTGAGACAGGACAGAGCGAGGAGGAGGCTGGCGACCTCTTCCAGTACAGACCAGTTCGAACCGTAGGTCTCACTAGCTCAGCGAGATTCCGATGATGGCGTAGCTGCTCTTACTCTAGAAGGCTCCCGGCGTGGTTCAGAGGCCATGGTTTTCTATCCATTCTCACAGCCTGTTGAGGACATGAAAGCCGAGGGCTCCGAAATGCGCGTCGTAGGAGAAAATGTCAGAAATGAAATGTTTCTTCGCCAAGAATGCAATTGTTGAATCGGTGAAACTGAGGGCCACGTCTGATCTCTGCTTGTAGAGATTCCAGGACCCCATTAGCGCTTCGTCGTCTGTTTTGAGGAGGATTATTGTTTTCGAGGTGAGGATGTCTGTTCCGAGTTGTACTGAGATCTTGTGGTTTCGGGTTCTCGCTCTCAAGAGTGTGACGGCCTCGTCTAGGACGTAGTCTGACGTGTAGAGGCTTCGGTATGATGTGTCTCGTTTCGCGATCTTCCGGAAGGTCTCGACCGCTGATGGATGGTCTCTATCTCGCTTGTTGTAGAACGCTGAGAGTGGCCCAGTGTCGATGAAGAGCCTCAGATAGGGCTCACTTGTATAGTGTCTCGTCTACTTCTTTCGACGCGTTCTCTGTCCCCTTGCCCCAGTCTTTCGCCTTTCGCCTTCCCAACGCGATGTCGAAAATGGGGTCGTTGGGATCTATTCCAGATTCTTCGTGAACCCACAACCGCGCCGCCTGCCTCAGAGCCTCCTTAATGGTCAACCCTTTCTTTTCAGCCATCTTGGCAAGAGTATGATACTCAGCTGGCTCCAGCTCCGTCTGGGCAACCTTGCGTTCCATGCTCCTCGCATGTAACAGTGCATGTAACGTACATGTAAAGCTTCCGAAAGGCTCGGGACAAGCATCGATATCTCCGAATGTAAACGAACGGGTAGATGGTTAGGAGGAGGCTGACGACCTCTTCCACTACGGACCAGTTCTGTGCTGCCGGTCTTGCAGCCTCCATGAGACTCAGATTGTCCTGTAGTTGCTCTTGGTCTGGAGAGCTGGCCGACAATGAAAGAAATGGACCGGCGAAAGCAGTTTCGTTCTCGTGTCTGAGCAGTAGCCGAAACGGAACTCGATATTACAGATGTCGGGTCAGCGGAGCGACTGGCGCGAACGACTAGACGCGAACCCCTCACGAATGGAACAAGAACTAGCCGTATGTGAACAGGCGTGTTAAACGCGGTTCAGACGATTCTTATCGCATGTTCGTAGGATTGGATCTGCACAAGAACTATCTCCAGACTGCTGTGATGGATGATCAAGGTAGGCTCCTCAGTCAGGAGAGAATACCGAACAGGGACGAGAATATCGAAGAGTTCGCCAGTAAGAGACTGAGAGACTCACACGCAGAGATCGTAATCGAATCCTCATCCACCTGGTACCACGTCTACGAGCTGCTGTCAAGGAATCAGAACTGTCACGTTGTTCTGTCCAACCCGGTCAAGACAAAAGCAATAGCGTCTGCCAAGGTGAAGACCGACAAGGTCGACGCTCTCACACTGGCGAATCTTCTCAGGACCGGCTACATCCCAGAATCCTACATTCCTCCAAGACACATCATGGACCTACGAGAGATGGTCCGGTACAGAACATCCCTAGTCAGAATGAGAGTCGAGGCCAAGAACAAGATCCACGCAATACTCCTCCAGAACGGGACAAGAATCACGGAGAAACCATTCACAATCGGATTCGTCGAAGAGCTGCGGAAGCTAGGAGACTATCGGATAGACGGTTATCTCAGCGTCATCTCATCGCTCAGCCATCAGATACAGACCGTCTCAAGCACGATAAAGAGAGAAGCGACAGAAGACGAGTCGACAAGACTCCTCATGACGATACCAGGAGTCGGATACTTCAGCGCGCTGTTGATACTGAGCGAGCTGGGAGACATCAACCGGTTCCCCGACTCACATCATCTCTGCTCCTACGCCGGACTGACACCATCAACCCACTCATCAGGAGGAGTAACCTACCACGGATCCATTACAAGATCAGGAAGCCGGTATCTCAGATGGATACTGACAGAATGCGCCAAGGCACACATCAGAACCCGGAGAGACAGCCAGCTGACAAGATTCTACACTAGACTGGCGAAGAGGAGAGGCGGCTCAAAAGCCACCGTCGCCGCAGCCTCAAAACTGCTACGGATAGTATACTGGGTCCTCAAGGAGAAGAGACCCTATCATGGTTAAGAGGGGAACGTGCGACTTGATTGCTGAGAGCTAGGTCTCGACGAACTAACTGCACAAGCCCCTCTTAACAAGATGCCGAAGAAACGGTAGTGAGGTCAAGCCTCGAATAGGTACTCGGCATAACATCACAAGAAGAAGGAGATGCAAAAGCAAGATTAACTAGAAAGGATATTCCCGTTCACATAGGTAGCAATCAAACTACAGGACAACGGAATACACTACCAGACACAAGTCGAGATACCAGTAACAACAGCAGACTTCTACTTCCCAACACAATCCAGACCACTAATCGTATTCGTCGACGGCCGGGTCCACCTTGGAAAGACCCAGATGA
>WNGO01008730.1_pt1 | contig 11031 bp, 10 predicted proteins | sample 5400511 | NCBI WGS metagenome assembly WNGO01 (sample SAMN13153380, study PRJNA577476) | soil metagenome | isolation source: 20 cm soil or saprolite under Garry oak tree replicate 2 | place: USA:California | collected 2016-06-15
ATAACGTTCTGCCAGCAAATCCATCTGTCGTTTCATTATTCCAGGCTTCGCCTCGCTCATGCGGTTGCGGACAGTGGAAAAACTTTCTTTGTCTACGACTGGCAGATAGCTCGATTTTTGCGCTGGTGCAGGCGTTCGTGGCGAATCCTCCGCGAACAGCGAAACGATCACGATACTGATCGTAAGGATTGGGATTGAAAAGAGCAGCCATTTGAAACTTTTGATCTTCCGCATAGTTCCTCCGGGTCTCGAATTGCCTGCATCCAGCAGCTTTGAGGAAAAGAATAGGCCCGAGAAAAATTCGAGTCAATCATCCGATCGAACGCAGTAGCCGCCACGGCCGTTAACTGCGCGAACTATCCGCCTTGTCGTCGCGGTTGGCTGTTGATCGTCCACCTAGACCATGAAGCGATTCCGCTCGCCGCGATGCGGGAACAGCGCGCATTCGGGAACCACGCGATCACCCGTATCCGATTCTGTGACAGAGGGGACGAGCAGTCTTTTCCCTCGCAAAGCAACAAATAGAAACGGAAACAAACAGGAGAGGTAAACCTATGAAAAAGTTTCTCTTAATTGGATTGGCGGTAAGTGGATTGGCCTTTGTTCCCGACCAGCGTGCTGACGCTCAGGTCACCGTCGGACTTCCGGGAGTCGGAGGAATCAGCTTCGGATTCCCGGGCGGTTATTATGGTTATCCAACGCGCTATAATTATTACCCTTACGGGTACTACCGGCGGCCGTACTACAACTATTCACAGCCGTATTCGTATTATTACTCCGGTAACCGGTACTATGGGTATAACGGGCGTCGAACTTACCAACGTCATCATCGCCATTATTATCACAACCGATATTGAGCTGATATTCGTGAACGCTGGGCAACTGTTCCACTTGCCGCGAAGGCGACTCGCGTTCGCGTGGTGAACGATTGCAAAGCGATTAACGCTTTCGCAATTGAAACCCACTCGTTGCCGTACTCGCTCGCGGCTACTGTCGCAGCTTTGCCTTGATCACTTGCACCGCCCGGTGCTTGCGCCCGCTACCCTGGCTGCGTTGCCGTCTACCCCCGCGATTCCCGATCGCATGTGTTCTATTGTCGCTCATCCTATTCGCTCCATTCTGCTTCCTGACAACTCCGGCCCCAACATGGTTTGTTCGATTCCGTCGACGAAGCGTTCCTGGCATGAAATAGGGCAAGTAAATGGGATCGGCAGATAATTGATTATCGAGTCCCGGGCGAAGATTAGGTGGGTAACTAAAGATGCCAAAATGCCCGGCGGCGGCTCCGAGGTAGCGAGGATTTTTTGAAACCGCGGATGTCGACAATGAAAGGAGTCGTGATCAGACACTCAATTTCAGAAATGGCTCCGCCGTTTCTCCGAAGGTTTCGCTTTTGTGTTGATCGCGCTCTATTATCCGACAACCGTAACTCGGAATCGCTTGACTCGCGATCTAGAGGCGAAGCGCGGGAGGGGCGCAGATTGCTATTCAAACATGACTGACGAACACATCGAGAAGACCAAATCGGCTATCGAGTCTGCCGACAATATTCCGGCCGACAGGAAAGCCGAGTTACTGGACCTGCTGTCGAAGCTCAAGCCAGCCATCGCCAAGGTTTCGGAGACGCATCACGAAGATGCCCACAGCATCGCTCGCCTGGTTGAGGCTTCGGCCCGGGAAACGATTCGCCCCGAGAAAAAACCGGAACACACGAACAAACTTTTGCACGAACTGAAACAGTCCGTGGAAAATTTTGAGGCGTCGCATCCGCAACTCGTCGCGTTTACGACCAAATATTCCGCAGTCTTATCTGCATTGGGTATTTGACCGCTCGCGAAGCGCAGCCAATTCGCGCAAGTGCGGCGTCACTTCCCAGTGAGCTTATTGATGTTCGCCGGACGCAGCCAATCTGCGGTCGAAGAATTCGGCAGTGGCGCGATAGGCACGGACCCAGTCGTTCCAGCGGAGCAGGTCATGAATTTCGTCGGGGATGATCAGTTCCTCGAATGCGACTTTTTGAGCGCGCAGTTTTTCGACGAGATCGGTGGTTTGCTGGAACGGCACATTGCGATCGTCGTCGCCGTGGATGAACAGCACCGGTGAGCGCCAGGTCGCCACGCTTGCGACAGGCGATGATTTGAACGCGAGCTCGCGCGCTTCTTTTACATCTGGCGCAACCTCGGCGTTCTTGGCGTCGACCTCCGCGACCCACATCGGCAAGAAAGTGGCCCAGTCGTGCACGCCATGAAAATCGACGCCGGCTTTGAAAATGTCGGAGTTGCGCGCAAGACCCATGGCGGTCAGAAACCCGCCGTAAGATCCGCCCCAGAGACCGATCCGCTGCGGATCGACGTTGTCGAGCGTTTGCAAAAATTTCGCACCCGCAACCACATCCTGGTATTCGGAGGCGCCGCGCCACACGGAGTTTGGTGGCTCGCGAAAGGCGCGCCCGTACATGATGCCGAGCCGATAGTTCACCGAGAGCACAGTGTAACCTTTGCTCGCCAGATATTGATTCATCGCGTAGGCATTGTGGTAATACTGCATGTAATGCCATCCGAGCAGCATCTGCCGGATCGGTCCGCCGTGTGTGAAGATGAGAGCGGGGCCGCGTTGCTTCTGGTTCTTTGGCGTGAACAGCTGGCCGTGAATTTCGAGGCCATCCTCGCTTTTAAATACCACCTGCTTTGGCGTGACTAACTGCGCCTCCGGGAACGTAGCCGGAAGCACATTCTTCGCGATCAACTCGCGCCCGCTGCTGGTGACGCGATAAGGCATCGCAGGCGAAGTCGCGGTTGAACCGAGACACAATAAGGTCTTTCCGTCGCTCGTCTCGACCGGGTTCCACTCAATTGTCTCGCCGCGGGTGAGCGCTTCCGGTTCGCCGCCGGTCGCGCCGACACGCCAGATGTGCCGGCGATCCACGTCGTTTTGATTCGACGTGTAAAGAACACTCCGCTTGTCCGCGCTGAGTACGACTTCTTCCACATCAAAATTACCCGGTGTGAGTAATTGCGGCGCGCCGCCTTCCGCTGCGATGGAATAGAGATGATTGTGTCCGTCCTTCTCGCTTGCGAAGATGATGCGGCCTGCATTCGTGAATTGCAGCGATTGAAACGCAAACAGCGGCAACGAATCTTCCATCGCATTGCCGCTGTGAAAGAGTTCGTGGCTCTCGCCGCTGTGCGCGTCTGCAATCCAAAGCGCCCACGGTCGCGGGAATTCAGGAATAAGCGGCCGTTTGAATTCAACTCCGGGCTGGCGAATAAACGCGATCTGTTTGCTATCCGGTGACCAAACTGGACTGGCATCACGATTCGTCGTGGGCGCGAGATAAGTGATTTTCTTCGTCGCCAGCTCGAGCACGGCGATAAACGAATGGTCCTTGCGATTCGACCGAAACGCGATTCGCTTTCCATCCGGCGACCAGCGCGGCGTGTCGCTCTCGCCGAGCAATTCCTCGAGCTGCTCGGATTTTTTTGTGCCATCGAGTGGCGCGATCCAAATATGTTTCTTCGCCGGCCAGATCACCGTTTTCGAGTCGGGCGAAATCTGGAGGTCTTCGCAGCCCTCTTCGCTGCAGCCAATGTCACCGAGCAAGCGCGGCTCGCCGCGGGCGAGATTGACGGCCCACGCCTGTTGTTTTGGCATTTTCGTTAGGCTGAGCGGATTTGCTGATGTTTCCTGCTTGGTCAACTCTGTGCCGCGCGCGTAGACGATCGCTTTCCCGTCTGGCGACAGCCGCACACTCGCGATCTGCTGACCTTCATCGCCTGTATAATGTGTCACTTGCCGCGGCACGAAATCGTGGGCGTCCGCAACCCAGATGTTGCGCTCCCCTTTATTGTCGAAAATCCAGGCCACGCGCGGCGCATGCGACGCGCTCGTCAGGCCGTAAGGGAATGGCGCGCTCAGCACCTGCTCGATGGTGAAGCTTTCAGCAAGACAAACAGCCGGCAGCGATAGGCTGCCGAAGGCAACGAGAAGAAAATGGAATGAAGTTTTCAACACAATCGCGCACTATCATCGCCGAACAATGGCGCGTCGACTGGATTTGGCTGAGAAGTGGCTTAACAATTTCGAGAAGGAATTCAGATGACATGACTGCGACACACCGTGCATTGACTCCGAACGCTTTCGGGGTTGATGAATACGTTGGGAACACGCCGTTGATTCGACTGCGGCGTCTGTCCGAGCTGACCGGCCGCGAAATTCTGGGAAAGGCGGAATTCATGAATCCGGCCGGATCGGTGAAAGATCGAGCCGCGTACGGAATCATCACTGACGCGGAGGCAGCGGGTCGGCTTAAACCAGGCGCAACGATCGTTGAGGGAACTGCGGGCAACACCGGAATCGGTCTTGCCGTGATCGGGCGCGCCAGAGGGTATCGGACGGTGATTGTGATTCCGAATAATCAGTCGCCGGAGAAAATGCATTTGCTGCGTACACTCGGCGCGGAGGTAAAGGCAGTGCCGGAAAAGCCATACAAGGATCCGGAAAATTATAATCATATCGCCCGTCGCCTGGCAGAGGAGCGAGGCTGGTTCTGGGCGAACCAGTTCGATAACACGGCCAATCGTGACGCGCATTATCGGAGCACTGGCCCTGAAATCTGGAAACAAAGATCCGTACGGCGCGGCGATGTGGTCCTGGTTTACCAACGGGAATCTGGAAACAAACGACGGCGATTCTATTGCGGAAGGAATCGGTCAGGGTCGCGTCACAAAGAATATCGAAGGCATTAAGGTCGATCGAGCTTATCGCATTCCGGATCAGACTGGCCTAACGATCATTTACCAACTTCTGCGTGAAGAAGGTCTGTTCCTCGGTCTATCAAGCGGCCTTAATGTCGCCGGAGCGGTGCGCTTCGCCAAAGAATCTGGCCCGGGTCAAACCATCGTCACGGTTCTTTGCGACTCAGGCCACAAATATCAATCAACGTTGTTCAATCGCGACTGGCTCGCCTCGAATCATCTCGATCCAGGCCTTCCACTGGAATCAATTCTCGAGAACTAGAAGCGAGGTCATGAATTTTGTGGCCACCGGCCTATGGCCGGTCCACCTCCAGGGTTCTTTCTCACATAAGGGAGACGGCCCACAGGGCCGTGGCTACAGATGTGTCAGTCACACCAAAAACCGGGCCTGTTTTTAATCTTTTCAGGGAGCCGTGAAGCGGTCGGCATCCGATTTATATAATAGAGGGTGACGCATATTCATTAAGCGTCGGGGAATCCTTAATAGGGAGCTTTCCTCCCTCGCAAAACAACAAAGAAGGAAGGGAGTAAACTGTAATGAAAAGACTGCTTTTAATTGCTTTGATGGCAGGCGGATTGGCTTTTGTGCCCGTGCAGCGATCTGACGCTCAGGTTTCAGTGGGAGTTGGGGGCGTTGGAGTTGGATTTGGTTATCCAGCCTATCGATATGGCTATTACAATGGCTATTACCCGTATGGGTATTATCGACCCTATCGGTCCTATGGCTATTATAACGGCCCCGGGTACTACAGGTATAATGGGTATAATGGGCATCGGGTTTACCGCCACCATCGGTATCATCACAACTATCGCTATTAAGTTAGCGTAGGAAACAGATTCAAGGGAGCTGGCTCGGATGATAGTTCGAGCCAGCTTTTTTTTTGGAATCAAATCCAAAGGCCGGATTAGGATTTTGTCTTTTGCAATTCGCTTTCTTAGTTGCTGAATAATTCTGCAGAGGCCTCGGTCGTGCAGGGACGCACGCGCTCATGCAATCGCGCGCGAATCACAAGCAGCGAGCGTAACGTGAACTTCCCAGCGATAAAAAGGACAGTTGTCCATATTTTCGTTGTTCTATTTGTTGCGAGCTCTGTGCACGCCGATCAAGCGATCCAATCGGTGCAGCAAACCTTGAAAGACCAAGGGTTTTACTATGGGAATGTCAGTGGCGAGAAAAGTGCCGAGACTACTGCCGCGATTCGGCGTTACCAAATTCGTAACGGGTTGCAAGTGACTGGTGACATTAACCCAGAGACACTGCGCTCACTCAACATGACCTCGAGTTCGGTCTCGTCGGCCCAACCGACTGGAAAATCTGCTGCGACTCAATTTGCCAAAGTTCTTCCGGATAATAGCTCGCGGCTCGGGCAGCATTCGCCGCCGCCCCCGTCAAACCAACCAGATCGCCAGCTCGAGATGAACTCGAATTTCAACGGCGGCAGTTTTAGCTCGGCACAGCTTCGTATCAGCACACGTGCCGCTGTCGCGGAAGTGCAGCGTCAACTGATCGCTTACGGATATTACCGCGGCCGTATTGATGGTAGGTATGGACGGCGGACAGCGGTTGCCGTGAGCGCGTTCCAAACGGCGTCCGGACTTCCGTCGACCGGCCGTCTCGACACGAGCACCCTCGACTTGCTGGGACTGTCCAGTGAAAATTTCGCGTCTCTTGGATCAGCACCTCGCGCATATGAAACCTGGGTACCCGTCACGAAGTTCAAGCACGGCAAATGGAAAGTGAAATGGAAGAAACTTCACCGTAAAGATGGCGATGAGTATGGTCTGGAGGATCGAGAGCGAGATCGCGGTGATTGGTCGCGTGGTGAGGACCACGACGACTAAGCATGTTTAACAGTTCCCCAGCCTATAAGTCCTGCGCCAATTACTGCTTGTCGTAAACAGCGACGTTCTTGAACTTTTTACCTTTCGGAGTGGTTCCGTTCAAAGTGACGGTGCGGCTTTTGCCATCGGCTGAGACAACAATCTGACCCGTAACTGTGACCTTGCCATTTTTCTTATTGCTGGTCGTCAGTGTCCGATCATTGACTTTCGTGTAGGAGCGAGCGTCTGAGTTCGGGTCGCCAGTAACGGGATAATCTTTCCCGTCGAACTTTCCTGACCACTCTGTGTGCGACGGCTTACCATTCGCGTCGATGCCATCTGCCTTGATTTTCACTTGCCCCAACATACTCGAGTAAACAACCTGCGTGTTTTTCAAAGTGCCGGGTGTGATCTTCGATTTCGAATCGTTAAGCTTCCAAGTGCCCACCTGCGGATCGGCGGCGAGGCCCGCTGCAGCTCCCAAAAAGCAAAACGCCAGAGTTAATCCAATTGTCTTTATCTTCATGCGCGCCATCGAGACAGGATTTCGATGGACGGTCAATATCTTTCCAAGCTACCGCAACTGCTGAAATCCGAAAGTCAGCGGCAGGTGGTCAGTGCCTCTAGCGATTGTGCTTTGGCAGCAGGTAGTGAGTAACAGCCCATTCAGCGATACTGATTCCTGCGTGCAAGCCATCTTCGCTTGCCGATCGAAAGTGAATGCCCCCGTATATCCTGCTGACTGCTGCCTCCTCGGCTGCGTCGAGGCACGTTGGAAAGCTGCGGTACACGCCTGGGAGAAAATCTGAGCCGGTTGTGAAGGGCAGATCTACCGTCCCGTAAAACAGTGGAAGGACGGTCGCAGCGGCGGCGCTGAATGTGCTGTGGCCGGAAACATAATCTGGGAAGGGCGGTGTCACGATGAATGACATCCAGTTCAGCTGTGGTTCGGCGAAGGCAATCGCGGTCACGGGCCGCCAGAAGTCGAATGTGTACTTTGCATCCCAAGCGCAAATGGCAGCGTCGGCCATGGCGATATTCAACAATGCAAACAGCCTTGCATTTTCTTCCAGCGTATTGCCTTGTGCGTCGGCGATAATCTGCGCAATGCTGTTCCAATGGCCGGGAGGCGTCTCGGTGCCTGCGCCATCGGCCCAGAACAAGGCGATCTCGGTTTGATCTTCTGTGCGAGTGGAGCCGAGGGCCGCGCCGAGTTCCTTAACCTCGTTGTAATCCGCCGCGTACTGCTGGCTATCTAAAGGAGGTGGGCCCGGAGGACGGAACTGCGAGCTGTTCCTCATTCCAAACGGCACAACGAATCCCCATTGCGGCAGCAAATAGGGAAGAAAGGCTGGTGGAGTCGGTATCCACACCCCGGGGCCATTGCCACTGGGTGGCGGGACCACAGCATTGGACCCATCATTGGCGCGTGCGAACAGTATCACGGTGGCGACAAATTCTCCCCAAACGATGCCAGCACGCTTGCGCGGTCCGTCGGGAATTCCAGCAAGAATCGCCGCATTAAGCGCATCGAAGCTGGCTGCATTCGCCGGAAACAAATGGACGAGTGCATTGTGTGCGGCGGCACTCGCCGCGGCCGGACGCGACGCAGTGGCCGGGGCTACGCTTGGCACCAGATAACGTTCATGGGTCCGCGCAATGCCGTTAACTGCGTCATAGATTGACGCGTGAAGAATAGCAAGAGCGCGCGAGGCGACCGGGGGCGAGGTGTTGCCCACACGAATCGCATCGAGCGCGGCGTTGTTCCAGTCGGTCACGACATCTGCATTCGCCGGAATACAGATGCTGGACGCAAGACCTATTGTGCCGATATAAGCGATGAACAGTCTGCCCCTAAAAAAAGTATTCATTGGTGCGCTCCTTTGAGAATGAGCGCCCCGGTTCTACGCTTTAGGAGGATTTCGTGTCAAGACTTATTCCCGCGCCAGCATTTCCAGGCAAGAAGACGCCAGTCACAGCATCGGCAATGATTTCCTGGATTTGGGCGGTGGAAATTCCTGATCGAGATCGGCGAGATCCTCCCCGGTTAGTTTGATCTCGATTGATCGCGCGTTGTCACCGACATGCTTTTCGTTGCTTGCTTTGGGAATAGCAATGACTCGCGGTTGGCGCAGCACCCACGCGAGCGCGATTTGGGAAGGGGTCGCGTCATGGCGCTTCGCGACCTTTTTGAGCGTCGCGTTTTCGAGCAATCCGCGCCCGTGACCAACCGGAGAGTAGGCCATTATTGGAATCTCATGCTTCTGGCTCCATTGCAGAAGACCGGATTCAATCTCCCGGTCTTCCAGATTGTAGAGAACCTGATTAGCGGAACATGCGAAACCGTTCTCGATGTCCAACAGCTCCTTCATATCATCGACATCAAAATTCGAGACACCCCAGCGTTTGATCTTTCCAGCAGCCCTGAGTTTCTCGAATGCCTCGACTGTCTCCGCGAGCCGCGTGCTTCTTTCTCGCCAATGCAAAAGGTAAAGGTCGATCGCGTCTATTCGGAGACGTTTGAGACTGCGCTCACATGCTTTTGGCAATTCTGTGCGTGACGCGTTATGCGGATACACTTTGGAGACAACAAACACGCGATCGCGCTGATTCTCGATTGCATCCGCTACGACCTCTTCCGCACCGCCTTCGCCATACATCTCGGCGGTATCGATCAATGTCATGCCCAACTCGATTCCGAGCCGCAATGCGGCGATCTCATCCTCGTGCGCTCGTGTATTCTCACCCATGCGCCAGGTACCCTGACCCAGTACTGGAACGCGCTCGCCATCGGGAAGCGTGACGGTTTTGATTTTCATGTCCATGCTCGCGTTCGTAATCATAATCGATTTGGTTAATGAATTCGGCGGTCACACGGCCGCTACAGATCTTGCCTTTTCGAGAGAGGAGAACGATTGGAGACTCATGGCGAAGAAAATGCGCGCGGTGCAGATTCCAAAGGCAAAGGGACCGTTGGAAGTGGTGGAGCGGGAGATTCCGGAACCCAAATCAGGTTGGGTCCGGGTGAAAGTTGAAGCGTGTGGCGTTTGTCACAGTGACTCGTTAGTCAAAGATGGACTCTGGCCCGGGATCCAATATCCGAGAATTCCCGGCCATGAAGTGATCGGCGTGATTGATGCCGTCGGGCCCGACGTTCCGGATTGGAAATCGGGGCAGCGGGCGGGCGTTGGATGGCACGCTTCGCATTGCGGACATTGCGATCCGTGTCGGCGCGGCGATTTCTTTGCCTGCCAGGTGGAATTGCTCACGACCGGAATCTCGTTCGATGGCGGTTATGCCGAATACATGGTCGCACCGGCGAAAGCGCTCGCGTCTGTGCCGGACGATTTGAACTCAGTTGAGGGCGCGCCATTGATGTGCGCGGGAATCACAACGTTCAACGCATTGCGTAACAGCGGCGCGCGACCCGGTGATCTTGTCGGCGTACTTGGGATCGGCGGACTTGGTCATCTCGGTGTTCAATTCGCGGCCAAGATGGGATTTAATACGGTGGCGATCGCGCGCGGAAAGGACAAGGAGCCGTTGGCGAAAAAGCTCGGTGCGCGGCATTACATCGACAGTCAATCGTTGGATCCGGCGGCGGAACTGAGCAAGTTAGGTGGCGCCAAAGTTGTCATCGCGACGGTGACCAACGGCGACGCAATGGCGTCGGTGTTGGGCGGACTTGGACCTAACGGAACGCTCATCGTGATCGGCGCGGCCGGCCCACTCTCCGTCGATCCGATTCTGCTGATCACCGGACAGCGTGCGGTGAAAGGCTGGTACTCGGGAACGTCGATTGACTCACAGGATACGCTCCAATTCAGCGCGTTAAATGCGGTGCACTCAATGAACGAAGTTTTTCCGCTCGATCGAGCAGCGGAGGCCTACGACCGGATGATGAGCGGCAAAGCACGGTTTCGCGTCGTGCTGCAAATTGGCGAAAGCTGAAGCTCTGGGAGCCAGCGGTCAAAAAAGAACAAACGTGCGTTCGCCCGCTGTGCGTTCACATGAGTGTCTGAAAAATGAATAAGCTGATGATGATGGTTTGGAGGAGAAAGAAGATCGCGTAGAACTCGTGATAGCGCTGGTTACGCGTGATTGCAGCAGTCATCAGACCGACGAAATAGAGCAGGCCACTAACGAAGTATACTGGTCCTAGTGCAAGAAAGTGAGGGACGGCTTTCAGCAGCGAATCAACAATATCGACCGGCGTAAACAGCCCGAAAAGGACAAAAAACGCGCGGTGATTCGCATAGTAGTGCGTCTTGTAATCGATGGCACGACCGACGTCGCTTTCCCGCGGAAACAATAAGAGTGACGCCAAATACAAGACGGTTGGCGAGATAAGGACAAAAACGAACAGAAAAAAAGTCCATGGCTGCTGATTGCGCCATCGGTAGAAAATCCACCATGCGATCACCAGGTAGAGGAAGAGATTAATGATCCAGATGGC
>WNGO01002874.1_pt1 | contig 11030 bp, 11 predicted proteins | sample 5400511 | NCBI WGS metagenome assembly WNGO01 (sample SAMN13153380, study PRJNA577476) | soil metagenome | isolation source: 20 cm soil or saprolite under Garry oak tree replicate 2 | place: USA:California | collected 2016-06-15
CGGATAGCGGTTTTTCATCAGCACGGGTCCCCCCTCGATGGTGACGGCCTGATCGGGAGTGAGCCCCTGGGCGACCTGCAGCGCATTGGCGAGCGTCGAGGCGGAACTGACCGCAGCGCGCAAGCCGTTCAATGCGGCTGTGCGCGCCTGTCCGGTCAGGTCGACAAACTTGGGCGCCGCGATAGCCGCCAGAATGCCCAGGATCAGGATCACCACGATCAGCTCGATCAGCGTGAAGCCACGGGTTCGTTTCGTCATTTTCGTTTCCCTCAAAAATTTAAGAGCTTACAGGTCCTTTCTCACGCTCATTCTGATTATACACAAACTCTTTCCACCCGTTAAATTCCCTCCGCCCGTTGCGAATAAAGTGTTCTCGATCAGGAATCATCGAAAGACCCGCCACCGATCAGCAGCCGGTGGTTGTGGATGGCGCGATAGTCGGCGGGGCAGTCGCGGTCGCGTCGGTATATTGGAACGCACAGCTCGCCGGAGTGCCCGCCGTCTTGACCCGAAACGTCACGGTCGGGGCGGCGGTCTCGAAGGTCGAGTTATCGAAGCGCACGGCTGCGTCGATCCCGCCTGTGGCTTGGGACGGGTAGCGGTTTTTCATCAGCACGTTTGTCCCCTCGATGCTGACGGCCTGATCGGGAGTGAGGCCCTGAGCGACCTGCAGCCCATTGGCGAGCGTCGAGGCGGAACTGACCGCAGCGCGCACGCCGTTCAGCGCAGCTTTCCGGGCCTGTCCGGTCAGGTCGACAAACTTGGGCGCCGCGATAGCCGCCAGAATACCGAGGATCAGGATCACCACGATCAGCTCGATCAGCGTGAAACCACGAGTTTCTTTCGTCACGTTTGTTTCCTCCAGGAATTTGAGATCTTATGATCGCTTCACGCGCAATTCTCGTGCCTACGGCCTGTAGAACCAAGTATAAGGCGTCACGGGTTCGATCCGCATTCCGGCGAACCGCCTGCGCTCGGAATCCGGGTCTTTCGGCTCAAAATCAAGCCGCACCCGAAATCGAAGCCGCTTGCTCCCGTCCGCCAGGCGCTCTAGGTGAGCGTCCAGATTGGGAACGTACACGATCTCGTTCCGGGTCGCATCAAAATACCAGCTTCCTTGCGGCACCGCGGGTTGCGCCGCGCGGAACTCCCCGCGGTAGCCCACCGGCGGTTCCATCAACCAGTCCATGGGGTTTGAACGGGCGAGTTTGCCGATATTTCCTTCCTCGCCGCGGACCAGCATGGCTGCGACCCGCAGCTGCAACGCGCTTTTCATCGTGGCAACCGTGTATTCCATGGCCGCTTTTTCCGCTGCTTCCTGGTAGAAACGCAGGCGATCGAGCAGCAGCGCGGCACAGAGCGCAACGATGCACACGACGATGATCAGCTCGATCAGGGTAAATCCGGGGACGGCGCGCCGGCGCTCGCGCGGCCCGAAACCCGGCCTGAGGACGCTAACGGTTGCCGCCTGCAAGAGCAGCTTGCCCCAGATTCCACATTGGGAGGAATACCCCGAGCGCGAGTATCAGCACCAGCACGCCTAGCAGCACGATCAGGATGGGCTCGATCTGAGACGAGAGCGTCTTCAGCTCGTATTCGACTTCCCGCTGATACATTTCGGCCACTTCGCGCAGCAGATCGTCCAGCTCTCCCGACTCCTCGCCCACCGAGATCATCTGCAGCACCACGGGGGTGAACACCCCGGTGGTCACCGCGGTCCGCAGCAGGCTTTCCCCGCGTTCGACTCCGTCGCGGATCTGCCCGATTCGCTGCCCCACATATGCATTGTCCACGACCTGCTCCACCACCGACAGGGCCTGTACGATGGGCACCCCGCTCTTCAGGGCGATCGACAGCGAGCGTGCGAAGCGCGCCAGCGTCGCCTTGAGCACGATCTTGCCGGCGATCGGTATGCGAAGCTTCATCCGGTCCCAGCTGTAAAGGCCCGCGGGGGTGCCGACCCAGACGCGGAACATCACATAGGCGCCGGCGACGACGCCCAGCAGCGCCGGCCAGTAATCCACCATGAACTCCGAAAAACCGAGCAGCGCCCGCGTCATCAGCGGCAATTCGGCCTTGAAACTCGCAAAGATCCTTGCAAAAGCGGGAATGACGAAGATATTGACGATGACAAGGGCCGCGCCCATCACGGCGATGACGAAAATCGGATAGCGCAGTGCCTGGGAAACCTGGTTCTTGATCTCCCTTTCGAACTCGAGGTGGTTGAACAGCCTGAGGAAGACTTCCTCGAGAGCGCCGGTCAGCTCGCCCACGCGCACCATGCTGATGTAGAACGGCCCGAACACCTTCGGGTGCCTGCGCATCGCGGTCGAGAGGTCCCTGCCGCTGTCCAGGCTCGCGCGCACGTCCTGCAGCATGTTCGCAAACGCGACCCGGGTCGCGGATTCCTGGAGCGCCGCCAGGGATTTGAGTATGGGAACCCCCGACTTGAGAAGCGTATACATCTGCCGGCTGAAGAGCAGCATGTCCTCGAGCGTCACCCTCTCGCTGCCCAGCCGGCGCAGCCATCCGTCCCCCGAAATCGTCTTCGGACCAGAGGCGGGACTGATGTCTATCGGGGATACACCGCTCGTGAGGAGCTGATCGGCGACCGCGCCCGAATCCGAATTCTCGAGCACGCCGCGAACCAGTTCTCCCCTCGCGTTACGACCGGTGTAGGAGAAGAACGGCACGCGCAGCCTCAGTCCTCGAGCTGCGCCGTGACGCGCATGGCTTCGGAAACCGTAGTCTTTCCGGTCAACGCGAGCTGAGCCGCGCTGTCCCTCAACAGCTGGCCCGCCATCCGCTGCTCGGCTGCCGCGATGAAGCGGCCGGGGTCGTCCGAGTTGGCGAGCGCCGCGAGCTCGTTGTCCATTTCGAGCATTTCGTAGATGCCGATTCGCCCCGAATAGCCGCTGCCGTTGCAGTGCTGGCAGCCGCTACCCGCCATGATCCGCCCGGCGGCCGGGTCGCGCCCGAAGGTGCGCAGCCATTGCGCTTCCTGCGGCTCGGGTTGGTGCGCCTTGCTGCAGGATTCGCAGTTGACGCGAAGGAGGCGCTGCGCCACGACGGCCTGCAGCGAATAGGCGACCATGTAACGCGGCACACCCATGTCGACGAGGCGCAACGGAGCGCTCGCCGCGTCGCGGGTGTGCAGCGTCGACAGCACCATGTGGCCCGTGATGGCGGCCCGCAGACCGATTTGCGCCGTCTCGACATCGCGCATCTCCCCGATCAGGATCACGTCCGGGTCCTGACGCAGGGACGAGCGCAGCACGCGGCTGAAGGTCAGCTCGATCTTCTCGTTGACCTGGACCTGGTTCAAGCCGTCGAGACGGTATTCGACCGGGTCCTCCACCGTGATGATCTTGCAGTCCGGCTTGTTCAGCTCGTTCAGCGCGGCGTAGAGGGTGGTCGTCTTGCCGCTGCCGGTGGGACCGGTCACGAGCACCATTCCCGTATAGCGGTTGATCGCCTTGGTGAAACGTGCGAGCATTTCCGGCGACATGCCGAGATCGTCGAGCTGGTGCAGGCCTCCCGCGCGGTGGAGCAGGCGCATGACGATCGTCTCGCCGTACTGGGTCGGCATGCTGGAGATGCGCACGTCGATCGCCTGTTCCCTGACCTTGACGTTGAAGCGGCCGTCCTGAGGCAAGCGCCGCTCGGATATGTCGAGCCCCGACATCAGCTTGAGCCGCTGAGCCACGGCAGAGGATATCTTGGCGTCGGTCTCGGTCTGCGGCTGCAAAAGGCCGTCTATCCGGAAGCGGATATGCAGTCCCTTCTCGTGCGGTTCGATGTGAATATCGGATGCCCGTGCCTGGACCGCGTCCTCGAACATCGTCTGAAGCAGCTTGACGACCGGGGCATCCTCGGCTCCGAGTGTGAGCGTTCCGAAATCCACGACGTCGCCCAGGTCCTCGCCCAGCTCCTTGGCGAGCGAGCTGATCTGGTCGGTGCGCCGGTAGATGCGATCGACGGTCTGCAGCAGCATCGTTTCGGACACCACTGCGATGTTGACTTCCTTGCGGGTGAGCCGCGAGATCTCGTCGAAGGCGAACAAGTCGGTGGGATCGACCATCGCAACCAGCACCATGTCGTCCTGCTCTTCGAGCAAGAGCGCGCGGAAGCGCCGCGCCTGCGCTTCCGGCAGCTTGCGGGTCACCGCGGAATTGAAGTTGTAGTACTTCAGGTTGATGAACGGAACGCTGAGCTGGCGGGCGAGCGCCTCGCCGATCTGGTCTTCCGAAAGGTACCCGCTTTCGATCAGCACCTTTCCCAGCTTTCGGCCCGAGCGCCCCTGATCCTCCAGGGCCGCCTTGAGCTGCTCCTGCGAGATGAGCTTCTGTTGCAGGAGCAGATCGCCGAGCCGTATCCGCTCGGGGCGCTTGTGTCTGATTGCCTCGGCCACGTTCCCTCGCTCTTGTCACCGCTTGGAGGGCGACTACAGGTTGTCGTTGCGGGCAACGTTACCGCTTTCCCGGCAAAGGCGCAAACGCCGCGTCCCGCTTGGCTCCACCGAGTTGAGCGCGTGCGGAGGCGAGCAAGCCTCCGAAGCGAGCAGGCCGGTCGCGCGCGAGCCCCTCCAGATCGCGCAACCATTTTCGCGTCCATTCCGGGTAGACCCTCACCGCGCCGCGCAGCGTCCGTGCCGCTTCGTCGTCGCGGCCGGCAAGCGCGAGCAGCACGATCTGACGATGCACAACCGAAGGCACCGGATAAAGTCGCATCACCTGAGTGTTCAACGCGAGCTTGTTGTTCAGCCCGCGCTCGTCGAGTTCCATCGCATCGCTCAGCAACCGCTCGAAATAGGGCGAGAAAAACGACCCGTCTTCCTGGAGCGCCATCAGGGTCTCGAAGTCCTTTTCACCGGACCGTTCCCCGCGAGCCGCTTTTGCTTGTATCTCCAGATACCATCGCTCGAAGTCACGGTAGTCGGACCACACCCCTCTCGCCGTCAAGCTTCCCGCAATCAAAATGATCAGGAAAAGCCCTCGGCGCAGCCGACTCGGGTCGAGGGCAACGAAAGCAGGCGATGCCAACCCGAAGAGCAAGGCAAACACGCCCAGGAAGTTGGCGTGCCACAACGGGAATTCGACCATGCTGTGCAGTCCCATGATGGCGAGGACTCCGAGGGCCCAGCAGCGCACCGGCGTCAGCCGGAGCCACGGCACCCGGTACAGCCAGAATGCCAGCGGAACCGCCACGCAAAGGAAGCCCGCAATACCGGTCTCAGCCAGGAGTTGCAGGAACAGGTTGTGGCTGTGGCGGTCCAGACCCGCTGGAACTGAACCCGGAAAGTCCATCGACAATTCGAGCGCGCGCCAGGCATATTCGCCGAACCCGACGCCGAGAATCGGTTTCGAAAGAAACATCATCCACGCGTACAGGAAAAGCTGGATCCTTATGGGGCGTTCGCCGGAGCTGCCGTCGCTCTCAAGTAATCGAACAAAGCGCTCGCCTGCTGAATCGGGTCTGCCCTCCGGACCGGTGAGCACGTCGGTATAAACGTTCAGGACCTGGACCAGCAGGAAGACAGTAAAGGCGAACAGGGTTATACGGAGAATTCCTTTCCCTTCCTCGCGACTGCCTCCGCGGTACAGAAGGAGTACCACGGTAAAATAGATGACCATATAGCCCCACGAAGTTCGAGACCCCGACAGCGCCATGCCCGCGGACATGAGCAGGGTCATGAGCAGAGCAGGAGTCGCGCCCAGGACTTTGCGCGAATGCAGAAACGCGACTGAAAGCAGTGCCGCGCCGAGATAGTCGGCAAAATTGTTCGACTGGCCGACGAGCCCGAACATCGCATTGACCGGCTGCGGCACGAGAACGATAACGGCGGACAGCGGCGTGTGGTAGTACTGAAAAAATCCGGTTGCCGCAGCGAGCGTGCCGGCGATCGCGAGCCACCACTGGAGAGAATGCGAAACAGTGCTCTCTCCACACTCATTTCCAAGCCATGCACCCAGCATCACGATCAACGCAGCCCAGATCGAATAGAGCGCAGCCATTGCGCTTCGCAGCGGATAGGCCACCTCACCGAGCGCTGCTTGAAGGACCAGCACGGCGGTAAACGCGAATAACCCGAGGGACATTGCGGGCACGGGTACGGCGTGCCGGGACGGTGCCGATCCAATCGCCGCCAAGGCAGCAAGCCCGAGAACAAAGGCCAACCACTCGGTGTAAAAACTCGGAAAAGGGAAGTAGTGGTGCGGCCACAGAAAGGGAACCGCCACCATCAGCCCGCACAGACATAGGCACAACCGGAGCGGAAACGGGGTACGCGTGCCATCCATGTAGGTGCGTCATTATGGACGATATGCATTGAGCCTGTCGTTTATACTTCCTCGACGTATCCAAGTGAAAATAGCGCCGGGCACGATGCCTCTGCGATCCCTACGAGCCTTGGTCTTCGACGCCTACGGCACGCTCTTCGACGTGCATTCGGTGATCGCCCTGTGCGAGCAGCTGTGGCCGGGGAAAGGCGCGGCCTTGAGCCAGCTGTGGCGCGCAAAGCAGCTCGAATACACCTGGCAGCGCAGCTTGATGCGGCGCTACGAGGATTTCGCGATGGTCACGGAAGCCAGCCTGCGCTACGCCTGCGCTGCGCTCGGACTCCCGGTCGATGAAGAGCGCAGCCGCAGCCTCATGAGCGCTTATCTAAGGCTCTCGACTTTCCCCGAGGCGCGCGACGTCCTCGCCGCGCTCAAGGCTTCGAAGCTCAGACTTGCGATTCTCTCGAACGGCTCGCCGGCGATGTTGCGTCCACTCGTCGCGGCCGCCGGACTGGGCAGTCAGATCAATACCATTCTTAGCGTCGATGCGCGAAAAATCTACAAACCGGCACCAGCCGTATACCAACTCGCGGTGGAGACACTGCGAGCACCGAAGACGGCGATTGGTTTTGTTTCGAGCAACTGCTGGGACGCGTGCGGAGCGAAGTCCTTCGGTTTTCGAACGTTCTGGATCAACCGTAACGGCGCGCCTGTCGACGAGCTGGGCGCGACGCCCGATCATGTCATCGGCAGTCTTGGCGAGCTGCCGGCCCTGATCCGGCGTCCACTATCATAGTCAGCGTGCCTTTCCCTCCACTGAATTTCTGCTCCAACTGCGGCGCCAAGCTGGCGCTGCGCGTGCCGCCCGGCGATTCGCTCCCTCGCCACATCTGCGACAACTGCGGGACCATTCACTATCGAAATCCGCTCGTCGTGGTCGGCACGATCCCCGAATGGAAAGACCAGGTGCTCCTTTGCAAGCGCGCGATCGAGCCCCGTCGCGGGCTGTGGACGCTCCCCGCAGGATTCATGGAGCTCGGCGAGACCATCGCGCAGGCGGCGCTGCGGGAAACCCTGGAAGAGGCAAAGGCGCGCGTCGAGCTGGGCGAGGTGTTCGCGCTTCTGTCGGTGCCGCACGTGGACCAGGTCCACATCTTCTACCGTGCCCGTCTGCTCGACCGCGATTTCGCGGCGGGCGAGGAAACCCTGGAAGTCGGTCTGTTCCGCGAAGAGGAGATTCCCTGGAAGCAGATCGCTTTCCGCACCATCTCCACCACGCTGCGCCACTTCTACGCCGACCGCAAGGCGGGGGCGTACGGATTTCACGCCGGCGAAATACTGCCCGCGAAGTGACCCGCTTGACACGGGCAACCGGCCGCCCTTAGCGTTGCAACACACCTTGCCATGTACAGACGCGATTTCGTGTTCGCCTGCGCCGCCTCGGCGCTCGCCGCTTCGCTGCCCGCGACGCCCGCCGACGCGAGCCCGCGCTTCTATGCCCGCGCCCGGCTCATCGACCCGTCGGGCCGGCCGCTCGAGGCGCACGCGCTCCCCGCAAACCGGAATTTCATCTTTCACTACCCGTTCGCCGGAACACCCTGCTTTCTGCTGAACCTCGGTAAGCCGACCAAGGTGTCGGCGCGGCTGAAAACCGCAGGCGAGCAGACCTATGAGTGGCCGGGCGGCGTGGGTGCGGACCAAAGCATCGTGGCTTATTCGGCGATCTGCGCGCATCGGCTGACCTACCCCACCCGCGAGATCAGCTTCATCAGCTATCGCAACGAGACGTCGCCCGGAAGCAAGTTCGCTCATGTCATCCATTGCTGCTCCGAGCACAGCCAGTACGATCCCGCCGAGGGCGCGAAGGTATTGGCGGGCCCCGCACCTCAGCCGCTCGCGGCGATCGTTCTCGAGCACGACCGGAAGGACGACGGCCTGTACGCCGTCGGAACCCTGGGTGGGGAGCTTTTCAACGAGTTTTTCAGCAAGTACGAATTCCGCCTCGCTCTCGATCACGGCGGGCATGCCCGTACTGTCGTCCAGAGCCGCTGCGTAGTGAGCGAGCTCGCGCAGTATTGCAGGCAGCAGGTGAAGTGCTGAAAGCGGGATGATTCCCTGGCTGGAGCGCGACGCGCCCTTCCCGCCGGTCCAGTCGGCGCTCAAGGATCCGAACGGGTTGCTTGCCGCAGGCGCCGATCTGTCCAGCGAGCGCCTGCTCGAGGCCTATCGCCACGGCATCTTTCCCTGGTTCTCGGAAGGCGATCCGATCCTGTGGTGGAGCCCGGACCCGCGCATGATCCTGTTTCCGGCGGAGCTCAAGATTTCGCGCTCGTTCGGGAAAGTCCTTCGCAATCGTTCCTATGAAACGCGCTTCGATTCGGCGTTCGACGAGGTCCTTGCCGGCTGCGCCGCGCCCCGTAAAGGCTCGCCCGGCACCTGGATCAGCGGCGCGATGATCGAGGCCTACCGGAGCCTGCACCGGCTCGGATACGCGCATTCGGTCGAAACCTGGATCGACGGGGAACTCGCCGGAGGACTCTACGGCGTGGCGATCGGCCGGGTGTTCTTCGGCGAGTCGATGTTCTCCCGCTCGCACGATGCCTCGAAGATCGCGCTCGCGGCTCTCGTCGCCCATCTAGAATCGGCGGGGTTCGGGCTTATCGACTGCCAGATGCACACGCGGCACCTGGAGACGCTGGGCGCGCGCGAGATCCCCAGGCGCCGGTTTTCCAGGTTGCTCGAAGAGTTGGTACACTACTCGAACTCGCCGGGGAGCTGGTCCGGCGCATCTGTCGCGCAGGTGCAATGTCGAAGCTGAACGATCTGCCGCATGCCGTACTGCAGTTCTATGTGACTGCACCTTACCCCTGCAGCTATCTGCCGGGCCGGATGGCGCGCTCGCAAGTGGCGACTCCCAGCCATCTGATCGGCACCGAACTCTACGCGGACCTCGTGCGGCTCGGCTTTCGCCGCAGCGGCATCTTTACCTACAGGCCCTACTGCGATCACTGCCGCGCCTGCGTTCCGGTGCGCGTCCCCGTCGAGGAGTTTCGCGCCTCGCGCAGCCAGCGGCGGGCCCTGGCAAAGCACGCGGAGCTGCAGCACGCGGTGACGGGACTGCGGTTTCGCGTCGAGCACTACTCGCTCTATCTTCGTTATCAGGCGAGCCGGCATTCCGGCGGCGGCATGGACCAGGACAGCCGCGACCAGTACTCGCATTTCCTGCTGCAGAGCCGGGTGAGCACGCGGCTGGTGGAGTTCCGCGACAAGGGCAAGCTCATGATGGTATCGATCGTCGACCAGCTCGGCGACGGGCTTTCCTCGGTTTACACTTTCTACGATCCCGAGGCCGCCGGCGCGAGCTTCGGCACCTACAACATCCTGTGGCAGATCGAGCAGTGCCACCGCGCGCGCCTGCCCTATCTGTATCTCGGTTATTGGATCAAGGACAGCCGCAAGATGTCCTACAAGGCGCATTTTCAGCCGATCGAAGGCTTCGTCGACGGCACCTGGCGACAACTCGCGCCCGAAGAGATCGATTCCTGATCCGGACGCCCCGTCGCGCCGCGGTAAAATGGCGCATGCTTTATCGCGCCCTCCGGCCGCTGCTCTTCGCGCTCGACCCGGAGACAGCGCACGGCCTGAGCCTGAAGTCACTCGACGTCCTCGCGCGGCTCGGCATTGCGTCGCTCGGCGCCACTTCCGCCCCGCGCGTGCCGGTGCGGGTGATGGGCCTGGATTTCCCGAATCCCGTGGGGCTTGCTGCGGGGCTGGACAAGGACGGCAAGCACATCGACGGGCTCGGTGCCCTCGGGTTCGGGTTCCTCGAGATCGGCGCGGTGACCCCGCGTCCCCAGCCGGGCAACCCCCCACCGCGCCTCTTCCGCCTGCCCGAAGCTGAAGCGCTGATCAACCGCCTGGGTTTCAACAACGACGGCGTCGATGCACTGACGGAAAACATTCGTCGCTCCAGCTACCGCGGTGTTCTCGGCGTGAATGTCGGAAAGAATTCCGATACGCCGAACGAGAGAGCGGCCGACGATTACATCGCCTGCCTGCGCAAGGTCTACCCCTATGCGAGTTTCGTCACGGCGAACGTCTCCTCGCCCAACACCAAGGACCTGCGGGCGCTGCAGCATGCGAGCAGGCTCGATGCGCTTCTCGCCGCTCTGGCCGCAGAGCGCGACTCTCTGGCAAAGCAGTACGGAAAACACCTTCCTCTGGCGGTGAAGGTCGCGCCGGACCTGGACGAACTCGGCATCGAAGCGATCGCGGATCGCGTCGCCGCTCGCGGCATCGACGCCGTCATCGCGACCAACACCACCGCGTCGCGCGAAGGGGTCGAGCACCTTCCCGCGAGCAACGAGCCGGGCGGCCTTTCCGGTGCCCCGCTCAAGGCGCTCGCCACCGCCGTCGTCGCGAAGCTGCGGCGCGCGCTGCCCGCGAGCGTGGCAGTCATCGGGGTCGGTGGAATCGCGAGCGCGGCCGACGCTCGCGAAAAGCTCGATGCCGGCGCGAACCTCGTCCAGCTCTATACCGCTCTCGTCTACCGGGGGCCGGGGCTCGTCGGCGAAATCGTGCGCGGCCTCGCGTCCGAGGGGCGGGTTCGATGAGCGGCCTCGCAGAACGGATCGACGCGCTGCTGCCGCAGACGCAGTGCACGAAGTGCGGCTACCCCGCGTGCAGGCCGTACGCGGAAGCGATCGCGACAGGCGAGGCCGAAATCAATCAGTGCCCGCCCGGAGGCGACGC
>WNGO01002876.1_pt1 | contig 11029 bp, 10 predicted proteins | sample 5400511 | NCBI WGS metagenome assembly WNGO01 (sample SAMN13153380, study PRJNA577476) | soil metagenome | isolation source: 20 cm soil or saprolite under Garry oak tree replicate 2 | place: USA:California | collected 2016-06-15
AGTGGGCGACGATCAAGCGCAAGAAGGGTGCGGCGGACGCCAAGCGGTCCAACATGTTCGCGAAGCTGCTGCGCGCGGTGGAGGTCGCCGCGAGGGAGGGCGGCGGGAACATGGAGGGCAACATGACGCTCGCTTCCGCGGTCGAGAAGGCGCGCAGCTTCTCCGTCCCCAGCGAGAACATCGACCGAGCGATCAAGCGCGGGACCGGTGAGCTCGAGGGCGGCGCCCGGTACGAAGAGATCACGTACGAGGGGTACGCGCCGGGCGGCATCGCGCTCGTCGTGGAGGCCCTGACGGACAACCGCAATCGAACGGCTCAGGAGGTCCGGCACGCGTTCACGCGCAACGGCGGGAACCTGGGGGAGACGGGATCGACGTTGTGGATGTTCCAGCGCAAGGGCGTGATCGTGGTCGACAAAGCGGTCGCCCCGGATGAGGACGTGCTGCTCGACCTCGCGCTGCAGGGCGGCGCCGAGGATCTCGCCGACTCCGAGTCGTCGTGGGACATCGTCACGGATCCTCAGGACTTCGAGGCGGTCGAGGCCGCGCTGCGTGGAGCGGGCGTCCAGGCCTCCTCGGCCGAGATCTCATTGGTGCCCACCACGTCGATCCCGGTCGGGGGTGGCGAGGCTCGCCACGTGCTGCAGTTGATCGACGCGTTGGAGGAGCTCGACGACGTCCAGAACGTCTACGCCAACTTCGACATCCCCGAAGAGGTGATGGCGTCCCTCTGAGCGATCCCGACCCGTTCGGCCCCTCGCGGTGTCCTTCGTGGTCGGCGCGTGCCCCCAGGGGACACCGAAAAGGATCCGCCTCCCTCCCGCGCGGTCGTTGCTCGGCGCGGATGGGAACCCTAGACTGCGCGAACAGATGTTCGATTCCTGCGTTCTCGGCGTCGATCCCGGGGTCGCGAACGTCGGGCTCGCGGTCGTCGCACGCGCGAACCGGAAGATCTCGCTGGTATGGGCGTCGACCGTTCGGACCCCGTCGGATCTCGCCGGACCGTCGCGGCTCCGCCGGCTCGCCGACGAGGTCGACGCCGCGATCGGGTCCTACGCGCCGGACGTCGTCGCGATCGAGCGACTCGCGTGGAACCGCAACCAGGTGAGCGCCCTCCAGGTGGCGCGGGCGACCGGGGCCGTCATGGTCATCGCCGACCGAGCGGGCCTTGCGGTCGAGGAGTACGGACCGAACGAGGTGAAGATCGCGATCACCGGGGCCGGGAACGCCGACAAGCATCAGGTTCGCGACGCGCTCGTCCGGATCCACGGGTTCCGCGACTGTCCCGTCCAGGCGGACGCGGTCGACGCGGTCGCGATCGCCCTCACGCATCTGATGGGCTCGCGCATGCGGGCCGCGGCTCGTACCCGGATCCCGATCCGGACGCGATCGGTCTCCCGATGATCGCGTTCCTGGAGGGCGAGGTCGTCGAGAAGTCGGCGACGCGCGTGGTGCTCGCGGTCGCCGGCGTCGGGTACGACGTCGCCATCCCGACCGCGGTGGTCGCGGGCCTTCCACCGGTCGGCGGGGTCACCCGGATCCATACACGGTTGGTGGTCCGCGAGGACTCCTTGACGCTCTATGGGTTCTCCACGACCGACGAGCGCGAGTTGTTCGATCAGCTCACCGGCGTGACCGGCGTCGGCCCCAAGGTTGCGCTCAGCTTCCTCTCGGCCCTTCGACCGGATGCGATCCGTCGCGCGGTGGTGGCGGGCGATGCCGCGACGCTCACGGTCGTCCCCGGTGTCGACAAGAAGGTTGCCCAGCGCGTCGTGCTCGATCTTCGTGACAAGCTCGGCGGCGAGTCGGAGCTCGTCGCCGAGGGCCCCCTCGCAGACGTTCGCGACGCCCTGCTGCAGCTGGGCCTCACGCCGGTCGAAGCCTCCGAGGCGTTGCGCGGCATGGAGGCCGATGGCAAGCCGGTCGAGGATCTCCTCCGCGAAGCGCTCCAACGGGTGGGACGATGAGCGACGTGGTGGACCTGACCGGCCCAGATCCCGAACCGTCCGATGACCGCGTGACCGAGGCAGCCGTGCTCGCTCCGGAGGACCAGGAGCTTGACATCGCCCTCCGCCCCCGGTCGCTGGCAGAGTTCGTGGGGCAGGACCGTGTGAAGGAACAGCTCGCGCTGCTCCTCCAGGCGGCGCGCGAACGGGGCGAGCCCGTCGACCACCTCCTGTTCAGCGGGCCTCCGGGGCTCGGGAAGACCACCCTCGCCCAGATCGTGGCGCACGAGATGGCGGCGGGGTTCCAGCCGACCTCCGGGCCCGCGCTCGAGCGCCCGAGCGATCTCGCGGCGATCCTAACGAACCTCGGTGACGGCGACGTGCTCTTCGTCGACGAGATCCACCGGATGCCGCGGCCCGTCGAGGAGGTGCTGTATCCGGCGCTCGAGGACTTCACCCTGGACGTCGTGCTCGGCAAGGGTCCGACCGCGCGCTCGATCCGGTTGGACCTGCCGCGGTTCACCCTGATCGGCGCCACGACCCGTCCGGGTCGGATCACGCTGCCGCTCCGCGAGCGGTTCGGGTTCAGTCCGCGTCTGGACTATTACGACGTCGAAGACCTGGAACAGATCGTGCTCCGGAGCGCGGGGATCCTCCAGGTCGGCGCGGACGCCGAGGGGGCTCGCGAGATCGCGCGGCGGTCGCGCGGGACCCCGCGGATCGCCAACCGGCTCCTCCGGCGGGTTCGCGACGTGGCCGAGGTTCGCCACGACGGCCGGGTGACCGGTGACATCGCCCGGGCCGGCCTGGCCGTGTTCGAGGTCGACGAACTGGGCCTCGACCGGCTGGATCACGCCGTGCTTGGCGCCGTGATCGACAAATTCTCCGGGGGGCCGGTGGGTCTGACCACGCTCGCGGCCGCCGTCGGCGAAGAACCGGACACCGTGGAAGACGTCGTCGAGCCCTATCTGATCCAGTTGGGGTTCATCCAGCGAACGCCGCGCGGCCGTCTCGCGACCGAGCGGGCCTACGCACACGTCGGCCGCGCGCCGCGCGGCCGTCTGCCGATCTGACCCGCCGCCGCTCGACCCCGCAGGTAGACTCGGTTCTCGTCGCATCGGACGGACCCCGACCCATCCCAGCACGTGAAAGGAACCCCATGTACTCCCTCCTCGCGCAGAGCTCTTCGGGCGGAAGCGGCTTCATCACGCTTCTCGTCTTCGCGCTCCCGCTCGGCCTGCTCTTCGTGTTCATGCGGAACCAGCAGAAGCGGGTGCGGAACCAACAGTCACTCCAGCAGGCGGCCGAGGTGGGTGACGAGGTGCTCACGACGTCCGGGATGTTCGGCACGATCGTCGACGAGGATGAAGAAGAAGGAACCGTCACCCTGGAGATCGCCCCGGGGACGCAGGTCAAGATGGTCCGCGCCGGGATCGCGCGCCGCATCACCGAGGACGACTTCGACGACGACGACGAAGACGACGACACGGACGAGGACGTCGCCCAGCAGCACGACGACGGGCCCGACGAGAACGCGGCGGGCCCGATCCGATCGTGAGCGAGCCCGACGCCATCGGAACCCCCGAGGGCGCGCCTGTTCCCGAGGTCCCGGCGCCGGAGCCCGCCTCCCCGGACCTCGCAAGCATCACCCTCGAAGATGTCCAAGCAGATCCCGAGCTCTCGCTCTACATCGCGTCGGCCGACCGCGTGATGGATGCGATGGGCTACACGGAACACGGCTTCCGGCACGCGAACCTCGTCGCCAAGATCGGCTACCAGGTCCTGCACCGGCTCGGGTACACCGAGCGTGAGGCGCAGCTCGCCTGCGTCGCCGGGTACCTGCACGACGTCGGGAACGCGCTCGCGCGCGACGCCCACGGGCAGACCGGCGGGGTCCTCGTGTACCACAGCCTCCGTGACCGGGTGGAGGGGGCCGATCTCATGCCGATCATCGCCGCGATCGCCAATCACGAGGAGGCGGAGGGCACGGCGGTCTCACCGATCTCCGCGGCCGTGATCCTGGCGGACAAATCCGACGTGCATCGCAGCCGCGTACGCAAGGCAGTGAACGTCGACCGCGACATCCACGACCGCGTCAACTACGCGGTCGAACAGAGCTTCCTGCGGGTAGACTCCGACGCCCGCACGGTCAGCCTCGAGCTGACGATCGACACCACCATCAGCCAGGTCATGGAGTACTTCGAGATCTTCCTCGGGCGCATGCAGCTGTGCCGCTTCGCGGCAGAAGCGATCGAGGCGCGGTTCCGGCTGGTGATCAACGGACAGGAGCTGTTGGCGTGAAGCGCAGCCGGGGACTGTGGATCTCGGTGATCTTCGTCGCGGTCTTGGTGGTCGCGTCCACGCTCTCGCTCGCCTTCGGCGTGTTCAAGCCCGTGCTCGGGCTCGATCTGGAGGGTGGCCTCGCGGTGATCCTTTCGGCACCCGAGGGCACGGATCAGCCCACCATGAACCAGGCCCTCGAGAACATCCGGAACCGTGTGGACGCCTTCGGGGTCGGAGAGCCCGACATCTTCCTGTCGGGGAACACGATCGAGATCCAGATCCCGGGTCTGTCGAACAGCACCGTGCAGCAACAGAGCGCGGACACCTACTGCATCGAGGACCCCAAAGGGGATAGCTACGGCTGCTCGCCGGACCAGTCCGTCGCCCAGCAGGCGCTCAAGGGGTTCACCGTCGGGTCGCAGGCCACCCAGGTGTGCCTGCTGGACGCGAGCGGAGCCCAGCTCCAGTGCTACGCCTCGCAACAGGAGGCGGACACAGCGAAAAGCGGGATCACCTCGGCTCCGAAACAGAGCGCGACGTCGTCGGCGAGCGCGTCGACGTCGGCGTCGCCTACGGCTTCGGGGTCGTCTTCGCCGACCGTCGGACCCCCGCCCGGCGCCTCGGAGTATTGCCTGACGGACCTCGGGAACACCGAGTTGAAGTGCTATCCGTCGCGTGGCGAGGCCGAGGCGGCCCGAAAGGGCATCACGTCGAAGGTCACGAAGACCTCGTGGTGCATCCAGGCTCCGACCGCGTCGTCGAGCCTGAGCCCGAGTGCGACGCCGACGCCGAGCGCGTCGGCGTCCCCGTCGAAGAAGGCGAAGGCGAGCGCGTCCCCGAGCGCGTCGAAGTCGTCGACAGCGGCCACGGCATATGCGGAACTCGACGTCAGCGGCGCCCAGCCCTTGCCCTGCGATTTCGCATCGAAGGAAGCTGCGCAGACGGCGCTCGCCGCCTACACGACGCCGCACGTGACGACCCAGTTCTGCGTGTACAGCTCGCAGAACGAGAACCTCGGCTGCTACACCACGCAGGCGGCGGCTGCCGAGCGCCAACGCGAGACGGGGCAACAGTCCCTTCTCGACCTGATCGGGAAGACCGCGCGCCTCGAGGAACGGTCGACCCTTCAGATCGTCGCGCCGACCGACCCGAGCTTCGCGTCGATCCCGGTGACGTGCTCCACACCGCAGGAGCAAGCATCGAAGGACTGCCAGGGCGGCGCGCAGGACCAGAAAGACGTCTGGTACTACTCGCAGGCTGCCGGCTCGCCGCCCGGCGCGAAGGTGCACCTCGGACCGGTCGTGATCATCGGAAGCAACATCACGAAAGCCTCCGCGCAGCTGACCGGTGGGACCCAGACCGACCCGATCACGCAATGGGCCGTGGCGTTCACCCTGGACAACGAGGGGTCGAGCAAGTTCGCGGCAGCAACGACCGCTGCCGTGAACCAACCCCCCCCGACGAACCAGATCGCGATCGCGGTCGACCGGACCATCATCTCGAACCCGGTCGTCCAGAGCCCGATCACGGCCGGCAACGGCATCATCACCGGGAACTTCACCGAGCAGCAGGCCAAGGATCTCGCGTCCTTGCTGAACGCAGGAGCGCTCCCGGTCGAGCTGACACGGCAATCGGTGCGCACCGTCAGCCCGACGCTCGGTGAGGAGTCCTTGAAGCAAGGCATCGTCGCCGGCATCGCGGGACTGATCCTGCTGTTCATCTACCTCTTGCTCTACTACCGACTGCTCGGCATCGTCGCGTGGTTCGGGATGACGATCTGGGCGATCCTGGCCCTCGCCCTGATCTCGATCGCCGGCAAGAGCTTCGGGTACGCGCTCTCGCTCGCCGGCGTCGCCGGGCTGGTGATCTCCCTCGGCGTCACTGCGGACTCATACATCGTGTTCTTCGAACGATTGAAGGACGAGGTGCGCGCGGGCCGCACCCCCCGGGCAGCCGTCCAGCCCGCGTTCAAGCGTGCGTTCCGGACGATCGTAGCGGCGGACATCGTGACCGGGATCGCGGCCGCGGTCCTCTACCTCACGGCGGTGAGCTCGGTGCGAGGGTTCGCCCTCACGCTCGGAGTCGCGACCGCCCTCGACCTGTTCGTCGTCTACTTCTTCAAGCGTCCGACGGTGTTCCTGATCTCCAAGACCACGAGACTCGTGGAGATGCGCGGCTTCGGGTTGACGTCCGCGGCGGCGGCCGACCACACCGCGCTCGATACCACGGCGGAGCCGGACGCATGACCTTCCGGGAGTTCTTCGACGTCTACCGGGGATACCGGATCCCTCGGTTCAAGCTGATCGAGCACCGCAACTGGTGGTTCACCTTCTCCGGGATCCTGATCGTGCTGTCGATCCTCGGGATCACGCTCCGCGGGTTCAACTACTCGATCGACTTCGAGGGAGGGGCGCAGATCTCCTACCCGCTGCACACGGGGGAGACCGTCCAAGACGTCGAGGCCACCCTCGCGAGATACGGCCTCACCGGCGAGGTCCAGGTCGTGAGCGGTGACTCGGTCGCGATCCGGACCGAGTCACTCACGGGTCTGCAGGACTCCGCGAAGCTCCTCAACGATCTCGCTTCGCAAGCGGGGATCGCGAACACGGATATCAACGTCGAGGACATCGGTCCCACGTGGGGGTCGGAGATCTCGAAGAAGGCGGTCCGCGGGCTGATCATGGTGCTCGTCGCGATCACGCTCTACATCGCGTTCCGGTTCGAATGGACGATGGCCGCGGGCGCCATGATCGCCCTCGTCCACGACGTGACGATCACGGCCGGCGTCTACGCGTTGACCGGGAGGGTCGTCACACCGGAGACGGTGATCGCGATCCTCACGATCCTCGGGTTCAGCCTCTACGACACGGTCGTGATCTACGACAAGGTCCAGGAGAACACCGAATCGGCGGCGCTGCTCGCGCGCATGGGGTACACCAAGGTCGTCGACCTGTCGCTCAACCAGACCGTGATGCGGTCCGTGAACACGTCGCTCGTCGTGTTGCTCCCGATCCTGTCCCTGCTGCTGTTCGGCGGCGAGACCCTGAAGAACTTCGCGTTCGCGATGTTCGTCGGCGTCGCGATCGGCGCGTATTCGTCGATCTTCATCGCGGCGCCGGCGCTCGTGATCCTCAAGGGCCGTCAGATGTCCAAGCGGACGCCGCAGCGCGTCCCGGGCCGCCCGGGCGCGCCGCGCCCACGGCCTGCCCGAGTCCCGGCGGCCGACGGAGCGGAGATCGCGGTCGCGTCCGACGCTGCGGCGCGGAGCGCGACCGCGAAGCAAGGCGGGGGTGCGCGCCCTCGCGCGGGTCAGAAGCGGCGCCCGCCGGCCAAGCGCAAACGGAGGTAGCCGTGGAGATCGACCAGATCAAAGCCCTGATCCGCGACGTCCCCGACTTCCCGGAGCCCGGCATCGTCTTCAAGGACATCACGCCGGTGCTCGCGGATCCGATCGCGTTCTCGACCATCGTCGACCTGATCGTCGTCCACTTCGGCCGGGGCAACGTCGACAAGGTGGTCGGCATCGAGGCGCGCGGCTTCATCCTCGCAGCCCCGGTCGCCTACCACTTCGGGGCGGGGATCATCCCGGTCCGGAAGAAGGGGAAGCTTCCCTCCGAGACGATCGGCCAGGAGTACGCCCTGGAGTACGGCACGGCATCCCTCGAGATCCACAAGGACGCGGTCCGTCCGGGCGAGCGCGTCCTGGTGGTGGACGATGTCCTTGCGACCGGCGGGACCGCACAGGCCGCTGCCACCTTGGTGGAGGCGATCGGCGGCAAGGTCTGTGGCATCGCCTGTCTGATCGAGCTCGACTTCCTCCACGGACGCGACAAGGTGCGGGACTACGACCTCCTGACCTTGATCCGTTTCTGAGGCCGGCTGCGGAGCCGCCGCGGACGCCCGCCGTACACTGGCGGTGTCCGTGGACAGCAAGGAAGACCTCCAGCTCGAAACACCGCCGTCGCCTCCGCCGCAGAAGCGAAGCGGACGGCTTCCCATCCCACGCCTGCGTCGCGGCGACTCCTCGCCTCCGGCCGGCCTTCCGACCTTGCTGAAGAACGTCCGGTCGTACAACCCCAAAGGGGACCTGCGGGTGCTGGAGGAGGCCTACCGCGCGGCGGAAGAGGCGCACGAAGGTCAGGTCCGGAAGTCGGGTGAGCCCTTCATCGAGCATCCCCTGGCGGTCGCCGAGATCCTCGCCGACCTGCGCCTGGACACCACCACCCTCACGGCCGCGCTGCTGCACGATACGGTGGAGGACACCGAGGTCACCCTCGGCCGTATCCAGCAAACGTTCGGCGAGGACGTGGCGCGCATCGTCGACGGGCTGACGAAGCTCGACCGGCTCGAGTTCCGGACGCGGGAGCTGGCGCAGGCCGAGAACGTCCGCAAGATGATCGTGGCGATGGCGGGCGACATCCGCGTCCTGCTGATCAAGCTCGCCGACCGGCTCCACAACATGCGAACCGTCGAGGCGCTGTCGCCGGGGAAGCAGCGGCGGATGGCGACCGAGACGCTCGAGATCTACGCCCCGTTGGCCAATCGGCTCGGTGTGCAGGAGGTGAAGTGGGAGCTCGAGGACCTGTCGTTCAAGACGCTGCATCCGGGGCCGTACAAGGAGATCGCCCGGTTGGTGGAAGCCCGGCGCGACGAGCGGCGTGCGCTGACCGACGAGCTCACCGGCTCGATCCGCCAGAAGCTCAAGGAGCTCGGGGTCAAGGCGGACGTGGAGGGTCGTCCGAAACACCTGTACTCGATCTACGAAAAGATGGTGATCCGCGGCAAGGAGTTCGAGGAGATCTACGACCTGGTCGGGATCCGTATCCTCGCCGGGTCGCTCCGCGACTGCTATGCGGCGCTCGGCGCCGTTCATTCGCTCTGGAAGCCGATCCCCGGACGGTTCAAGGACTACGTCGCGATGCCCAAGTCGAACATGTACCAGTCCTTGCACACGACGGTCGTTGGACCCAACGGGACACCGCTCGAGATCCAGATCCGGACGCGGGACATGCACCGCACCGCGCAGTACGGGATCGCGGCGCACTGGCGGTACAAGGAGGGTGGCAAGCAGTCGAAGGACACGGCCGACCTCGCGTGGCTCGGACAGATGATGGAGTGGCTGAAGGACATGGCCGACCCGCGGGAGTTCATGGAGGGCCTGCGGATCGACCTGTCCGGCGGACGCGTGTTCGTCTTCACGCCCAAGGGGGATGTCATCAACCTGCCCCAGGGGGCGACGCCGGTCGACTTCTCGTACGCGATCCACACCGAGGTCGGGCATCGGACGATCGGCGCGAAGGTCAACGGGAAGCTCGTCCCTCTCGACTACGAGCTCCGTACGGGCGACTCGGTCGACGTCCTCACCTCGAAGGCGCAGGGGGAGGGGCCGTCGCAGGACTGGCTCCAGTTCGTCGCGACCCCGCGCGCGCGGAACAAGATCCGGCAGTGGTTCGCTCGGGGGCGCCGTGAGGATGCGCTCGACCAGGGGAAGGACCTCCTTCAACGGCAGATGCGCAAGCAGAACCTCTCCTTCAAACGGCTGACCACGGAAGAGGCGCTCGAGCAGGTCGCGACGGATCTGAAGCAGCCCGACCTCGATGCGTTGTACGTGGCGGTCGGGGAGGGGCACGTGTCACCGCAATCGGTCGTCGCCCGGTTGTCGCGACAGCTGAGCGGCAGCGCGGAGGAAGACGTCACCGACGTTCCGCTCGAGCTTCCCGTCCGCATCACCCAACCCGACGTCGCCAAGGGCGTCATGGTCAAGGGGCTCGGCGACGTCTGGGTTCGGCTCGGCCGGTGCTGCACGCCGGTGCCGGGCGATCAGATCGTGGGGTTCGTGACGCGCGGGCAAGGGGTCTCGGTGCACCGTGCCGACTGCCCGAACGTGAAGACCCTCCGGCGGGAACCCGAGCGGATGATCGAGGTCTCCTGGGCGGAAGGGAAGTCGACGTCGTTCGTGGTAGCGATCCAGGTCGAGGCGCTCGATCGAACCCGGCTCCTGTCGGACATCGCCACGATGCTCTCGGACCAGCACGTCAACATCCTCTCGGCCAACTCGTCCACCGGGCGCGATCGCATCACGAGGCTCCGGTTCAGCTTCGAACTCGCGGACATCACGCACCTGTCCTCGTTGCTCGCGTCGGTGAAGCGTGTCGAGAACGTGTACGACGCGTACCGCGTGGTCCCGAGCTAGATGCGCGTCCTGCTGCAGCGGGTGTCCCGCGCGACCGTCTCGGTCGATGGAGAGGCGATCTCGTCCATCGGCATCGGCTACCTGCTCTTCGTGGGCGTTGGACGCGGTGACGAGACGTCGCAGGTCGACCGGCTGGCCGACAAGATCGTGGGTCTCAGGATCTTCCGCGACGCCGATAGGAAGACGAACCTGCCGATCGCGGACGTGGACGGCGAGGCTCTGGTCGTGTCCCAATTCACGCTCTACGCCGACACCCGCAAGGGTCGCCGGCCGTCGTTCGTGTACGCGGCGGATCCTCGGGAGGCGGAAGAGCTCGTGGAGGCGTTCGCCCAAGCGCTGGAGACGCGTGGTCTGAAGGTGGGCAGAGGCGTCTTCGGCGCCGAGATGGAGGTGGAACTGGTGAACGATGGGCCGTTCACGATGTGGCTCGATGCGGAGGCGCCGTGACCGAGGATCGTCGGAGCGTCTCGTCGGGTTCCCCGTACGAAGCGACGATCGGGTTCAGCCGCGCCATCCGCGTCGGTGATCGCGTGATCGTCTCCGGGACCGCCCCGATCATGCCCGACGGCAGCGTCGATCCCGACCCGGCCGCCCAGGCTCACCGGTG
>WNGO01004349.1_pt1 | contig 11028 bp, 7 predicted proteins | sample 5400511 | NCBI WGS metagenome assembly WNGO01 (sample SAMN13153380, study PRJNA577476) | soil metagenome | isolation source: 20 cm soil or saprolite under Garry oak tree replicate 2 | place: USA:California | collected 2016-06-15
AGTCGGCCAGCGCCTCGATGACGGCGAAGTTCTCGGCGCCACCCACGCCGCGTCCGCCCGAGACGATGACCGACGCGTCGGTGAGTGAGGGCCGCGAGCCTTTAGCCTCGACAACGCGATCGAGCACCTTCGCGGCCTTGGCGTTCTCGGAGATCTCGACGGCTACGGGTATCTGCTCGGCCGCGCCGGCCGCCGGCTTCGGCGCCACGGAGTTGGCGCGCACGGTGATGACCGGCACGCCCGTGCCGACCTTCGACTGCACCGTGACGGCGCCGCCGAAGATGCTCTGCACGGCGCTGGCGTCGGCGTTCACGGTGACCGCATCGGTCAGCACGCCGCTGCCGATCTTGAACGCGAGCCGCGCCGCCACCTCCTTGTTCTCGCTGGTCGACGCGACGAGCACGGCAGCGGGTGCTGCCTGCGAGACGATCGACGCCAGCACCTCGGCCTTCGGCGCGACCAGGTAGCCGTCGATCTCGTCACTCTCGGCGATGTAGACCTTGACTGCCCCGTACTCCGCAAGCGTCGCGTTGAGCCCGGCCGCCACGCCGGGAGCGCCGATCACGACCGCGCTCGGCTCGCCGATCGTGCGGGCGGCGGTGAGCAGTTCGAGCGTCGACTTCTTGACGGCACCGTCTGCCGAGTCGACCAGAACAAGTACTTCTGCCATTGACGTATCTCCTCAGACCAGCTTCTTGGACGCCAGGAACTCGGCGATCTTCTGTCCGCCGTCGCCTTCGTCCTTGACGATCTGCCCGGCCTGCCGCGGCGGCGCAACCTCGAACGAAAGCACCTGAGTCGCGGCGGTGGCCAGGCCGACCTCGTCGGCGCCGAGACCCAGGTCGGCGATAGTCAACGTCTGCACCGGCTTGCTCTTGGCGGCCATGATGCCCTTGAACGACGGGTAACGCGGCTCGTTGATCTTCTCGACGACGCTGATCACCGCAGGGGTAGCGCCCTGCACGATGTCGTACCCGGTATCGCTGAGCCGCTCGATCGTCACGATCGGCCCGTCGACCGTGACCTTGCGCGCCTGCGAGAGTTGGGTGACGCCGAGCGCTTCGGCGACCAGTGCCGGCACGACGGAAACGCGCGTGTCGGTTGCCTCCGATCCGGCGATCGCGAGGTCCCACTCGAGGGTGCCGAGCGCCTTGGCGATCACCTTGGCGGTCTGGATCGCGTCCGACCCGTGGATCGCCGGGTCGCTGACGTGGACGGCCTTGTCGGCGCCCATCGAGAGCGCCTTGCGGATCGACTCGGTGGCGCGCTCCGGGCCGACGGTCAGGATGGTGACCTCGCCGCCGTGCGCCTCCTTGAGCAGCAAGCCCTCCTCGATCGCGTACTCGTCGATCTCGTTGATGACGGCGTCGACGGATTCGCGGTCGAGCGTGTTGTCGGACGGGTCGAGCCTGCGCTCGGCCGAAGTGTCGGGCACCTGCTTGACCAGCACCACAATGTTCATGCCTGCGACTGACCTCTCCGAATCGGGATCCCACGTGCTCGGACTGGGAGCAACGTGGTGCAGATACTGCCCATGCTACTGACGAGTAGCAATGTGGCAGTGGTCTCCAGTGCGAAACATCCCACACACCACCGACCGGATACGGTCACCCGATGCGAATCGCGATCGCCCTGTTCGACGGCGTCGAGGAGCTGGATTTCGCGGGGCCGTGGGAGGTGCTCGCGTACTGGGCCCGCGAGGTTGCCGGTGACGCTGAGGTGTTCACCGTCGCCACGTCCCTCGATCCGGTCACCGCGGCCAAGGGCCTTCGGGTGTTGCCCGATCGGACCTGGGACGACGCCGGCCAGATCGACGTGATCATCATGCCGGGCGGCCGCGGCACGCGCGCCCTGCTCGGCGCCGACGAGCCCCTGCACGACCGGCTGCGCGCGCTGGCGAGCGGCGGCACGCTCATGACGAGCGTCTGCACCGGCGCGCTCGTCTACGCAGCCGCCGGGCTGTTGCGCGAGCGGCCGGCCACGACGCACTGGGAGAACCTGGACGAGCTCGCCGCCCTGGACGGCACGATCGAGATCCGCCCGGACGCGCGCTACGTCGATGATGGCGACCTGATCACCTCCGCCGGGGTCTCGGCCGGTATCGACATGGCGCTGCACCTCGTCGTCCGGCTGGATTCGGCCGACGCTGCGCGCCGCACCAAACGCGAGATTCAGTACGATCCGGACCCACCCGTGTAACGGAGTCCGCCATGCGCAAGCCGCCGCTCGAGCCGACCGTCTGGCGCCCGCCGAAAGCGCCAGCACGCGCGAAGCGGCAGCACGGCCCAGTGCCCGTCGAACTGCGCGTCTTCGACTTGCCCGGACGCGGCCCCGAGGACGTCACCGTCGACGACGGCGGCAATGCGATCGTGGGTCTTGCCGACGGGCGGATCCTGCGGGTGCCCCCGGACGGGCAGCACGTCGACCTGGTGGGCGACACCGAAGGCCGCCCGCTCGGCGTCGAGCTCGACCCTGGTGGCGACGTGCTGGTCTGCGACGCGCGCCGTGGGGTGCTGAGCGTCGAGGCGTCCAGCGGCAAGGTGCGCACACTCGTCGACCGCGTGGGCGGCGTGCCCATGATGTTCTGCAACAACTCGGCTGTCGGCCGCGACGGCACGGTCTACTTCACCGACAGCTCGACCCGGTTCGGCCTGGACCATTACCGCGGCGAATTGCTGGCGCACACCGGCACCGGACGGTTGCTGCGCCGCGCACAGGACGGCGCCGTCGACGTCCTGCTCGACGGCATCCAGTTCGCGAACGGCGTCGCCCTCGCGCCGGACGAGGCATCCGTCGTGGTCGCCGAGATGGGTTGCTACCGCCTGATCCGCCTCTGGCTGTCCGGCGAGCGCGAAGGCGAGCGGGACGTGCTCGTCGACAACCTGCCCGGGTTCCCCGACAACATCAGCACGGGCAGCGACGGTCTGGTCTGGGTGGCTCTGCCGAGCCCGCGCAATCGTCTGCTCGACATGCTGCTGCCGATGCCGCCGGTGCTGCGTCGCATCGCCTGGCGGGTGCCCGAGCAGTTGCAGCCGCGCGAACGCAGGACCGTCTGGGTGCAGGCGTACGACGCGAACGGCGTCCTCGTGCACGACCTGCAGGCAGATCACCCCTGGTTCCACATGGTCACCGGTGTGCACGAGGCGAACGGCACCGTGTGGCTCGGCAGCTTGGTATCCCCCGGACTCGGACGCATCACCCTAGGAGGCCGAACATGATCAGTCAGCGGATTCGCGCGACCGCCGTGTGCGGGCTGGCGCTGGCCGCGCTCGGCATCGCACCGGCCGGCAGGGCCGATGCGGCGCCGCCGAACGCCGCACCGCCGCAGTGCAGCTCGGGGGCGCACACGTTGTCGCACTTCGGCGACCACGTGTATCCGGAGACTGGCAACGGCGGATACACCAGCCTGCACACGGACGTCCACCTCGTCTACGACGCCGCGGCGAACCAGTTCCTGCCGGGCAACCACGTCGTGCTCACCGATCGGGCCGCGCAGTGCCTGACCGACTTCAGCCTCGACTTCGAGCGGACCTCGGTCGACGCCGCGGACGGCCCCGACATGACAGTGCAGTCGATCATCGTCGACGGGCGGCCGGCGGCGTTCAAGTTCGTGCAGCCCACATACCCGGGCGACCCGAACGGGCAGGACGACCCGGACCCGCAGGCCCACCAGGCGTCACAGGTGACCCCCGTCGGTGGACCCGACAACAACCCGCTGCCGCCGGCCTGCACCCCGGAGGTGACCGGCAACGTGAACGCGCAGAACGGTGAGCCGTGCCCGGCGAACAAGCTGGTGGTCACGCCATGGCACAACATCCCGGCCCGAGAGAGGTTCAAGGTCACCGTCAACTACACGGGACGGCCCGGCGTGCACACCGACGGCGACGGCACGACCGAGGGCTGGTTCCGGTCGGACTCCCCGGCAGGCGACGGCGGCTTCGTCACTACCGAGCCGGTCGGATCAGAGGACTGGATGCCGCTCAACGACCATCCGAGCGCCAAGCCCACCTACGACTTCTTCGACACCGTCAACGCCGGTAAGACGGCGGTCGCGAACGGCGTGCTGCTCGCGTCGTGGCACAACGCGCCGGACGCCAACTTCCCCGCCGGCTCGACGACGTGGCGCTGGCATTCGCCCGCGCCGATCGCCAGCTACCTGGTCGAGAACAGCGTCGGCGACTACGACCTGACCTGGCGCGACGCCGACGACGGCATCCGGTACTACGAGGCGCAGAGCGGCTCGATCGGGGCCGACCAGAAGCAGGCCAACCTCGCGATCATGGACCAGCAGCAGGACATCACCGATTTCCAGAGCCAGTTCAACGGCCCGTTCCCGTTCACGTCTGACGGCGTCCTCGTCGGCATCCCGAATGCCGGGTTCGAGGAGGAGATGCAGACGATGATCACCTTCGAGGGCGGCAGGATCGGGCTGCGGACGTTCCACCACGAGAACATGCACCAGTGGTGGGGCGACAACGTCACCGAGGCCAACTACAACCTGACCTTCTTCAAGGAGGGCATGGCCACGCTCGGCGAGTACCTGTTCAACGCCCGCACCGCGCAGACCGCGGCCGGTGGCCCGGGCACGCCGACCGGCGATGCGGCGTTCGAGCAAAGCCTGGTCGACCAGTTCAACCGGAACTACGCGAACACCGGCAGCCTCTGGACCAACGCGCCGTCCAACCCGACGCCCGCCAGGCTGTTCGCGTCCAGCACCACGTACACCCGGCCCGGCACGGCCTACATCGCGCTACGCCAGATCCTCGGCAAGACCAACTTCACCAAGGCGATGAAGCAGATCCAGCGCGACTTCGGCGGCGCGAGCATCACCGAGGCGCAGCTGGAGAACGCGTTCCATGCGTGGATGCCTGATCAGAGCGCCGCGTGCAGTGCGCGACTGGACGCCTTCTTCACGCAGTGGTTCGACACCGTCTACGCCTCAGGCGGTGGCGCGAACCGCCCGCAGATCACCGGTCCCGGGCTGACCGGTCCTGGCTTCTACAACGCGAACGGGACGTGCGACTGATCGATTTGTGCCCCGCGAGGGAATCGAACCCTCGCCATCGCCCATGCTGTACTGCCGAGTGCCTGCCTGTCAGGGCGGCTGCTCCGTTTCTCGCCGGTGTGACCCGACTGCGCATCCATGGAAGGCCGTCTCCAACCCTGGCAGCGGACGGCCAGGGCGCACAGAGTCATCCGGCGCTGCTGACCGGGACGAATGGCCCGCAATCCGGTTACCTCTCGCGCAATCGGCTCGACCACGACCGGCCCGGCACGCGTCGCACGATGTGGAATGCCACGTACGAGGGCAAGGTCATCGCCGTCTACGGATTCCTGGACAAGGTGCCGGCGGCGCAGCAGCGTGCTCAGTTCGTCGCAGCCGTCTGGCGGGGGGCTATCGAGATCTCGTCGATATTCGGCGCCGTGCTTGCGCGCAGCGCGGCGCCCACCCCGTTGCTGCCGGAGTAGATGACGCCGACCGTATGACCGTCGTAGTTGTACTGCTGGTTCGCGGTGAACCTGATCGTGTTGGTGCCCCGCTCGAGCACGACCGGGATCGTCACGTCCCAGAACTGGTTCCAGCTGAACGTGTTCGCGAAGTTGAAGTGGGCAGTCGGGCCGCCGTTGACGCTGATGTCGGCGGGCGCGGTCATCAGATCCGGGTTGTAATGCGTCGCTTCGAGTTCGGTGTCGTTCGCGAACCGCACCGTCATGGCGTACGAGCCGGCCTTCGGCGCCTGCACCGTCAGCGCCAACGCGTTCGCCGGGCCGTCGCCGACGCCGGTGACCACGCCCCCGTGCGCCTGGCTGTAGCTGTCGTCGACGTGCGCGGTACCGGTCAGCGTCCCGTCTTCGGCCGGGTAGGTCACCGGCTTGGACTGCGGTGCGACCGTGACGGTCAGCTTGTCCAGCACCACGCTGCCGTTATCGCCGGTCGTCACGATCTTGTTGACGCCGGCGTTGAGGTAGACCCGCGCGGTTGCCGCAAGCCACAACGGTGAGTCGACACCGGACGGCTCCACCGATACCGGTTCGCCGTTCACCGAGACCCGAGCCGTACCGCGCAGCTTCTCGCGGAATGCCAGGTCGGAGTACCCGTCGGCCGCCGAGTACACCCAGAACGTGGCGCTCTGCCGGTTCGTGAGACCGACCGCGCCCGCTCCGGACTGACCCTGCCTCGTGTAGTCGGCCGTCGCGCCGCGCAGTTGCGCCTGCTCGGCCTCGTAGACCGTCGAACTCTGCACGTTCGGGTCCTGCAGTTGCAGGTCGATCTTGTCGATGATCGCGTCGCCGTTCGTCGCGGCACCGTTCGCGCCGGCTGTCGACAGGCTCAGCGTGTGGGCGCCGGCGGTGAGATGGACGGTCGTGTCCGCGTGGTTCCAGATGGGCCACTCGTAGCCGACCGGCAGGTCGACTTCTCGGGGATCAGCTCCGTCTACGCGCAGGTAGACATTCGTCGGCCCGGACACGTCGGCGGCGTGCGCGAAGCTGCCGTCGTACACCGCGACGTCGTAGTCGCCGTCTTGCGGCACGTCCACGTGGAACGTGATCACGGTGGACGAGCCGGTGCGCAGGCCACCGACGTCCTTGTTGCCCGACGTCGCGAATCCGCCGAGATTGCTCGCCGTGCCCTCGCTGTTGATGTTCCAACCGGCGCCGGTCAGCGTCGCGTTCTCGGCCTCATAGCTCTGCGTCCACGTCGCGTCGGTCTGCGTCGCCGCACCGGTGCCGCCCGGCGAGAGCGTGATCTGGTACGCGGCAGTCGACGGCGGGACGTTCGGCGCCGAGATGATCGTCGCGTCGCGGGCGTTGCCGGACGAGTCGACCGCCTGGGCGCCACTCGCCTCGTCGAACCGGTAGGACGCGACGTTGCCCGCGCCAGGTTGACCGCCCGCCAGGGCCGCTACGTCCGCACCGCTCAGGCCGCGGTCGTAGATCTGGAAGTCGTCGATGGTCGCGGCGAGGTAGGGGTCGGGGTACTGCGATCGCCCGATCCAGTTGCGCGTCGTGTTGCCCAGGCTGGACGGGTGCAGGGTCATGTTCGGATTCGTACCGACTGCCTGACCATTGACGTACAGCGTGCCGGTGGTGCCGGACAACGTGACTGCGACGTGCGACCACGTGTTCAGCGGCAGCGTTCCAGTGCCGTTGACCCGCTGCTCGGCACCTCCGCCGCCGGTGGTTATCGCGAATCGCAACTGCGTCCCGGCATTCAGGGTCAGGAACATGTTGGCCGTCGTGCCCGTGCCGAAGTCGAAGACGCGCGACCACGTCGAGTTCTGCGACGGATTCACCCACGCCGAGATCGTGAAGTCGTTCAGGCCGCTGACGATGCCTGACGGCAGGCTCGCGTACTCGCCGTCGCCGCACAACTTCAGCGCATTACCCAGCTTGCCGGCGACGCGTGCCCCGGTGGCCGTGCAGTTCGAATCGCCGGCCGCGGCCGAGCCGTCCGCGATCGGCAGCGTCACCGCGCCGTCCGCGCCGACCGGCACATCGGTGTCGACGACGCGGCTCGGTTGCGCGGCGGCACCGGTCATGCCGCTCCAGCGGTCCTGCTCGACCGTGGCGTGCACCGTCTTGCCGAACACTGCCGGATCGATGTGCTTGACGACCACGTTCTTCGGGCCGGGCGGCCCGCCGCCGACGATGACGCGCGCCTGCCGCTTCGAGGCGTCAACCGTGGCGACGCCCTGGAACGTGTTGTCGGTCGTGCCCTGCCCCGGCGTCACCTGCACCGTGTCGCCGGTCATCCGCGAGTACCAGTTGTAGAGCCACCACTGAGCGTTGGGGACGTTCTGCTGTGCGACCGAGTCGGCAAGCGAACCGTTGATGTTCCAGTACGGCAGGTCGCCGTCGACCTTCGTGTCCTCGAGCGCCGACAGCCAGCCCACCATCTGCGCCGGATTGGTCAGCTGGTACCTGGCCGCGTACTCGTTGAGGTTGATCGGCAGCGGCTTGGTCAACCCGGCCTGTGCCTCGACCGCGCGGTAGGCCGCAACGTCGGGCCGGACGGTCGACGGCACGCCCAGCTCGTGCCAGGTGATCACGTCGGGCAGGCAGCCGTTCGCCTTGCAGAAGCTGAGGAACGTGCTGAAGACGAACTGCGAGTAGCCGAAGAGGTTCGGTCCGGCGATCCGCGCCTGCGGCCACAGGCCCTTGATGAGCTGGTTCGTCTGCAGCCATTCGGCATCGAACGCGGCGAGTGTGGTCGCGTTCGAGCGCATGCCGCCGAACCAGTTGCCGTCGGGCTCGTTGTAAGGCACCAGCACGATGTGGTCCTTGTCCGGCGAGCTGAGCACCTGCTCGACCTGGGCGCGCAGGTACTGCTGATACTCGGCGTAGCTCGTCCGCTCGTACGGGAAGTTCCGGTAGACGTCGGTCATGTAGATGTAGACGTCCTTCCCGCCGCTGGCGACGAGCGGCTTGACGACCTCGAGCGCGTCCGACCCGGGATGCTGCTGGCCGTCCTGCGCCTTGGTGTCCGTCGTCTGCAGGCCCATGCCCTCGATGAGGTTGTTGCTCGGCACGTCCTGGTCGTAGAGGCCGTACAGCACGCCGGACGCTCCGCCGCGGAACGCACCGCTGCGAGCGGCGAGATCGACGCTCAGCTCGGTGCTCGCCCCGTCGGCGGCCGGCGGCGCGATCGCCGCCAACCCGGATCCGATGAGCAGCGCGGCGGCAATCGTGCCGATCCGTCGGCGCGTCGCAGTCGTGTGACCGTTCACAATTGCTCCTTGGCTGACAAGGCGGGCAGCGCCGGAAAGGGTTTGTCAGTGTTTTATGCCGTTACGACGGGACTGTCAAGCTGCCAGGGCAGCGCATCCAGACCATCGGTGTCACCAGATGTGATCGTTAACGGGCGCCGCGATCAGGCAAGCACGAGGGACTCGTCCAGAAACGCGTTGCGGAACTTGCCGCGCCGGTCGTACTCACGGATCAACTCACGGAACGCAGGCATCCGCTCGTACTCGGCCTCGACCGCCGCCGGCGGTGTGCCGAACACCTTGCCCCAGTGCGGTCTCGGCCGGAACGGCGCAAGACGTTGCTCGATCGCGTCCACGACCGGCAGCGCGGCCGCCGTGTCGTCGACCCAGGTGAAATGGAACCCCACCGTGTCGCGGTGGTAGCTCGGACTGAGCCACAGCTCGTCGGCGGCGACCGTGCGAATCTCGGCGATCCACTGCTCGGGGTGAATTCCGGCCGGAAGTGCGGCAGCCGCTCGTGCCACCGGCCGGGCACGCCGAGTTGCATCGTGGAGTTGGCAGCCGACATCCCGGGTACCGGATTGCGCTGCTCGGGCGCCGCCGTGGCTCCGAACATCCGCTGGCCGGGTGGCGGATCGGTCGCCAGCCGCTTGCACCAGATGCGGTTCGTCCGGAAGTCGGTGAAGACGCTGACGCTGTAGCCGCTCGCGAAGATCTCGTCGAAGTGCTCGTCGAGGCTCTCGTCGGCGAGACCCTCGAACACGTTCTGCGCGACCGCGAACGACTCGACGAGATCGAGCGTCATCCGGGTCACGATCCCGAGGCAGCCGAGCGCCACGACCGCTCCGTCGAACCGGCCATCCGCCCTCGTCAACTCCACGAGGTCGCCCGCGGCGGTCACCATCTCGATCGCCGAGACCGCTGTCGCCAGATTGCCATTCCTGTTGCCCGAACCATGCGTACCGGTCGCGCAGGCGCCCGCAATCGAGATGTGCGGCAACGAGCCGAGGTTCGGCAGCGCGAGTCCCGCGCTCTCCAGGTGAGGCGCAAGCTCAGCGTAGGTGAGGCCCGCCGACGCGCGTACGCGCCGCTTGCTCGTGTCGATCTCGATGTCGCGGGGCAGTCCCGCGACGGTCACCTGCGTGCCGTCCGTGTCGGCGATCCGGTTGAACGAGTGACCGCTGCCGAGCGCCCGGACCCGATCGCTGCCGGCGACCACGGCCTGCAGTTCGCTGATCGACGTCGGCCGCGCGTGCGACCGCGCGCTGAACACGATGTTGCCCGCCCAGTTCGTGCCCGTCATGCAGCAGAGGCTATGAGACCGGTGAACAGCAGCGGGGATCAGATCTCGGACCCGGTGCGTCGCGCCCCGGCCCGGCCTACGCTGCTGTGCACAGTGGAGGGAGGAAGACGTGCGCGTCCGTTCTGTTCGCCGCCTCGCCTGCATCGTCGTCGGCGTGATCGCGGCCGGCGCGGCGTGCAGCACCACGACAGGAGGCGTCGGGCACGAGCAGACGCCGGCTTCGGCCGGATCATCCTCGCCCGATTTCCCGTCCGTACCGAGTTCGCCACCACCTGCCAGCTCGGCCGTGAACCCGCCGCCTGCATCGACCGCACCGGCGCTGCCGCCGAATCCCAGCCGCACCCAGCTGGCCACCAGGCTCGCCACACTGGCTCCTGGCCAGCGACTCGTGCTCGTCGCCGTGCCGGGTGGGTACGAGGCAGTCAGCTACGACCAGCACGCGCATCTCGGGTTCTGGAAGTACACGCACCTCGACTGGACGCGCGTCGCCACGAGCAGTTACCCGTACTCCACCACGATCGGCGCCCCCGCCGAGGCCGCGGCGACCGGGACGGTGCTCAACGGCATGCATGACGCGACGTTCATCGTCACCGGCAACTTCACCGGCGACGGGAGCGGCAATGCGGTCGCCTACACCACCGGTTCGCGCGGGTGGGGCGCCATCAAGGCCGAGCCCGACGGCAACATCGGCCCGTCCGGGCAACCGATCGGCAGCGACAAGATCGGCCTGTCGTTCGGTTTCGGATTCGTCGGCGGACGCCTGCAGACGAAGGACTGCCCGCCAAACCAGCCCATCGCAGCCTGCGGCTCGAATCCTGTCGTCAAGCTCTGGGCCTGGAACGGTACCGACTTTCGCCGCGTCTGACTCACGACGCATCCGGACCGCGAGCCCAGGGCTCTGCGGCCTGCGCTTGCTCTACCCGGGAAGACCGCCGGACTGCATAGCCTTCTCGATTGTCTCCGCGACCCGCGCGACCGACGGGATGGCGAGATCCTCCAGGGCATCGGCGGAGGGCA
>WNGO01003238.1_pt1 | contig 11026 bp, 7 predicted proteins | sample 5400511 | NCBI WGS metagenome assembly WNGO01 (sample SAMN13153380, study PRJNA577476) | soil metagenome | isolation source: 20 cm soil or saprolite under Garry oak tree replicate 2 | place: USA:California | collected 2016-06-15
CGTGTATCAGGCTCGCTAGCAGCTCTAGCGGTGCGCCGTCCGCGACCCATATTGCAGAATAACTCAAATGCCCTGAACCCCGAGGCGCGATGTCGTGTGGCTCGCCCATGCCTCGGGGGGAGCAAATCGCGAAGAAGACCATCCATGGCATCCGTCCTTATCACAGGAACCAGCTCGGGAATTGGCATGGCCACCGCCCTGGCCTTCGGGAGAGCTGGCCACAAGGTCGCGGCGACGATGCGCAATCCTCACCGAGCGCCCGAGCTCGCTCGCATCGCCACGCAAGAGAAGCTGCCGATCACGATTTCGACCATGGATGTTGATTCCGACGCATCCGTCAAGGAAGGAATCGGCCGCATCGTAAAGGAGGGCGGACCAGTCGACGTGCTCGTCAACAACGCAGGGATTGAGCGCATCGGCTCGGTCGAGGAACTGCCGTTGGCCGAGTTCCGGGCCGCCATGGAGACGAACTACTTCGGCGCGATCCGCTGCATCCAGACGGTGCTGCCGGCGATGCGCGCGCGCCGGAGTGGCTGCATTGTCAACGTCGCGTCGGTTGCCGGACGCATCGCCAACTCGCCCATGGCTGCGTACACGGCATCGAAATTTGCGTTGGAGGCACTCAGCGAGTCATTGGCGCAGGAGGCGAAGCCGTTCAACGTGCGAGTGGCGATTGTCGAGCCGGGGATCATCGACACGGCGATGGCCAGGCGCGTCGAGTCGGCGCACACTCCCTCACCTTATCCACAGGAACGCCGCTTCGCCGCGATGCGGCACCTGGCAGCTGCGGCATCCGGTGGGACCCGACGCGATGCCGTTTCTCCAATGGCGCAAAGCGATGAGCGACGAGGAGTGGGTCGCCTGGGGCGCGCTGGGCGACGATGCCTGGTATGATCGTTTGAAGGCCGATTTCGGCATGGACGCACGCCCATGAAAGTCTCCACCGTAGTCCTGCTGGCTGCTTGCGGTCTGTTGGCTGGATGCGAGCGTACTCCACTAGTGCTCGAGCCGCACTCCGCCGCGCCGACGACCCTGAGCGCCGCGAGCCTCGCGTCGGAAGCGGTCAAGCCCAACTTCAACCTCGAAGTTATCCTTCGCGGGCCAGACGGCAGCGATGGTTTCGGCCACGTGAAGTTCCGTCAGGCGAACGACGACCCGACGATCGTGGATCTCGGCGTGTGGGTGCGCGATCTAGCGCCCAACACGCACTACAAGCTGCAGCGAGCTGTCGACACGGTCCTCGACGACGATTGCACGAGCACATCGTGGCTCACGCTCGGCGCGGGGTCTGCTCCGCAGGATATTGTGACGGATGACGGTGGCACTGGCCGCGCGGATTTGTTCCGCCTGTTGACGTCTCCCATTGGGACCGCGTTCGACATTCACTTCCGTGTCGTGACCACCGGGACGCCACCAGCGGTCGCGCTGATCAGCGATTGCTATCAATTCTTCGTTAGATAGGATGAGGCCTTCACCATGCCAAGCTGCTACAAAAGCCCAAAAGTCCGCCACCACCGCCTCCCCGCCCGACAGCAGGATGTTCTCCGGTTTGATGTCGCGGTGCACCACGTCGTGGCTGTGGGCGTAACCAAGGGCGCTCGCCACCTCGCGCGTGATCCGCAGGGCCTCCTCGAGCGGCAGCTGCCCCTCCCGCTCGAGCCGGTCCCGCAGCGATTCCCCCTCGATGTACGGCATGACGTAAAAGAGGAACTCGGCCGCCTCCCCCGAATCGTGCAGCGCCAGGATGTGCGGGTGGGTCAGCCGGGCAGCGACCTCGATCTCGCGCAGGAACCGCTCGGGGCCGAGCGCTGCGGCGATCTCGGCCGCAGTACCTTAATGGCCACGCGGCGGCCGTGCTTAAGATCGCGCGCGAGGTAGACCGTCGCCATCCCGCCGCGCCCCAGCTCCCGCTCGAGGGCGTAGCGGGCGGCCAGGGCGGCTTTCAGGCGGGCGACCTGATCGGCCATGTAGGACAGCTACTGGTCAGCGACCAACCGCTCGAACCGCGGATTCCCCCGCAATGGCGCATAGAGGGGGTCCACGCGCAGCAGTGGAATCGAGAGCGGAGACGGGATCGACAGCAGGTACTCGAGTTGGTCGAGCGCGGCCTCGTACTCCCCCGCGAGTACATAGATCTCGGCCAGTCCGAACAGCATGAGAGGCCCGGCGAGCGCATCTCTCGATACTGGGACGAGCTCGGCTCCTTGTCGCCCGAGTCGAATCGCGTCGGCCCTGCGACCCAGGCCGGCGTAGGCCAGCCCGAGAGGCATTTCCACGGGCCACTGCTCTGATGCCTTGTTCGCCGGTCGGGTGGCCATCTTCGCTTCCAGGACGACGCGGGCCGAGTCGAAGTAGGCATGCGCCCGTGGGGTGTCGCCGGTGAGGTCGTAGTACTCGGCTTTGGCCAGGTAGTAGCTGGCGGTATCACCTCCTGCGGCGCGCAGCGGCGAATGGGCGAGCGCCTTTCCATAGTCAGCGGCGAACACCCTGAAAAACACACGGGAGTCGGGACTGGGGCCCACGCCACTGGGGCCCGCGACGAATCGCACGGAGTCGACCGCGGTCCCCGCCTGCCGCAAGACTTGCTGGGCCTTGGTGGCGTCCCCATCCCACAACAGCGAGACATGCGCTCGAGCAACAGGGTATGTGCGGACGTCGGGCGCGAGCGAGGCGGCCCGTGCAAAGGCGCGGTCTGCGTCCGGGTATCGACGCAGTACAAGGTAGGTTTGCCCGAGGTCAGCGAAGGCCAAATGGCTGCGCGGGTCAAGCTCTGTGGCCCGGGTCTGGTCGCTCACCGTCTCCGCCCAGCGACCCTGGCGGCGGTGGATGGCGCCGATCATCCTGATCGCGTCCGGGTCGTTCGGCTGCCGCGCCCGGACCCAGGCAAATTGCTCCAGCGCGTGATCATAGTCCCGGCTGCCGTAGTAGTAGTGGTAGCCGAGCGCGAGGTGGGTCTCGACGAGCTCGGGGCCGAGTTGTTGCGCGCGGTCCAGCGCCGCTTGCGCCTTCGGTAGCTCGCCCGTCTCGCCGAAGCCCCATGACAGGTTGAGATGCGCCCGCGTGAGCGCGCCGTAGGCCAGCACGAACGTGGGGTCTAACTGAACGGCCCGCTGATACATCCGCACGGCGAGGTGGGCGTCCTCGTCATCGAGTTGCCTTGCCTGGTAGTCCTTGCCGCGCAGGTAGTAGTCATAGGCCTCGAGGTTCGTCGTCGGCTTCGCGTCGAGCGCCTGGCGCTCCGGCGCGAGCAGGGTTACGTCCAAGGTTTCGGCCACCTGCCGGGCAATGTTCGACTGCACGGCGAACACGTCGGCCAGCACAGCGTCGTACACGTGCGCCCACACGTGGCTCGCGTCCGATACCCGAATCAGCTGCGGCGTCACCCGTACTCGGCTCGGGCCGCGCGGCGGTTTGTCCCACCGGACGGACCCCTCGAGGACGTAGTCGACCCCCAGGTCCTGGCCGATCTGCGGGATCGTCTTGGTGGTGTTCTTGTACTGGCTGGCGCTCGTGCGGCCGATGACCCGGAGCCCATGCAGCCCGGCGAGCCGAGCCGTCACCTCCTCCGTCATGCCATCCGCGAAGTACTCGTCGTCCGGTCGGCCCAGGTTCTCGAATGGCAGCACGACGAGCATCCGCTGCGGAGCGGGGTGGCTCGTTCCCGATCGCGCGGGGGAGCGCGTGAAGATCCCGATGGCCGCGAGGAAGGCTAGGGCGGCGAGGCCCACGCCGTAAGCGAGTCGGCGCCCCAGCAGTGGCCGGCCACGGCGAGATGGGTGCACGGGCGCTGGGACCGCGGGCGGAGCGGCCAGCGCCTCGGCGAATAGGGCCGCCGTGGCAAACCGATCCGCCGCAGCTTTCGCGAGCGCCCTGGATACCGCCGCATCGATCGCCGCAGGAACGCCCTCCCGCAGCCGCCACACCGAGGGCACCGGATCGGTGAACCGCTTGGCGATCACGACCTGCGCGCTCGCTCCCGTGTAGGGCGGCTCCCCCGCGAGCATCTCGTACAGCACGCACGCGAGACTGTATACGTCACTCCGCCCGTCGATCGGTCCACCCCCGCTCGCCTGCTCGGGGCTCATGTAGCCCGGGGTCCCGAGTGCGATCCCTGTCTCGGTCAGGTTCCTGCCCGCTGCTGCCGTGATGGCCCGCGCGATCCCGAAGTCCGCCACCACCGCCTCGCCCCCCGACAACAGGATGTTCTCCGGCTTGATGTCGCGGTGCACCACGTCGTGACTGTGGGCGTAGCTCAACGCGCTCGCCACCTCACGGGTGATGCGCAGGGCCTCCTCGAGCGGCAGCGGGCCCTCGCGCTCGAGCCGGTCCCGCAGCGATTCCCCTTCGATGTACGGCATCACGTAGTAGAGGAACCAGCTCGCCTGCCCCGAGTCGTGGAGCGGCAGGATGTGCGGGTGGGTGAGCCGGGCCGCGACTTCGATCTCGCGCAGGAAGCGCTCGGGGCCGAGCGCCGCCGCGATCTCGGGACGCAGCACCTTGATCGCCACAGGGCGGCCGTGCTTCAAGTCCCGCGCGAGATACACCGTCGCCATCCCGCCGCGCCCCAGCTCACGCTCGAGCGCGTAGCGGTCGGCCAAGGCCGCGCGGAGACGATCGAACGGCGGGGCGGTCACCCGAGACCGACGCGCTTCAGCAGCGCTCCGAAGCGCGGATCGTCCGAGCTCCCCCAAGACGGTACGCGCCTTCGCCCCCCGCCCCGCCCGCGCCTCGATCCACCCCTCGGCGAGCGATGGCCGCACGCTCTCCGGCGCCGCGCCGCCGCGCCTGCGAGGGGCCCTTCGTCGCCCGTGAGGGCGAGCGCGCCGAGCGTCGTCAGCCGGAACCGAGGCCGGCCGCTGATGCCGATATGACGGCCTTGTGACTGGGCCGTGCGATACTAGGTGCCGGTGCAAACGGGAGCAAGACCATGAGCGCCCTCGATGTCGCGCAGCGGTACTTCGACGGCTGGAATCAGCACGACGCCGGGTTCCTTGTTGCAACGTTCGACCCGGACGGCACGTACCGCGACCCGCCGACGGAAGCCGCGCTAAGCGGGCAAGCCCTCGGCGCCTACGCGAGCTCGCTGTTCACGGCCTTTCCTGATCTCTCCTTCGAGCTGGCGGCGGCCCCGGTCGCCGATGCCGACTCCGTCACCGCTCGGTGGATCATGCGGGGCACCAACACGGGACCCTTCGGGGGCGGACCTGCCACCGGCCGCACGATCGCGTTTCCGGGCGTCGACTTCATCCGGGTACGGGACGGTCACGTCGCATCCGTCGAGGGCTACTTCGACCGGCGAGGGTTCGTCGAGCAGCTCGGCCTGCAGGTCATGGTCCAGCCGTACGAGATGGGCCCCCGTGTCCTTCGGCTCGAGCGTACTCATGGCGTCGGGGAACGAGGCGCGACTCGGAGCGTTCAGCGTCACCTGGATCGATGTGCGCTCGGACGCGGAAGCGGCGCAGGTGGTCGCGGATACACGGGCCATCATGCCGGAGCTGGCCCGTATGGAAGGCTTCGTCGGGTTTCTCGCCACCCAGATCGGCCGTCGGTGGTGCACCATCACCGCCTGGGAGAGCCCCGATCAGCCGCGTCAGCTGCTGCAAGCGCCGGCGCACCGGAGGGCGATGGAACGCGTCTTCCACCAGGGCTTCGCGCTGGGCGGGCAGACGGGCGTCTACGTTTCCCATCGAACCGATCACGAGTGGACCCGATGTGAGAGCTGCGGCGTGATGCTCGACGGCAGCGAGGATTTGTCCACGTGCCGGTGCGGGCACGCCGTAGCCGCCCGGCCGCCCATGTGGTGAAGAACTAAGGAGAGCCGTATGACTCGCGTAGAGCGTCACCCCATGACCGGCCGGCCACGTCTCCTCACGATGGGGCTGGCGGCACTCGCAGCGTCCTCGTGGCAGTCGTGCAGCAACGAGTCCACCGGCCCCGGGTCGAGCGCAGTCGCCTCGGTCGCGGTGACCCCTGCGGTAGTGACGATCGGCCCGACCGACACGCTCCGCCTGATCGCCGTCGCGAAAGACGCGGCCGGCACCCCGCTGACCGGCCGGACGATCACATGGTCCACCAGCGACCCGAGCCGTGCCACCGTATCCACGAGCGGCCTCGTGACCGGAGTCGCCGCCGGCTCGGCCACCATCAGCGCGACGGCCGAGGGTAAGGCGGGCCAGTCGGCAATTACCGTGAAGTTCATCAACATCGCCGGCGTGTGGGATTTCACGGAGACCCTCGTGGACCAGGCGGATGGGTTCACCTGTAGCGATACCGGGTCGTACGTTTTCTCGCAAACGGGCAGCGCCTTCGAAGGCACGAGCGGACAGGTCGGCACTTGCGTCCGGGGGGGGAGCTCCAATCCGAACAACATCGACAGCGAACCCGTCACCGATGGTCACGTGACCGTGTCGACGGAGACCATGGCCTTTTCGGTGCCGAGCTGTCAGTACACGGCCACTCTCTCCGGCGACCCGCCGACCTCGATTTCGGGTACGCTCTCGTGCCAGATCGTCGAGTTCTTCGGCACCCTCAACTTCTCCGGCACCTGGCACGCGGCCCCGGGGGCCCCGGTGGCGTCCGTGACCGTCACCCCCGCGACTGTGCTGGGAAGCGAGACCGCGCAACTCGGTGTCGCCTTGAAGAACGCCGCCGGCGCCCGGCTCTTCGGACGGCCCGTCACCTGGTCGAGCGGCGACCAGAGCATCGCCACGGTGTCGGCGACCGGGATCGTCACCGGCCTCGCCGCCGGGACCACGACGATCACGGCCACGGTCGAGGGAAAGGTCGGTTCGGCGCCGGTCACCGTGGCCTTCGTGGACTTGCCATCGCCGATCGCCTTCCAGAGCGACCGCTCCGGAAACTACGAGATCTACGTGATGACCCGAGGGGGTGCTCCACTCGTGCGGCTCACGAACACGACGGCGGCCAACGGTCAACCGTCGTGGTCACCGGACGGTGCGAAGCTGGCGTTCACGAGTGACCGCGATGGCAACCGGGAGATCTACGTGATGAACGCGGATGGGAGCGGCCAGACGCGGCTCACCAACAACTCGGCGACGGACGACGTTCCGGCCTGGTCACCCGATGGCACCAAGATCGCGTTCGCGAGCGATCGTGACGGAAACTCTGAGATCTACGTCATGAACGCCGACGGGACGAATCAGATCCGGCTCACGAACAATGCCGCCACCGATTACTGGCCGGCGTGGTCTCCGGATGGCGCGAAGCTCGCGTTCGAGAGCGATCGCGACGGTAACCTGGAGATCTACGTCATGAACGCGGACGGGACGAACGCCACTCGACTCACGAGCAACAGCACGGAGGACTCCTCGCCGGCGTGGTCACCGGGCGGGACACGGATCGCGTTCTCCTGCGATCCCGACGGCACGGCGAGTCTCGAGATCTGCGTGATCAATGCGGACGGCACCAACTTGGTGCGGCTGACCAACAATCCGGCGCCCGACGGGTCCCCGGCGTGGTCGCGGGACGGGACCAAGATCCTGTTCACCTCCCTGCGAAATGGAAATGCAGATCTGTTCATCATGAACCCGGACGGAACCGGTGTCACGGCGATCACCGGCAACCCCGCGACCGATTTGAATGGAGATTGGAAGCCGTGAAGGCAGCGGTCGGCCAGGGCCGCGCGGAGACGATCGAACGCCGGGGCGGTCACCCGAGACCGACGCGCTTCAGCAGCGCTCCGAAGCGCGGATCGTCGCGCAGCCCGTCGCACATCGGCTCGACCTTCAGGTACACGGAGTAGCCGGCCCGCTCGTCGCAGCCCTGGTGCAGGGAGCGGAACGCGCGATCGGCGTCCCCGAGCTCCGCGTGGATGGCGGCGACATAGTAGGCACTCACGTACTGGCGCTGACCCCGCTCCTCGAGCTCCCCCAGGACGGTACGCGCCTTCGCCCCCTGCCCCGCCCGCGCCTCGATCCAAGCCTCGGCGAGCAACGGCCGCACACTCTCCGGCGCCGCCGCCCGGGCGGCCCGGCACACGGCCCGCGCTTCACCGAGGTCGCCCTGAAGCCCCAGCACCCGGGCGAGCTCGAACTGCGCCGGGAGGAACCGCGGGTCCATCTCGAGCGCCAGGCGGTAGTGCGCCACCGCCTCCGGGTAGCGCCGGGCGAAGGCGTACGCGCGCCCCAGATTCGTAGGCACGATGGGGAACAGGGGATCGAGCGTGAGCGCGCGCTGCATGGCGGCGATGCTCTCGTCGGCGCGGCCCGTGGCCATCAGGTAGAGGGCGAACCAGTGGTGACCGACGGCGGCGTCGGGCTTGAGGGCGATGGCGCGCTGGAACTCCCGCTCGGCGCCGCTCCAGTCCCATTCGTAAAACAGGCTGACCCAGCCGAGCGCCGCGTGCGGCTCGGCCAGCGCGGGATCGAGCTCGAGCGCCTTGAGCGCGGCGGTCTTGCCGCGGGGCATCGCCACGGATGGCGGCTGGCCCCGGTACTCGTCGAACCCGAACAGCACGTACGCATTCGCGAGGCCAGCGTAGGCCAGCGCGTACCCGGGGTCCGACTCGAGGGCGAGCTCGAAGCACTCAATCGCCCTGCGAAGCCCCTCCTCCGTGCGCGCCGCCAGATAGTGCTGACCTCGCAGAAACAGCATGTACGCCGGCATGCTGGAGGTAGACTGTCTGACGAGCGGCGGGCCGGGCGGCGAGACGAGCCGGGTCGCCAGTTTCCCGGCGATGGCACGTGCCAGCTCGTCCTGCACGGTGAACATGTCGCCGAGCGTTCGGTCGTAGGTCTCGGACCAGAGCTGGTACCCGTCGGCCGCGTTGATCAGCTGCGCCGCGATCCGCAACCGCTCGCCCGCCTTGCGCACGCTGCCTTCGAGCACCGTCCCCACGTTGAGACGCGCCGCCACATCGCGCACGTCGGTGTGCGCACCCTTGAACGCGAAGGCCGACATTCGCGCCGCGACGCGGAGGCCGGAGACCTTCGCCAGCGCGCCGATCAGCTCTTCGGTGATCCCGTCGCTGACGTACTCGGTGTCGGGATCCGGGCCGAGGCTCACGAACGGCAGCACGGCAATGGAGGCGAGGGCGGGGCTGGAGCGGCGCGGCGGCGGCGTGGGGGTGCGGCGGAGCTCGGCGGCGAGGGCGGTCACGGGAGCATCGGGCGCCGCGTCGAGCTCGGTCCGGACCGTGCGCTCGTGCTCCCGCGCGTGCTGCAGCGCCGCGGCGCGGTCTCCCGCGGCCACGAGCGCGCGCATCAAAGCGACCGCTACCCGCGAGCTCAACGGATCGAGCCCCGCGAGCCGCCGCCACCACGCGGCGGCGGCCGCATGGTCGCCCCGTTGGGCGGCGGCGTCGGCGAGCGACTCGAGCGCCGCGGCGACGCGCTTCGCGAGCTGTGCCCGTTCCACCTCCACGAGCCGCTCGAACTCGAGCGCACCGCCGAGGTGGAACCCGTCGAGCAGTGGGCCGCCGTACGCGGCCACGGCGCGCTCGAACTCGTGCCGCGCCAGTGCCGCCTCGACGTCGTCCAGATCGACGGAAATCAGGTCACGATTGAGGCGCAGCTCGCTCGCGCCCGCGGTCGCGTCCGCCTTGCCCAGGTCTCGCCGCAGCGCATACAGCAGCTGGGCGAGCGCATGGTGGGCGCGCTCCGCGTCGCTCTCGGGCCAGAGATACGCCACGACCTTGTCGCGGCTCATCCCTTTGTCGCGTCCCAAGGCCAACAGCGCGAGGAAGGCGAGGCACCGCCGCTGGGTCGCGCTCGGTGGCAGCGGCCTGTCCTCGCTGGCGAGCGCCAGTGCGCCGAGCGTCGTCAGCCGATACGGCGGCTGGCCGCTGATGCCGATATGACGACCCTCTGACGAGACGATGCGATAGTAGACCCCAGACAAGACGGGAGCAAGGCCGTGAGCGCGATGGCTGTCGTGGAATGGTATTTCAAGGCGTTACTCATTGCAACGCTCGCCGCGGCTGGAACGTACCGCCACTGCTATGTCGTGAACTAAGACCTCACGCAGGGCCGTGCGCCGCGCGAAACTCGCGGGCGAGCTCGCGCCGCAGCAGTTTCCCGATGGCGGACTTGGGCAGCGCCTCCCGAAACTCCACGTGCTTCGGAACCTTGTAGGCGGCGAGGTGGCGCCGGCAGTGGTCGCGGACCTCCTCCTCGGTCACTCCCATGCCCTTCCGCGGGACCACCCACGCCATCACCGCCTCTCCCGAATGCGGGTCCGGGACCCCGGCCACGCCGACCTCAGCGACCGCCGGGTGGGTCGCGATGACTTCCTCGACCTCCCGCGGCCAAACCTGAAAGCCGCTCGCCTTGATGAGATCCTTCTTGCGATCGACGATGGTGAGATACCCGTCTCCGTCGAGCGAGCCCAGGTCGCCGGTATAGAGGCGACCCCCGCGCAACATCTCCTTGGTGGCCTCCGCATCCTTCCAGTAGCCTTCCATGAGCTGCGGCGCCTCGATGACGATCTCGCCGATCTCACCGGGTCCGACCTCCTGGCTCGGATCATCGACGTCCACGATTCGCACGTCGACATCGGGCAGAGGGATGCCGACCGCGCCCTCCTTGTAGGTGCCCATCACGGGCGTGCCGACGGCGGCCATGCAGGCCTCGGTCAGCGAGTACACTTCGATGATCCGCCCGCCCGTCAGCTGCTCGAACCGCCGCTTGGTTTCCGCGAGGAGCGGCGCCGACCCCGAGACGCACAGCTTGACCGATGAGAAGTCCACCTTGCCGGCGCGCACGGCAGGATGAGCCAGCATGGCGTTGTAAAGCGTAGGGACGGCGGGGAGGACAGCGGGACGCGCCTGCTGGATCGTCCGGAGGAGATCGTTCAGGTCCCTGGGGTTGGGGATGAGCACCGCCGGGTTTCGCCCCACCAGCGCCGTGCCGAGAATGCCCACGTTCCCAGCGACGTGAAACGGTGGGAACACGAACGCGATGCCGTCGTCCCATTCCTTGAGGATCGGCTGGAACCAGCGGCTGAGCTGTAGGGCCGCCATCAGCACGCCGCGATGTCGCAGCAGGGCCGCCTTCGGGACCCCCGTCGT
>WNGO01003134.1_pt1 | contig 11022 bp, 9 predicted proteins | sample 5400511 | NCBI WGS metagenome assembly WNGO01 (sample SAMN13153380, study PRJNA577476) | soil metagenome | isolation source: 20 cm soil or saprolite under Garry oak tree replicate 2 | place: USA:California | collected 2016-06-15
CCACGATACGAATGTTGGTGGCCTTCAGGCTTGCGGAAACTCCCGTCTGTTTTAGAGTTTGAAGTAATCCCTCGTACAATTGTTTGTTCGTGTCCACTTCGCGTTTGAGGATGTTGTACTGAACGGCCTTTTCGGCGATCACGTTCACCAGTTTTTGCTGGTCCTCCAGCGCCTGCTTTACCAGGCCCTCGCGACGCACCGCGGCTAAATACTCGTTGGTGATCTTATCGGCGGCGCGCTGACGCTCCTCTCTAAGCGCAGCTTCGATTTCATCAATCTGACTCTGAGTCTCCTTCACACGCGGGTATCCCGGATTGAACTTTGTGGATAGATCGGCCAGTTCGCGCTTGAGTTCGGCCAGCCGCTCGCTCAGGTCCTGAACTAGCTTGTTATCAACGACACCGGGCAACGATCCATAATCACCTGACTGAACCAGCCGGTAAACAGCCTCCTTTTCATAGCGCTCCGCCTGCGCCTTAGTCAGTTCCTCCTGCAATTGTTGGAGCCGTTCATTGGCAACGTTCTGGCTAGTTCCTTTATCCGTTTCAAGAAAGACAAGGCCATTTCGCTGCGCGTAGTCCTGCAACAGTTCTTCTGATTTTTCCAGTTTCGCCTTGACGCCAACCAACTGTTGAGACATCCAGTCGGTCGCGTTTTGTGTCGCGTTCCATCGCGCTTCGAGATTTTGGTCGATGTAGTCTTCGGCCAGCGTGTTTGCAATGCGCGCGGAAAGCTCGGCATCGTTGGAATCGAAGCGCACGGTCACGAGCCTGCTCCGGCTGACGGGATCGATTGTCAGGTGATCTTGGAACCGCTCGAGGACGCGCTGGTACACCTCCGGATCACGAGCGCGGCCCACAGCGTCTATCGCAAAATTGTGCTTGGGAGGCGTGAAGAACCTTGCTCGAAACTGCCACCACTTCGGCTTGTGAAATTCGGGAAGAGAGTCGAGATGAAGCTGATCGATGACCTGCCGCGCGACGCTTTCGCTGGCCAAAATACTGTACTGGGTTTTTAGATACGAATCGGAAACGGATTCCAGCTCATAGAGATCCTTGATCGTGGGGATATCCGGATTTTCTTTCTGGATTTCCAGCAGGACCTGGGCGCTATAAACGGGCTTCTCTTTCAATGTGGCGATAAGAACCACCGTAAACACGAGGAAAAAAACAATCAATAATGTGGCTAAGCGCTTGCGCAAGATGCGCGCATAGACGCGCAGGTCGATGGGTTCCTCGGGTTCCAGGATTTCAAAGGAATCCGACAGGTCCACCACGCGATTGTCCAGAAATCCTAATCCGGCACGTTCGCCCCGCGCACGACGCCGGTAAACCTCGACTTTATTTTGTTCGCTCATGCCGCCAATGCCCACATCACCAGTGAAAAATCAGAAGGCCGGTCAAGGTTTGCGCCGCCACTTCCAGTCCTTTTGAGAAAGTGGTTTTTGCGGCGCTGTTGGGCACGAAAACGATATCTCTGGCTTCCAGCATCGGGTCGGGAGCTTTGCCGGCTAGAATTTTTGCCAGGTCAATCGGTGTTTGCTCGCGCTTGCCGCTTTGTTCGTCCGTGTGAATGATGCGTGCGCCTGCTTTCGATGCTGTTCGCATCAGACCTCCACCCAGCGCGATGACCTGCAGGACCGATATTTTTTCGTTGGATTTCATCACGAAGCCACCCGGCCTCTGGACTTCTCCCACCACGTACACAATCCCTGCACGCTGAACTTTGACGATGTCTCCTGGATTTACGATTGGATTCTGATGAACATTCGAGGAGTCGAGTAGGTCCTTCAAATTCACTTGAACTATATTTTCGGAGGGAAATCCGTGCTTAGATGGGTCTGGGCCTGCCGTATTTTCTTCGCGCGCGTTGTCTTTCGCGAATGGCGCCATTTCTGCATCGCGACTCGCGTTGTTCTGCAAGCCTGCGCCACGCATGATGATGACGGTTTCTCCGGCGTCATCCGCCAGGCCTTCCGCCAGCGAAAGAATCTCAAGCAAGGTCTTGCTGCCGCGGACCTGAAAAACTCCAGGTTTACGAACAGCCCCCAGAACGGAAACGGGATGGCTTTGCATCTCCCGCACAAACACGCTGACGTGTGGATCTTTCATGTACGTGCGTCGAAGAAGCTCCTCAAGAACAAGTTCCAGTTCGCGCGGCGTCAGCCCCGCGGCATACACGGATTCCAATAAGGGCAGCGAAATGTCGCCGGCCGACGAAACGCGGACTTCACGATTCAGCTCCTGCGCTTCAAAAACGCTGATGTCGAGAACATCGTCAAAGCCAATGCGATAGTCCTGCGGCCCCGCAGCGAGCGCTGCCGAATTCGCATCGAGTAGTTTCTGGAGGTGCTGATTCCACTCCTCGCTCGTCTGCAGTTTGTGCGGAGACTTCGTCGGATCGTCCGCGGCGTCTTGGCGCACCAATGGTGCCCCTTGCTTATTCTGCGCGAGGAAGACCTCTGGCGCAGCTCCCAGACACTTCTGAGCGAACCAAATCTGCCCTAACGCTGCCCCCATCACTGCGCAGAAACAGAGAAGTCGATTGCGACGGAATGACCGCTTGAAGACAGAGAGCATCACTCTTTCCATCTTTCGCAGACTCGCACTAGTGAGCGCGAAGGCACCAAGTTTCTGGGGACGTACCAGCTCGGCCAACTTCTTTCTCCGAGTGCATTCAACTCCACCTGGCACCATGACTGGATGTTTTGAGCGTAGAGTTTGCCGAGGGGAGAGTCGATACAGTACAGCCTGCAAACCGCATGCAAGTAAAGACCTGAGGTGCGGCGAAGGTTCATGCGCGCAACTGATGCTGTTGCAATGCCTTGGCAATCGAGGTGCGGGTTAGGAGTTGCTGGCTTTTCCTGCCAACGAGAATCTCTTCAAGCCGGGCCGAACCCGACGAGCCATCGTTCCAGTTGCCATTGATTCGGATCGGCTGCACGTCGATTGAGATTTCGTGGAAACTACGCAAGGCGAATTTGCACGAGTCGAGTTGCGCTTGTCAATCCCTCCGCCCAACCACGGCCAATCTCTGAGCCTCATCAAGGAGCCTGCGCGTGATTATCTTCAACCTGGTCTGGCCGTAGACGAAGTCGAAGGACTTTCGGAAGAGCCAATCGGGTAGGGTTGGGGATACTTTCCAATACAACTGGTGAGGTGGCGGTAGGGCCTGAATGCAGCTGCCGGGAACCGCCTGGTAGACGGCCTTTGAATTCTTATCCGAGCGAAAACGCGCATACGCATATTCCATCAGTGACGTCGCGCTTGTCGGAAGAGGAAAATCGGGCGGGAGCCCTGAACGAGGTGATGCCAGATAACGTCGCCAGGCGTTCCAAATCTCCCGTTCGTATGTGGCGATGTTTCGAAGGCGGGTCTCCGTGAATCGGGAGACTCCGGCAAGGTTGTTGCCGTGCACTCGATATTCGCTGAGCGGAGTTTCTACTGCCACAATGGAAGTCGCTAGCGGTGCGAGAACCTGAATCAGGGAATCCGAATAGATTTTGAGTCCGGCAGGCAGCGGGAAGATCGCCTCTGCGGCCAGGCGGCGCAAAGACAGACCGGAAGTCGGAGGCAACCCAAGCAAAATGTGCGGCCCCTCGGCGCTCAGGAAAGCGCCGCGCCAACCCGATGGCAAATCGTAAAGCGACGGAATCGGTCCCAGATACTTCCTGGTCTTGTCCACCAGCCGCATTCGGTTCACGGCGAAACCGGAACACGAATCGGCGGCAAACGCCTTGACCACAAGTTCGACCTTCTCAGGCAGGAAAACGTCATCCCCATCCAGCAGACAGATGATTTCTCCTGTGCTGTTGCGAAGAGCAGCATTCAGCGCGAGGGACTGGCCGCCATTCGCCTGATAGATCGGCTTAATTCGCGCGTCGAGCGAGTGATAGCACTCCAATATTCTTTGCGAGCCATCGGTCGACCCATCATCGCAAACTACAATCTCCAAATGAGGGTAGGTCTGGCGCAGGCAGCTTTCGATCGCCTCGGGCAGAAAGGGGGCATAGTTGTAGTTCGATATCAGGATGGAAACTAAAGGGGTTTTCGGCAAAGGATCAAGGGGGACCGGTGTGAGCGGAAGGGTAACTCCAACGGGATTACGGTCATGACCTTTCTGTCGTGCGAGAACAAAGGTCGGCATCTCAGCGCTCCTTGGCATTCATTACCAGCGTTGCGAGTTCCGTCTGTTGACCGCGCGGTCGACTAGCCGTTCTCGGGAGCGCCACGATATTGAAGTAGCCCGGCGAAAGGCGGTCTGAACACGCTGTTCCGGGCTGCTTATGAACGAAAAACTTATAGCCCAAACCCGCTAGCAGGTTCGTGGCGCCATCTGCAGCGAGACCGAGATGGGCCGAAGCCTCGGGGTTCTTCTCGTAAATCACTATGGGATGCATGGAAGTCAAAAGATTCGTTGCGCCACGCAGTACCAACTCTTCCGCTCCCTCCGCGTCCATTTTTATGACGTCCACGCGGCCTCCACCGGCTTGGTTCAGAATATTGTCCAGGGATTCCGTGGCTACCTGCTCCCCACCACTCTCGCAACATGGGTCTTTGCCAAGGGAGTTGCGCACTGGATCGGTGCCGTAATACAGCCAAGCGGTGCCCGCCTTGTCGGAAGCAGCGAGAGGAAAAGCAAGCGCGTTCCTTAGGTTGTTCAATGCGATGTTTTTCTGTAGGCCCTCGAACGACTGCACCGTTGGCTCAAGCGCAATCACGCGACCTGATTCGCCCACCAGCTTACTGGCCACTAGCGTGTAAATGCCGAAGTTGGCGCCCACGTCGACGAACGTGTCGCCGGGAGAGAGCAATCTTTCTAACTCGGTCAACTCGGGTTCGTAGTTTTCGCGGAACACAAAGAGGAATTTCCCGAGACCGCGCCACTCGCCCGGCAAGACCATCTTCACCTGCCATCTTCGCAGGTTCACGATAACCACATTCTGCATAAGGCATCTTGCCATCCAGGAAAACAAACGAACTATCGTGAGCAGCGGTCTCCGTTGAAACCCATATTGCGTCTTAAGAAATTGCCATTTACTTCTCAGGTGAACAAAGGGATTTTTGTGTCGATACACGTTTGCTCCTTGCAAACACTTCAGTTGCTGCTTCCGGTGCCTGCGGGCAGATGTCGATCGAGAGCCCATAGCCTTTCTGCCCGGTCAAAAGGCTCTCGCGCGCTCAGGACTTCCTCATACAACTTTGACATCCGTTCAGCCCGCCTCTCCCAGGTTTGAGTTTCCGCAAAGGCTCGACCGGCATCGCCCAGACTCCGGCGTATCTGTGGATGCAGGGCAAGCTCGCGGATGGCGCTCACAATTCCTGTCACAGTTTCGTGAGGATTCGTGACCGGAACCTTGATCCCAGCGTCTGGCGGGACAAAAGTACCAACACCTTGATGATCCAGAGTCAGAATCGGCAAGCCGTGCCCCATCGCCTCCAAGACCTGCATGCCGTAGGAATCGCGCAAGCTGGTAAAGAGGAAAGCATCTGCACTTCTATACAGGGAAGGCATTTCGCTCCAGGGCACTGCTCCAAGGAATTCGACCTTGTTCTCAAGATGCAGGGCTTTTGCGCACTTCTCCCACGTCTGGCGCATTTCACCGTCACCGGCGATCACCAGTCTCGCGCGGATGTCACGGGCCTCTGCAAATGCTTCGAGCGCCAAGGGCAAGGCCTTTCGAGGTAACATTCGCCCCACCCAAAGCAAGGTGAACGTATCGCCGTTCGCTTTAGAGATTTTGGTGTTTCGAATAAAATCCGCGGGGATACCGGAATCAAGCCACAGGCGGACATCCCTTGCCCCGAGAACTTTGAGCAAGTCCGCAGTTTCGTGGTTCGTGGCGAGTGCGACGCGGCTTGCTCTTGCCGTCTTCCGCAGAAACGGCGAGAACCGCACGGCACGCAGACGAACACTTCTAAGGACTTCGCGGTTCCAGGCGCGGCCGAAATAGCGTCGAAAAGACGCTGGCGCTTTCTGCGCGCCTCCCAGCGGACCCCATATGAAGGGGACAGGCAGCTTCCAGAACGGGGACGACGCGCTGACAGAGCCCCAGCAGAGGTGGTGAACAATGTCGAAGCCGATTTTTTTGTGCAGCATGATCGCCTTCTCGTAGGCAAGCCGCAACCAAATCCAGTAATGAAACTTGAGCCCCCTGCCGCTACCACGGGGATCCAAAGGATCAATCCAGCGAGGAATGGACACCCAGTGAAACGTCAAATGTGGGTTTGGACATTGGGCAAAGAATCTTTCGATATTGGGTCGATCGTGAGGATGCGCCACGACCCAGACGTTATGATTGCGGGAAAGCTGCCACGCCCAGTTCCAAGTGCCGCCGGACTCAGAACCAGAGTGCGGACTACACACGTGCCCTATCAAAAGAACCTTCATATCTGTTGCCCAGGAATCGCCACGACATTGCCGCCTAGGGGGGGCGACGTCGTGTTGCAAAGTGCCCCGCGCTGAACAACGAAGAATTTGTAACCAAGCGACCGCAGAAAGTCCCAGGCTCCAAATGGGGAAAGGCCGATCGGGGCAGTGCCCTCAGGAAAGATCTCAAAGATAATCAGAGGATGCATGGAAGTCACAATCCTTCTCGCCCCGCGCAGCACCAACTCTTCCGCTCCCTGCACGTCCATCTTGATCACATCGACGCGGTTGGTCGAGGTTCGGTCCAGCACACGATCAAGCTGCTCCATCTCAATTTCTTCCGCTTCTTCCTTCCAGGAAGGGTCTTTGCCCAACGAGTTGAGGCCTGGATTGGGGCCGCGGTAGAGCCGGCATCGCCCAGTTGTCTGCCCCAGGGCAAAAGGGAATGCAAGCACATTCTTTAGACCATTCAGCGCAATATTTCGCTGCAATATGGGGAATGACTGTGCCGATGGTTCGAAGGCGATGACCCGGCCCGTGTCACCGACGATTCTGCTCGCCACGACGGTATAGATCCCAATGTTCGCTCCGGCATCGACGAAAATGCTCCCCGGAGAAAGGATTGTTTCCAAGCACGCGAGTTCAGGTTCGTAATGTTCCCGAAAGGTGAAAATCAACTTTGCGACCCCTCGCCATTGGGCTGGCAAGAACATCTTTACATTCCACCGACACAAGAATGCGATCGCCGGGCGGCGCAAGAAGCACCTCGTCCGCCAAGCCAGCAAACGGCTGACGGTGAGCACCGGATCCCGACGGTAAGCCTCCTGAACAGTCAGGTATTTCCATTTCCCCCAAATGGTCCAAAGATTTTTCAACGAATCCCGGACCCAAGAAAGGCCTTCTCGTTGCAAATTTCTCAAACTATCAAGACTTCTTCTGGCTTCAAGCTGTGAATCAATAGCGGGCATCGCCGTCCTTCCTTAGATCGAGTCACTATTTCGAGAGCAACAGCACCGAGTTCATCGCGTCACACTTGATTCCTTTGCATGGACGTGGAAAGCGCAGCTGAGCGGGCTTCTTGAAATGCACTTCCGCGGATCGCCGTGTCGTAGATTCGCATGAGCGTGTCGTAGTTAAGTTCGGCGGTGTATTTGCTTAAGTATTGTGCTCGCGCGGCTCTGCCCACCATTTCCATTTCCTGCGGATAGGTCCAAGCCCATTCCGTTTTGGCCGCCAGATCATCAGGGTTGCCGGTTTCGAAGAGCAGCCCGGTCTTTCGATCTTCCACCAATTCCGGCATCGCACCGGAACAGGAGGCAATCACGGGCAATCCGCAAGCAAAGGCCTCGATGGCAACAAGTCCGAAGGTCTCCAGATATCCTTCCGATGGCCAAATCAAAAAGCGCGCGCCTTTCATCAACTCGAGACATTTTTGTTGAGGCAAATGCGAAAACACTGTCACCGAGGGATTCTCTCTCTGAAACTCGCGGACCTCGTTTTGGAGTGGGCCGTCCCCTGCTATCGTCAAAGGAATGTGTTTTAGCCTTTGCCAGGCCTTCAGTAGAGTCCTTATGCCCTTCTCGGGAACCAGCCGGCCCAGAAAGAGCGCATAGTCGCCGGGTTCTCGCCTGATTCCGGGATCGTCGTTCAAGAAATGGGGCTTCAGGAAGATCTTTTTCGCCGGTAAACCTGCGGCGATGAATTTCTGGCATGAGAATTGAGTAAAAGCAATGTAGGCGTCTACCTGTTCGTGCCAGGTTTCTAGAAGTCGATGGACGCTAATCATTCCGGCCACAACAGCCGTTTGAGGGCGGGAATTGTGATAGCAGCCGTGCACCACTGCTGGCCACGGGATACTTCGCCCCAGACAGTCCTCGCATACCTTGCCCTCCCGATAATGCGTTGTCGCAGGACAAACGAGGCGGTGGTTATGCAACGATTGCACCACAGCCGCTCCCTCTTCTTTGCACGTGTAGTAGGCGGCGGGGGAAATCAGGGGAAACGTATTGTGGAAGTGAACCAGCTGGGGCCTCTCTTTTCGCAAGATCGAACGCAACTCCCGCGCAGTATCCCAGGCCCAAAGCGTCCGAATCCCTGTTTTCATGTTCTTCAAGATGCCGTCGTTCGGCATTTCCATATTCTGCCGAACGTATTCCACAACCTCGTGGCCGGCCGAGCGAAGCAGCGCTCCCTCGCGGGAGAAGACGACATCTTCGCCGCCAGGAGAGCGGTAGCGGTTGTGGGCAATGAGCAGCTTCATAAAGCCTCAGGATGGGGCAGGGCCGTAACGCCCATCGGCAAACTCTCATGAGGTTCGGCGGGCGCAATGGCGACCCTTGCCCGTTGCTCATAAAGCCAGGGCAGAACCGCAGCGCAATACCAGAAACCGATGGCAACGGGTCCGGAATCGATTTCCTCTCCCATAAAACCGAACAGAAAGCACGCGAGAAGGAGAGAAGAAGTTGCAAAGGAAAGCCGGTCCCTCCTCGCGTAAAGGAGGCCTGCCGCATACCTGGAGAGTGTCACGCAAAGGGTGAGCAACAGTGCAAAGCTCAACACGCCACCTCCGGCCAGAACCTCAAGAAGCATGGAGTGAGCGGTTCCAAGGCCGGGATTGTACTCGGGGCCGTAAATTCGCGAGGCGGAGTAATAGCCCAAGCCAAGCCAGGGAGACCGGCTAAGAGTTACCGCGGCGAGATGGCCCCACAATCCTACCCGGTCGCCCAAACTCGAGACAGTTGCAGGGTCCCGGTAAAGACTTACATTGGGTAGCCGGCCGAAGGCGTACAACAACAGCAAGAATGCGCACAGAGAATAGGCGAGGCGCCGTGCTGGTTTTATATTGGGGCGTTTTAAGAGCACGAGAGCAAGGAACACGAACGCGGTTATGTAGGCCGTCCGCAGGAGCGAGACCAAGAGCATTGCGGAAAAAGAAGCGAGTAGAGCAAGCGGGAGAACTCTCCAGATCTTGCGCACGACGGTTAGCAAGAGGATGATTGCCAGCAGGGAAACGACGCCCGTTGAGGCGATGCGGCCGCCAAACAGCCGCGACGGATCGGGATTGAATTCCGAGTAAGTCCAAACCTCGTCGGGAACAAAGAGAGCGCAAAAGGCTATGGCGCCACACAAGAGCGCATTTCCCCAGAGCATTGTTTTGAGAGACGTCCACACTCCGAATCGTTCGGCAAAAATCTGCGTGAACAGCAGCGACACGAGCATTTGGTAGACCTTGAAGGCGGTGAGCGCCGGTGCATCCGACCGCCAAACGGAAGCAGCCAGAGCCAGGATCATTGCCAGGCCAAGAATCTGTGGCAAGCGCAGCCGCAACAGCGGACGCCCGGCTTGAAACCGTTTGCAGAATTGCCACAGGATCCAGAGCCCAGCCAGGCCCCACACCGCCGCATGGAGAATCACGACCCAATCCAGGTCGCCGCGCAGGGAGGCTTCCGGATCGCGCATGCGGAACCTGGGTGGACCGGACAGAATCGATAGAAAGAGCACCGCGGCAACAATGGTCGGCCGTTTGTAAAGGATCGTCAGCGGGAGGCCCGAAGATTCAGCTCCGGTTGTTAGCAATCCCACAGAGGAGAAAGAGGGCGCATATTGTCCCGCACTGGTGGCGTCCTCGTACAAACGAACTGGAACGAGCAACCGCAAGAGGGCAAACCTTCGTTTCCGTCGTTGGAGTTGAAAGTCCACCTCACCTCTTTCGAATGCCGACTATTCACCGCTTCCCGACAGCACTTCCGGAATTGTCTTCCAGGCATGTTGCAAACGACGGGTTCGCTCGCGCGGTAACCTGCCACAGACCCGTGAGACCAGGTTTGACCTCCAGGCGAGAATGATGCTCAGGGCGATATAACGCCACGTCGTCCAATGGATGCGGCCGCGGGCCTACCAGGCTCATGTCCCCTTTCAGGACATTCCACAGTTGAGGCAACTCGTCCAGGCTGTACTTGCGCAAAAACCTGCCGAGCCGCGTGACACGCGGATCATTGGCCATCTTGAAAAAGGGACCTCGGCGCTCACTGAGATGGAGAAGCCTCTGGCGCAGAAGGCTGGCGCCAGGAATCATCGTCCGAAACTTGTAGCAAGCCAAGGGAGCGCCTATTTTCCCCACACGCAGTGATCGATAGATGACCGGGCCTCGCGATTCGAGTTTCACTGCAACGGCGATCACAAGCATCAACGGCCAGAGCAAAAGAATCGTGATCGAAGCGACTAGGTAATCCAAAATCCGTTTGGCAAATTTGCGTCAGCCAAATCGATAGCTAACTCAACGTCCAAGCCCTGAAATTCAGTAGGGAACGGCAGAAGGAGGGGCAGTGCCGCTGACGTTTGTCGGCGGTTGACTGGATTCGCGGAGCTTGCAGATCTTGCCATCATGAGGATTTACCCCTGCGAATTCCCACTCCAGGGAACCCCCAATTGCTTCTTGTCCGGTCGCGCTGGCGCAGGGCATCCGCCACCTCTTGATACGGACATTCCGAAGAGAGCTTAGAGTCGCCTTGCCACTTCGTCGATAAGGTGCAGTCTGCATTTGAAATGCGGGAAAACACCCTAGAGCATTTCTTTGGCCCCCTCGCTCAGAATTAGGGCTATTGGAAGCTTCAGCCCCGCCCTAGGGAGACAGCATCGTGCCGACCGTGGAGG
>WNGO01003332.1_pt1 | contig 11022 bp, 8 predicted proteins | sample 5400511 | NCBI WGS metagenome assembly WNGO01 (sample SAMN13153380, study PRJNA577476) | soil metagenome | isolation source: 20 cm soil or saprolite under Garry oak tree replicate 2 | place: USA:California | collected 2016-06-15
TACCGAATAGCCAGGCGTATATCCTTCTCCACTCGCGCTTGCTCGCAATCCAGGAGGCTAGCAACGCGGTTAGCAGCACCAGTTTCTCAGCAACGTAGACGTCGTTGAGATGGCGATTGTAGGCTGGCACATCGGGAACGACGTACTGCCACGGCATCACAATCAAAACGTACAGATAAAACCACCATACCAACAGCAGAGCGAAATCCAGACGGCCCACGCGAGCGGAGTATTCATCGCGCGAGAACTGGGGACGGATGCCGAGAGCCGCCATCAGCGGAACCATGTGCAGGAAAAGAACGATATCCCATGCGCAAAGATCGGGAACATCACGGCGCAGCCACACCTCGTAGTACGTCCAGAACATCTGATACGCCAGCCAGAACGTCATCCCCATGGCGATGAGTGACCAGAACAAGCGGACCCTTCCACGAGAGCGTAAAGCCACCGGCACAAACGCCGCTGCGCCGGACAACAAAAGCAGCGACTGGATGATGTCACTGAAAGCGGTCAACCCAAAAGATCGTGGAAGAAACGAAGCGGCCAGGATCGCGGCCACCATCAAGGCCACCACCGCCGCCAACCACACTTTGGAACTCTTGCTCACAGACACTCCTGCCGCAGCTATTCTAGATTGCAAGATCGGTTGCAGCCTGGTTACTGTAGTAACCTAGTGGGCGTCGCCGTCTGGAGTGCTGTTGCCTCCTTCGTCAACTAGTTGAACTTGCCGTTATCCTTTTTTATCAATAAGATGCAGCTGTAATCGCGCCAGGAGGCGTGAACACTTTGAATTTCCGCATCGACCGCTATCGCCAATCCTGGCGAATGAGAATTCCCCAGGATCCGGGTGAGACGCGCCGCATCGAACGGTGGCTCGCGACGGCCCGCGTGTTTCTAGCGGTGTCGACCCTGGTAGCGATTCGAATGGACCCAACAGAGTTGGGACACTCCTGGGCAGCATATGGCCTGTTTGTCTTCTATGCTGCGACGGAGGGAGCAATCGACCTCGGCTTTTCGAGTCTTGGTACACGCAGGCGACATCGCGTGGCCGGCGCTGATTTCGATTTTTGCCGAGGGGCCAAGGACTCCATTTTTTCTCTTTTTCTTCTTTGCCCTTGCCGCCGCCGCGTACCGCTGGGGCCTGTGGGAAACGTTGGGAACGGCGGCTGCCGAAGTAGCTTTGTTATGGTTCGAAAAGATGATGATTCATATCTGGCTGGGGCCGGGAGGGTCGCAGACAGTGCGCGTGCTGGCTGGGCTGAATGTCAATCTCAAGGAGTTCGATCCGCAGCGGCTTTTCATGTTGTCCATCTACCTGCTCGTGATGGGGCTGCTTCTGGGATATCTGGCGGAGCAGCAAAAACATCTTCGAGCCGAGAAAGCCGTGGTTACAGGGACATTGTCGCGGGTGCGCGTAGAGGCAGGACTGACTGGCACTATCGAGCAGATCTTCAGCGAGATTATGTCCATGTACGGTCCTTCCCGAGTGATGATTGCTTCCCAGGAAACCCGCAGTCATCGAGTTTTTGCTGGCGAAATGAGCAAGCCCAACGGAAGCTCGCCGGCGGAATTTCACTGGCTCGAGTCGGGGATCCGCGATGCCAAGACCTACCTCGACAATTTCCCAGGGGAAGTGTGCTACGCGTCTGTGGACAGAGATGAGTGGAAGACTTTGGCACTCGATGAGACGGGGCACCAGGTGCCGATGACCGACCTGGTTTCCCTGTCTCAGTTACGGCAAGCGCAATCCTTCGACTCTCTGGTGACCGTACCTTTCTTGTTCGGGGGAGACTGGAGAGGGCGGCTATTTTTGTTCAATCCATCGTGGCGTGGCGAAAGACAAGAGGAACTCCGTTTTCTTCAAGACCTGGTTCGTCAGGTGGGGCCGGCGGTCTACAACGTTTATCTCCTCCACCGCTTGCGGCGCCGGGCTTCAGCCGCCGAACGCGCACGCTTTGCGCGCGAACTCCACGATGGCGCCGTACAGTCACTGATTGCTGTCGAAATGCAGGTCGACGTTTTGCGGCGCCAGGCTGAAGCAAATCGTCCGATCGATGGAGAACTAGGCCGAATTCAGAGTCTGCTGCGCGAAGAGGTCCTCAAACTGCGCGAGTTGATGCAGCAGATGAAGGCCATCGATGTTGACTCACAGCGCCTCTTAGGCGTGCTAAAAGATACAGTCGAGCGCTTTCAGCGCGAGACTGGCATCAGCGCCCGATTTGTCACCGACCTTGACGAGCTCGAAATGCGGCAGCGCGTGTGCCGCGAATTTCTACGCATCGTGCAAGAAGGGTTGGTCAACGTGCGCAAGCACAGCGGCGCTCGGCATGCCTTGGTGCGTCTGGCATCGGTCGGGGACCAGTGGAGCCTGACCATGGAAGATGACGGAAAGGGGTTCCCTTTCTCCGGTCGTTACAATGCTCAACAAATGAAAGAAGCGGGAAAGGGGCCGATGATCATTCTGGAACGGGTGGGTTTGATCGGCGGGGAACTCACTGTAGAATCAAATCCCGGACAGGGAACGCGCTTGGAGATAATCGTGCCGAAGAACGGGGATTTGCCGCATGCATTTTAGAAAGCCACAACAGATTCGGCTGGTGATTGCCGACGATCACCCGATCTTCCGCGATGGGCTGCGGCGGTTGCTCGAAGCGGAAGCAGATCTCAAAGTTTTGGGTGAGGCCTCGGACGGTGCCGAAGCTGTGAAATTAGCACGCCAATTGAAACCCGACATTCTTCTGCTCGATTTAGCGATGCCCAAGCACCCAGGTTTGGAGGCGTTGCGCGAACTGAGTATGCCCGCCAATGCCACTCCTGTCAGGGTCGTCCTGCTGACGGCGGCGGCGGAGAAGAGTCAAATTGTCGAGGCGCTCCAGCTGGGAGCCAGAGGGGTCGTTCTCAAGGATTCAGCCACCCAGCTTTTACTCAAAGCTATACAGACGGTGATGGCCGGGGAGTATTGGGTGGGCCGGGAGAGCGTTTCGAACCTGGTGCAGTACCTGCGGACGCTCATGCAGTCGACCCACGACGAGGCGCGACAGAAGAAGTTCGGCCTCACTCCCCGCGAACTGGAAATCGTTTCGGCGGTTGTAGCCGGCTATTCCAACAAGGAAATCGCCGAATACTTCAAGATCAGCGAAGATACCGTGAAACACCACCTTAGCAACATCTTCGATAAGCTGGGTGTTTCCACGCGTTTGGAACTGGCTCTGTTTGCTGTAAATCAGGCACTCCCACTGAAGCCTATTACGTGACCGAAGTCACCCGCTAGTGGCACTTACGTGCCATTGGTTGTGCGATTTGCAGCGACTATAGTTTCCCCTTAAGGACCAGTTTGTGAATGTGTGTGCCGTTGGCACCGATGTTTTCATCAATCTTGGACTTATAAGGGAGCCCCCGTGGCAAAACTTCTACAGCAGCTGTGGAACGATGAGCAGGGCCAGGATATCGCGGAATACGCAGTTATGTTAGCTGTGATTCTGGTCATCGTTGTCGGCACGATTCGACTCATCGGATCGAATGCCAACAACGTATTCTCCCAAGTCGGCAGCGCCATCCAGTAGGCACCGGCCCAGTAGGCGCAAGCGAAGAAACTCCAGCAAATCCATGCCGCGCCTGGCGCGCTCCCCGTCCCTTAAGCCTTACTTCGGGGTCGTCTCCGCTGCTGGCGTCGTGGTTGTGAGCGCCATCTTCTCCGTCCCTCCAGTCGTCATCCGGGTGAGATAAAGGAAGACCGGTGTGATCTCAAACTCCATTTTCTCGCGCGCGGAAGTCAATTGCACGGGCTTGGCTTTGGAGAGTTCGACTTGGTCAGTCCACGGATCGACCTTAATCCGCCCGCCGAGCGGTAGTGCCGCGATCTGATCCAGACGTTTCTCGTCGAGTGCCGGGGCGGAAGCAAGCAAGGTTGACATGCGGATGCTCTTGCCGCCAGCAAAACTGTTTCCAAGATGAGGCCGAATCAGCTTGGGTAGATCGGGAGAGTGCTGCTGAAGCGCCTTCAAGAATAATCCAGCATTGCCAAGTTTGTCCTTGTAGGGCGAGTTCTTCAGTAGTTCCAGCGCCTTGCTGTCAGCCGCCTCTTCGTCCGCTGAGGTTCGTTTGAAATCGAGACGCTGAAAGGACTCTTCATCCGGGAAAAAGAGCTTGTCGTTGAACGCCAGCTTCGTGTCGAAATGATGGCCTAGCACGATGTGGCTGAGTTCGTGCGCCATCACCATGGCCAATGACGCTTCATCCGGAAGCACGTCCAGAAGTCCCCGGCTGATTACAATCGTGTGTCCAATCGTAAAAGACTCCAGTGGAGAAGTCAGAAGTATGCGGCAGTGGAAGTCGCTCTGCAGGTCGATATTGTTAGTCACCAGCAGATTGTTCACGACCGTCGCCAGAATCTTGTCGACCTCGCCGGGAGGAGCGAGTAGACCAATCTTCTGGATGCGTTCTACTGCATTTTCTTCTGCCTGCTTCTCCCACATGCGCTCGGCCACCACCGGACTCGGATCGGCGGCGGCATCGCTTTGATCTCTGACAGACTGGGGTGCGTCAACTAGAATCTGCGTGAATTCTTCGTTCTTGCTCAATCCTCTCAAGTCGTAGCCCCAGAGGCGAGTCTGAGCCTTGAAGTGAAGGGTTTTCGTCAGACCGGTTTTCAGGTTCGACTCTTCTGAGTAGACATATGCCGGAAGCCAAGTCCCGGGGCGCATGTTCATACGCCAACTCTCGAAATGGAAAAAGAAATTGATTTTGGGTGCGGGAAAGTACGTTCCGTTGAAACGAACGATGTTGTAGTCCTGATCTTCGACCCAGATCCTGCCCAGAAAGCGTGCTGTCTTTTCACCTTCGCGTGGCTGAACATCGATTACCAGGCACCGAACCTCACCCAGAAATTCACGCCGTACAAAGTTGAACTTGTAATAGCGCTTCTGGAAATCGCTATCGAGCACCACCATCTGGGCGAATCCCATAGGCAGATAGTGCAGGGAATAGACGCCGGTGAGTTTGCTCACCATGCGGTGTCCGAAACCAGGCTGTCCCACAAAAGACACGTCCTCAAGGCCATCGCTCATGTCCAGTCGACCGAGAAAATACTGGTCCTTGACCGGAGAAGCGTTGCCGTTGGCATCGTTCTTTAAGTCTTGAAGGTAAGTTTCGACCAACGGATGCATATGTCGCATCTGCGCCATGAAATAGTGCTCGCGCTGTACGACTCGATCGATAACGTCGTTGAGCGAGAGCGCGGCAGAAGGCAGTCCCTCCGTTGACGCGGGCGCCGTGGACGGTGGCGGTGCAGACGTTGTCTTACTATCCACAGCGGAGGGCTGGGGTGAACTAACAGAATCCTGCCCCGCCGCGAACAGACAAGCCAGGAAAATAACCGCCAATGCCAAACCCGAACGAACCGTGTGCATAAGAACCTTCTGGGAGTCGATCACGCTAATTGGAAAATGATATGGACGACCGCTGTCGAGTCCGAGGGCTGACCGTCCTTCAATGCGGGCTTGAAGCGAATCTGTTCAGCGGCGCGGACTGCAGAGTCATCCAGACCGTGACCCAGACCGCGAACGATCTTAACCACCCGCAGCTTGCCGCTCGCTTCGAAAACCACCTCGAGAAGTACCTCACCCTCAATTCGCTTGGCCCGAGCCTCATCCGTGTAGATGGGCGTTGGCTTGGAAAGGATTTCCGCGGGTACTATTTTTGCTGGCGCCGCCTGCGCCGGTCGAGACTGAACGGTGGGGGGAGCCGGAACATCCGCGCTGCCAAATCCCGCCTGCTTTACGCTACCGGAAGAGGAAGTATGGGCATTCCCGGTAGCTACGCCATTGCCAAATCCAGTGCTGGCGACCACTCCGCGAGCGCCGTTCGCTCCTCCCGTTCCATTTCCATAGCCCGGGCCGGTGGGCATATCAAAGCCGCCTGCCTGCGCGATATTCACGGCTTGAGTTTGAGTGGTGCGGGCAGGTACTCCGTTCGGATCACCGAATCCCCCGGTCTGTACATGCTGTGGCGCACGCTCAATGGTCTGCGGCGCCGAGCTTCCCGTCGAAAACACGTTCGTTTTGATCGTCCGCGGAATTACAGGCGCATTGGTGACCGGAACCGGGGCAAGTTTCTTGGCGTCGATTTTGACTTCCGGGGCGGGTGCGTCTTCCACCTTTGGCTTCGGCTTCGGCGCAGGAGCGGGCAGACGCAGCGCAGAGGGTGGAGGATCAATCGGATCGAGTTTCGCCGCCAGCACAGGCCTCGTAAGCTGACGCTGAGGCGTGTGATCTACCGGAACTGGCGTAGGAACCAGTTCGATCGCGTGATAGTCCTTCTTCGGCGGCTCCAGAATCTCTGGATGCAAAACCGGGATCCAGGCTAGGATTCCGATGATGACCACTTGCGCCCCGTAGCTGAGAAAAAACTCAGACCACGGCGCTCGCCACTTGGGCAACGAAGAAAACAAGATGGACTCTTGTGACGGCCGACTCATAGTCACACTAATACCCGGGTTCTAAACCCTGAGGATACTGCAAAAATTTTCCCCTGCCCAAAAACGAGGAAACCTGGGGTTGGCAGGGCTACCAAAACGAAAGTCTACTCTTTCAAACTACAGTATGCACGGGAGAGGCCATTTCGAGCCGCCCTAGATGCACGGTAAATTATTGAAATTAAATAGTTTGCGGCGCTCGCCTTCTGGCCTGAGGAAGCCTTTCGGGCACCCATGCAAAAAACTACACTACTCACGGGATAGATTTTCCGGAAGAACCCCCGCTAAAATTCCCGCTTGTCAGCAGCGCATGATCTTGGGGCTCTGGATTCCACGCGTTGCATTTCTACTATCCACAACGAGTTGTGCCTCCTGGACAATGTGTTTGTAGTCGTAATCGGAATGGTCGGTTACGATTAAGACGCAGTCGTACTGTCCCAGATCCTTCAATTCTGAGCGCTTCATCTGCAAGTCATATTTCCGCCCCTTGCCGATGAAGGGGAAATAAGGGTCGTGATAACTGACCTGCGCGCCGTCTTTCTGCAGAAGTTCAATGATGGTGAGCGAAGGCGACTCGCGCAGATCATCGATGTCCCTCTTATAGGCCACACCCAGCACAAGCACTTTTGCCCCATTCACGGATTTCTTGCGAGTGTTCAATGCACTGCTCACGGAGGCCAGCACGTGATAAGGCATATTGGTGTTGATTTCACCGGCGAGTTCGATAAAACGCGTGCGGAAGTCCCACTCCTTCGCCTTCCATGAAAGATAGAAGGGGTCCACCGGGATGCAGTGTCCGCCGAGGCCAGGCCCTGGGTAGAAGGGGTGAAATCCGAAGGGCTTGGTAGATGCGGCCTCGATCACTTCCCAGATGTCGATGCCCATGCGCAGGCAGAGCAGTTTCAGTTCGTTGACCAGGGCGATATTGACGCAGCGGTAGATGTTCTCGAGCAGCTTGGTCATTTCCGCCGCGGCTGGGGAGGAAACGGGCACCGTCCGGTTGAAAATCGAGCCATACAGTTCACGGGCCAGTTCCGAGGCTTGAGTGTCGAGTCCACCTACCACCTTCGGAATGTCTGGACGCGCCACCGTCGTATTGCCCGGGTCTTCACGCTCGGGGGAAAACGCCACAAAGAATTCCTTCCCCGTAAACACTCCATCTCGCGCCGCTTTCAGTCCTGCTTTATTCTCCTCCTCCAGGATCGGGATCATTACTTCTTCGGTCGTGCCCGGGTACGTGGTGCTCTCCAGGACCACCAGTTGTCCGGCCCGCAGATGAGGCGCGATGGAATGTGTCGTGCTGGTAATGAAGCTAAGGTCAGGCTCGTGATATTCATCCAATGGTGTGGGGACGCAGATGATGATGGCGTCCATCTCTGTCAGACGCGAGTAGTCGGCGGTAGCGTTGAAGCCACTGGTTTGAGCTGCCTGGATCTCCTCGGGGGCAATGCGATAAATGTATGAGCCACCCTTCGCCAAAGTGTCAATCTTTCGCGAATCAATATCGAAGCCCGTGACCTTGAACTTCTTTTCGCTGTACAACAGAGCCAAAGGGAGGCCGACGTAACCGAGGCCAATGATCCCAACACGCGCTTCTCGCTGCTGAGTCTTTTTCTTTAGTTGATCAATCGCCGAATCTGCGGCAGAGTAGGTCGTCATGAGGCCTCCAGGACAACGCGGAATGATAGGTAGGAAACCCTCAATTCTAGCACCCACCCTTCAAGGCCTATCCGCCACGAAAGTGGGGGACCATTCAAAATTCTGAACACCACGGATGAGGTTCGACATTGATCAGGAACTCGACGGCAAGAGGTCGTGTGCGGTTCGCAATCGGGGTTGTTGCTGCAGTGCTGCTGATCATATTCACGCTCAACGCCGGCAGGATGCTCCTCGTCGATGGTCCCCAGCCTTCCGACCTGATTCTTGTGCTCGCTGGGGAGACGGATCGTCGTCCCGCACATGCCCTTGAATTGCTGCATCAGGGTTATGGAAAGCATGTGTTGATCGATGTTCCTGCCGAAACTAGGATCTACGAGTTATCGCAACTGGATCTGGCGCAGAAGTACGTGCGCGATCTGCCGGATGCAGCTTCAGTGAGCATCTGCCCCATTCGTGGCTTATCAACACGAGAGGAGACGCATGATGTCGAAAAATGCCTCACAGCCGAAGATGGCGCTCGCATTCTCATTGTGACCTCCGATTTTCATACGCGCCGGGCGCTCAGTATCTTTCGGCATGAACTCCGGAGCAAGTCCTTCTCCGTCGCCGCCACACACGACCCAACAGAATTTGGTTCCCGTTGGTGGATACACCGGCAGTGGGCAAAAACCTGCAGTGGTGAGTGGCTGCGAACCATTTGGTGGAACGCCGTCGAACGATGGGAGTGATCAGAATGCCTTGTCCCGAGCGGAAACTCGCCGTTTCTCCATCATAAGTTTTCCACCGAAAACTGAAGCGGCTAGCACAAAAGCCATTGACGGGCAACTCCTTACGAGGGTACGATTCCCCAAACAGTCATCAACATAGTTATTAACGGAGTGTGGGAATGGGTGGGTCCGCGTTTCGCGGTATGGTTAGTTGTGTGCTAACGGTTCTGTTCCCCTTTTCGTTGTTCGCGGCCGATTCCAATGCGGCCATGCTTTATATCAGCGGACCGGCATGGGTGAATGGCGCTCACGTACCCCGTCCGTCTTCGGCAATTTTCTTCGGTGATCTTCTTCAAACTCGCTCTGACTCTGTTGCCAACATCAATCAACCTGGCTCCACAGTCCGAGTCCTATCCGATTCCCTGGTTCAATTTGAAGGAAACTCAGTCAAAATTGATCATGGCGGCGTTACGGTTTCAACCTCCAAAGGAATGGCAACTACAGCCGGCGACGTCAAAGTAGAGCCGGCCTCAAGTGCGTGGACCGAGTTCAATGTAACGGATGTCGACGGAACCGTGCGGATTGCAGCCCGCAAAGGCGATGTGACGGTCAGTGACGGAAAGGGAAGCGTCACGCTCGCTCAGGGTCAGGAGACCACACGCGACGAGTCCTCGGACAACTCCACTGATAAGAGCAAGCGCAAGAATCGCAAGCGGGAGGCTGGGGCGTCTCCTGGCGCGAGTGGTGGAATTCTTAACTCCCCTGTTGCGATCGGGGTTGCCGGTGCCGCCGCGCTCGGCATCACCACATGGGTGCTGATCAAAGACGACGACCCAGCCAGCCCGGCCAAGCCGAAATAGATTCGCTGCCCTTTTCAGGTCAATAAAAGATTCGACCGAGAAACTCACTCTTCTCGCCGTCGAGCATTGCAGAGAAATCTGCGGATGGATCTGAAAAAGCCCCTGGTTTCGGTAATCAAAATCCGAGCTCCGCCCCGACGCCATTTATAATCTCCCTTCCTCGCAAGGCATAAAGGACTTCCTTTGGCACTGGACGACAAAATCTACGAGTTGCGGCGCGAGAAGTTGAAGCAGATTCAGGCGTTGGGACAGCCCGTTTACCGCACGAAGTTCGAGTTCACCCACACCGTCGAGCAAATCCTCGCCGACTACACCTCCAAATCGGCCGAGGAACTTGAGCAGGCACGGATCAACGTTCACGTCGCCGGACGCATCATGGCGATCCGCCTCATGGGCAAAGCGGGATTCGCACATATCCAGCAGGGCGGAAAGAAGCTGCAGATCTACGTCAAGAAAGACGCCGTCGGAGAAAAGGGATTCGATCTCTACAAACTCCTCGACCTCGGCGATCACATCGGCGTCAGCGGATATCTCTTCCGCACGCGCACGGGAGAACTGTCTGTTCACGTCGAACAACTCGAGTTTCTGAGCAAAGATCTGTTGCCGCTTCCTGAAAAATGGCACGGACTCACGGACGTCGAACTACGTTACCGCCAGCGCTACGTCGATCTCGTGATGAATCCCGAGGTGCGGGAAGTTTTTCTCAAGCGCACCAAACTGGTGCAGTCGGTCCGCCATACGCTCGATGGCCACGGCTTCATTGAAGTCGAGACGCCCATGATGCAGCCCATCGCCGGCGGCGCCGTCGCACGTCCGTTCGTGACCCATCACAATACGCTCGACATGGATCTCTACCTGCGCATCGCTCCTGAACTCTACCTGAAGCGCTTGGTCGTGGGCGGGTTCGACCGCGTTTACGAGATCAACCGCAACTTCCGCAACGAAGGCCTCGGATGGCGGTGGAATCCAGAGTTCACCATGATGGAGGCTTATCAGGCCTATACCGACTACCAGGGCATCATGAACGTCACACAAGAGGTCATCACCGAGGCCGCGAAGGCCGTCAACGGCAGCACGAAATCGATGTGGACCGTCTCCCAAGATGGAAATAACACCGTTCACGAGCTCGACTGGGCCAACTGGCAGCGCCTTACTATGCGCGAAGCGATTATCAAATTCTGGCCCGAGCACGCCGGAGCGAAGCCCGAGTTGAGCGACTTCTCCACGCACGAGGGGGTGAAGAAATTGGTCGAGCGTTTCAACGCCGGACACTCGCACATGCCGTACGATCCCAATGCTCCGGCAGGGAAGACGATCGCCGCGC
>WNGO01014091.1_pt1 | contig 11020 bp, 6 predicted proteins | sample 5400511 | NCBI WGS metagenome assembly WNGO01 (sample SAMN13153380, study PRJNA577476) | soil metagenome | isolation source: 20 cm soil or saprolite under Garry oak tree replicate 2 | place: USA:California | collected 2016-06-15
GCATCGCCGTGATAACGCCGGTGCCGCGAGCAGACCTCTTGAGGACGCCCCGACTTAGTCGGGTTTGCCTAAAGCCTTTTCGGGACACTGTTACTAAGCCAGCGGCGCCGAGTCTCCTAACCGAAGCTTCAAACTCTGCCTCGGAAGGCATTGCTCGATTCAGATAGTCAAGGAAGCCCACAACATAAGACAGCGAGTCCCAGCCGAATATAGGCCGACCGATGGCCATGAACACCCAGGCATCCGTCTTGGTAAGCACAACCTCGCCCCCAGGTTTCATTCGGCAATAGGTTCGCTCATTTGTTCCCCCAGCCGGGATAGCGATCGGCCTGGGTCGCCCGGCAGCGATCCTTTCGATCCGCGGGCTGGAGTCTCCCGCAGCCCATCGTCAAGGCCTCGCACCGATCGACAAAAGGGAGTTCAGCGATACGCGTGAACCGGCCGCTGGGAGGCTCAGCACCAAAGACCCTATTGCGCTGCGGCTTTGACCGTCGATCCCGACAGTGCCCGCGCTTGCTTCGCCGCCTTGTCACGAGTGTTGCCTAGCCGGCTTAACACCCCGGCCGCTTCCATCCGCTGCCCGAGTTCGTTGAGTGGCTGGGCTCACGTCGAATGATTCGTTTTTGGCCGAATCATTTGTTATCAATCGGGCCTAGGAGACATCCCCAAGTTCAAATCCCGTTGCCCTAATGAGCTCCGCGACCCATCGGGCTCCAATATCTGGAGTCGGATTCGCCTCGATCCCCTAGATGTTGGGGTGACGGCATTCCAGTTTTGGTCGGGGGCCCGGGATTTGAACCCGGGCCTCACGGTCCCGAACTCTGAGAACTCCGGTTCACTAAACCGCTCAACCGATTGCTTCGGTCCGAGTTGTCGTCAGGAGTGGAGGCGGCTGGCTCTTCTGTTGGTAATTTGCCGCCGACTTAACCCGCACAAGACCTGTATCAGGCGATAGCCACTCGACGGATCGCAGGGTGCGACAGGGTTCCTAGCTCAATTGGCTTCGTATCGAGCCTCGTCGACAAGCGTTACGGCATACGGGACGGCCTCGAGTCTTTCCATTGGAATCGCCTTGCCCGAGACTTCGCTAACTCCATAGGTGCCCTCCTCAATGCGAAGAAGAGCCCTCTCGATCTCGGCGAGCGTGGCGCGGTCCAGTACATCGACATCGACCGTGAATTCACGGTCGTAGATGCGGAACGACTGGTCGCCCGAATCGCCGTGGCCGATGCCTTCACGCATGGTCTGCTCGAATTCGCGGCTTCGTGCCGACATACGCGACTCGATCGTGGCGCGCTCCGCCTCAAGTCGCTCTTGAAACCTGTGTAGCTCTTGCCCTGTAAGCATTTCGACTGCTCCTACTTTTAGTCGCCCAGGCTGCCAGCAGACGTCGGCCCTGGCACTCCGCCGAAACTACGCGTGCCTCAAGTCCTGGCCTACGCCGCGACTCCCGGGGATAGACAACTCCTTAGGCGCACCCACGGCACAAGGGCGTCTCTATTCGCAAGGTGCCACACGACTCAGGGGTTGCGACCCGGCAGACTAGGGGACGGTAGCCACCTTAATTAAGAGGCCACCCCACGAGCCAGGTTCTCGTCCAGCGCTCGGTCGAGGTTGATGGCCGCGTTGATCAACGCCAGGTGACTGAAAGCCTGCGGAAAGTTGCCCAGTTGTTCACCCGTCAGGCCGATCTCCTCCGAAAATAGTCCGAGGTGGTTCGCGTAGGTGAGCATCTTGTCCAGCACGAGCCGCGCGTCGTCGAGGCGCCCAGTTCGGGTCAGAGCGTCGACGTACCAGAACGTGCAGATCGAGAACGTACCCTCGTGCCCTCGGAGCCCGTCAGGCGACGCGCTCGGGTCGTACCTGTAGACGAGGCTGTCGCTTACGAGCTCGCGATCGATGGCGCGCAAGGTTGACTGCCACATCGGGTCGGTCGGTGAGACGAAGCCGACGAGCGGCATGAGGAGCAACGAAGCATCCAGAACGTCGGTCTGGTAGTGCTGGACGTAGGCCCCTCTTTGCGGATTCCATCCGCGCTTGGTCAACTGCTCGTAGATTCGGTCGCGCTCGACCGCCAGCCGGCCGATATCGGCCGGAAACCCCTGCTCACGCGCGATGCGCAGCATCCGATCCAGCGCGACCCATGACATCAATCGTCCGTAGGTGAAGTCCTGCCGCCCGCCGCGCGTCTCCCAGATTCCTTCCTCGGGCCGATCCCAGTTGGTGGCCAGCCAATCCATGATCTGCCTCAGGTGCGTCCAGCCTCGATGACCGACCCGCAGGCCGCGGAGGTGCGCGTGGTACACCGAATCCATCATCTCGCCGTAGATGTCGAGCTGCAGTTGGTCGGCCGCGCCGTTACCGATGCGCACGGGTCGTGAGCCGCGATACCCCTCGAGGTGGTCGAGCACCTCCTCGCCAATGTCCGTGCTGCCGTCGACGCGGTACATGATCTTGAGAGGGCCCGAATCCGCGCCGGCCTCATCGACGATGCGATCGTTGAGCCAGCGCAGGAACGCCGCAGCTTCTTCGACGAAGCCGAGTCCCAGCAACGCGTTGATGGTGAATGACGCATCGCGAACCCACGTGAACCGATAGTCCCAGTTGCGCTCTCCACCCACCTGCTCCGGAAGCCCCACCGTCGGGGCCGCGACCAGAGCACCGGTAGGCGCATAGGTGAGCAGGCGCAGAGTGATCGCGGAGCGCTGGACGACCTCGCGCCAGCGCCCGACGTAGGTCGACCTGCGCAGCCATGATGTCCAGTGGTCGATGGTCGCCTGGGCCATACCGAGCACCGCGTCGGACTCGATGGTCCGTGGTCGGACAAGCGGACCAGCCTCGAGCACGGCGGCGGACGTCTGTCCCTCGCTCAAGGTGACCTCTCCCCGGACGTCACCTCCGATTCGCTCGAGCGTGATGGGCGTGTGAATCGTGACTGTCGCGTCCGCAGCCTTGAACACGGCGCCGGCGTCAGTCACCTCGAGGACGTGATCTTGCCTCCCATAGTCGAAGCGCGGCGCGCACTCCAGTGCGAACCGGACCGAACCTCGAACGGTCCTCAGGATGCGGACAATCTGATGCCGGTCACTGGCCGTCTCAGGATGGTCGACCGGCATGAAGTCGAGGACCTCGCCAACGCCATCCTCCGCCATGAAGCGCGTTATGAGGACTGCCGAGGAAGGGAAGTAGAGCTGCTTTGTAACGGCCTCGTCTGTGGAGCCGATTCGGAAGTGTCCCCCGCGATCCCGATCCAGCAGCGAGGCAAAGATGCTTGGGGAGTCGAAACGGGGAGAACAGAACCAGTCGATCACCCCGTGCGTGTCGACGAGCGCGGCGGTCTGCAGGTCTCCGATGAGCCCGTGGTCGGCGATCGCGGGATACTTTTCCTCGCTGGAGGCCGCAACTCGCGGCTGTGCCTGGGTGGAACTCGTCATGCGATTGATCTCCTGTGTTGTTGAGCGCAGGGCACGTCAGGCCACCGCGCGCTTGGTGGAATCGGTTGCTGGAAGCCGTGGAGGACCGGCCGGCAGGAGTATTGCGGCGCCGAGACCGATCAACGCGATGACGCACATGACCGCGATCGCCAGCGCGTAGGAGTGGCCGGACACCGAGGCGACGAGCACAGAGCCGACGATCGCCGTGCCCAGGGACGAGCCGAGGTTCGAGGCGCTCCGCGACAGCCCCGAGATCTCTCCCTGCCGTTCGTCTGGAAAAGCCGACTGCACGACGTTGGCCGACGCCGTGAGCATCACGCCTATACCGATGCCCATCAGAAGGAGTCCTGGAACCATGGCGACGAAGTTGGAGGTCGGCCCGGCAAGCAGGAGGAGCGCCGTGCCGAGCAGCGCGCCGATGAACCCTCCGCGGATCAGGAACCTGTGCGTGCGCCGGCGCGCGAGGCGTCCGGCAAAACCTGACGCCAGCAGGATCCCGGCCGTCGCGGGCGTAAGTATCAGGCCGGTCTCGACCGCGTTGTGATGCTGCTCCGTCTGCAAGTACACCGAGATGACGAAGAACGAGCCCTGCATGAAGAGCCACTGGACGGTCTGGGTGACCAGGCCGAGGTTGGAGATTTTGTTGCGGAAGAGCTCCAGCGACAGCAACGGCTCGCGGTGGCTCCGCTGCAGGTCGGACGCATGGCGCACGTAGCCCCCGAGGATGATCGCGCCGAGCGCCACGAAGAGCCAGACCGGGGAGACGCCTCCCTCGTGAATCAGCACCACGCCGCCGACGCTGAAGTCCTTGGTCGCCGTCAGCCAGCCGTACGTCCCGGACTGGAGGACGCCCAGAACGACGCAGAACAGCCCCGCGGCGGTAAGCGCCGCACCCGTTAGATCAAACCCCGGGCGCGCCCCCTCCGGCCGGACGTCGGGGATGCGCCGGGTCATGACAAAGATCCCGGCGACGACAAGCACCTGGAGCAGGAACGATGCCCTCCAGCTCAAAGCGCTGGTGATCAGTCCACCCACCAGCGGGCCTGTCGCCGCCCCGATGCCGGCTGCCGCGCTGATGGCGCCGAGCCCCTTGGCGCGCGAAGCCATGTCCGTCGTGTAGACCGTGACCAGGATGTAGATCGGCGGGATCATCAGGGCCGAGCCGACGCCTTCCAGCAGCGAGTAGCCAAGAACGAGCAGGCCCACACCCGGAGCGAACGTCGCGACCAGCGCCCCGACGCCGTAGACGACCAGGCCGGCGCGGAAGCACCTGCGCCTGCCGAAGATGTCGCTGAGCTTGCTGCCGGGAATCATCAGCGCGGCCATCGTCAGGGTGAAGAGGGTGATGGCGGTCTGCACTCCGATCACCGTCGTCCCCAGGTCCTTGGCGATCGCCGATACGGCGACGTTCATGTTGGTGCAGGCGTAGCTCGCGATGAACTGGGCGAGCGCAAGAGGAAGCAGCATTGAGCGCGGCGAGAAAGCGCTGACTGGCTTGGACGCGCTCACGCGCATCCCGATCTCCGTATCGCCGACCGTATGTATTCCTCGAGCGCCGCATTCGAGATTCCAGTCGCCTTTTCGTGCGCGTCGCTCGTCGTCGTCGCATATCCATCTCACCTGCTGGATGGCGGAGCAGCCGCACAGGGTCAACCCGACGAGGCAAGCTGCCAGGCCCGCACGTATCGGGTTCGGACGACTGAGCGCGCCCATCAGCCGGCCGATCCCCCGAGTGCGGGCACGGCGACGCCGAGCAGAAGCAGGAGGACGGTTGAGACGAGCAGGATGGCGAGCAAGGGCCAGATGAATCTCAGGTACTTGTCGTATCCCACCCGGCCCAGGGCGAGACCGCCCATCACGATCGCGGACGTCGGTGTGAACAGGTTGACCCAACCGGACGCGGCCTGATACGCGGTCACGACCATTGCCCGGCTGACGTTCGCGAAGTCCGCGGTCGGAGCCAGGATCGGCATCGCGAGCGTCGCGTGCCCAGACGATGACGGCACCAGGAAGGCAAGCGGGATGTTGACGAGGTACATGACAGTGGCAAACCCCCCCGAGGACAGCCCGGTCACGACCGACTCCAGCGACGAGAGAACCGTGTCCGTGATGCTGGCGTTGTTCATGATCGTGGTCACGCCGCGGGCGATCGCGATGATCAGCGCGGCCCCGATGAAATCGCCGGCGCCGGCGATGATCGAGGCGACCGTCCCCTGCTCGCCGAGGCCGCCCACGAAGCCGACGACCACGGCTGCGACGAGAAATAGGGCCGCCAGCTCCGGGAAATACCAGCCCAGCGTTATGCCTTCGAGCGACTTGTTGAAATCGGACCATGGGATCACCGCGAAGACCATGAGCACGAACGTCAGGCCGAAGATCGCGAGCACGATCTTCTGACGCAGCGAGAATGCGGGGCTGTTGCCGTCGGCAACCGCGCTCGACGCTGTCCCTGCCGTGGCCGATGCTTCTGTACCGCTCACCAGCGAATGCGCCGGATCTCTCTTCACGCGCCGGGCATAGCGCAAGACGTACGCGACCGCGACTACTGTCAGCACGACATACATCAAGAGGCGGAGCCCGATGCCGTCTCCAAGAGGAATCGCCGCCCCGTCGGACGCGACCCCGGTGGCGAACGGGTTGACCGTGGAGGCGAGCGTTCCAACCCCGGCTCCGACCATGATCATGGCCACACCGGCGAGGCGGTCATAACCCAGCCCGACGATGAGCGGCACAAGGACCGCGTAAAACCCGAGCGTTTCCTCTGCCATTCCATAGGTCGTGCCGCCGATGGAGAAGACGACCATCAGGATCGCGATCAGCAGCAGCCCGCGAGTCCGGAAGCGGTCGGTGACCATCGCGATGCCCGCCTCGAGGGCGCCGGTCTTCAGCGTGACCGTGATGAAAGCTCCGATGGCCAGGACGAAGAAGAACACTCCGGCCGCTCCGGCAAGATCCCCGACGTTGTACGGGCCGGTCGCGCCGGCGGCAGTCATCACCTGAGCCGGCACCTGCTGTCCATCGACGGTGCCGCATGCTTGGTTGGCAGCCTTGGCGACGTCGGGAGGCGGCGTCGAAACGGCGTCTGACGGTGTTCGAATTCCGTAAAGACCGTTCACTGGAGCCAGAAGCAGGTCATACAGGCGATCCCGGAACGAGAGGTCGGACTTCGCCGTCTGATAGCTGCTGGGGATCGGCTTCGGCGCGCCGCCCTCGCAGCTGACGTACGCGTAGCTTCCTGGTTTGATGACGAACGTCAGGCCCCAGACGAGCAGCAGAACGAAGAAGAGGACTGTGAATGCGGTCGGGAAACGTAGCTGCCTCTTCTTCCGCAACGGTTCCGGCGCGCCGTTCGGGCTTGTGGAGACCGATTCGCTCGAGGTCTTTGTCGCCACCGTCTAGATATTTCTATGGTCCACGCGACACGGTTTCGGTTTCATCACCAGGCGCCTTGGACGCTTAGTTGGACAGCGCCTGGCGCGCTGTGCCGGTCGCTAGATGGGGTCGCGCGCGATTGGACAGGTCATGCAGTGACCACCGCCGCGACCTTTGCCCAACTCGAACCCCGCAATTGTGATCACCTCGATGCCCGCCTTCCGCATCCGGTCGATGGTGTGGGTGTTGCGCTCGTAGGTAACCACCACGCCCGGCTCCAGGGCAACTGTGTTGTTGGCATCGTCCCACTGCTCCCGCTCCGCCTGGTACCGGTCGCCGCCAGTCTCCACAACCCTGAGCTTTTTGACCCCCAGGGCGTCGGAGATTGCCGAGAGGAGGTCCTCCTCCACGGTCACGTGGAACTTTCCGCTGTCGTCTGCAGGCCGGATGCTGATCGCTCTCACGTTGTTCACGACGCCTGGGTAGGCCGTAACTGTGTCCACGTCCAGCATCGTGAAAACAGTGTCGAGGTGCATGTGTGCGCGATCCTTCGTCATCACTGCGACGATGACCCGGTCTGCCGCCCCGGCACAGAAAAGCTCCCGCGCCAGCTCCTCGATCATGCGACCAGTGGTTCGCTCGCTCATGCCGATGAGCACAGCTCGTCTGCCGATCGGCAGCACGTCGCCTCCTTCGAGGGACGCCGGGCCGAACATGGTGGTGTTGAGGTCGATTCCGTCCTGGCGGTCCACCTGCGGATACCAGAACCGCCACCCGAGTTCCTGGAACTTGGGGTGATGCCGGTAGATGGTCAGGATGTTGAGCGACTCGCGCCTGCGTGCCTGCCAGAACATCGGATTGACGCTGACACCGCCGTAGATCCACGCCGACGAGTCCCGCATGAACAGGCTGTTGGGCAGCGGTGGCAAGACGAACTGATCGTCGTCGTCCAGCGCGGCGGCGATCGCCGACTGGTGCTTCAGGCGCCTCCAGTCGGGATCGAGCTCTCCGATCGTCAAGCCGCCGATCAGATGCCTGGCCAGCACGTCCGGGGGAAGCTGCGCGAGCATTCCGCGCACATCGTCGACCAGCGCCGGACCAACGGTGAAGTGGTCGATGACAGCTTCGATCAGCTGCAGCCTGGCGTCGGTACTGCTCAGCAGCGTCTCGGCGAGCAGATCCTGGAGGTAAAGCACCTCGACTCCCCGCTGTCGCATCATGCCGACGAACTGGTCGTGCTCCCACCTCGCCCGCTCGACCCACAAGACATCGTCGAACAGCAGCTCGTCGTGGTTTGCCGGCGTCAGGCGCTCGAGGCTCAGATCAGGCCGGTGGACGATCACCTTGCGGAGGCGCCCGACCTCGGAGTGGACGCCCAGGTCATTCATGCGGGTACCTCGACGCCGTGATCGGGACGCTGGAAGTCTCAGCGACCACGTTTGTCCCCGCCGTGCCACGCACCATGTCGGCGATCTGCTCCAGGCCACCGATCGCGGCCCGCCGGCCGGGCTGGGAGGCGAACCGGACGGCGGCGGCGACTTTGGGGCCCATGGATCCGGCTGCGAAGTCGTAACCGGCCAGCTCCTCGGCCGTGACCCACGACAACCTGCGCTGCCGGGGAGTGGCCCAGTCCACGTAGACCGCGTCGACGTCGGTGGCCATGACCAGGACCTCGGCGTCGAGATTCTCGGCCAGCAAGCTGCTCGCGAGATCCTTGTCGATCACGGCCTCCACGCCGACCAGGCGATGAGGGTCGTCTTTTGAGTACATCGTGGGGATTCCGCCACCGCCAGCGCAGATCACCACGACGCCTTGTTCGAGAAGCCACTTGACCGGACGAATCTCGAAGATCCGGCGTGGCTGCGGTGACGGAACGACCCGGCGCCACGTCGATCCATCCTGCCGAAAGACCCAGTGCTTCGAGGTCGCCACCTGGCGCGCCTCTTCCGCTCTGTAGACGGGGCCGACGAATTTCTCCGGGTGCTCGAACGCCATGTCCTGCGGGTCGACCTCGATCATCGTCAGCAGGGTCGCGAGCGGTGTCTCCGGCGGCAACAGATTGCCCAGCTCCTGCTCGATCATGTAGCCGATCATGCCCTCGGTCTCCGCACCGAGGACGTCGAGAGGGTAGGGATCGACCTGCGCATACGCTTCCGCCTGCAGCGCGAGCAGTCCAACCTGGGGCCCATTGCCGTGCGCCACGACGACCCGATGCTCCGGGACTACCGGTGCGATGGCGTGCGCCGCCCGCTCTATGTTTCGGCGCTGGACATCCGCTGTCATCGCCTCGGAGCGACGCAGCAGCGCGTTGCCCCCCAGCGCGACGACGACGGTGCTCACATCAGGCTCCGAGCGTGGCCACCATCACGGCCTTGATCGTGTGGAGACGGTTCTCCGCCTCGTCGAACACGATCGAGCGGTCCGATTCGAACACGTCATCGGTGACCTCGACGGCGGAAAGCCCGTGGTCGCGGTAGATCTCAGCGCCAACCTTCGTGGCGCGATCGTGAAAGGCCGGGAGGCAGTGCATGAACTTCACCCGCGGGTTACCAGTCCTCCGGATCAGGTCGGCGTTGACCTGGTACGGCTTCAGAAGCTCGATTCGGTCATGCCACAGCGACTTGTCCTCCCCCATCGAGAGCCAGACGTCAGTCGAGATGAAATCGACACCGCGTACGCAGGCATCTATATCGGCATCGACGGTCACGGACGCGCCCGTCTGACCGGCGATCTCCCTGGCGGTCGCGACGAGCTTGGGGTCGGGCTGGAGACTTTCCGGCGCGCAGATGCTGACCTGCATCCCCAGCTTGCTTCCGGTGATCATCAGCGAGTTGCCCGTGTTGAACCGGGCGTCCCCGATGTAGCAGAAGGCGATGCTGTTCAGAGGTTTCTCCGAGTGCTCGCGCATCGTGAGCACGTCGGCCAGCATCTGCGTCGGGTGGAACTCGTTGCTGAGCCCGTTGTACACAGGCACGCCGGCAAACTGGCCAAGCTGTTCGACCACGTCCTGGCCAAACCCACGGTATTCGATCGCGTCGAACATTCGACCCAGGACGCGCGCTGTGTCTTTGATCGACTCCTTCTGCCCGATTTGCGAGCTGTCCGGTCCCAGGTAAGTCACATGTGCGCCCTGGTCGTACGCGGCCACCTCAAAGGCGCAGCGCGTGCGAGTGGACGTCTTCTCGAAGACGAGCGCGATCTTCTTGCCTTTCAACCGCTGCTTCTCGCGGCCTGACTTGGCGTCGGCTTTCAGCTCGGCGGCGAGGTCGATCAGCGACCTTAGCTCGTCTCCGCTGAAATCGAGCTCCTTGAGGAAGCTTCTGCCACGCATGGACGCGGTGATACCAAACAGGAGTGCGACCAAAGGGTTCGCGATGTTGAAGAAGCAATAGGGCAGATACTGCAGCGTCGAAACGCCGAGGACGCCCGTCATATAGGCCCCGCAGCTGTTCCATGGGACAAGCGGCGACGTGACCGTGCCGGCATCCTCGACCGTGCGTGAAAGCATTCGCGGAGCCAACCCGTTGAGCGCGAATGCATCGCGGTAGGCGCGGCTCGGCAGGACGTCGGCGACGTACTGGTCCCCCGCGACGATGTTCAGTCCAACACAAGTTGCGATCACCGTTGCGATGAGCCTTCCCGCGGAGTGCGCGCTCGCGACCAGCGGGGTGATCAGCCGGTTCAGGAACCCGGCATGTTCCATGACGGCGGCGAAGCTGAGGGCGCCGAAGATGAGCCAGACGGTGGTGAGCATTCCGCTCATGCCCCCTCGGGAAAACAGCGCGTCGATCGTTTCGTTACCGCTCTTGAGGACGAACCCCTGGCCCATCGCTTTGTAGGCCGCCTCGACCGCGGTCAGGACGGCCCCCTGCTCGGGCTTGCCCACGAAGTCGCGCACCACGTTGGGCTGCGCGAAGGCCGCGAAGGCGCACGAGAGGATCGCCGTGCCGAAGATCGCCAGGAACGGCGGCACCTGTTTCAGCGACAAGATCACGAGAAGCAAGAGCGGCAGGAGGCTCAGCACCGAGATGTTGAAGACCGCGCCGACGGCGTCCTGCGCCTTCTTCGTGCTTTCAGCCGCCGAACCCCCGCCGGTGTTGAGGCCCATAAGAAGGAAGATGACGAGGGCGATCGCAAAGGACTGTCCGACCGTGCGCGCCATTCCTCGTATGTGCTGCTGGACGGTCACGCCACCCACGATCGATGGGACCAGC
>WNGO01002884.1_pt1 | contig 11019 bp, 9 predicted proteins | sample 5400511 | NCBI WGS metagenome assembly WNGO01 (sample SAMN13153380, study PRJNA577476) | soil metagenome | isolation source: 20 cm soil or saprolite under Garry oak tree replicate 2 | place: USA:California | collected 2016-06-15
AGGGGGTGCGGACCCGTGCGTTGTTGAAAATTCAGGACGGGTGCGACGAGCATTGCACGTTCTGCGCGACGACGCTCGCACGGGGCGACAATCGCTCACGCGGCGTCTCAGAGCTGATTGAAGAGGCACGACAATTGGCCGAGGATCATGCCGAAGTCGTGCTGACCGGAGTGCACATCGGGACGTATGGGCAGGACACGTCGCACGTCGGCACGACGGCACGTGTCACGATGGGCGTTTTGCTGGAGGCGCTCATCAACGCCGTCCCTACCGTCCGCTTCCGCCTCGGCAGCGTCGAGGCCACAGAGGTCGACGACACGCTCGCCCGGCTCCTCGTCGAAGCGCCCCGCAACCTGGCGGCGCACCTCCACGCGCCTCTGCAGTCGGGTTCCAACCGCGTGCTGAAGCGCATGGGCCGGCATTGGTACACGGCCGAGTCGTACCGGGCGCGGATCGAGTGGCTCGCGGAGCGGTTGCCGGTCTTTGGTTTGGGCGCGGACGTGATTGCCGGCTTCCCAGGCGAGACCGACGCAGATCACCAGGCATCGCTCACGCTCTTACACGCGTTGCCCTTTACGTATTTGCACGTCTTTCCGTTCTCCGTTCGTCCTGACGCGCCCGCTGCCCGCCTCCCCGGTCAACTCCCGCCAGAGGTGATTCGCGAACGGGCGCGTGAGCTGCGGGAGCTGGGCGAGGCGAAGGCGGCGGCCCATCGTCGGTGCCGCATAGGGCAGGCGGCTGATGGCGTCGTCACGGGCCACCGCAAGGGGCAAATCGAGGTGATGACGGAGGATTATCTGAGCGTCTATCTTGAGACGGACCTGTGGGACGGACGTCCCCGGTTCGAGGTGACGGTCAACTAGCGATGCGCCGTGTGTACATCGAGACCTACGGCTGCCAGATGAACGTCTCGGACTCCGAGCTGATGTTCGGGGTTCTGGGACGTGAGGGCTACGTGCGCACGGAGGATCCCGCCGAGGCGGACGTGCTGCTCGTGAATACCTGCGCGGTCCGGGATCACGCGGAGCAGCGGGTCCTGGGACGCATGGGGGAGCTGAAGCGCTACAAGCGCCCCGGTGACGTGCTGGGCGTCGTAGGATGCATGGCGCAGCGGCTCGGTCCGAAACTGCTCGAGCGCGTCCCGCAGGTCGACCTCGTCATCGGGCCCGACGGCTACCGCGGCCTGCCCGAGCTGATCGCGCAGGCCAGAGCCGGCGAGCGCGCCGCCGATGTCGCCTTCAAGGGGTGGGAGCACTACGAGGACGTTCCGCCCGTCCGCGGCAATCCGATCTCGGCGTTCGTCACGGTGCAACGTGGCTGCGATTATCGGTGCACCTTCTGCATCGTTCCGATGACACGCGGGCCGGAGCGGAGCCGCAAGTTGGCCGACGTGGTGGGTGAGGTCGCCCGGCTTACGGGGGCAGGTACCACCGAGGTCACGCTCCTTGGTCAAACCGTCAACAGCTATCAGGACGGCGAGCACGATTTCGCCGATCTGCTCCGCGCCGTCGGGGCCGTGGACGGCATCCGGCGCGTGCGCTTCACGTCGCCGTATCCCACCGACTTCACGCCGCGGGTGCTCGCGGCGATGGCCGAGACGCCCGCCGTGTGCGAGCACGTGCATCTCCCCGTGCAGAGCGGCAGCTCGCGCACGCTCAAGCGCATGCTGCGCCGCTACGATCGCGATCGCTACCTCGACGTGGTGGCGTCGCTGCGCGCCGCGGTGCCCGGCATTTCTCTCTCGACCGACATCATCGTGGGATTTCCGGGCGAGACCGAGGATGAGTTCGAGGAAACCCTGTCGCTGGTCGAGCAGGTCCGGTTCGACGACGCCTACACGTTCAAGTACTCAGTTCGCGAAGGCACGCCCGCCGTGCGGATCAAGGATCACGTGGCGGAAGAGATCAAGACCGAGCGGATCGGCCGGCTCATCGCGCTGGTGCGTCGCATCGCGAGGCAGAACAACGTTGGTCTCATCGGAACGACGCACGAAGTGCTGGTCGAGGGGCCGGCGAAGCGCGGCGGCTTGCTGCAGGCGCGTACGCGCACGAACAAGATCGCGCTGCTCGACGGGCCGGCGGAATGGATCGGGACCTACCGGCAGGTGCGCTTCACAGGTACTACAGGCTCGACATTCACGGGTGAGGCATGGCAGTAACGAACGTCACCTTGGAAGTCGTGCAGCGGGAGTACAAGAGCCTGCGCGACGCATTTCCCAGGTTCTGCGGGTGCGACATCTGCCGGAGCGACGTCCTCGTCTTCGCGCTCAATCGTCTGTCCCCACACTACGTCTCGACGCGCCAGGGCGAGATCCTCACCGAGCTGTCGCTCGGAAGCGACGGGGAGAAGGCCAAGCTCGACGTCGCGCTGATCGAGGGCTTCCACAAGGTCGCGCTCGCGCCGCGCTGCGGCGCAAAACCCACCCAGCTCTAACCTAGGTCGGCGGTGCGCCCGCCGATTCTGTATCTCACCATTGCGTTCGCCGCCGGCGTCGGTACGGCGTTGAGCGGCGTGGAACTGCGTGTGACGGCGTGCTGCGTATTGCTCGGCGCCGTGCTGCTTGTACGACGCGCCCCGCTCGGCGCTGCGGTTGGCTTCATGCTCGTCGCGGGCATCCTGTGGGGCGCCGCGGCGCTGCGCGCGCAGCGCTCCTCATGCGCGGGCCAACACGCCCGCGCCGCCATTGTCCAACTCACAGATCCCGCACCACGTGCTGGCGGTGTTGTCGAGGGGAGCGTCCGCAGCACCGCGTGTTATGGAACACTCACCATCCGCTGGCCGGAGGGGCATCCGGCGCACGGCGGCACGACGTGGGTCGTCGCGGGGCGATTTCTCGGCGACGGCGGCCGCGGCATCCTGGTCGCCCGGCGCGTGCGCGAGCTCGACGCCGTTCCGCGCGGGCGTGGCGCGCTGCGCGATCGAATCGCCGAGCGCAGCCGGCGGTTGTTCGGGACACGCGCGCCACTCGTCGACGCCCTCGTCATCGCGCGACGCGCCGAGCTCGACGCCGAGCTGCGCGAGCGCTACACACGCTCGGGACTCGCGCACCTCCTGTCGATCTCCGGACTGCACGTCGCGTTTTTCGCCGCGTGGCTGAACGTGGTGCTGTTGCGGCTGCGGCTCGGCCCGCGGGCGCGCTTCGTCGCCGGCACGGGCGTGATGCTGGCGTACGTCTGGCTGCTCGGTTTTCCTGCGCCCGCGGCGCGCTCGGCGGCCATGCTCGTCGTGCTCGACATCGCGAAGCTGCGACAGCGCATCGTCGCGCCGCGCGGACTCGTCGCGCTCGCCGCCCTCTGCGTGATGCTCGGCGATCCGTGGGCGGTGCAATCCGTCGGCGCGTGGCTCTCGGTGGCCGCGGTCGCGGCGGTGATCTGGGCGGGGCGGGCGACCGAGCGCCTCCCCAAAGCCGTGCGCGTGCTCGCGCCTGCCGCCGCGGCGACGTTGTTCACTGCGCCGATCACCGCCTACACGTTCGGCACTGTCGCCCCGATCGGCGTCGTCGCGAACCTCGCGGCCATCCCGCTCGCGGGCCTCGCGGTTCCGGGGCTGATGGTCGCCCTGCTGCTCTCATCGAGCTGGCTCGCGGCCGGGGCCGGGTTGTGTCTGGCCTTGCTCGACGTGGTGGCCAAGGCAGCCGCAGCGCTCCCCGGCGGCCATTTCATCATGATCGCGGGCCCACGGGCCGCGGCGCTGTGGCTCGGTGTCCTGGTCACAGCCTGGTGGCTCTGGCACTCCCCACGCCGCCGGTGGGTCGTCACGGCACGGATTGCCTTCGTGGCCGTGATCCTTTCATGGACCACGCTGTTCCACGCCTTTACACGCCTTTCAGACTGTCATTGCCTTACCGTAAGTTTCCTTGACGTCGGCCAGGGTGACGCGATTGCCTTGCGCAGTCCGGCGGGGCGGTGGCTGTTGATCGATGGCGGGCCTCGAGGACCGCAGGGAGATGCCGGCCGCCGGGTCGTGGTGCCGTTCTTGCGGAGTCATGGGGCCACCCAGCTGGCGGCGATCGTGGCGACGCATGCCCATCTCGATCATTTCGGCGGCTTGCCCGCCGTGTTGGACGCGTTCGATCCGGCGTTGGTGCTCGAGCCCGGGCAGCCCGTGCCGGATGCCGGCTACCTGGGGTTCCTCAGCGCCGTCGAAAGTGATGGGGCAGAGTGGCGCCCGGCGCGCCGGGGCGATCGGTTGGAGCTGGACGGAGTAACGCTCGAGGTGCTGAGCCCGGACTCGGCGTGGGCGGTCAGTCAAACGGACATCAACGAGGAATCGGTCGTGCTCCTCGTGACCTACGGCACCACCCGGCTGCTGTTCGCGGGTGATGCGGGAGTGCCGACCGAGACGCATCTCGCGGGGCACGTGGGTCGTGTGACGCTGCTGAAAGTCGGGCACCACGGGTCACGCGGTGCGACGTCGGACCGCTGGCTCGACGAGCTGCAGCCGGTCGAGGCCGTCATCAGCGTGGGCGCGAAGAATCGTTACGGTCATCCCGCGCCCGAGGCGCTCGCGCGGCTGCGACGACATGGCGTCACCGTGCTCCGTACCGATCAGCGGGGCACGATCACCTTCACGGTCTCGAGTCATGGCACGTTCGCAATCACCGACGTCGGTCGTCACGATTGAGCGGTTCATCATGGAGCAGGAACGGCTCTATCCCGAAGCGACGGGAGAGCTGTCGAACCTGCTCTATGATCTGTGCCTCGCCGCGAAGATCATCTCGCGCCAGGTGCGCCGCGCCGGGCTGACGGATATCCTCGGTGAATCCGGTACGATCAACGTCCAGGGCGAGGTGCAACAGAAGCTCGATCTCTTCGCCAACGAGACGGTGCGGCACAGCGTCGAGCACACGGGCCGGGTCTGCGTCGTCGCGTCGGAGGAGGACGAACAGCCCATCCCGATCCAGGTGCGTGAGGACCGGCGCGGCGGCAAGTACGTGCTGTTGTACGATCCGCTCGACGGCTCGACCAACATCGGGGTCAACGTTTCGATCGGCACGATTTTCTCCATTCATCGGCGCAGCGCCACCAAGAAGGGCCCGGGCTCGCTCGCCGACTGTCTCCAGAAAGGCCGAGCGCAGATCGCCGCCGGCTATATCCTGTATGGCTCCAGTACGATGCTCGTGTACACGACGGGGCAGGGTGTGCACGGCTTCACCCTCGATCCCACCATCGGCGAGTTTCTGCTGTCGCACCCCGACATTCGCTCGCCCGACGTCGGCACGTATTACAGCGTCAACGAGAGTCACTGGAACAAATGGGCGCCGGGCATCCAGCGCGTGGTGGGCGCGTTCAAGAATGGAGACGGGGGTCGAGTGGAAGCGAAGAACGCGCGCTACATCGGATCGCTCGTCGCGGACATTCATCGCAACCTCATGTCGGGCGGCGTCTTTCTCTATCCGGCCGATACGATCTCGCCGCACGGCAAGCTGCGTTTGCTGTACGAGGCGGCGCCGCTCGCGTTCGTGGTCGAGCAGGCAGGCGGGGCGGCGATTGATGGAGCGCGCGACATCCTGGACATCAAACCAGCGGAGCTGCACCAGCGCACACCGTTGATCATCGGCTCCAGGCGCGACGTCGCATTCGCGCGATCAGTGCTCGCCGCGCAGTGACGCGGGACCGGCAGGAGCTGCCCGGCGAGCCGCCGTTTACGCGTGGCATCTACCCCACGATGTATCGCGGGAAGCTGTGGACGATGCGTCAGTACGCCGGCTTCGGCACTGCCGAAGAGACGAACGCGCGCTTTCGCCACCTGCTGGACGCCGGACAGACGGGGTTGTCGGTCGCGTTCGATCTTCCCACCCAAATGGGTTACGACTCCGATCATCGGATGGCCGAGGGGGAAGTGGGGCGGGCCGGTGTCGCGATCGACAGCGTGGACGATCTCGCGCGGTTGTTTCAGGGCATCCCGCTCGATCGCGTGTCCACATCCATGACGATCAACGCGACCGCCGCGATCTTGCTGGCGATGTACGTCGCTGTCGGCGAAGAGCAGGGCGTGCCGCTCACCAAGCTCCAGGGCACGCTCCAGAACGACATTCTCAAGGAATACATCGCGCGCGGCACGTACATCTATCCGCCCGAGCCGTCGCTCCGGCTCGTCGCCGACGTCTTTCGTTTCACGTCGCGCGCCAAGATGAGCTTCAACCCGATTTCAATCTCGGGCTACCACATGCGCGAGGCGGGGGCGACGGCGGTGCAAGAGTTGGCGTTCACCTTCGCGAATGGTCTGGAATACGTGCGTCGTGCGTCGTCCGTCGGAGTTCCGGTCGACGAATTGGGTCCACGGCTGTCCTTTTTCTTCGCCGCCTATACCGACCTCTTCGAGGAGATCGCCAAGTTTCGTGCGGCGCGCCGGCTCTGGTATCGGCTGATGAAGGAGAAGTTCAACGCCTCGGACGCCGCTGCCCGGCTGCGCTTTCACACCCAGACGGGGGGCGCGACGCTCACGGCGCAGCAGCCGCTCAACAACGTCGTGCGCGTGGCGATTCAGGCGATGGCCGCCGTGCTGGGCGGCACCCAGTCGCTCCACACCAATTCGTATGAGGAAGCGCTGGCGCTTCCCACCGAGCGCAGCGCGACGCTCGCGCTCAGAACTCAGCAGCTGCTCGCCCACGAGACCGGCGTCCCGGACGTCGTCGATCCGCTCGGCGGCAGCTGGTACGTGGAGGAGTTGACCGAGAAGATCGAAACCGAGGCACGGCGGTTGGTGGAGGAAGTGGAGGTTGGTGGAGGTTCCGTAAAGGCGATCGAGCGCGGGTTTTTCCAGGAAGCGATCGCGCGCAGCGCGTACGAGCAACAGCGCGACATCGAGGCGGGCAAGCAGGTGGTGGTAGGAGTGAACGAGTACGTCACCGCCGAGCCGATCCCGCCGATTCCCGCGCCCGACTACTCCAAGCTGGCCGACGAACAGAAACAGCGTCTCAAGGCCCTCCGGGAGCAGCGCGCGCCGAAAAAGGTGAAACAGACGCTGGCGGCCCTGAATGACGCCGCCCGCCAGGCGAGCGCGGCGCTCATGGAGCCGATTCTCGACGCCGTCCGCGCCAGAGCGACCCTCGGCGAAATCAGCGATGTGCTCCGGTCCGCGTGGGGCGTCCACGACTCGGGCTAAAGGCTGCGGATATTGAACCCGATACGACCGATGCCTGACGGGCACAGAACCCGCAGGATCGTTGCCCGCCTGATCGTCGCCGTCCTCCTGGGCATCGCGACGGGCTACGCTGTGGGCACGAGTCTCGCGAGCGACGCCGCGCGCGGCAGGGCCCTCACGATGAAGGAGTACGTTGCCAACTTCGACGAGTACAAGAAGCATCTGTTGGGCAACGACAGCTCCATGTGGGCCGCGATCATTGCCGGCGTGTTCATGGTCGTCGCGGCGTTCGCCGTCTACGAGCTGCTGGTGTGGGTCGTCGACAAGGTGTTGGCGGCCGTGGATCGCCACCGAGTTTCTTGATCAGGGGGCTCACCATGCTTTTCCTGCTGCTTGGGATTACCGCTTCGCTGCAACAGGTGCAGACAGGATTTCTCGACCGCAACATCACCGTCAGTGGAAAATCGTATCACTATCAGGTCTACGTGCCGGCCGATTATGCCGCCAAACCGAGCTGGCCGGCGATTCTCTTTCTGCATGGTGCGGGCGAGCGAGGCGACGACGGACTCCTCCAGACCAATGTCGGCCTCGCCCCTGCGATCCGTCAGAATCCGGCGCGCTATCCCGCGATCGTCGTCTTCCCGCAGGTGCCGCGCGATTCGCAGTGGGTGGGAACGCCCGCCGACATGGCGGTCGCCGCGCTGCAGCAGACGATGCGCGAATTCCACGTGGATCCGACTCGTGTTTATCTGACCGGCTTGTCGATGGGCGGTCACGGCACGTGGTACGTCGCCTACCGGCATCCGGAGCTCTTTGCGGCGGTGGTCCCGATCTGTGGCTGGGTCCGGGAGTTCCCACAGTTCCGGGGTTCGGTGCCCGTGGTCCCGGGCGATAGCGCTCAGGTCATGCCGATGCTCGTGCAGCGCCTCGGCAAGGTGCCGATCTGGATCTTCCACGGCGAGGTGGACCAGGTCGTCAACGTAAACGGGTCACGCGAGCCGGCCGCAGCGCTCAAGGCGGCGGGAGCTGACGTTCGGTACACGGAGCTCCTGGGCCTCAACCACAACTCGTGGGACGCCGCGTACGCGTCCGACGAGTTCAGGAACTGGCTGTTCGCTCAGCAGCGGCGCTAGAACGTTCCAGCTGGAAATGCGAGTCCTGACTCCCACCGGCGACATGGCCAGCGGGCCGTTTGCGTGCCAAGTTAGACTCTTCTCTTCACGAGGAATCGGTGCGATGAACCGGCGTGAAGTGCTGCTCCTGCTCGCCGGGACGGCTGCGCTCCCGGATCGGTTGCTCGCGATCGGCCGCACGGTTCACCAGCGCGTGCGGGTTGGAGCGCTGCGAACGCTGAACCCCCACGAGAATGAAACTGTCGCCACCATCGCCGAATTGATCATCCCCAAGACCGATACGCCCGGTGCGCGCGACGCAGGTGTCCCGGGATTCATCGACGTCATGCTCGCGGAGTGGGGTGATGACGAGCAGCGCCAAATGTTCACGGCGGGGCTTGCGAACGTGGATGAGCGGAGCCGGGCAGCGTTCGGGAAGGACTTCCTCGCAGGCACGCAGCAGCAGCAGACCGAGATCCTCGAGGATCTCGACTACGAGCTCGCACGCCTGCGTGACACCAAGAGCGATACCTCCAAGAATTTCTTCCAGGCCATGAAATGGCTGACGCTGACCGGCTACTACACGTCTGAAGTCGGCGCGACCTCCGAGCTGCACTATCGCGTCGTGCCGGGCCGCTACGAACCCTGCTACCCGCTCGATCAATGAAAGCCTACGACGCGATTGTGATCGGGTCCGGTATGTCGGGCGGTTGGGCGGCGAAGGAGCTGACCGAGCGCGGCCTGGAGACGCTCGTCCTCGAGGCCGGCAGGCCGATCAACCCGGAGACCGACTACGTCGAGCACGTGCCGATGTGGGAGATGAAGTTCCGCGGCATGGGCGATCGCAAGCGCCTGACCCGGGAGCAGCCGATCCAGCAGCAGTGTTACGCGTGTGACGAGATGGCCTACAAGTTTTTCGTGAACGATCTCGAGAATCCGTACACGACCCCTCCCGACAAGCCGTTTTCGTGGATTCGCGGGCGCCAGGTCGGCGGGCGTTCGATCATGTGGGGCCGGCAGGTCTATCGCTGGAGCGATCTCGACTTCGAGGCGAATGCGCGCGAAGGTATCGGCGTCGACTGGCCGATTCGCTACGCCGACATCGCCCCGTGGTACGACCACGTCGAGACGTTCGTTGGTATCAGCGGCCAGGCGGAAGGGCTGCCACAGCTTCCCGACGGCAAGTTCCTCAAGCCGATGGCGCTCAACTGCGTCGAGCAGACGGTGCGCGACGCGGTCACGCGCGCGTGGCCGGGCGAGCGGATGGTCACGATCGGCCGCTGCGCCGTGCTGACCGAGGCACACAACGGCCGGGCCGCGTGCCATTACTGCGGGCCCTGCCACCGCGGGTGCATCACGCGCTCGTACTTCTCGAGCGTCAACGCGACGCTGCCCGCCGCGCAGGCGACCGGACGCCTCACCCTGCGGCCGTACAGCGTGGTGCACAGCATCACGTATGACAAACGGCGCGGCCGGGCCACCGGCGTGCGCGTGATCGACGGGCAGACGAAGCACGCGCTGGAGTTCCAGGCGCGCATCATCTTCCTGTGCGCGTCCACGATCGAGTCGGGGCGAATCCTGCTCAACTCCGGGACCGGGTTCGCGAATTCGAGCGGCCAGGTGGGCAAGAACCTGATGGATCACATCATGGGCGGCGGCGCGAGCGGCCGGATCGACGGACCTCTGGACCGCGACTCCATCGGCAATCGGCCGAACGGGATCTATGTGCCGCGTTTCCGGAACATCGGAAAAGGGAAATCCTCGTTCCTGCGCGGTTACGGCTTCCAGGGTGGCGGCGGTCGCTCCGACTGGGGGCGCGGCGTCGAACAGGCGGGCTTTGGCGCCGATTTCAAGAAGTCGCTGCGCAAGCCGGGTCCCTGGGGGTTCAGCCTCTACGGCTTCGGCGAAATGCTGCCGAAAGAGGAGAACTTCGTGGAGATCGACAAGAACAAGGTGGACGCCTGGGGGATTCCGGTCGCCCGGATCAGCTGCGCGTATGGCGAGAACGAGAAGGCGCTGGTGCACGACATGTCCATCAGTGCCGCCGAGATGCTCGCCGAAGCGGGAGCGCACGAGATCCAGCCGTACACGAGCAACAACCCGCCGGGCCTAGTCATTCACGAGATGGGGACGGCGCGCATGGGTAAAGATCCCAAGACGTCGGTCCTCAACGCGCACAATCAATCCTGGGATGTCCCGAATCTGTTCATTACCGACGGCGCCTGCATGGCGTCGACCGCGTGTCAGAATCCATCCATCACGTACATGGCGTTGACGGCTCGCGCGGCCGCGTATGCCGTCGATGCCATGAAGAGGAGAGAGCTATGAGAAGCGTGGGCACGGATAGGCGCGAGTTCGTGAAGACCCTGGCCGCGGCGGGCGTTGCTGTTGCGTACCCCGGCGCACTGCGCACGACACACAGCGCACGCCTCGAGAAGATCGGGATCCAGCTCTACACCGTCCGTGATCAGATGAAGGCGGATTTCGAGGGCACGCTCGCCCGCGTCGCCGAAATCGGGTACAAGGAGGTCGAGTTCGCCGGCTACTTCAATCATTCGCCGGCCGACGTGAAGGCGATCCTCGACCGACACGGACTCTCGACCCCCTCCACGCACGTCCCGTTCGAGAGCGACGACCAATGGAAGAAGGCGCTCGACGCGGCCAAGACAATCGGGCACGAGTACATCGTCATGCCCTGGATTCCCGCGGAACGGCGCAAGACGTTGGACGACTGGAAGAACTTCGCGCAGGTCTTCAACCACGCAGGACAGACCGCGCACGATGCCGGGATCCAGTTCGCCTATCACAACCACGATTTTGA
>WNGO01010068.1_pt1 | contig 11019 bp, 12 predicted proteins | sample 5400511 | NCBI WGS metagenome assembly WNGO01 (sample SAMN13153380, study PRJNA577476) | soil metagenome | isolation source: 20 cm soil or saprolite under Garry oak tree replicate 2 | place: USA:California | collected 2016-06-15
TGGCTTCCGGTCTGATGGATTCGATCGGCGAACGCCTCACCGCCTCTCCCAACATGAAGCGCGCCAACGATTGGACACGCGACAAACTTGCGGAGATGGGCCTCAGCAACGCTCATCTGGAAGCCTGGGGACCATTCGGCCGTGGATGGGCCAATCAGTACGTCAACGCCCGCATGACCTCACCCGATATCACGCCGCTGATTGTTTACGCCAAAGCATGGACACCTGGCACCAACGGCGTGGTCATCGGCAAATGCATTCGCGCCAACATCGAAGATAAAAAAGATTTCGACAAGTATCGCGGCAAGCTCACGGGCATGATCGTGATCTTCGGCCCCGATGCCGAAGTCAAGCCCATCGTTGAATCTCCCTACAAACGTCTCGGCGACGACGATCTCGCAAAGATCGGCGAATACCAGATTCCTGGCGAACGTCCTCCATTTCGTCTCTCAGAAATGCTGCGCCGTCGCCAGTTCATCAAAGATCTCAACCAGTTTTTCGCCGATGAAAAAGTCCTTGCCGTAATCGACCACAGCCGAGGCACCTCCGGTGGCGGCACGGTCTTCGTGCAGTCGGGAGGATCCTACAAGCCTGGTGAGACTACCACTATTCCCCAACTCACCATGGCTTCCGAACAGTGGAACCGCCTCGCCCGCCTGCTCGATCAAAAAAAAGACGTGAGCGTCGAACTGAATGTCACCAATTCTTTCTACGATGACGACCCCATGCAGTACGACACAATCGCCGAAATCCCCGGCACCGACAAGAGAGACGAAGTCGTCATGCTCGGCGCCCATCTCGACTCCTGGCACGCCGGCACCGGCGCCACCGACAACGGCGCTGGCAGTGTGGTCATGATGGAAGCCGTTCGCATCTTGAAGGCCCTCGACGTTAAACCACGGCGCACAATCCGGATCGGCCTCTGGAGCGGCGAAGAGGAGGGTCTGCTCGGGTCCCAAGGATATGTCGAGCAACATTTTGGATCGCGTCCACCGATGGACGATCCCAACATGAAGGGAATGCCAACTTTATTGCGCCGCGAAGCTGGCCCGGTTACAGTGAAGCCGGAGCAAGCAAAGGTTTCAGCATATTTCAATGTCGACAACGGTACTGGAAAAATCCGCGGCGTCTACCTGCAGGAAAACGAAGCGGTGGCGCCCATCTTCGAATCGTGGATGAGGCCCTTCAAAGATCTCGGAATGACCACTCTCACTATGCGCAACACCGGCGGCACCGATCATCTTTCTTTCGACGCGGTAGGCATTCCCGGATTCCAGTTCATCCAGGACCCCATCGAGTATGAGACACGCACACACCATTCCAACATGGATGTCTACGACCGACTGCAGCCCGACGACCTGAAACAAATGGCAGTGATTGTCGCCAGCTTCGTTTACGAAACAGCGATGCGCGACCAGATGATGCCTCGCAAGCCGATTGAAAAGCCGTTGCCCAAAGAATCCGAATAAAAGGAATCCGAATAAACGGCAGGCGGCACGGTCATCACCGCACCGCCTGCATGTTTTTCAAAATCGAAAACTCAGACCCACAGTCGGCACGGCGGTGTGAGTGACCGCGTTCGTGGCTAGCGCCCCGAATCCGAAGTCGGGAGTGCTGTAGACGAGTCCTCGATACTCCGCTCGGAGCGACAACCCCTTGTAAATCCCGTAATTGACTCCAGCCCCGTATACGAACGCTCCCCTCGTCTGGCCCTGAGCGCCCGAGAGAGTGTTGAACTGATCGTTAGTAGGCGCGAAACGCAGTACTCCTCCCCCAGCCAACAGGTACGGATTGATGCGCGAGTGGTGGTGCGAGGGAAGATTCAAGACCAGACTCCCGGTGAAGTCATGAATTCCAGATTGAATGCGAAACGCTCCGGCGGACAGCGAATATTTCTGCGTATTGACGCTATAGCCATAGGCCCCTTCCACCGAGATCCAGCGGCTCAAATGGTAGCGATACGTCCCCAAAACTCCACCGCTCTCTGTCGCGCTGTACGCAGTGCCATTTCCCATCGTGCCTCTTGTGAACAATCCGGCGCCTTGCAAGCTGATCTCCGACCGGTTTTCTTGCGCTGATGCCGCCAGCGTTAGGCCAAGAGCAATTCCCATTGCTACAACGACTACCCTTTTCATGACTGAAATGCTCCTCTCAATTATGTTGAATTCACCGGAATACCTTTCGGAGCACACCATCGCGTCGATGTCTGGCGGTAAGCGTCCGCTTGTTCCGTTGGAGCATATGCGCACACGTATACCCGCAGCAGACCGAAGATGAAGTGGCACACTCGTTTGGCGGTTCCGATTAAGGTGCTGGGATGCAGACGTTCTTCAGCGACGTTGCACGTCGCAATCTAGAGTTTCGTCAAGCCGGCGTAAAGTTTTCTTGTTCGCAAGTACAAGGCCGATTCTTGACCGCTCAATTGTTTGCACCAGCCACGGAGTCAGGTTAGAAACAGATTCAGAAACAGAGGTAAGAACCGAAGAGTTGTGCAAGAATTTTTCGTGGAGGACCAAACGATGTTTTCTTTCCAGCCCATCGGGCACGTACACAGTCCTTATAAGAGCGCGCAAGAAGTTCCAAAAGGTTTAGGGGCAAAGCACGATGCCGAGGGCATTCTTGAGATCCTGCCGCAGTTTGAGCCAGGCCTCATCGACATCGAAGGATTTTCTCATCTGATTGTGCTTTGGCTTTTCGATCGACTGACCGAGGAAGACAGGCTTGAACTGATGGGAACACCGCCTGCCGACAATCGTCCGCACGGCGTCTTCGCAACCCGCTCCCCGCGCCGCCCGAACCCGATCGGATTTACCGTAGTCGAACTCCTGCGCCGTGACGCCCGCAACTTATACGTCCGCGGCATCGACATGTTGGACGGCACGCCCCTTCTAGATCTCAAGCCGTACTTGTCCAGCATCCCCCAAGACAAACTCCGTCGAGGATGGCTAGCCGAGGCCGAAGCAAGAGCGCACAAGTGATGTCGTCAAGTTGCGCGGGTGCCCCGCCCTTGTCGCGTTTTGTGCGACAGGTTGGGGATTTTGACTTCCTTTAGAAGCCGAGCCACAGCGCGTCGCCTACTGCGCCGTCTCGGTAAACGTCGCCACAGGATGCCCCAACCCGTACGGCCCTTCAGCTGTGACATGTACAACCCCCGCACTCGACGGCAGAGTAAGTGTCACAGTCGCAGTACCGGATCCAGACTGATCCGTGACGACAATAGGCGCAGAGAGAGAGCCAGCATCCGTATTGAAATAGATGCTTGCTCCGGTGTTAGTTCCCCCAGAAGACCCAGGACTTAGCGTTACTCCCAGGGTGATCTGGCCGCCAGGAGACCCAAGTTGATTGTCACCGGTTTTCGTTAACGTAGCAGCTGGGTTCCCCACCACAATCCATCCGCCCTGCGACTGCATAACACCGGCTATATCGGTTCCCGTCACCGTGAAGTGGCAGAATCCCGGCGCATCCCCAGCATTCACAGTAATTGTCCCGTTCGTAGTCGTGGTGATCGCAGCGGTAATAATGTTGATCGTCCCCGTGCACGCCGTCGCTCCCTCATAGGCGTCGAACGCAGCGTTCGCCAAGGTCACATTGCCGGTCCCGCTAGTGATCGACGGATTTAGAGTCACCGTCCCTCCCGCCGGAACCATGGTGGTATCGGGATTGAGATCCCACTCAGAGCTGGGCTTGGTGGCCGTGGCCCCCGTTATGACGAGCAGAGTCGCAGAGTACGGAGCCACAGTCACTGGAGATGACCAGGAACTCGCTGATGACACGGCAATGGTATTCGGAACGGTCGAGGCCAACGTATAGCTGGTCACAGAACTGGGCGTGAATCCGTTCAGGTTGAACGACACTTGCGCCGAGTCTCTGGATCTCTGTTGATGATCATTACGGTCATCTTCGTACCGGTCGAGTCGACGGCCGCGTAACTGCTGAACAGGTTCGGGTTTCCTGTATTTGTATCTGAAACCGAAATCTGCGCAAAGCCATGATGAGCACCGTCATAATTGGTGTATAGCTTCAGCCCCTGATAATTCGGGTTAGCAGGATCGGGAGCTCCCCAACGAGATGCCAGCGATACGCGCTCCCGTCCGAGAATGCCATACGCGTCCGTGTCACCCAAGGCTGTGGAGAAGTCGGATGCGCCGGCGAATTCCGCGCTCCACTCGGTGATTGCTAACGGCGTACCGGGATAGATCGAATTCGCAATCGCCCGCATTCGAGGAATTCGGAATGGGATCGCGTGATTCGGCTGAATCTGGGTGGTGTAAATCTGGTTGATTGTGCCTGAAGGGCTAGTGAAAGTCGGATCCCAGTAGTCGCGATAGATGCTCACGGCCAGAGCTTGCTTTTGCGCCGGCGTGTAGGTCGTAGTATCCGGCCCATCCGGATAAGCATGAATATCGAACCGATCGAGAGTGCGTACCCGCAATCTGATCTTGCCAGTAAACCTCGTTCAACCACCAAGGCAGGAAATCGATCCCCGCATGTTTACCTTTGTCGTTATTATCCGCTCCATTCCAGTAAAACCACCAGCAGCAACTGACCGGGCCCAGACGAATGGCCGCCGGATCCCAGGTTTTCAGACCTCGTGCCACCCGGAGATAAGTATCCCGTATTTCATCGTAAGCCGACCGATTCGGATGCACATCGTGGTGCGTAGCTCCCCAGATGTCGATCTCGTTATCCATGTCGTAAAAATGGGGAGCCGCCCCAAACGCGGCGGCAAGCGCTGTCGCCCAGTCTTTCCGATAGACGCATGGTCCGAGCGCGCTTGCCGGACATGAGGTTGAATTGTCGTCGAAGATCGGCACGTGTGCATCATTGACATCGTTGCCGGTGACGTTGGTGCTACAGTCGAGCTTTTGACCATTTCCCGCATCCGAATTGTCAGGCCGGACCCTGCACTGCGCCCCATACTTCGCCACGGAAAAGCTGTACAGTTGGCCGTTGTCAGTGCCGTTTGCCGGATCCCCTCTGGAAACCCAATCCAGCATGACCATTGTCATCAGCGGATTTGTGCCCGCGGCTTTGGCATCCTGGACGAACTTCACCGAGTCGCTATCGCCGATCTCCATATACGTATAGTCGGAAAAGTACCAGTCGTTGGCCGAATTGGAGGTTTGCGTCTTCCAGTTGTACGGGGCGCCTTCGGGAACGCCTTAATTACTAGTTCATAGCGAGGGGAGCGACGCGGGAGTTGCTCGCTTCCTTTTCCTTCAGCACTCGTATCGGCCTCAAAGTCAAAATCCTTCACTTCTCCCAAAATCAGGGAGAGTGGGGTACCCGCTTTGATTAAGGAGACGCGCATGACTCGAAGAATCACAACGATGATTTGTACTGGCTCGGCAGCTTTGCTGTTGTTGGTATTGCCGGGCGCAACTGCAAACGCGCAAACTCAGATGCAGATCTACGGAGCTTGGCATTGCTACAGCGACGCGTGCAGTTGGGCTTCGGTTCCGAATATGACCACGTTTGATACTGACAACCGGTGGCTGATTGATCGGAACATGAACGGCGTGTCAGCCCTCTGTGAATGTTGTAGTGCTGAGCTTTGTGGATCCCGTAAAGCTGATGAACCTTACCACCGATTCGGGTGACAGCAACGGGATTCCCATCGGCATGAATACTGCGGTCATCAATTACTTCCAGAGCCGCGGCGTTCGGGTGATGATGTCGATCGGCGGGGCCAGCTTCCGAAAGAACTGGGACAAGGCGCTATCGTCGAATCCGACGCAACTGAGTATCAACGCGGCCAATGCGGCCAAGCAATTCAATGTTGGCATGGAAATTGACTATGAAAACAGCAGCAGTCCGAATCTAACGGGGCTGCAGCAGTTCGTGAGCGCCTACCGGTCACAGATCGCGTACGATGCCACCGGTTCCAATTACGCGGCACGACTCACGATTGATCTGGGCGACGGCGACACCTACCTTACCAAGCTGGCAAATTATGCGGTGACCAACTGGCTCAAGACCAACGCACCGGTGCTTGACTACGCGAATGCTATGGTCGCTGGACAAAAGACTGGCGTTGCCACGCTGGAGACGGGTTGGGACCAGCATGTGACGGGGATCTCGGGATCAGTGCCGCCAATGGCACCGGCGAAATTGACCGGGAGCCTGTGGCTGGTCGGTGGGCAACCGAACTGCGACAACTTCAGCAACTCCGATCAGAATACAGCGGCCAGCTTTGTGGAGAATTTCGAGCCCGCGGGTGCGGGGAGTACCACGCCCGCGGGTGCGGGGAGTACCACGGGTATGCTTGGCTATATGTTCTGGGCAGCGGGGTGCCAGGGCAACGGGACTGGCTGCACCTTTCCGCCTAATACTTGTGAGAACGGGATGGGTGGGGCGGCCACGGCGTTCAGCATTCCGATTCCAATGCCGGCGCTGCGGCAGAACTGACCTTGTCAAATCTAAAGTCAAAAACCCCACCCTGTCGCGAAAAACGCGACAAGGGTGGGGCACGACACCGCACCCGCGGTGGGTAAGGACAGAGGCTGTTGCACGCTCCCCTTCGCTTCGCTCAGGGTCGCGGGGCGGACGAAGGCGTCCACCCCTACACGAACCTATCTTGGCCAGAGCCAGCCGAAGGTGCCGGCGGTCAACAACGCGTAGACCAGGCCGTCTAGAACTTCTTTTACAGTGAAGCTCCAGGTTTGTCCTTTCCAGATGGCATTGCTTATTGTGCCGAGACCATAGGCGAGAAATGCGGCTGAGCCGACTATGCGGAAGACGGCACGATAGTGCGTGTGGGGCGGAATGGTGTGTGCTGCCAGGTAGGCGACGAAGAAGCCGATGAGCAGGCAGTAGGCGAACCACAGTCCGAGGAATTTCGGCATGATGGGCGGGCCGCTGGGGAAGACCGTCATCATGCCGACCGGGCCCTGGTTGTATTTCTCGATCATCGCGGGCGAGTTCATGTCTTTGTGGGTGCCGAAGGGGAAGACATAGAGGCCCCGCTTCAGGCCTGCGGCTCGGAGGGTGGAGAGAGTTTTCTCTTCATCCGGCAACTGCTTGTAGTCGCCGCGGTGATAAGGCAGCAGCATGTGCATGACGGAACTAGCGATGAAAACGATGACTGCGGAGAGAACGATTGGCAGCCAGAGAGCGGAGAGTGGCGTCATGAGGAGCCTCCTGGGCGAAGCTGATTGACCGTCACGGAGGCTACGCGTTGGGTGAGGCTTCGGTCAAGGGGGAATCACGAAGCTGGGAGAAGGACGGCATCGCGAAGAACTTCGGCTGTGGCACGCTCCCCTTCGCTTCGCTCAGGGTCGCGGGGCGGACGAAGGCGTCCGCCCCTACACATTCTGTCAGTCTTCTTCTACACGCGGATGATGGCTGGTGTGGCCGTTGGCTTGTTCGCCTGGTTCCTTCAGCCATTTTTCGATGGCGTGTTCGCTGAGTTCCATTTTTAAGACGACGGCTTCTGAGGGTTCGAGGTTGACGATCATCATGCGCAATTTGTTTCCGCAGGGATAGGTGTAGATGAGAGTGGTCTCGCCGTCATGCTTGCCTTTGGACTGGACGCGGACGAAGGGATACCAGCCGGGCCCGAGAGAATTTTCGACCACCCGGCGGATATCACTGGAGTCCGTGGACGGCTGGAATCCTTCGAAGACGGCGAGTTGGAATCCGTGGACTCCGGCGGGTCGGGCGAAGAAACTGGCCAAGCCCAGGAAGGGGATGTGCGTGTGATGAACACCATAAGTATGTTCGATGGAGTGCACGATTCCCTTGAATTCCGGGTCGGCGCCGAGGGCGAACGTGGATGCGCAGAGGACGAGAACCAGTACGCGAAGCGATTTCATTTCTGTTCTCCTTTGTCGGCCTTGGCCATGGGCTTCGATGACTGCGGCTTGGTCTTCAATTTGAATTTGGGGATCCCGAATTCACCACCCAGATCGGCCAGCTGATCGACTTCCAGGGGGCCAATGATATTCACGAATGTGAGTTCTTTGGCCTCTGCCGAGATGATGACGATGCCGGCTATCTTTTCGTTTTCGAGCTTGAAGAAGACGTCGACGTTGTCGCCGTCGCGCTCGCTGCGCACTCCGACTACACGCGACCATTCGGGAGAGCGGAACTGCGCGCGGACGACCTCGACATCGGCGGCAGAGTATGCTCCCTCGTCGGAGAACTCGTAGCTGCGGACGTAAATTCCTTTGAGATTCGCTACCAGCTTGGCGGCCTTCCTTTCCTCGGGATCCTCGGCGGAGAGAAACTTGCTGGCCCAGTGGAGCATGGGACCATCCATGTTGACTTCGACCGTTTCTTTGGCCTTGGACGCGAGTTTCTCGACGCCGGGAGGAAGCTTAAGTTCCTGCGCGCGCAGAATTGCGGGGAATGCGAGCAGCAGGATGAGTGGGACGAGTTTGCGGGTTATGGTGCTCATGATCGACTCCTTGGGGAACTGTTTTGTGGCTGTGGTTCCGGCCGGGATGTATTGATTTCGTTTACCTTTTCCTTCGCCAATTGCAGTTTGCTGCCGGCGATGCGGAGCGCCAGCATGAGCTGCTGCTTGGCGGCCTCTCCTTCGGCGCGCTGCCGTTGGAGATTTCGGTAATAAATGGTCCCGATTGCCATGGCGATCGTGACTGCTGCGACGGCGGACCAGCGCAGTACTGGTTGAGAGAAGATGCTCAGCCAGGAAGTTCTTTGAGCGTCATTCGCGGCGGAGTTCTGCTGTTCGGCACGAGCGAGAACTTTCAGAACAAAGCCGTCGGGCGCATCCTCGCGGCGAACCGCGTTCCGGAGCGCCTCTTCGAGAAGATTCGGGTTTTTGTTGGTTTCCGTCATATGGTGACTTCTCCCATGGTGCGGGTGACCTTGTCGCGAAGCAGGGCAAGCGAACGCTGCAAATGGCTTTTGACTGTCGCGACAGGCATGGCGAGGACAGCGGCAATGTCCTCGGGCAGCATGTCTTCCTGGTAACGCAGAATCACGATCAGCCGCGGCTTTTCCGGCAAGGAGGCGACGAATTGCTGGAGCCGTCTCGCTACCAACGGGTCGGACGATTGCGCAGGCGTCATGGGCTCAGGAGCTTCGTCGAGGCTCACCTGGGGCAGCTTGCGGCGGCGTTGGAAATCGATACAGCGATGAGCCGTGACTTTGCGTAGCCAGAATTTCACGTGCTCCTCGGACTTCAGCGTGGGCAGAGTCGCGTGCAATTGCAGGAACACGTCCTGAGCCAACTCTTCGGCTGCGGCGGTCTCGGTCAGAAAGTGCTGGGCTATGCTGAAAACCATGGACTGATAGCGGCGCACGAGATCGGCAAAGTCAACGCCAGCAATGTCTAGGGTGGAGTCTGCTAGGGAGCGCGCTGGCATGGCCAAGGTCTCTGAGTGCCTCACTCTACATATACGGAGGGGAGCACGCCAGAGAATGCAAAAACTTTGATTTCGAGCAAGAATTTCTGGCGCGCCGTTCCTTATTATTGCGGGTCAGATCGGAGCGATTCCCCGCGCCCGGTTCCTGCATCCAAAAGGAAGCATGACAGCCGAAATCAATTCCACGCACATTCAGGTGATTCATTCGGAAACCCGTCACCCGGAGTCGGCCGAGCTCCGGCGTTGGCTGGGCGAACTCGTGTTACGCAACGGCAGTGACCTTTTGCTCGTGCCGAACGCTCCGGCCTCGATCCGTTTGGAGGGAGTCTTGTCGGCCATTGAGGATAAGACCCTCAGTGGCGAGGAAATCGAAGCGGCGGTGTTCCCTGCTATGGCGGCACACGCGCGCGAGGAGTACCGGCAGTACGGGATCGCCGACTCGTCGTATCGATTGGAGGGAGTCGGGCGGTTTCGAATCAATCTGCATCGGGAGCGCGGACGGGCAGCGGCGACGGTGCGGGCGCTACCTTCCAAGGTACCTCCTCTGAGCGAACTTCGGTTACCCCCGGGAGTCGGTGCGATTGCAGGACTGCAACGCGGCCTGGTAATCATCGGCGGGGCGACGGGATCCGGGAAGACCACGACTTTGGCTGCTCTTGTGAATGAAATCAACCAGCGCGACGCGCGGCACATCGTGACGATTGAAGATCCGATCGAGTATGAGCATGCCCACAACAAGAGCGTGATCGAGCAGGTGGAGATCGGCATCGATGCGCCCGACTTCCCTACTGCACTGCGTGCGGCGATGCGGCAGGCGCCGGACGTGATTGTCGTTGGAGAAATGCGGGATTCGGAGACAGCCCGGATTGCTTTGTCGGCGGCTGAGACGGGGCACCTTGTGTTCACGACGTTGCATACGACTGACGCAGCATCGACGGTGTCGCGCATCGCGGATTCATTTCCACAGGAGCGGCAGCATACGGTGCGGGCAGAGATGGCGATGGCATTGGCGGCGATGCTCACGCAGACGCTGATTCCGAGACGCAACGGTGGACGGGTTCCGGCGGCGGAGTTGTTAATCCTAGGCTATGGGGCACGGCAGCATATCCGCAAGAACGCGCTGCAACACCTGCATCAGGAGATCACTATAACGCGCAAGCAAGGGTCGTTCACCCTGGAGGAGTCGCTGGCACAGCTGGTGTTTCAGCAGGATCTGCTGCGTGAAGAGGCGATGACGCGGGCGCTTCATCCGGAGGATCTGGATACGATTTTGAAGGCGAAGGGGTTCTAGGTTTCTTGCGGAAACCAAGAACCTGACTTCTCGGAAGAACCAGTCTTTTGGAGAGCCGAAGTGAGTGGGACCGCATGCGGCACAATGGGTGCGGAGCTTTGCTCCGCCGGACAGCCGAGGGCGGCTGTCCCCACATTTCTCTCCCGATGCTCTTTCCTTCGCCGGCTCATCGGACATACTGATCGTGAATCCGCGGTGGCTTTATCTCTCAGTAGTCCATCGCATCTGAGGTTTAGATTCCAGGCTGCGGGATGGGCACATCGCTCAGGATCAGCTCGTCGCGGTCGATCGTTGCCCCAGGAACGGCGGGCGATGGGAGCGGAGGCGGCGGGACCAGCAGCGCATCGGGAATTTCCGCGATGCAAATAAATCCCGCGAGGCGCGCCGTGTAAAGCC
>WNGO01002891.1_pt1 | contig 11010 bp, 7 predicted proteins | sample 5400511 | NCBI WGS metagenome assembly WNGO01 (sample SAMN13153380, study PRJNA577476) | soil metagenome | isolation source: 20 cm soil or saprolite under Garry oak tree replicate 2 | place: USA:California | collected 2016-06-15
GAAAGGAACAAGTCCTTGGTCACCACTGGATGCGCACAATGGCTCAAGCGCGAACCGGGGACAAGAACCTAGTCGGTGGTTTGTTGGTTCCGTGGGAAGTTGTTGATTCCCGGCAACTAATTGCCCGGGGTTGCCGGCTGCTCGTTTCATTCGTGCAAGTACAAATGTGATAAACTGCCAAGTATTCGGCTCGGAGTCAGCCAATGGCAGCCATCCCCAGCCAATCCCGGGTGCTAAAGTTTGGGGTCTTCGAAGTGGATCTGCAGGCCGGGGAGGTTCGCAAGGCCGGCATGAGGTAGAAGCTCGCGGGCCAGCCTTTCCAGGTATTGCAAGCACTGTTGGAACATCCACAGGAAATCGTCACACGGGAGGATCTCCGCGAGCTCATTTGGCCGGGAAATGCATTCGTTGACTACGAACTGGCACTCAAGAAAGCTGTCAATCGCTTGCGCGAAGTGCTGGGCGACTCCGCTGAAACCCGCATTTCATTGAGACGGTTCCTCGCCGTGGCTACCGCTTCATCGGTGCCATCACACCGCCCACTTCCCTTCCATCGGATCCGCACGAGTCTCCCCCACTTGGCGCCGTCGAGGTGGTGGAGCGACCCGTTACAGCGCCTCCGGCGAGGGCACGAACTCTCTGGAAGCTGATCAGCGTTTTCGTGCGGTCAGGGAATTCCGATCTTCACAAAGCGCCCGACACCCAGCGTATCGGGAAACAGAAATTTCTGAAAGCCTTCGGACAGAAACACCCAGCCGACGAGAATCCGGATGAGCGCTTTCCCGGTACACTCTCCCCAGCCAGACCTTGGATTATTCGTCGCGCCATGCCTCGCTCGTCTCCGCCTAGAGGTAGTCGAACAACGTCATGAACCCAAAATCCATGTGTAGTTGCTGGTGACAGTGGAACAACGTGAGGCCAGGATTGTCCGCGGTGAAATCCACTTCAACTTCCTGATAGCCGCCCACCATGACCACGTCCTTCATGACGCCGGCTGTCTGCACTCCGGCGAGTTTCGTAAGTTCGAAGCTGTGACGGTGCAGATGGATCGGGTGAATGTCGTCGCTCGCGTTGTGCATCCGCAGCCGGTAGCGCTTTCCCTGTTTCAAATGGAAGGACGCCGGTACGACTCCCTGCGCCATCGGATACCGGGCACCGTTGATCGTCCACCGATTGAATCCCTCGTCGGCGGCATTCTCTTTCGCAAACGTCATGTCGAACGTTTCGTCCGGCGTGGAAGCGGACGCACCCCACTTCGCGAAGCGTGTGTAATTCCAATGGAACGGCTTCTGCGGGGTCCACAGGGGCTTTCCTCTGTGGCCGGCATACTCGACGACAATGCCCATGCCATGACCGCGGTCGTCGTCGGCAAGGTCACCCATGATCCATGAGCCCGGATGATTCATTTCGACAATGGCCGAGATTCGCTCCGCAGTTCCGAGCCAGAGCACCGGCACTTCCGCAGGAGTCGGAACAGGATTTCCGTCGAGCGCCACAACCTTGAAGGAATGCCCTGGCAGTGCCAGGCTGCGAATCTCCGTTGCGCTGCCATTCAGTACATGAAAGAGCACTCGCTCTCCCTCCTTCACCCTCAACGGCTCGCCGTGGCCCAACATGCGCCCGTTGATCGTGAAATATCGGTAGCCCACTTCATAGCCGTGCGGGATGCCTTTCGCGAGCGATGCTTTCATCGAAGATTCGCCCGCTTTTTCGAGTTCTTTCACCTTCGCAATAGGCGCCAGAAAATCCTGCGCCATGTCGCCGCCCTGGCTGAAGGACGGCTCGAATTCTTTGAGCACAAGAAAGAATTCCTTGTCGTAGTGGCCCGGTTCGCGCTGGGGGTCGACATAGACCGGACCGACTTGCCCGCTGTACTGCCCTGCGTGGAGATCGGCGCCCGCCCGATTGTGCGTGTGATAAAAACGGAATCCCGAAGGGCGTGGCGTGAACGCGATCCGCCGCATACCGTGGGCTGCAATGTAGGGCGTGCCTTCCTCCGCTGCGCCGTCCACGTCGGTTGGCACGACCTGGCCGTGCCAATGCAACTGCTCCGGCGTGTCCGTGTCATTGAAGACGTCAACAACGACTCGCTGCCCTTCCTTGACCCGCAGCAAAGGTCCAGGGAATTGACCGTGGTACGTAATTCCAGAAACGATTCGGTTGTGGGCAATCTCAATCGGGCTGGCGGCGATTCGCAGAGTGTAATCAGCCTTCGACTCGTCCGTCTGAGAATCCACACCGCCGAGTAGTTTCGGCTGACCCAAACCAATGGACGGACCGACCAAGCGAGCGCTCGCAACCGTCCCGGCCAGTTTCAGAAATTCGCGACGGGTGGTCGGCAGTTTGCTCATCGGCTCTTCTTTCTAAGGATTCGGGTTCCTTCAATCGTCAAGGAATGATCCAAGTTTCTAAGGAGTTCCATACTCATCACTGATTCTGAGGACAGCCCAATCGTTGTTACGGAGTATTCGAAGGTTCGCCGCAGTTCGCCTACTGCTGAGGCCACCTCCCAATCTGCAAGACCGATTCTGAGTAGCACGAAGGCCGTGCGAGGCAACCTGGCTTGGCGAGTCTAGCAGATCTACCAAGCCAGATGCCCACAGAGATAGACCCACAGAGATAGACCTTGTCAAGTTCGTTCGCCAGGTGTACAACGTCTTCGCAGCATTTAAATCGTTCCATTGCTGTTTGGCGGAACTTTTCGGGGTATCGCCAGACCGATCGATTGGTCATCTGCAGAGAACCTACCTTTCTCTACAGAGTGTACGGTTTGTCCCAGATAGGCCTTCATTGCCTACCGCCCGTTTCGCCGGATTCACATCGACGAGTACCGTGTTTACCAGCATTGGAGATTTCAGGATAGTATTGGCTCACTTTAAGGCTGGGAGGTTCGCAATGCGTCGAGTATGTGTTCCCATCCTTGTAATTCTCGGAACGACAGTGGCTGTTGCTGCCGGAACCACATCGCTGTCTGCCGCACAGCAGGCGAGTGGCGGCGCGACGGGCGCCGTCACCGCCTCCGATTACCGGCGCGCCGAAAAGTTCCTGGCTTACAACACAACCTCGCTTGTGTTCCACAGGGTGCGCCCTGCGTGGTTGCCGGACGATCGTTTCTGGTATCGCCACACCGGCCCGGAAGGAATCGAGTTCGTACTTTTTGACGCCACGCGCGGCACGCACCAGCCGGCGTTTGATCACGCCAAGGTGGCCGCCGCGCTGTCCGTGGCCGCGGGCAAGACATACGAAGCGGCGCACCTGCCGTTCATGACTTTCGCGTTCTCCGCGGATCAACAGTCGATCTCGTTTAACCTTCAGGGAGAAAACTGGAAGTGTGACTTGCAAGTGAACCGCTGCACATCCATGGGCAAAGCGGGCGAACCCCCGACAGCGCCTCGCGATGAAGTGAAGTCACCCGACGGCAAGAGCGCCGCCTTCATTCGGGATTGGAATCTTTGGGTGCGCGACACTGCGAGCGGCAACGAGACGCAAGTGACCACGGACGGCGTGAAAGATTTCGGGTACGCGACGGACAACGCGGGCTGGATCCACAGCAATCGCCCCATCCTGTTGTGGTCACCAGATTCGAAGAAGATTGCGACGTTCCAGCAGGACCAGCGCGGTACAGGAGAAATGTACCTGGTAGAGACCAAGGTCGGACATCCCAAGCTTGAAGCGTGGAAGTATCCGCTTCCGGGCGACGAAGTAGTGACCACGATCCAGCGGGTGATTATCAATCTGGACGGTCCGAAGGTGATCCGCTTGAAGCTTCCCGCCGATCAGCACCGCTCGACGCTGTGCGACGACGTTTCCTGCCGGGGCGGCGAGTGGGCTGACGTCGAATGGAGTCCGGACGGAGCGCATGTGGCGTTCGTGTCCACCTCGCGCGACCACAAACACGAGCAGTTGCGCGTCGCCGAAGCCGCGACGGGCGCCGTGCACACCGTGCTCGAAGAAACCGTGGCCACGCAGTTCGAATCAGGCCAGGGTCGCGTGAATTGGCGTTACTTGCAGGCATCGAACGAGGTGATCTGGTGTTCCGAGCGTGATGGCTGGTCTCACCTATACCTCTACGATCTGGCGAGCGGAAGGTTGAAAAATCAGATTACGTCGGGCGAATGGGCGGTGACCCAGTTGTTGCGGATCGATGAGAAGAACCGCACGATTTACTTCCTCGCCACCGGCCATGAGAAAGGTAACCCGTACTTCACGCATTTCTACCGCATCGGGTTCGACGGCAAGAACGCGGCGCTGCTGACCCCCGAAGACGCCAATCACGAATTGTCACTCTCGCCCTCGGGCCGCTTCTTTGTCGATAACTACTCGAAGCCCGACCTGCCGCGAGTCACCGTGGTTCGCGACCAGAGCGGAAAGCTGCTCTATACGGTCGAGAAGGAGGATGTCTCGCGCCTGGTGGCCGCCGGATGGAAGCCGCCGATTCCGATCACCGTGAAGGCGCGCGACGGGGCTACCGACTTGAACGGGCTGATGTTCGAGCCGACGAGTCTCGATCGCAGCAGGAAATATCCGATCATCAACAGCATCTATCCCGGACCGCAGGGTGGAAGCGTCGGTCACTGGTCGTTCGCCGAAGCGCGCGGCGATTGCCAGGCGTTGGCGGAGCTGGGATTCGTGGTGGTGCAAATCGAAGGTATGGGCAACCCGCTGCGGTCCAAGAAATTTCACGACTTCTATTACGGTAATATGGGAGACAACACGTTGCCTGACCAAGTCGCCGGGATCAAGCAACTGGCCGCGAAATATCCATGGATCGACATCGATCGCGTAGGCATCTGGGGCCATTCGGGCGGTGGTTATGCGACGGCCGACGCGATGTTTCGGTACCCCGACTTCTTCAAGGTCGGGATCTCCGAATCCGGCAACCATGATAATCGGGAGTACGAAGATGACTGGGGCGAACGCTACCAGGGGTTGCTGGCAAAAAATCCGGATGGGACCACGAACTATGACGAACAGGCAAACCAAAACCTCGCAAAGAACTTGAAGGGGCACCTTCTGCTGGCGCACGGCACGATGGACGACAACGTGCCGCCGTACAACACACTGCTCGTGGTGGACGCGCTGATCAAAGCGAACAAGGATTTCGATCTCCTGCTGCTGCCGAACCAGCATCACGGTTACGGAGCAGAGAGTTCCTATATGATGCGCCGGCGCTGGGATTATTTTGTGCGTTACCTGCTGGGCGCCGAGCCGCCGCACGAGTACGAAATGCACGCGCCCGCACTTGGACGCGGCCCGGAAATGTAACTAGAATCCCTCAACGATGCTCTGCAGCGAGTGATTCCAAAAACCCCAAATTCATGCCGGCTGCCGCTCGGCCCGTAATCTGGTTTGGTCGGAGCTAATTCCGCAGTAACTAACCCCTTCAGCGCTGACATTGTCGCAACCATCTCGACACTTCAATAGATATGCTGCGCTGCGAAATGTTGCTCAAGCCGTCGCTTGTATGGAAAGCGCGCCTGCAAAGTTCCCTTCGCTTTTGATTACGGAGGTCGCGAGCTCGAGCCTCGTCGTCCCCGCCATTTCTCTTCAAGGAGTTACCGGATGTGGCGCGGTGTTTGGCAGTCCGCGCGTTCTTGTAAGCTGTTATAAAACCTGATACAGGTGGATTGTCACACGGAACCCTAACTAGCAGAGGCTAGCAGCATCCCGGTGGGATCGCTCTCACCGCACTGTGAAGGAAGCAAGTTGAGATCGGAAGATTGGAGTAGTTGCCAGTCAATCCGGCCCCATCGTTCGTTCACCGGCGCACAGCGGTTCCGACTATTTTGGACGAGCGGTCGGCAATGCCGAGGTAATCGCGAAGCCTAGCTTCCTGGAAGATGAATCGTCCACCTGCCGTGCTTCAGCGCTTTGTCTTGCCGTTCGGAGGGACGCGTTCCGTCAATGTTTCTTCGGACTGCCGAAAATCCAACTCTCCGGCGTTCGCCATTCCGTTCGAGCGACGCCAACTCCTGAAGGCGCCGATCAGATGTTCGTAAAGCCGCGCAGGTTTTTGGGAAAGCCCCGGCTTCCCCACCTGGTGATGGTGTCCGAAGTCTCGACGTATCCGGCGAAATCGGATGGGGAGCGACAGTGCAACCGCAGTCCATCTGGTAACTTGGCGCGCACTCACAAATGCCTTCACCTGAATATATCCTTGGTAACTCTTCCATAACCGAGCGTGCGACGTCATTCGGGTGGAGTCGAAGTTCGCCCAGGTGCCCCGATGGGGCTATTCCGGAGTGAGCGTGGTGCGATAGACCGTCAGCCCGGGGCCCCTTTCGACCAGATCATGCCGTTCGCGTTAGAGAGGCGCTGGGGTAGAATTGTGGCCTCTTGCCGAATTTCAAAGACATCAAGCGCGAGGTGTACGGATGCGTATGCTATTTTTGCTTGGCTGGCTGCTCAGTGCTGCGAGCGCAGTTGCCCAATCCCAGAAGTCTATTGACGTTGCGGCCTTCGTTAGCGTAGAGGCACCACTCTTCGTTCTTAACCACGTCCGAATCATCGATGGGACGGGTGCAGCAGCGAAGGAAGATCAAGCGATCGTGATCGCCAACGGCAAGATTCAATCCATCGGTCCGGCTGCGTCAGCTCAAATCCCTCAGGGTGCACAACTTCTAGATCGCTCCGGCTATACCGTGATTCCTGGGCTCGTTGGAATGCACGATCATCTCTTCTATACGGATTCGATTTCCGTGCAAGTTTCCGGCGGAAGAATTGGGGAGCCAGGGTTGCTCGTTGCGGAAATCCCTTACACAGCGCCGCGACTATATCTAGCGGCTGGTGTCACCACAATGCGCACCACCGGTAGCCTGGAACCTTACACCGACCTAAAGGTAAAAAGGCGGATCGACGCAGACCTGATGCCGGGACCAAGCATCGATGCTACGGCGCCGTACCTGGAAGGCGCGCCGACGCGATTTGCTCAGATGCATGAACTCACGGGACCGGACGATGCAAAACGTATGGTGGACTACTGGGCAGCGGAAGGCATGACGTCGTACAAAGCGTACATGAACATAACGCGTAAGGAACTGGCCGTAGCGATCCAGCAGGCACATGCGCACAAGCTGAAACTGACAGGGCATCTGTGTTCGGTAACCTGGCCGGAAGCTGCAGCTCTGGGGATCGATGATTTGGAGCATGGGCCGGTGTTTGCGGACACCGAATTCGTCGGGGACAAGCAGCCGGACACGTGCCCGGCAGGAGGCAGCAGCAGTTGGGCAAACCAGGAGGTGAAGGGAGCGCAGGTGCAGGAGCTCATCCACATGCTGGTGTCACATCACGTTGCGGTGACTTCGACGCTGCCAGTGTTTGAGTCCGGCACGCCGGGGCGACCGAAACTGCAGCGGCGTACTCTGGATGCGATGTCCGCTGAATCGGCGCAAAGCTACCTGACCGCGCGGGCTAACGTGCCGTTGGACTCGCCCATGCCAGCGCTGCTGCGCAAAGAGATGGATTTTGAGGTGGCATTTGTCAAAGCCGGAGGCTTGCTGCTGGCGGGGCCGGATCCAACCGGAAATGGCGGAGTGCTTCCGGGATTCGGCGATCAGCGCGAAATAGAGCTGCTCGTGGAATCGGGGCTCACCCCAGTGGAAGCCATTCAGATCGCCACGGAGAATGGTGCTGTGTATCTCGGCCAGCAAGATCGAATTGGAACCCTGTCCCCTGGCAAACAAGCAGACCTCGTGGTGATTAAGGGTGATCCTTCAAAGAGCATTGACGAGATCGAGAATGTCGAGACGGTGTTCAAGGCCGGGATCGGCTACGATTCCAAGAAATTGATTGATAGCGTGCGAGGACAGGTCGGGATCCGTTAGGAGCCTTCGATCGGGTCTATTACCGCGTGGGTCGTAAAGCCTCGGCGTTTTAAGCCGGGGATATAGGGGATGTAGGCCCGGTTGATTTCTGCGGTCCATTCTCCCATCGAGGCAGGGCATGCCTTTCGGGCTTCTTCGTTGTTTTCGCCTGAAGTAAGGGCGTCATGTCAGGAACCCACCGAAGCAGTCTCGCAAAAGGCTAGCAGGACGCCGTGGGAATCTTCTCTCTTTGGGGAGAAGATCTCAACCGCTCCGGACAGGATTCCGGGTGGACCGTCAACGCGGAAGTTGAAGGCACGCCGACAGGCCAGGCTCTCAGCTTCCGGATAAGCCGTCAGCACACCCAGAGACGGAGTCCCACTATGGCTCACGCAAGAATGCAGCAGCCGCTTTCAGGAATTCGGGCCATCCGTCGCCGATGACGGGGCCGTGACCGCCGTTGGGGATGATCCATAGACTAGACTGCCGAATCGCTCTTGCCATCTCAACAGAAATCTCGACCGGATACAGCGGATCGCGATCGCCCTGCACGATGAGCGTACGGGCTTGAATCGTGGAGAGGTACGGGGGAGTGAAGTTCATGTCGTCGTAACTGGTGGCGAATGCCTTAGTGCTAGCCAGGAGAGCTTTGATCTGCGCTTCTCCCTCCGGATGCCGGTGCCGCAGGACTTCCCACTGCTGTTGGGGCAGACTGTCGGCATAGTGGCTCATGATGGTGCGGGCTTGGGCTGGGAAATAAGCGGTCGCGCTAACCAGTACCATGGCTTTGACGCGCTCCGGTTGCTTGGTGGCCATATGTAGCAGGACGTTGCCGCCACCGCTCACTCCGAGTCCCTTGCAGGCGCCGACGCCCAAGTGATCGAGCAGCGCAAGCATGTCCGTGGCCGCCTCCTCATGCCGGAATGGTTTCGACAGAATACCGGAGCGGCCGTGGCCGCGCAGGTCGGGCACGATAAGCTGGAATTTGTTGCCCCATTCGGTTGTCGATGCCATCCAATCCTGGCTCGAACCGGAGAAGCCGTGCAGCAACACGAGCGGCTCACCGGTTCCGCTGACTTCGAAGTAGAGTTGTACGCCATTGACCGTTTCGATCCGTCCCAGCGACTGCGCACCCGTCATCTTCATGGCCTCCTTCAATTCACCTTGTACCCCCAAAAACAAAACCGCCCACGTGCAAGCGTGGGCGGTTTCATCTCCTCCATCAGACTATCATGGTCTTGACTCGAGTCCATGGCGCTTGACTACCCGGGACGGTTGCGGGCGACCATTGACAAGCCGGAAAAGACTTGGCGAGTGCGAACTTCGATTTCAGACGAGACTGCTCATGACCTTGCGACCAAGAACCGAGGATGAGCACTCCTATGCGGTGTCCTCCTTGCTGTTAGGAGGGCCGCCTTTCCCTTACGAGCTGTTTTTCCATTGAATCAGGGATAATTTCCGGGTACGGCGTCGTCCGCTCACAACGCGATTCCCGATTTGACAACTCGACAAGTTCTTTCTCAGGCTTTGGAAGACAAATATATAGTAGTAATTGTTTCCTTCGTCGCATTCTTCCCCAATCAGAACTAGGCCTTCGGCACGCAGAATTCGCTGGTACTGCTCGGTCCCCAAGGAAATCGATTCACGGTCGGTCAGTGCGTCGTGCCATTTAACGGATTCTTTCGGCGAGGTAAACAAAAATTTGCCGCCCAAATTTAACGCTCTGGCAACTTTGCGAATGACGACGGACTGGATCTCCGGCGGCATTAAGAACATCAAACACCATGCAATTACGCCATCAAATGTGCGACCAAAGAACTCTGAGCCCTCAACGGCCGAGCATTCCGCGGAAGCATCAGGGAATCGATTGCGAAATGCCGCCACCAACTTCCTTGATGCATCCACCCGTAGATGGTGAACCCTTGTTCGATGAGCGTCTGCGAGACGGGCACGTCGTGGCCACAACCGAGGTCGAGGACTGAGCAGCGGGACGACAGGATTTGGCTCCACCTCCGAACCGTTACCGCACCTATACGAGGATTCCGCGCGGACATGAAGCGTTCTGCAGCTGCTTCGTAGCCGTTAGATCTATCTGGAGGAATGGGAACCGCCATCAAGAGCATTCTCTAACTTACAGAGAGTCACGAAATTCTACTACCAGGATTCGTCGGCAATGCGGAGGTAATCGCCAAGCCCAGGTTTCCTCGAAGAAGAATCGTCCTCCAGTCGTCAGCGCTTCTTCTCGCGGTTCAGAAAGGCGGTTATAGGAGGTTGGCACCGCAAGACCAGGCCACTCCCCACAGATCTCAGTCTGCCATGCATTTCCCAGCTGTGGCTACGGAACCCTCGATCTGATCCTTCAAACATGCTCCAAAGCGCGGTGACAATGTTTACATGCCTGTCTCCCTCAGCTCTTCCCGGGGGCAACGCCCGATCTGGCTGTTGCTGATTCTTAAGCTCCTCGCCTGCGATGTGATTTTTGCGTAGCACACTCTTTCCTACGCCATGGCTAATATGACGCCTATCGGGCGGTCCAGCCTCCATCAATCAGGATGGTATCTCCAGTAATGAGAGAGGCGGCGGGCGAGGCTAGAAAGACCACCGCTCCGGCAACATCCATGGGTTCGCCAATCCGATGCAGACCGGCGATACGTTCGATCACATCCGAGCGAAACTCGGGGTTTGCCAGCGCGCTTTCCGTGCCTGGAGTATGGATAAAGGTAGGCGCAACCGCATTCACGGTGATGTTGTGTTTGCCCCACTCGACGGCAAGGCATCTGGTGAGGTGGGAGATGGCGGCTTTTGTCATGCAGTACACGGATTCGCCAGGGAGTGCGGCGAAACCTGCTTGGGAACCCATGTTGATGATGCGACCACTACCCTGGCGAATCATGGCCCGGCCGGCGGCCTGACTGGTGAAAAATGTGCCCTTCAAATTCACCGCAAGTGTGAGATCAAAGTCGTCCTCGCGCACATGCTCCGCGAGATTTTCGGGTGCCACCCCGGCATTATTGACGAGGATGTCCAACCGTCCGAAATGTGCCACGGTCTCATCGACTGCGCGGAATATTTGATCGAGCCTGGCTACCTCCATCTGTAAGGGAAGTGCGCGGCGGCCCATCGAGGTGATTTCCGCAACCAAACCGCCGTGTGAGTTCACTTCGCGCAGTCCTAGGGCAACGTCTGCGCCGGCATGAGCAAATGCCAA
>WNGO01002985.1_pt1 | contig 11008 bp, 11 predicted proteins | sample 5400511 | NCBI WGS metagenome assembly WNGO01 (sample SAMN13153380, study PRJNA577476) | soil metagenome | isolation source: 20 cm soil or saprolite under Garry oak tree replicate 2 | place: USA:California | collected 2016-06-15
GCCATGGGTACCGGGCTGCGCTGCCTTCCAATAACTACGATTCCGGAATCCGTCACATGCCATCCCTGAGCGCGGTCGGCTTCGAGATCGAAGCCCACTTGCGTGTCTGGGGGAATCAGAACATTCTTGTCCAGAATCGCCCGGCGCAGCTTTGCGTGCCGCCCGATGTCGCAGTTGTCCATGATCACGCAGCCTTCGACGACGGCGCCGGTGTGGACTCGGACCCCGCGTCCCAGAACCGATTTGCGAACCAGTCCTCCCGAGAGAATGCACCCTCCCGACACGATGCTGTCGAGCGCCTCGCCTCGCCGCCCGTCTTGGTCGAATACGAATTTCGCCGGCGGATCAGGGTAGCTCGTGCTGCGTACCGGCCACTCGCGGTTATAGAGATTGAGTTCTGGCTTCACATGGTTCAGGTCCATGTTGGCTTCATAGTCGTGTCGGCTGTTCGGATCCTTTGCGTCGGTATTAAGCAGGTCCAGCAGAGTTGGTGTTGAAAAGACGTAGTTGCCCATCGAGGCATAGACTCGGCTCGAGTCGCCGGGCATGGTGGGCGCATCGTTCTTCTTTTCGTGGAAGGCCATGATGCGACCGTCCGCAGCAGCTTCAATCACGCCGAATTCGATCGCCTGCTGTCGTGGAACCGGGATTGCAGCCACAGTCACTTCCGCCTTCTTCGCCATGTGGAAATCGATCATGCTGCCTATATTCATGCGGTAGATGTGGTCGGCGCCAAAGATCGCCACCATGTGCGGATCCGACTGCTCGACCAGGTTGATGTTCTGAAAAATGGCGTCGGCCGTTCCCTGGTACCACGATTCTTTCTCCGAACGCATCTGCGCGGGTACGTTGGTGATGAAATTACTCTTCATCATTCCACCGAATTGCCATCCTTCGCTCAAGTGCTGCAGCAGCGACTGGCTGCGGAATTGAGTCAGCACATAAATCGAATAGATTCCGGAATTGACGAAATTGCTAAGAACGAAATCAATGATCCGGTATTTCCCGCCAAACGGCACTGCAGGCTTGGCGCGTTCCCGGGTCAGAGGATACAACCGGGTTCCTTTTCCTCCTGCGAGCACAATGCCCAACACTCGCAGGTGTGAGCCTCCTGGTACAGCAGATTCTGGTTCAGGGATCCGAGTCTTAGCCAAGCGTTCCTCCCAAAACAGCTCCGCGAAATGTTATCAAAGCTCCTTTTGGATGCTTCCGGAAAGAACTGAATTTGCTCGAAACATTAAATTTTCAGGAAAATTTTTCGACGGTACATCCAAAACAAGATGATCCAGAAGGTCAGCATTACTCCCAAACCATAGGCCACTGGCAGGAGACTAGGCGAGACCAGCGCCGAGATCGCCTTACCGAGATGGATCTGCAAGGCTTCTCGGAAGAAGCCCTGCATGGTCCAACTCATGACATAAATCGCAATCGAATTCATCCCCACCACAATCAGCGGGAATGCCCAGCGCCGCCGACCTTTCCATTCTATGAGCGCGTAGAAGCCTGCCAGCATGAGCACGACCAGGCCTCCGCTATACAGGGTGTACGACGACGTCCATACCCGTTTCACGATTGGACAGATTCCGGCCCACTGAAAAATCAATCCAAGCAACACTAAACCAGTTCCGCCGATCACCAGTCCTCGCAGCTTCTCTTCTTTGGATTTCTTGCTTTTCAGCCCTTCTCCCGTGAGGAGCCCTAGGATCATCGTCGCCAGCGTGGGAATAAAACTTAGCGTGGACCAACCTCCTTCGTTGAAGACAAAAGGCTGTTCACGCGGAAAGAGGTTCAAGAACCAGACGTCGAAGGCCCACGACAGATTCGAATTCTTGTTGAAATGCGATAGAAAGCCGGTGTAGTTGTGCTCCCAGTTTGGGGAAACTCCGACTCGCGCATAGTCAAAGTTCGGACCAGGGGCTGGATACAGCGCGAACGCCCCCCAAAAGCAAATCAGGATCAGCAGCATCACGATGACCTGTGTTCGTACCCGGGTGAATCCCAGCAAGAACAGGAATACGTAGCCTAGCCCGATTTGCGTGAGAGTGTCTTCAAAGGTGAAATAGGTTTGCGAATGGTGAATGGATCGCAAAAAGATACCCAGAGCAATCAGCAAAAACGCCCGCCAAACAGCATGGCCGAGCAACTGCCAGAAGGTCTTTCCTTTCGCTCGCCGGCTGGCGATCGAGAACGGCAGGGCAGCGCCCACCAGAAAGGAAAACCCCGGTTGGATCAGGTCATGCAGCGAGCATCCCTGCCAGTCTACGTGCTCAGTGTTGAACGCGATTGCGGCCCAGATTGCGCTGTGCGGAAACGATCGCGCCACCAGCGCCAGGCGAGTAGCCTCGTTGAGCATCAGCAGCATGATTGTGCCGCGGAACGCGTCCAGCGAGAGCAAGCGGCCGGTGCCCTCCGCGACAGGTTCATGAATCACCACTGCTTCCTGAGGACTTTCGACCTGCGTACTCATGAAGATTCCTCCCGCAACTGGGTGCCCCACATCTCCTGAAGTTGAGAGAAGTGGGGATTTTTACTCAACTCGCAAACCCTGAGCCAGGTCTGGCCTTCCACTGGCCCCGCGTGAAGTCCGGGAATTTCTGCGACGCTCCGCTTTGTGAAACCGATGTCTCGCTCAGCGGAGTGGGAGCACTCCATGCCGCCGCATCGTAAACATCAATATCAGGCGGCAGTCCCCGCTTCAGGCAGTCCATCAGGCGGTAGTTCATGATGTAGTCCATGCCGCCGTGGCCGCCCGTTTTGCGCGCCATCTCTCCATTGTTCTTCCACAGCGGATGCTCGTATTTCTCTTTAAACTCGTCGATCTTCTGCCAATCCTCGTCCTTTTGCCCGTCCACAAAAACGCGCGGCGGATAGTCAGCGAACAGGCCCTTCGTACCCTGAATCATGTTGAGGCGGCTGTAAGGCCGCGGATTCACAACGTCATGCTGCAGAAGAATTGTCCGTCCTTGCACCGTCCTGATGATGCTGGTGTTCATATCGCCACAAATGTACTTCTCGGCGCGCTTGGGATCTCCCTCCGGAAACTTCGACTTCACATACGCACTCAATGACGCCTCGGCCGAACTCACCGACACCATATAGTCGAAGCGGTCGCCGCGATGGATGTCCATGTAATGCGCCACAGGGCCCAGTCCGTGCGTTGGATACAAATTTCCGTTGCGCTGCATGTGCGGTACCCGCCGCCACAGGCCTTCGCCCTCACTCGCAGTCACAATGCCGCGCAGATCGTGGAGATAAGCCGCCTCGCCGTGTGTAATCTCTCCGAAAAGTCCATCGTGTACCATCCCCAGCACCGTCAGCTCTGACGATCCGTAGCAGCAATTCTCGAGAATCACGCAGTGCTTGCGCGTGGCCTCGGAAGTATTCACCATGTCCCAGCATTCCTGCAATGTTGTGGCGGCCGGAACTTCCACTGCCGCATGCTTCCCGTTTTTCATGGTGTCGACGGCCATCGGAACATGCCAGTTCCATGGAGTCGCGATGTACACAATGTCGAGGTCGAGTTGATTCAGATTCTTGAAGTCATGGTCACCCTTGTTGAAGCCGGCCGGCTTAGGCTGTCCTGCATCCGTCACCGCCTTCTGCGCGTGTTCCACCTTTTCCGGCACCAGGTCGCAGATGGCTTTTACTTCCACGCCTTCAACCGCCAGCAAGTCCCGCAATAAACTCGTTCCCCGTCCACCGACTCCGATGATGCCGAGCCGGACGCGTTCGTGCGGCTCAAACGGAACTCCGATCATCGTGGCGTTCGTGGTTTTCGGTGTAGCGGCTTGAAGGTTCTCGCTCAGAATTTCATTCGCAATGACTAGCCCGGCACTGCCCATTGCAGTGCGCACCATGAAATTCCGCCGCGAGATGTTCTTCGGTTCCTCGTCCTGTGCCATGTCCTGTAAACCTCCCGCCCGATTTTAGTCCCACGGAGTCTGTGTCGTACCTCGAATGTGTTGAATAGCCGTGGAGTTCATCACCCTGGAAGAGGTGTCTTTCCGAAGCAAGGCGGTGAGGAGAAACTGGACGTTGCCTCAGTTCTCTGACCCCCTTCCGAAGGGCGGTTTTCCAAAGTCTATAAAGGGATGTTTCGGGAAGGACCCGCTACGTGCCTTTGGGATGGGTTCTGGGAAGGAAGCTGATGCTGCGCAGGAATGCCCCACGCTCACGGTCTACAGCGTTCAGCGCGACGTAGGGGCCGTTGGAAAGCGCGTTTGACAACTCGGTGGCCACCACCTGTCCGTCCAAAGTCAGACGCAGTGTCGTCTCCGCCGAACAGGCATCACATAGCCAGAAATATTCGGTCTCCCTGGAGTTGGGCAACGGAAAACGTGGCTCTGTTTCCAAGCGAAACAGTCTTCCGTCGGTGAGATGACGAAACGAGGCCGAGCACGAAGGATTCGCGCATTTGGCAAGCATCGCTAACCGTCCTGTGCGCCGAGACTAGGCGCTAACCTGCACGGACACCAGTTCAGGGGTGCAGCGGGAGTTCTCGAGAGACTTGATGGCGTCTTCGGCAGTGAATCTGCCCATCAGCAAGGCCAGCTTTCTGTTGGTTGTCATCTGGAGGGGAGTGCGATCGATACTCTGCACATAGGCGGGGCCGCGTGCGCCCCCTCGGTTCACTTTCACAACGAACTTGATATTTTTCATTGATGTCCTTTAGGGAGCATTTCTGTGAAACCGACTACTCCACCGTGGTAAAGGTCTTGCCGCACTCTTGGCAACGAGAAATGAGGCGGGATGTGATCAATCCGCACGATGGACACATCCTTTGTGACCGAACCCCGCTGAACTGTAGGCTCGGCTTGCGGATCCATTGGAGCAGCAGGATCGTGAAGAGCACAATAAACAGACCGAGGGTGATATCAATTGCGTACATGGATGCGCTCCTTCTTGGCGAGTTCCGGTCCACCGGGACGAACGTTTCCGACGTACACGGGTGGGGCTCGAAGCACTCGCTTAAGGGCCTAAGGTGTGGAGGAGCTTCAGATAGACTGGCTTAGTTCAGAAGACCTGAAAGAGGAGAAGGTCGTATCCGCCCCTAAAGGTGATTATAAGCCATTCCGCCTGATTGTGCCGAAGTTTCGAGCGAGCAACCACGCTGCCGGCGCATGTTCGACAGCACAAACCCGTGCGCCTAGTGACGAACAACCTCTGCTCAGGGCGAAGTTCGATTGGGACTAAAATAAAAGGCAGAAGCCGTGAAAGGTTCCGCCTGATCTTGTTGACAGCGGCCGGCTGAGGGCCTCCGCCTATTTCATCGCCGTGACATGCTTGCCCAGCCGGGACTTGTAGCGCGACGCGGTGTTCTCATGCAGCGAGCCCTTCTGGATGGCCTTGTCGAGCGCAGATACAGTCTTGCGGTAAATCTGCTCGGCGGCTGCCTTGTCGCCCTTGGCGATGGCCTCGCGCATATCGCGCAACTGGGTACGCAGGCTGGAGGTGTTGGCGCGATTGCGCGTGGTGCGGCTTTCTGTCTGGCGGGCGCGCTTTTGCGCCGAAAGATGGTTTGCCATGTGTGGTTCGTTACCTTCGTGTCTTCAGAGAGATATTCGGGCGGGTCCGAATTTCTTATTATAGGGGAGCCATCCTCGGCTGGTCAAACAAAGGGGCGCACCGAGAGACCCTAAATTCATGAACCACAAAGACACGAAGGAGCACGAAGGAAGCGTCTTTCAATTTCTTCCTTCGTGGACCTTCGTGCCCTTAGTGATTGAAGGTTTAGCGGACTATGCTTGACGGACCCGATCGCCTGAAAGTTCGCATCCACTGCTGCAGGCTCGCAATCGACTAGTCCGCAGGGATTTCGCGTCGGCTAAGCGCCCGGGATGGTTCCCATTGACTCACTCGGATTCCCGGGGTACGCTTTTACTTAATGGTAGTGACCTGCCCATTGGGCATGCGCAGTTCGACTGATCCCGTCTCCAAGCAAAACCTTGCTTTGTCTATGACTAGGTATTGGTGTGTTCCGCTTTCGCCGGATTCCGAATTCAGCAAGAATCCCGCGTTCCAGCCTGTGGAGGCTCGCCAACGTAAAGCACACGCATGAAGAAAAGCATCGGGATTAGTCCCAACATCGAGACCCTGTTCGGCACCCGGGACGAGAATGTGCGGCTCCTGGAAGACGGCCTGAACGTCACCATCAATCTTCGCTCGAACTCCATCGAGATCGAAGGCGCGGCACGCGATGTGGCTCGCGCCGAGCAGGTGTTTACCGATTATGAGAGCCTGCAACGCTCCGGCTACACATTCAATAATGGCGATCTGAACAGCATGCTGCGCGTGCTGACGTCCGATCCCAATTCGACTCTGCGTGGCCTGGCTGACGCCGGGAAGCAACGGTCCTTCGGCCGCCGGACGGTTCAGCCGAAGAGCAGCAACCAGCGCCGCTATCTCGAAGCCATCGAGAAGCACGACATGGTCTTTGGCATCGGCCCGGCGGGAACCGGGAAGACCTATCTTGCCGTAGCCATGGCGATCTCAGCGCTGCTGGCCAAGCGAGTCAATCGCATCATTCTGGCGCGTCCGGCGGTGGAAGCGGGCGAGCGTCTCGGATTCCTGCCCGGCACTCTACAAGACAAGATTGATCCGTACCTGCGTCCGCTGTATGACGCGTTGTACGACATGCTCGATCCGGAGAAGGTCGATCGCTATCTGGAGAAGAATGTCATCGAGATTGCGCCCATCGCCTTCATGCGCGGGCGCACATTGAACGACTCGTTCGTCATCCTCGACGAGGCGCAGAATACGACTTCTGAGCAGATGAAGATGTTCGTGACGCGGCTCGGATTCAATTCGAAAGCGGTGATCACCGGCGACGTGACGCAAATCGATCTGCCCAACGCCCGCCGTAGCGGTCTGCTCGAAGCGATTGATGTACTGAAGAACGTGAACGGCCTGGCCTTCGTGCACTTCGACGAAAGCGACGTGGTGCGGCATCACCTCGTGCAGCGCATCGTCCGAGCCTACGACGAGCACAAGACGCGGGTCGCCGAACAGATGCTCCTGCTTGGGGAAGCCAAGACGGCCGAGGCGATCGTCCCGGAAAGGGCGGCCAATCCCGCGGAGCAGGAGAAGAGTTCGTCGTCTGAAACAAGGCAGTAGCGCACGGCGAGTAGCGGGAGGGCAGCGGCATTGGCCCTCCTGTTGTGTTTCAGGGCAACGGTGAAGAGGTTGCCGGTTTGATCATTCTTGAAAAGAAAGTCGCGGGATTGAGCGCGAAGTCGCTGGAGCGTTTCACGCTGCGTGCACGGCGAGCCGTCGGGCTCTCAGGACGAGTAAACATCCTGCTTACCAGCAGCGAAGCGATGCGCGCGTTGAACTTTCGATTTCGAGAGAAGAACAAGACCACGGACGTCTTGTCGTTTCCAGCGGATTTCAACGGGGAGGATAAACGCGCGTTCGCCGGCGAGATCGCCATCTCCGCGGACATCGCCCGCGAAAACGCCGCAGGGCTTGGGCACCCGGCAGCTCTCGAAGTGAAGGTTCTGGCGCTGCACGGAATTCTGCATTTGGCGGGCTTGGACCACGAGCGCGATAATGGAGAGATGGCGCGCAAGGAAACGAGCCTACGCCGGAAACTCGGTCTTCCCTCATCGCTGACCGAACGCCGCGAGCCAGACCAGGACGACCCTGCGAAGTCTTACAGCCGATCGCGTTTGAGGAACCGGCGGAGGAAGGCATGATCCTTTCTGTTGTGTTCGTGCTGATCCTCCTCGTGGGACTTCTGACGCTGGTTTCCTACGTGGACCGTGTGTATCAGGAAGCCGGGAAATTCCTGTCGCGAGATTTCCAGGACAACATCGACGTCTTTGAACAGAAGATTGAGCCGAGATTGGGATTCTCTCGTGGACGTGCGGCTCTATCCATGGCTGTTTTGGAACAACTGACCACTGCCGCGATCGCGGTTCTGGTCGCCTATCTGGTCTTTCGATATCAGGATTGGAGCATCTATGAGGTTCTGCAGGCGGCATTCGGGCTTCTGCTGATCATCATGCTGTGTAATCGCTTCCTGCCTTTTGTATTCTTCTCTCGCACCAAGGGCGAGTGGTTGAAGCGATGGACGCTGGTTTTGAAGGGACTCATCTACCTGGTGATGCCGGTTACGATCGTCCTGGGATTTCTGCAATCGGTAGCAACTCTGACCCGCGAGAACACGACCGAAGAACCGGAAACATCTGCGGAAGCCGTGGACGCGCTGATCGAAGCCGGTCAGGAAGAGGGCATCATTCAGGAAGGGGACCGGGACCTCATCCAGTCGGTTGTCGAATTCAGCGGCAAGACGGTACGGGAGGCGATGAAGCCACGTCCGGCGATTTTTGCGGTTCCGATCGACTTGACGGTGGAGCGCTTTATCGAGATGCTGCGCGCCAAGCATTATTCGCGAGTGCCCGTGTACGAGGGCAGCATCCACAACATCAAAGGCATCGTTTACACGCAGGACGTGCTGCAGGTTCCCGACAGCGAGGCGCACGTGCGCAAGCTCGACAGCATCATGCGTCGAGACATTTACTTTGTGCCCGAGAGCAAGCTGGGAAGCGATTTGCTGCGCGAGATGCAGAAGCAGAATATCCGCATGGCGATCGTTGTCGACGAATACGGCGGCGTTGCGGGACTGGTCACGATCGAGGATCTGGTGGAGGAGATTGTAGGGGAGATCCGCGACGAGCGCGACAAGCCTGAAATTTTACGCGACGGCGACCGCGCCTTCATCGTTTCGGGAGGCATGGACCTGGACCGCCTCAACGAATTGTTCGGCACCAAGCCGGAAGGAAAAGATTCCGCGACGATTGCCGGACTGGTCAGTGAGCTTGCCGGAAGGATTCCGCGCAAGGGCGAATTTGTGGAGGAAGACGGCCTTCGCTTTGAAGTGTTGGAGTCGACCGATCGCAAGGTCGAGCGCGTAAGAGTTACGCCGGTGCAGCCGCGGCAGTTGAAATTGATATAGAAGCTGCGAGCCGCGAGCTATGAGCTTCGAGCAGGCACATCTCTCGGTAGAGACATTTCTTTGAGCGACTACTGACAGGAAGAGTCAAGGCTTCATGATCCAAAACCGAGTAAGCTCATAGCTCAAAGCTCGTAGCTCGTAGCTCCTATGCCATTCCGCTCCGGATTCGTCTGCATTCTTGGCCGGCCTAACGCCGGCAAGTCCACCTTGCTGAACGCTCTTGTCGGCGAGAAACTGGCGATCATTTCGCCCAAGCCGCAGACTACGCGCAATCGCATACAGGGCGTCGTCCACGTTCCGAAGCGCAAAGGCAAAGACGGCGGGCAGATTGTGCTCATCGACACTCCCGGCGTGCACAAACCCGACAGCTCGCTGGGACGCAAGATGATGGTCGAAGTGCGGGAAGCGCTCGAAGGTTGCGATCTGGTGCTGGTGATCGTGGATGTTGCGCACAAGCTCGATCCGCGCGATCAGTTCGCACTCGATCTGCTGAAACAGTCGAAAACAAAAGCCTTTCTCATCCTGAACAAGGTCGATCTGATTCCCGAAAAATCGAAGCTGCTGCCGTTGATCGAGGAATACCGCAAGCTCTACGATTTTGCCGAGGTAGTTCCGATTTCAGCGCTGAAGCGCAAGGGCCTTGACGACCTAATGAAAATGATTCTTGCGGCGCTTCCCGCTGGCCCGGCTTATTTTCCGGAGGACGAGATCACCGATCAGCCTGCCCGATTCATGGCCGCGGAAATCATCCGCGAGCAAGTTCTGCTGAACACCAGTGAGGAAATTCCGTACGCGACGACGGTGATCGTCGACAACTTTGAAGAAGGGAAGCGACTCACGCACATCGGTGCAACGATTTATTGCGAGCGCGACGGACAAAAGGGAATTCTGGTGGGCAAAGGCGGTCGGATGCTGAAGAAGATCGGCACCTCTGCGCGGATACAGATGGAGCGCATGCTCGGAACGAAAGTCTTCTTGGAACTCTATGTAAAGGCGGAACCAGGTTGGCGCGACTCGCGCAGCTTCGTGGAAGAACTCGATTGGCGCCGGCAACTGGAGCATCGGATGTTTGAGCGGCGGGCAGAACAAGACTCAGAGGCGACTCCCCGCGGCGAGCCTCACAGTAACGATTAGGCTGTGTTATGGCGTGAAGCGAATCCCGCGGTCATTGCCGACTTTGGCTGATTCCCGCTAGAATCAATAAGCCGCACGCTTGGGGCTGTAGGGACGAAAGAGCCGATAAAGATGCCAACTGGGGAATCTCCCGAGGAACAGCTCCCGGAGTACGATTTCGATCCAGAGAAGTTGAACCTGCGCGTGCGCGTCACGCTCGCCGCCGACCGCAAGGCCGTAGACGAGGTCGTGGAGCAAGTGATGGCAGCCGTCCGCGAAATGAAATGCGTGAACGGCAAGGAAGACGCCATCGAGCTGTCTCTGCAAGAAGCGCTGGCCAATGCCGTGGTCCATGGCGCAAAGGAAGATCCCAGCAAGGTGATTGAATGCCTCGTCGCCTGCGACGAACAGCGCGGCATTCTCATTATTGTGCGCGATCCAGGCCCGGGATTCGATCCGAACGCGATTCCCAGCTGCACACTGGGTGAGAATCTCTACTCGAACCACGGCCGCGGAATTTTTCTGATCAACCAGCTGATGGATGAAGTGAAGTTCCGAAAGAATGGGACCGAGATTCACATGGTGAAGCGGTAGCCTTATTCCTTCGCTGCAATCCCCAAGGCTTTCATTTTTCGATACAGATGGCTTCTCTCCAGCCCAAGCACCTCTGCGGCGCGGGTCACGTTGCCATGCGTTTCGTCTAGCTTCTTGAGGATATAATCGCGCTCGTAAGCATCGCGGGCCTGATGCAGGGTGGAGAATTCGCCCTTGGGGACGCGCCTTCCGCCATCGCGATACACAAGCGGCGGCAGGTGTTTGGCGTCAAAGCGCGTCGTAGTCGGATTCATGATGACGATGCGCTCGATCACGTTGCGCAATTCGCGGACGTTTCCGGGCCAGGAATAGCGCATCAGGACTTCAACGGCATCGTCGGTGATC
>WNGO01004978.1_pt1 | contig 11004 bp, 9 predicted proteins | sample 5400511 | NCBI WGS metagenome assembly WNGO01 (sample SAMN13153380, study PRJNA577476) | soil metagenome | isolation source: 20 cm soil or saprolite under Garry oak tree replicate 2 | place: USA:California | collected 2016-06-15
CAACGATTACTACGTAAGTTGACACTTTAAAGATAAAATCCGAGCCAACGCGCAGAAGGATCTCGTGCGACGACTGCTGAATCCTTTTATTGCTGCTGAGACTGCAAGCACCCTACTCTCATCTCTGGATGTTACATTGCTTGATATATCAAAGCAACTGTCTCGGATACCCTCGGCTCTGTTCCTTTATCTCGATAGGGCTCCAGACATATCAAGCCTCTGTCCCTTGAACGACAATGCCCCTGACGATATAAAGATACCCTATGCTAACAGTCTTGAGCAACGACTCGCAGTCCTACAAGGCGAACAAAAACATGGATCAGTGGTGACACCTGAGATACGGGTCGAGGGCCACGATTTGTCGGAGGATATGGGAGACGGGATTAACGCCAAGGATGCACACGCAAAACATACGACAGTTTTACCGTCCAATGCATATCGCCTGCCCGGTGTACACCCGAGACATTCGTCTGCCTTGCTGCGCATATTATATCTTCATGCTACAATAAATCCGGGGGTTCTCTCCCCACATGTGCCGTCTCTTCTGATACCTCTTTATGCCGTCCTAACTCAAGAAGTTGAACCAGAACATTTTGCCCATGCTGAGGCCGACGCGTTCTGGCTGTTTGAGACGATGCTAGGAGAATTTGTAGAATTCGAGGATGAACAGGCAATAACTACGTGGCTGCATAAGTTCGGAGAAAGAGTTGCATGGGCTGACAAGGATCTGTTCGACTTCCTGGTAAATTTGCAGCGCCTATACCAGTTCGTTCTTACCTATATATCTGATAGCATGAACGGGGCCTCGACCCAGCATTGCCCCATTACTCATAGTATGTGATTTCACTTCCAGCGATGAATTCTCTTTTGACCCATGCAGCCGATGGTTGACAACGCTTTTGACCCATACATTGCCTTTACCTGCTGTCATTGTTGTTTGGGACGTTCTCTTTTCGCGTCCAATGAGAATGCGAAGCTCAAATTACAAGATGGATCATTTACTTGATATTTGCGCGGCGATGTTACTTTGCTTGAGGTCCAAATTACTTCGGTTAGTCGTATCATATCTTTTATTCACTTGGGATTGAGACAATGTAGGCTAGGCAGGGGCACCACATATCCCCGTCTCCTGTGGTCCGAAGAAGTTGTCACACGGACACAGCATCCCACTGAATTCAACGATGCGTTTATGGAAGGCATGACTCTGCTGCAGAATTACCCCATTGAGGCAGCCAGTGGGGTTGATCTCATCCTACAAACAGCATCAGATTTACTTCAGCGGCGCTCAGACGCTTCCGCAGACACCAAGACAGACAAGGTTGGCCTGGGCACGCGCATCAGGGACACTATGTGGAAGGGATTTACCAATCAGTTGGCGTCTCCTGTGGAGTCGCCCGAACCTTCCGATGACGACAGCGAATCTTCACAGGGTGAAGATAATGAAACTGAAACCTTGTCGAGTAACAAATTCCCTAGTTTCACATCGCGTCTAGCTACCACTGTGTGGAAGGGCGTAACCAATCAAACAGCCATGGAGCCACCTCCTTCACCGCCAACTCCGTTATCTCCTGTCCCAGAATCACCGCTAGAAATACCATCAGAAGACCAAAGGCCGCCCAACGTATATAACGGCATATGGAACTATGCTGAAAGGCTAAAGGACTCGGATGCCATTGCGACTCTCTCCAAAGTTAGTAGCAACTGGAGAGCAAGAGCGTTGATAGCAACAGTGGGACATCCCGCAGCCCATCAGAGATCGCAAGTGGAAACTCGGAATTCGGTCATGATGAAAAAGGGTGACCAAGACTCTCTAAATGGGACCCATCGTGTACATACCGAACCCTTGGTTTATCCCCGCCGCTCTTCCGTGTACTCACCTCCACCGCGCCCTGCTTACTTTCGTTCTCCTCGTGACAGTTACACTTCATCAGATACAGACAAACCCTCATTACCTCACACCAACATACAGTCAACTAGAAGTAGCTCGGACGTGGGGGCCATCAGCAGGACCAGGGCGTCACTAGCCGCTCTCATTTCGCCTCCGCCAAAATCTGCACCAAGACCTTTAATTTTGAGTTCAAGTACCCTTATGACGCCTACCTATAACAACAGTGTGGCACCTCGCCACCCACATAGCGCACCCGCACAGAGTCACCACGATTGGATGGATGATCAGGGAGTCAAAAAACCTGACTTGCGTCGAGATTCACTTTCATCCGTTTCCTCTCTGTCAACATCGGAGTCCGTGAATCAGTCTCGAGAGGCAAGTGTTTTAAGTAGAGACTCGGATACCAGTGGTACGGGCCGGCGAATACTCCTAAATCGGAAGTCGGTGTCACCCTTATATAGATCAAGAGCTTCCTCTTCCTCAGCCACGCCGGACAACCCTCGGCGACCAAGAGAGGATTTAGAATGTGCCGATGTCCCAGGTTGTACACCAGGTTCACCTTCGGTCACATCCCCTCTCGTACCTCATACTCCCTCGTCCATCGAAACGTCTATGGACATCGGTGTGCATGTAACTGAACACGAGGAGCGACGTGGTTCTGTACTCCTGGAAGGTTTGGAAGGACAGGTGCTAGTCACCTCGCCGCGACCAAAGAAATTCATTCGCAAAAAGGCTTTTACCGAGCCTGACGATACGACTGACTCTTCAATCGTCAGTTTGCCGACGAGAAGTTTGCGTACCCGTACAAGACGGCATCAGGCGCAACCTGCAAGTTTGCGTCTGCAGGCCGAAGTGCCGACGCTGGACATGACCGACAGAATACCAAGTCCAAATGCGCTCAGGGTGGAGTGGCCTATCGAAGATCAGGACATGAGTACGACCCCCAAGGCCTCCGAGTTCGGTTTAACTCGCAGACGGTCTGCATCTCCAAAAATCATTCACAAGCTACCTTCGGAAACCCGAATACGCAAGGTATCGGGCAGTCAACACAGTAGAAAACCCTCTTTAGAAAGCAGAGAAGCCCAGAGAAACTCGAGAGACAGCGCAGCTGAAGAAGGCGATGACGAGGGGTACGATGATCTGTTGAGCGCGTATGAGAGCGAAGAAAGCTCGACGGTCCAGCTTGTAGATGGTGTATGACATTACTTGTATCGCAGAACGATGAGACTAATGGAATATTACCACAATGGGTATCATTTTTCCTTCAGGTGTGCACAAATCTTCTCTCTGGGGATTCAGCCATATTTGGTATTTGGGTTTGGAGGCACCGATATACATATACGAGAACATCATGGTAGGGTAGGATATTCTGCACGGACGGAGTAAGTGGATGATTTTGGACGGTGAATGAGGGCATGACTACCTCATAAGCAACCTCGAGAATAATCATGTCAGGACAATTCCCGTTCATGAGGGCAAGGTAATACCTGACATCCCATCGATGTAAACCTTCGTTGATGATAATATCTTGTAGTGCACACAGGGGTATGAAACGTCGACCAGTAAACAGAGGGAGAGAGAAGAAAGGAGAACCCCGACGAGTCTCTAGCTGGACCCCGAGGGATGGAAGTACGACGATGGATTCTGTCAAAGTAAAGATATGAGCCTTTGCAAACACCTGAGATATCATCGATTTTACCAGAGAGAACCTGGTTGCACTTCCACCATATATAGAACAAGATGACCACAATGGTCGGAGCAAGCCATATATGCGTAGCCTGCCTTCTTTGAGAAATGAGAAGCAGAGACAGACGAACGGAACTTACTTTTAGCCAAGTGACCGACAATGCAGCTGTTAGGATGGCATCGAGCCAGGACAGACTGGAGATACGAGTAATTGTTCTGCCACTACCATCGCGAGCAAGATGCCAGTTTTCCACCCTGTACTCGAAATAACCAGGATACTCCAATATGGAAAACTCTGGATTAGTAGAGAGTGGCCATGAACGACGCATAGGCTTGCATGAAGTTGAGGGCTAAGCGTGGGAGTTACCAATCAACCAGGTGAAATTCATTATCATGTACGTACTCTAACGAAGCATATATAAATATTACAAACGCCCTTTCCACCTAAACCACAGAACAATGCTCAAACTTGCGGAGGTGAGAGATGTAATGACACAGATCCAGAAAGTGAGGCGCCAGCAACCACGCCCAATGCATATGCCACCAGAAGAATGAGACTGGGATATGAAAGCATACATGTACGAAAACACGGATGTACCAATGAAGGGTGCCATCATTAGTATACCAAAGTTACGGCCTACGTCGTCCATTCCCCATATTGCAGAAATAATACTTGGTCTAAACCAATGAGAATTATCATTTTCAGGATGATATGAACACCTACAAAAGTGTGAAAATGGCACCGTAGCTTGTGCCTATACCGAGACTGAAAATGATCAAACGCTGAAAGGTAAGAAATCAGGGCTACCGTCTTACCTTAGGGCCCAGACGTCTTCCTGAGTTCTCATCATGTTTGACGACCAAAAAAAGGTCAAAGCGAGAAGTAGTGAAGGACAACTCAAAAAGAAGACCCTACTAACGAGATGTTTCCTCGGTAACGCCGATGTGCCACGAATAGCAACAGGTGACACAAAATCAGCTACAAAACCCGTCGCCAGGCGTGTGATTGTGTTGGATAACGACAATAGTTGCACCTGTTGTGCGGTCACGCTGGACGAAGAAGCAGGAAACGGTGCTTTGTGTGGAAGAGAGAAGACAACTGTTCCGATGTTGGAAAATATCATTTCGGCCTTTCGACTCGGTTTCAATGACGAAGTTTATGGACGTAAAGACTTACAGAGCCCAAGGTGCAAAAGCAAAACAAAGCCAGTAACCAGAATGACAGATCTTTCACAGGATAACGCCGCTCGTGCGCATGTGAACTTCGCTCCCTAGAAGAATTAGATTCTCTGGGCATAAGAGAGCTATTCTCGTCCGCGAGTTCAGAGTTTGACTGCGACTTGTTGGCGGTTCGATTGGGGCCATTGAGGGAAAGTGTTCCGATAAGATACACGAAACCTGTCAGCGTTGCTAGAAACAGCATATACTTCGTTGCATTAAGATCTCCCGAATCATTGGTAAAGTAACTCGAAGCGATTGCCGTTAAGAACAAGGGTGAGAGACCAAAAAGGGCCATGCTGACGCCTGAGGCGATGCCAATATATTCTGGAAAAGTCTTGGAAGCTGCGAATAGGGCTGAGTAGTACCTAAGGCAGAGGAGAAATTAAGCAAGACGCCCCTGAACCATATACTGATAGCTCACGAGGACACCGTCCCAAACCCCGCTAACAGAGAGCAGAGCACAAGGATACGAAAAGAAGACAGAGAAGCGTGGTTCGCCCCGTCAGTCGCAAACGATAATTGGGAAGCGAAACCCCCAAACGACAGAACATAGAAGACGCCAGCGGCTAGCGAGCATATCCGGGGCCCATAACGATCAATGACCTCGCCAGCGACAGGCGCCAGTGGATATTGTCCGATCATGCCACTAGAAGGGTCTTAAGAAGCCATAAGGGAGAACGTAGATCAAACGCGTACGCCAAGAACACGGTGGTCAGTTGCGGTTGCGTGAACTTGAGGTGGGACACTAATACTGGGGACAGGAGAGGGAGGGTGAAAAGACCCCCTGCGCATAGGCTAGGATGCATTCAGCGACGAACAATGACCGGTGAACACGACATACGCATTAGCAGCGATTGATAGGATTATTGACATTGCAACAGCAGGGTAAAGTGACTGTCCTCGGCGACCCTGATTGGGCCACACTCACGCTAAGCCTATATATATAGGCCGTCCAAAAGTGCGATCGATTATCTCTCCCAGCCATGTCCGCACAACCAACAAAGCAGAAATTATGGGGCGGCAGATTCACGGGGAAAACAGATCCTTTGTAAGTTTCCGCTGTAAATTCGTGTGTTGTAAATGTGATTTCGTGCGTGAAGAATGCATGCTTTCAATCAATCCCTTAAATATGATCAACGCATGCACGCCGTTGATATCAAAGGCTCTATCGCATACGCCAAAGCTCTTGCACGAGTTGGGATCCTTACGAATGAAGAGAAAGAAAAGATAATTGCTGGCTTGGTACAAGTTGGTGAGGAATGGGAGCTGGGGACGGTTAGCCGGCACTCAACTATTCACTACGCCCTCCCTTACGCCCCAACAGTTCGAAGTGCAAGAACATGATGAAGACATTCACACGGCAAACGAACGTCGGCTTAGTGAACTGATTGGTCCCCTCGGCGGCAAATTGCACACGGGTCGGTCACGTAATGATCAGGTCGCGACGGATATGCGTCTGTGGCAGCTGCAGGAAGTACAAGGTGTAAAAGAAAGTCTCAAGGGTCTCATCGGCGTCATAGTCGAGCGATCAGACAAGGAGAAGCATTTCCTTTTGCCAGGTTATACTCACCTGCAGGTATTTCCTTTACCACCCGAATTTCAATCCATTAATGAACTATATATCAGCGCGGTCAACCCATCAGGTGGTCCCATCTCTTGCTCTCTCATGCCTTTTCTTTCCGTTCGGATTTGGAGCGCCTGGAACAGCTTATTCCACGTATCTCTGTACTCCCCTTAGGTTGTGGTGCACTAGCCGGGAACCCATTTGTCGTCGACCGTGAATTCTTAGCAAGTGAACTCGGATTTTCATCCATCGCAGAAAATAGTCTTTGGGGCGTTGGTGACAGAGACTTCATCACCGAGTTCATGATGTGGGCTAGCTTAGCAATGGCCCATATAAGTCGCATGTCAGAAGACTTCATTATCTATTCAACTGCTGAATTTGGATTTATATCGTTGAGCGATGCGTATAGGTACGGGGTTACATTCCAGCCAACATCCTACTAACCATACCTCCGTAATCTAGCACTGGTTCGAGCATCATGCCACAGAAAAAAAACCCTGATTCGCTTGAACTCTTGCGCGGGAAGTCAGGTCGTGTGTTTGGCAATGTAGGTTTGATGCAGTTCGAGTTTGTAAGGCAGATAACGATGGTCTCCAATCAAGATGTCCGGTTTCTTGATGACGCTGAAAGGCCTGCCATCCACGTACAACAAGGATTTGCAAGAGGACAAAGAACCGCTTTTCGATGTGGTTGACACAGTGTCTGCATCTTTCAAGATAGCCGAGGGTGTCATTGCAACTCTAGAAGTGCGTTTGTTTGTATATCAATCGTTGGTATTTAGATAGAGACCATTCGCAGGTCCATGGCGACAAGATGAGGGGGGCCTTGACAATGGATGTTCTTGCCACCGATCTGGCAGATTACCTTGTTCGGAAAGGAGTAGGTTATATCCACCGCAGTCAACGTCCTTGCTTAAAATTTAAATTTACAGATGCCGTTCCGCGAGACACACCACATTTCTGGACGGGCCGTTGCACTGGCTGAGTCACGTAGATGCCAGTTAAATGAGCTGAGCCTTGAAGATTATAAAAGTTTGAGCGACAAATTCTCGGAAGACGTGCATGCTGTGTTTGATTTTGAAGCGAGTGTAGAGAGGCGAGAGTCCATCGGCGGTACGAGCTTAAAGATGGTGGAAAGACAGATCGCAGTACTGCGTAGTACACTGCGGACGTAGACAGAGTTTGCTATGCTAGATTCGGATCAACACTGCACCAATTCTTATTTGTTCAAGTTTGTTCATCGCCTCAGCCCACCTTCTTATTATTCCCATCTCCTCTCTTTCAACCCTAACTTTTCTCGCCCTTATAAAGCAAAATGGCACGGGACAGATTAGCTGCTATGAGGGTATGTTTTCCAGCTATACTTTCGTTTCGTTTACTCAATGGCAGACTTGTTGAAGGCTCAGCAAAACCAAGGCAACCAATCGTAGGTCACCTAACTGGTCGAAGTCCTTTCACTCACCTGCCTTCAGAAACTCTTACCCGACACAGGTGTCGAGTGGAGGATATCAGAGCCGCAGAAACAACCCATATAATCAAAGAGACGATGATTCATTTGAAATGACTGATGTGAGGGACAGCACTACTCACCTTGCACCGGCTGGCGACAGCATGTCGGCGTTCTATGCAGAGGTGAACTTCTTTGTTTATAAACACTCTTCAGAACCCATGTTGATTGACTCACTGCAGATATCAGCCATTCAAGGTAGCATCAAGAACTTCAACGACAATGTCTCGCGCATCGGCGATTTGCACTCACGGTCACTCAATAATACGGATGAAAATGCCGCGCAACGCAACCACGCACAGTTAGAAGAGCTTGTCGGGGATACAAGCGCTCTCAGTGCAACCCTGAAACGTCGCATCAAGGCGCTGGAGAGACAGGGCGGTTCAGGGCGTGATGCGCAGATCAGGAAGCAGCAAGTAAGTCTTTTAGCTCTAAAGGTTCGTGTTGTTGAACCAGTTTTTTCATAGACAGCACTGGTCAAGTCCAAATTTGTAGAAGCAATCCAGAATTATCAAACCATAGAGCAACAATATCGTGCGAAGCATAAGCAACGAATGGAGAGGCAAATTAAGATAGGTTAGAGTTCGAGTCTCTCAAAAGTACAGAGCGCTCATGAAGCATGGCATATAGTAAATCCCGATGCTACTCCCGAAGAAATTCGTGCAGCAGTAAATGATGATCAAGGGGGGCAGATTTTCAGCCAAGCTGTGGGTAATCACTTGAACGTGTGGAGGTCTTTTTCGTCTAATCGATGTTCGTAGCTTATGCAGCAATTTCTAGATGAGTCTTGTTGTTGAGCAACAAGACGAGGTAATCAACATCATCGAATCGCAAGCTGCTGGGGTTGAGGTTGACACCGAAGCCGGGTATGTCTTTATAAGCTTGTGTTATTCAATTCTTCATGTTTTTCCAGATTAAAATATACAGAGAAGGCTGTGATTTCGGCCCGTTCCGCACGCCAGAAGCGATGGATATGCTTCTGGATCGTGTTCATTCTTGTGATCATTATTGCGGTAGTCCTTGGGGTTGAACTTTACAAAATGTTTCACAAACCATCATCATCGTCATAATGTGGGTTAAGGCCTTAGGAAGCTGATTGACAGAGACACGTTCGCATTAATATGATTTTTTCCGTTTGTTACGAGGATAATATACTACGCTCCTTTGCCTTCTATGATTTATTCGGACTTGCTTTTATTTTCACTCGTATGGTATACTGTTTCATAATTTATTTTGTGGACACCGCACATGAAATGGAGCCCTTGCACCGGATACGGATTGCAGTGCCAACGGAATCGGCGATTTTAGCCACGTGGCTGTGATCTGAAAGGCTTACGCGTCGCTATTGAGAGGCTCATATAAATCCGATCTCTACTTTTGTCAGCCACAAACCCTCCGTCTTCCCCTGTTCCGTACGCTCTCGCTATACGTTGTCCCCCTCCATTTTCCTCAGTCCATCCTCACAGGATCGTAACATCCTTTGAACATGCCCGCTAAGAGACGCTGCCAGTTCCAAATCGGGACAGACGCTCAGTGTAATTCAGCAGCTTTGCGCATGGTGGGAGAATGCCCGCATTGCCGTCTCCAATTCTGCGGTTCGGTAAGCGTAGTCTGTCTTGCTTTGTAGCCGATGCTCATTCGCCCTAGCACCGCTTGCCGGAGCACCATAGTTGCTCAAACCTTGAGGATTGCAGACAGCAGGCCTTTGACCGTAACAAGAGCAAGCTCGAGAGTGAGCGAACGGTCGCAGCCAAGATAGCAACAGCGTAATCGTTGTTTATCTCATTTCTCCTCTAACCTCTGGGACATCCATCAGTTTCGGGTGTCATGATACTGATGGAATTCATGAACAATTTCTTTTACACTACGATATTTAATTCAGGTAGCATCTACGGCTGGGACCGCGATGACCTCCTTGGCTACATACTTTAGGCCCGGTTGTTATGTTTAGAGCTACCCTGTTGTAATTTCGGTACATGTGACATTCACCACTAGTTTGGGATTATTGGCTAATCCTGTTTCGAGATTTATCGATTATAACGTTTGTCTCTCTTCCATCGATAAGTTTAGCCCTCTTTTGTCTAGGCGTCGCTGTTCCCTCTGCTCCTGAAGGGTTTGGGAGTGAAACCGTCGTCCAGTCGCCCTTCAACACTAACACGTGTAGTAGCACACTCGCTTGTGATACCTTGTAAGTTAGTATCCGTATATCTCCGGAAACTGTAAAGCGCTGGCGCTATCCGGATCCGAGTTACGCCACATTCTTCACTTTTGCACTATCATCCGCGAGCTACAGGTTTACTCACCATGTCGAATAGAATCGGACAGTTACTGAGTCATCTCTCCCCCGACACGATGTCAGCAGGTGAGCCAAAATTGGAAGATACAGGGTGCACGAGATAAACACACGTCGGATTAGAAACATGGCAGGGAGTCCCCCTGGCTCCTCCTGATAGGTTTGTACCGAATAGATGGCGTGTTCAGTGAAGTGACCACATTCAGTATCTTCAAGTTGACAGCCGCTTTCAAAGCGGATCCGTATGATAAGAAAGTTAACCTTGGAGTCGGTGCCTATAGAGACGATAATGGAAAGCCATGGGTGCTCCCCGTGGTGAAAAAAGTGTGTGCCCTGCATTCATTATCGGTTATCTTTCATCGTCTTTGGGGTTACTTGTCAGGCGGCGCAGCGGATCCTCAGTGACGAAACTCTAGACCACGAATATTTACCGATCACAGGTCTTCCGGAATTCACAGCAAGTGCCGCAAAATTAATTTTGGGCACTACTTCTCCGGCCATTCAAGAAGCGCGGGTGGCTAGCGTGCAGACCATATCTGGTACAGGTGCCAATCATTTGGGAGCCTTATTTTTGTCCCGATTCTATAACTGGACGGATACCCGGAGGGTCTATCTGAGCAACCCTACGTGGGGTACGTCTGGGATTGCTATTGCACTGAGTTATTTAATAAATGTACTGCAGCTAACCACCAAGCCATCTTTCGGAATGTTGGGATTGAACCTGTTGACTACGCATATTATGATCCCAGGACAATTGGGTTGGATTTCAAGGGGATTTTAAATGCGTTGAGCGAGGCGCCACCTCGATCCGTGTTCCTATTGCACGCATGTGCAAACAACCCAACT
>WNGO01002897.1_pt1 | contig 11000 bp, 8 predicted proteins | sample 5400511 | NCBI WGS metagenome assembly WNGO01 (sample SAMN13153380, study PRJNA577476) | soil metagenome | isolation source: 20 cm soil or saprolite under Garry oak tree replicate 2 | place: USA:California | collected 2016-06-15
GGGTTAATTCTAGCTCTTTCGAGTGCAGAAGGATACCACCGACGCCTGGCACCCATCCTTCTAAACTTCGACCCGAGTGCATTCTCTCTGCCAAACTCCACTTAACGCGCTGACGAACCGTGGCTATCCACCGTTCGTGCTTTATCTTTCCAAGGACTTCATCAAGCAACGTTATGCGATTCGACCTTTCGAGAATTCCCGAAACGCGGAAGCGCTTCTCCCAAATCTCTGCCCTTGAACTTTTGAACTTTGAACGCTTGAACCGCCACAAGGCATTGAACGAAGCAAAGCGGTTGAACGGTTGAACCGGTTGGAACAGACCGATCCCCGTGATGAACCTAGCGAAGCGATGAAACGATTGGAACAGACCGCAGTCAGCGGTCAGCCAACTAGATCCCGAGATAAGCACGGCGAACTTCCGGGTCCTTAGCAAGTTCGGAGGCGCTGCCGACGCGAACGATCTTTCCTGTTTCCAGTACGTAACCTCGGTCGGCAACGTGAAATGCTGAGAAAATGTCCTGTTCGACCAATAGGACTGTAATTCCTTCCTTGCGTATCTCCGCCAGTGTGTCGAGCAGCAGATCGACGATCACCGGTGCCAGCCCCAAACTCATTTCATCGACCATCAGGAGTTCCGGTGCGGCCATTAATCCGCGCGCTATCGCGCACATCTGTTGCTCGCCTCCGGACAGGCTGCCGGCCAACTGCCGCCGTCGTTCGTTCAGTTTGGGAAAGAGGTCGTAGACCCGTTCAAGATCGCTGGCTATCTTGGCGCGGCCCGCGCGACGGTATGCTCCCATCAAGAGGTTTTCCTCTACCGTCATCTGATCAAAAAGCTGGCGGCCTTCGGGGACCTGGACGACACCGAGGCTGAAAACCTGATCCGGCATGAGTCTGTCGAGTGCGTGGCCCGCGAAGCTGATGCGCCCCGTGCTTGGAATTACGCGCGATAGCGCGCGTAGTAGCGTAGTCTTTCCCGCGCCATTGCTGCCCACGAGCGCAACGATTTCTCCCCGTGCAATTTCGACTGTGATGTCGTGGAGCACGGCCATTTCACCATAGCCAGCGTTCAACCCTTCCACCCTCAGCAAGGCGTCACTCACGAGCGTTTCCTCCCAAGGTAGGCGGTAATCACCTCATCATTGATGAGGACATCTTCTGGCTTGCCTTCGGCAATCTTTTCACCGTGATGCAAAACCAGCAATCGATCCGAGAGACTCTGAATCGCTTTCATGACGTGCTCGATTACAATAACGCTGATGTCCTGAGCTCGGACCTTTTTGATGATGCTGATCACTTCCTCGATTTCAACGTTATTGAGTCCAGCCATTACCTCGTCAAGGAGCAACAACTTCGGTCTCATCGCCAGCGCTTTTGCCAGCTCCAGTCTCTTTCGATCCGGCCCACCCAAAGCATCGGCGCGTTGCGCGGCGCGGTGATCGAGGCCAACAAATTTAAGCCAATGGTGCGCCTGATCCTGTGCGTCGCTGAGCTTTTGGGAGCCGTTGGCGGCGCCGAATAGTGCCCCCACCGCAACGTTGTCGACGACTGTTAGTCCGGGAAACGGCCGCATGACCTGAAAGGTACGGGCGATGCCGAGCAGGCCGCGACGATAGGCCGGAAGTTGGTGGATCGGCGCCCCATCGAACAGGACAGAGCCGTTGGTTGGCTCGAGCGTTCCGCTCACTAGGCTGACCAATGTTGTCTTGCCGGCACCGTTGGGTCCGATCAAGCCGAGAATCTTATTCCGCTCAAGCGTGAAGGTCACGTTGTTAATCGCCACGACCCCATGAAATCGCTTCGTGAGACTGTGGACTTCTAGAATCGCGTCCATGTCACACCCGGTGAGCGCTAATGTTTTCCTGAAAATAGCGCCAACCTTGCTGCCGGAACCGTCGAACTAAGTCGGCAAAACCACGCGGCATGAAGACAACAGCGGCGACGATTACCAACCCGAAAAAGATACTGGCAAGACTTGTCACTTTACTGGCCAGTATTTCCGAGATCGCCGACAACACGAATGCCCCCAACACGGGTCCGAATATCGTGCCGGGGCCGCCGAAGACGGCCATGATGATCATTTTAACGTTGAGTGTGATATCGAATGCGCTACTTGGATCGAGATAGGTAATCCAATAGGCGTGAATCCCTCCCGCGATCGCAGCGAAAACGCTGCAGAGTGCGAATGCGAGAATTTTATACAGCGTGGTATTGACGCCCATAACGGCCGCTGCTTCTTCGTTTTCCCGGATCGCGATGAGCCCGAACCCAAAGCGGCTGCGCGAGATCCAAGCGACAGTAAGCGTCGTGACCACCAGCAGAGCAAGGGATAGCTCAAAGAAAACGGTATCCCCTTTAAGGAGAGGAAGGATGAGACCGACATTGCGGCCTGCGATTTCGAGATTGGAAACGATGGCAGTCATCACCTCCGCGAGCCCCAAGGTGGCGATCGCGAAGTAATGACCGCGCAATCGCAGAACCGGTAGCCCGAGAAGAAACGCGAACAGCACCGCGAGAAAAACCCCCAACATAAGGCCGACGGCAAAAGGCAGCTGAAACTGCACCAGGGCAATGGCGACGCCATATCCACCCAGGCCGTAGAAAACGGAATTGCCAAACGACGGATAGCCCGTATAGCCGCCGATCATATTCCAACTTTGCGCCAGCGTGGCGAGAATAAGCGCGTTGATGCCGAACTGAACCAAAACCGCCGAACCCCACCACGGTAAAGTCGCGAGTGTGCCGACCCCTATCGCCGCCAGAGCCAATTTTAGGCCAAGGTTCACGCTGTTCTCCCCAGAAGCCCTGTAGGTCGCACGATCAGCACCAAGACTAAAATTCCGAAACTGACAACGTCGGTATATGTCGGGCCGATGTAGAGAGCGGTCAAGGCTTCGATGATACCCAGAAATAAGCCGCCGACCAGAACATAAATCGATTTCTCCAGGCCGCCGATGATTGCGATCGCAAATGATTTACCGGTGAGGCTAGAGCCGATGTAGGGATTGATTTGCGATACTACGCCATACAGCGCACCAGCGGCGCCGGCTAGGGCGGCACCGATGCCGAAGGTCAGCGCATAGAGCTGGCGCGGATTCACGCCGTAAAGGCGCGCCGCTGTCAGATTCTGGGCTGTGGCGCGGATTGCCCTACCGATGCCTGTATGGTCGAGAAACAGCCAAAGCGCGAAGGTCAGTCCGAGCGCGACGCCAAACGCCGCCAGCCGGACTAATGGGACGGTTGCTCCGAGCCACACGAAGTTGGCTCCGGCATAGCTGGGATTCACGGTGCGGAAATCCGCGCTGAAAATGATTTGCGCAAGAAAGGTGATCACGACCTCGAATCCGAAGGTGATCAACAGCGTGTTGAACATCGGCGCGCGGATCACCAGGTTGAGCACGTAGCGCTGAATCAAATAACCGAGGCAAAACAGCAGCACCATGGCCACCGGCAATGCCGCAAAGGGATCTAGGCCAAAGCCAGTAAACAGATAATAACAGGCGTAGGCGCCCAACATGATGAGCGCGCCGTGCGCCAGATTGACGATGTTGAGCACGCCCCAGACGAGCACGAGGCCCAACGCCATCAAGGCATAAAGACCGCCGAGCAAGACCCCATTGACGAGGATCTGCCAGAGGAGCTGCACCTAACGCTTGCCCCATTCGGGCATCGGATAGAGCGCCTTTTCAAGAAGGCCCTTGGGACCGTAGACCGGCACCAGTTTGCTCTTCTGGATCTGTACGACGGTCTGCGGAAGATTGATCTGGCCTGTGGCGTTGAAGCGAATGCGGCCGTACAAGCTGTCGAAGTCGACCTTGGCAATGGCGTCGCGAACCTTCGCCGGGTCGAGACTGTTGGCGGTCTCGATCGCCTTAACGAATGCTTCGACGTCGGCGACCGCCGATGCCGCGTGGTAATCGGGCTCGTACCCAAAGCGCTTCTGATAGTCGGTGGCAAATCGTTCCGCATTGCCAAAGTAATCGTCCTTAAACGCCGGCGAGGGAACCCAAGAGGTCATGCCGAAGGCGTAGTTGGCATCCTGTCCCAAGGCGGCCCGGAAATCCGCGCTGGGCACGCCCACGGTAAAAGAATAGAGCTTCGGGTTTACATTGAGAGTTTTAGCTTGGCGAATAAAATTCAAAATTTCGGTTTCATGACCAGCAACCAGGATTGCGTCCACGTTCTGGCTTTTGATCAACGATAGGATCGAGTTGAAGTCGGAGGCCTTCGAACTATAGCGCTGGTCGACAACGATCTTGAGGTTAGCCTTGCCGGCCGCCTTGCGCGTGCCGTCCGCCACGGAAACGTCGAACGCATCATCGGCATAGAGGAGCGCTACCGTCGCCGGCGCCGGTTTCAGTTGCCCCATCAGGTCAAGAGTGCTTTGGAAGTAATCGCTCGCCGGTGGCAGGGTGCCAAAAATATATTTATAGCCGCGGCTGAAGATCTGGTCGGAGGCACCGCCTCCTTGAATCATTGGAATATTATATTTTTCTGCAATCGACGAGTCGGCGAGCGCGAAATCGCTGGCGAAGGGTCCAAGAAGGAAATTAACTTTGTCCTGGGTCACGAGCTGCACGTATTGGCGCACGCTTAGGTTCACATCCGACTGATTATCAAGAATCTTGAGATTCAATTTTTCCCGCGCGTTGCCGATTTTCACGCCGCCGGCCGCGTTGATTTTTTCCACCGCAAATTGATAGGCGTCCCCGTAGTAGCGCCCGGTGTTGGCAAACTGGCCGGTCAATTGAACGGAAGCGCCAAGCTCCACCGGCGCCGCGAACAGTCGTGAACCCAAGAGCAGAGTCATAATTGCAACTGACAACGATAGGTTTTTCATCGACGTCCCCCTTTGCGCGCACGAAGTTTACCGCTTCGAACCCGACAATTATCTGACCAACTTCTATCATGCCGCTCAATGCCTGTCTTGGCAGCCGCACTGTTGGAGATCGTTAGTTATCCCGATTACTACCCTCATCTCTCTGTGCTTACCGGGCTCCATCATCGAGAATTCACGAAACGTGGAGGCTCTTCGTGTGTTTTCATTTTCTCAAATGTTTGAACGGAGCGCAGCGGTTAAACGGCTCACGTTTGGAACGTATTGAACGGGTCACAACACGCAACTTTCTAGGGCTCGCCGAAGCATCTCGTCGCGTTGTCCCAGAGCATTTTTCGCATGACCTCATCTCCGAGGGATTTCCAGCCCAGCACTTTGTTCGTCGACTCGGGAAAGCGGGATTCGGCATGGGGGTAATCGGACGAATACATGAGGACACCGTCGCCGAGGAAGTCGGTGACCATGCGGGCCATTTTCTCGCCTTCGTGGATCACGACGCTGGTGAAGAAACGTCCCCCGGTCATGTATTCGCTGGGTTTACGAGCGAGATTTTCCGGCAGGGCGTAAGACATGTAGACGGATTGATCGTCCATGCGCGCGCCCCAGAACGGCAGCCAGCCAAAGCCGGACTCGAGGATGCAATAACGAATGTCGGGATACCGATCCATGATGCCGGCGCCGAAAAATGCGCTCACTGCTCGCATCGCGCCCCACGGGTGTGAAGCAGTGCGCCCGATGAATGGGTTATCCCATAGGTCGCGGTACCCGGGATAGCCGGAAGTGAAACTGTGATGCGCCACGCAGAGCCCCGCGTCGTTGGCCGCTGCCCAGATCGGCTCCAGGTTCGGATGATCGATGGGAACACCTTCGGCCAGATGGGGATAAATGCCCCCGGCCCATAGCGCGCGCGACCATGTTTTGATTTCCTGCACCGATGCCTCGATCGCTCGGCTGCTCACCACAATGAGAGATTTCAGGCGGTGCGGATACTTGCTGCAGAAGTCATCGGTGAAGCGATGGTTGGCGCGGATAAACCCGACCTCAACCTCGACCTCGTCCGTCGCCGGCGGTAGTCCGGGAAGCATGAGCTGGACGTCCACTCCCTCTTCGTCCATATCCCGAACGCGCGCTTCGATGTCGTCGTCAGACCCGCCGGGCGTCGGAAACCGGCTGCCCATAAACTTCGGGAAATGAGCCGCGATATGCTCTCTGGGTCCCGCTTCTCCTAAAACCCGCAGCCCCTCACGCCAGCCGGCTCTTTTCTTAAACTGGTAGCGGTGGCGATACGGCGGTTGGAGAATCTCACCGGCCCAGCCGATGCGAAAGGGAACCTTGCAGCTTTCCCATTCCGGCAGCCGCTTACGCATAGCGGCATCGAAGTAGGGCTCCAGGGTTTCAGCCGAGGGATTGAGGTGCGTGTCCGAATCAAAAATCTTAAAACCGTGGCGCATTCGTGCTCCCTCCTTGCCCGCATAACAACGAGTGTGAAGCTATCCATAACACACCCTCGGCGCTCGTGAACAGTGCGCGTCTACCAGTGGAATTTGGCGATGATAGTACAGCACACCCACGACCAAGCAGGGCGGTGACTCATCAGACAGCAGGCCGGAAAACAAGCGCGGACTGCGAAGCCGATTGAAATATCAGTTCGAGGCATTCTGATCCGTCATTAACACACAAAAAACATGCACCCTGCGCACTCCCACGTGCCGACTCATTGCGACGTTTCGAGATTTCTCGAAACGTCGAAGCTCCCTCGCCCGGTTTGAAATCCGATTAACGTTTTGAACGGAGCGCAGCGGTTGAACGGCTTGAACGTTTGGAACGGGCCGCAGTAGGCGGTGAGCCCAACCATGGAACCATTGGAACAACCGCAGCGATTGGAACTGCATGACTCCGATAACGTCTTGAACAGAGTGTCTCCGGCCAGAAGGCGCGTCGGTCACATCGGCAACGGCGAGACGCCGAAAAGAGTTTTGTGAAGGTGAAGAAACACACCGTAGACGACGAAGGCAAGAAGCGCCCGCCACCATCCCAGTTCGCCGATTTTGAGGGAGTTCCGACCTTCGATAATTGCCATAAAAGGGACATTGGAGGTTACAGCGGCGAATCGATTCCATGCATCCCCGGAAGTTTTCTTCCGTTTTCGATCGATCGAGAATGGTCCCTCAATCGCGAGAATCAGGAAACTGCCGAAGAACACGACCGAGGCGAGATCGCCGTTGAGCAGCAGATGCATGAGCGACCAAAGCGCAACGCCCCAAAGGAAAGGATGCCGCGTAATCCGTTGGATACCGCGCGCCGGCTCGTTCTCAGCCAGCAAAGCTTCGCCTCCGACGGCGGTGGGATTGGGCGTGGTGAATGCGAGAACAACGAAGAAAAACGCGACCAGCATCACGATTAATGCGACGGGACGAAGGATCTGAGATTGTCCCCAGAGCTGGAAGTACTCCGCCTGTGTGTAGGCCCGAGACAACCAGATAATGCCTATCAGTGACATGAGCGAGAATAGCCCTTGGTAACGTCTTTCGCCCATCAGCCCAACGATCTTACCGCGAAGGTCGGCGCTGGAAATAAAAAAGTGAATGCCGTCAAAAAACAGCGCCGCCAAAAAAAGTGAAGCCACATGTCCCCCTTCAACCGCTCCGTCCGACTCAGCGATCTTCACAGCTTTCCGTCAAGCAAGATAAGCAGACGCTCTTCAGCGTGCTTTTGGTGTCTCAACTTCGCTACGCTTGAGCAAGTAATCGAGGCCGCCGACCCGATACCAGCGATAACCGTAAGCTTCGAGCAGCAAGTGATGTCTTGCGTCTTCTCCAACTCTGCTGTGGTCCTCAGTTAGTAAATTTACCAGTACGCTACCTTCATTACCTCGCAATCCAGTGGAAAACGCCACCTGCCTGGGAACTGCAGCCAAATTATGGACGAACAGAACTGAATTGTTGCGCCAGTCATAGCGGATGGCGAGCACCGCCGGATCTCGAGTGGAGAGCACTTCAAAGTCCCCCCAGCCGACCTCCGGGACTTCCTTGCGCATGCGGATGATGCGCTCCGTCCAGTTGAGCAGCGAATTCGAATCGCGCCGCTGCTCCGCGACATTGACGTGCTGGTAGCCATAGGGTCCATTACTGATCACCGGCAACATTGGCTTATCCGCTTTCGTGAATCCCGCATGAGGCTCCGTCGACCATTGCATCGGCGTGCGGGCGCAATTGCGCTCGGGCAGATTGAGATCATCTCCCATGCCGATTTCGTCGCCATAGCGAAGGACCGGTGTACCGGGGAGGGTGAACATCAGGCTGTAGGCGAGCTCGATGCGCCGCCGATCGCCATTGAGCATGGGCGCGAGTCGGCGTCTGATGCCGCGATCATAGAGCTGCATCTCTTTCTCGGGTCCGAAGCATTCGAACACGCGCTGGCGTTGCTTTTCGGTCAGGCGGCCGAGATCCAGCTCGTCGTGATTGCGCAAAAACAAACCCCATTGGCCGGTCGCGGGACGTGGTTTCGTGGCTTTGAGCGCTTGCACCAGCGGTCGGCAGTCTGAGGCTGCCAAGGCGTAAAACAAATTCTGATTGACCTGAAAATTGAACATCATGTGCATGCGATCGCCGTCCTCACCAAAATATTCCATATCGGTTTTGGGCAGAACATTGGCTTCCGCGAGAATGATGGAGGCGCCCTCGCGCCACTGTAGAAATTCGCGCAGCGAACGCAGCATGTCGTATTGCTCAACGGGCTTTTTGACTTGCGGACCCTTTGTCGAAATCACGAACGGCACGGCGTCCATGCGGAATCCGACAACCCCAAGCTGAATCCAGAATCCCATGATCTTTAGGATTTCCGCCTGAACGTGCGGGTTCGAGGTGTTAAGGTCGGGCTGAAAATCATAGAAGCGGTGGAAATACCACGCGCGCGCCGTCTTGTCGTAAGACCAAGTCGATTTCTGTACTCCCGGAAACACCATTCCCTTCTTGGTCTGCGATGGTTTCTTATCCGACCAAACATACCAATCGCGGTATTTCGATTTGGGATCACGGCGCGCCTCTTGAAACCACGGATGCCGATCAGAGGTGTGATTGACCACGAGATCCATAATGACCCGTATGCCTCGCTGTTCGGCTCCATGCGTGAACTCGACGAAATCACCCAGCGTGCCGTGGCGCGAATTCACCCCGTAGTAATCGGAAATATCATAGCCATCGTCGCGATAGGGCGACGGCTGGAACGGCATCAACCAGATCGCCGTGATACCGAGTCCGTGCAGATAGTCGAGACGACGCATGAGCCCCTGGAAATCGCCAATTCCATCCCCGTTTGCATCCATGTAGGTCGCGACGGAGAGACAATAGATCACCGCGTTCTTGTACCAAAGGTCGTTGATCATCGGCGCTAGACGGAGCAGTGTGCTCCTCTATTAGAATAATAAAAACCACGGCGAATGGAATCGGTGTCCGAGGAATCGCCGCGAAAATATCAGACCAGCAATCTTGAGGCGGGGGAATTTAGAATTTATCGTGTATGGATGGGCTTAGCCGTATTAGCAAGACATCTCGGAAATGCTGTCCTATGGCAGTTGAAGCGAGGTGAATTTGTAAGATCGGATCTCGGGCGGCACCCATGACCAATCAGCGGACCGAGCAAACTCCGGACAGCGTAAAGAAGGCGACGACTTACCTCTGGTGGCAACGGGGTATTATCTACCAGGTCTATCCGCGCTCATTCATGGACAGTAACGGCGACGGCGTGGGTGATCTCACCGGTCTGATCTCACGGCTGGATTATCTCTGCTGGCTCGGCGTCGACGCTGTTTGGATCTCGCCGCTTTACCCGTCGCCGATGAAGGACTTTGGCTACGATGTCGCGGACTATATCGCGATCCACCCGTTGTTCGGCACGCTCGCTGATTTCGATCGACTGATCAGAGAGGCACATGCGCGCGACCTGAAAGTCATCCTGGATTTTGTTCCCAATCACAGTTCGGACCTGCATCCGTGGTTTGTTGCATCGCGATCGTCGCGCGACAACTCCAAACGCGACTGGTATATTTGGCGTGACCCTGGCGCCGGCGGCGGGCCGCCGAACAACTGGCTATCTTGCTTTGGAGGATGCGCTTGGGAATACGACGCCCACACGGGGCAATACTACTACCATGCCTTCCTTCGCGAACAGCCCGACCTAAACTGGCGCAATCCCGCAGTCGTCGAGGCGATGCTGGACGTTTTGCGCTTCTGGTTGGAGCGCGGCGTCGACGGTTTTCGCATCGATGTACTCTGGCATTTAATCAAAGACGATCGATTTCGCGACAATCCTCCCAACCCAAGCTGGCGCGAGGGCATGGACCCGTACCAAAAGCTGATTCCACTTTACACCACGGATCGACCGGAGGTGCACGCAGTGATCGCTCGCATGCGTCATCTGGTCGATCGGTACAAAGATCGAGTGCTGATCGGTGAAATCTATCTGCCCATCGAGCGGCTCGTACAATACTATGGGGTCGATCTTGGCGGCGTGCACGTGCCTTTCAACTTTCAACTTCTCCTCGCCAAGTGGTATGCCCGTGACATCGCCCGTATCATCCGGGAATACGAGTCGGCGCTGCCGGAGCGTGGGTGGCCGAACTGGGTTCTCGGAAACCACGACCGGTCCCGCATCGCATCGCGCGTCAGTCGCGCACAGGCGCGCTTGGCAGCGATGCTGCTGCTCACCCTGCGCGGCACGCCGACGCTTTATTATGGCGATGAGATCGGCATGCGTGACGTGGAGATTCCTCCGGAAAAGGTCCGGGATCCGGTCGAGCAAAATGTTCCCGGTTGCGGTTCGGGTCGCGATCCGCAGCGGACTCCCATGCAGTGGAGCACGGCAAAGAACGCGGGATTCACTGAGGGCGAACCCTGGTTGCCGATTGCTGAAGACTACGTTCAGGTGAACGTCGCAGCAGAGCGCGATGACTCGGCTTCGATGCTCACGCTTTACAACCAACTCATCAAACTTCGCCGTGGCGAGTCCGCGCTCGAAGTGGGACGATTCGAACCGATGGAAGCCGATGGCGATCTACTCACCTATGTGCGTCGCGATCGGGAGAGCGCATTTCTAATCGCGCTTAATCTGGGGCCGCAACCGCAAGTGATTAATTTTTCCAACCAGGCCTCTGGGGGAAGCATTG
>WNGO01004143.1_pt1 | contig 11000 bp, 9 predicted proteins | sample 5400511 | NCBI WGS metagenome assembly WNGO01 (sample SAMN13153380, study PRJNA577476) | soil metagenome | isolation source: 20 cm soil or saprolite under Garry oak tree replicate 2 | place: USA:California | collected 2016-06-15
CGTAGTTTTCAGGCCAATGGCACAATCGGTTACGACGAGCTTTCCTATTTGACCGTCACAAAAATAAACGGCAAAGAGATCAAGTCGTTAGCCGATCTGCCCGAAGCGGTGAAACAGCCCCCATCGAGGGTTTCATCAAGATTGAGACCGAGGAAGATCCGAAACAGAATCGAGCTGGATGCTGCGCAAGTGGCCGCTGAAGCACCCGTTCTCCAGGAAAACTACGGCATCTCTTTGCTGCATCGCCTCGATTGAGCCGAAACGGCGGCTAACTTCAGCCTGCCCTGAGGGAGCCTAGGGAGTCGGGTACGGGGCAACTGCGTTCCTTGCCGCGGCGTTAAAAAGACCGCCGCGCAAAGAAACACAAACACCGCCGCGGCGCCCGTCCATTCCCAAAAACCCAAGTGCCAAAACACCGAACGCCGTAACGCAGCGCGAATAGGCATCGTCCAGGTTACTTTCAATCGAGTAAGCAGCAGCAAACACTCGCTAGATACAAGCCCAACCAAGGGCAACAGCGTCAGGCACGACCAAGTCCAGAACAATCGAGCCCCAAATAGCCTTCGTCCGCGACCTTTCCACGCGCACCAGCAGCCGCACAACATTCCGATTGCGATAAATCCCGCGGAGGAGCGGGCAAGAAATTCGTGCAGCCTGCGGATTCCTAATACAGAGTGCGCGTGCTGCGGCACGACAAGAGATGCGCAAATCAGCGCAAGTATTCCCGCCATAAAAGCTCCGCTGCTCACCAGAGCCACGCGCGGCGCAGCTATTTTCAAATACCTCCCCAAATATCCGGCGAACGGTAGCATCAACAACGCCGCGACCGATATTCCGCAAGCGGGCATCCAATAATGGGCGGGGTTATCGCGCGGCGACAACAGGTTGCAAATAACGCGATAACGCCAGTCGTAATTTTCGGGGAACATCCACGCGGTCGCGCCAAGCGTTCCGAAAAAGGAGAGGAAAATCAGGACCAACAACACAGCCAGAATTCGTTTGCGATAAAACATTGGCAAAGACTCGCACCCAAGATCAAAGCTGCTCATCGGGCTCGGCGTTGCCAGAAGGCCGCGGTTTGACCAGAAAGCGGTCGACTTCTTCGTTGTAGGTTTGGAATGGATCGCCCATGACAAGAAAATCGCGGCTGTCGCACGCGATTGAATCCCAATTGATCACGTACGGAAAATCGCAATTCTGAAAAAAAGCCGCCGCGTGCGCACGACCTGATGCACGCGTATTGGCAGGCGGAACGTGTGTCGCATTAGAGCGTCGGACGCTGTTGTTCCACTCCGCAATTCGCTTGCCCGGGGTGACGCCAAAGAATAATCCCCGGGCTGGGTCGATGTTGTGATATTCGAGATCGACGCTTTGCAGCCATGGATGATCCCAGGTCAATTTCTCTGATTCCATGAATGTCTCGAGCAACCATTTCTTCGTGATCCAATCGACACCGCCGATCAGTGACTGCTGGTTCTGTTCGAGCGCCTCAAGGACGAAGCCCCAGTTTTCCAGTAACCAATTTGTTTCCGCGCTCCTGTTCCGCAGATATTTTTGCGCTAGTTGATGGAATTCCCACTGCACGTCGAGCGCACGAATGGTCTTGCCGTTTTCAAGATCGACAATCCACCGTTGAGTGGGATCGCGTGAAATATTGCGGGTGCTTTGCACGGCATCGGCCAAGACAAGGTTTCGCGGCAAGCGGCCATCCTCGAGTAGCGATAAAACCGATTAAATTGCACCCACTGATAGATGTCGTTCACGATGTGATCGGCGCGTTGACTGAGCTGAAAATTGACCTGCGCTTCTGGCTGGGGCGGCTCAAAGTCGAATGCGAGCGGATTGGATTGGCCGACACGACCAGCACCGGTAAAGATCTGCCTGGTCGCCAAAAAAGTGAGCAACGTTCCCAGAATCGGCGGCGTGAATTGGGCCTCCCGCTTCATCAAGTAATTTTCATGGCAGCCAAACGTGGCGCCGGTGTAATGATCGACATTGTTTTTTATAAACGACACACGGCCATCTGCGCCCAAGGCAGCAAGCGATGATTGGAGCAGGTCGTCTCCGGCGAGTTCGTAGGTGACAATATCGTGCAGATGCAAACACTCCGGCGATGCATACTCGATATGCCCCATGTCGAGATAGAGACGACCGCCATTGAGAAGGAAGCCTCCGTTGCCAGGCGGTTCCTCGTAATCACGGTAGTGTAAATCGATCGTGCCGGCTTTAGCTTTGCGAAAAAGATAGTTCTTAACCTTGGCTGGCCAGAGCTCGGAATTAACGTGCGGTTCTTCTTCGCTAAGGAGGCAGCCGTACTCGGTTTCTATTCCAACGATCCGATCCATTTTAGTCAGTTAACGACAGCGTTTGAAACCATTTAATCACTGAATCTCTAAATATTTTCGCAGGCATCCGTAGCAGAGCGCGGCCAAAAAATGGTCTTGCAAGGGGTTGTGAATAACTGTTAATAACATGCAATAAATCCAGAAAGTTCGTAAAATGGTCCCTGACATAAGAGACTTGGGTCTTCGTAGTCCCTGTGAGAAGGTGGGCGGCTTAGTTTATTTCGGCCGGATGCTGGATAAAATTCGGAGTCATGCGAAAGGCGAATTGCCTCCGGATTATCAGGCGAACCTAGGCAAAGGTTTCGATGGGAGTTGCGTCCGGTTGTTGCAGGTAGATTACGATCAGTTAGTCGAGCGCGCAAAGCAAGGCGGCACGGATGACGAAATCTTGCGGTGGTGTTTCAGCATGGGGCGGCAACCGTCCGACGATGAAATTCGCGTTTGGAATGAATTCATGCGTAAACGGGGCTGGAACGATGAAGTCTCGGAAACGCTTGAACGGCGGAAGAAGGAAGCCGGCATGGCTGCCCGATCGGAGATCGAGACGATGTTCGCATTTATCGACGCCGACGAAAGGCGCTCACCAAACGCCAACGCCAACCATCGATAGCATCCCGGAACATCGAGTTAGATCGCCAGATTCTGTAGGCGCGTCGTTAACGCTGGCCTGGGGTTAACGACCCCCGCTGCAACTGCAGATGTTATTCAGACAGCGTGTCGATCCGCTCCGCGAGTGCAAAGTCCAGCTCGGTCAGGCCGCCTTTGCTGTGCGTAGAAAGAATCAGGCGCACTTTGTTGTAGCGGATGTCGATGTCAGGATGATGTTCCTCGTCGTCTGCCACTTCGGCCACTGCATTTACGAAATCAATCGCATCGGCAAAATCATCAAACTCAAAAGTCCGTTCAATGTGCTTCTTCTCCAGTTCCCATTCCGGAATTTTCTTTAGGCGGGTCTTCAACTCATCCGCTTTCATCAAATCAGCCATAACGGGGAACGAGTAACATCCTGAAAGCGTTTTGCAATGATGAATCGCTAACGAAATTTTTGCCCTGGCGGCGGCTCTAAACTGCCAGGATTTTTCGCAGGTTTTTCGCTGAATCGAACACTTCCACCGCGCACTCGCGCGCGCGCTTTGAGCAACGCGTCCAGTTTGCGAGCACCGCTTTCATCGCCTCAGCCGCTTCGGCTATTCCATTAACAAACTCAAACCCACTCTCGTGCGGGAGATAGTTCGCCGCGCCCGTATCCTCGGTGATAACCGGTCGTCCCATTGCGAGAAAGGCGGCGCCGCGATCGCTCAGCCATCCGGTCCGCCATGCCACATCCACACCTTTGATCGCAGTGAATTCGCCGAGCGCACTGGCGATGTACCGGCGATAAAAACCAGGAGTGCGCGCAACGCGGTGTGGATCGACAATATGCCAGCCGCGCCTAGTAAGCCGCGCCCTCTCTGGATCGTCCGCATTAATGTTCATTGCCAGCTCGAAGCGCGCTTCTGGAATTTGCTTCGGCAGATCAAGATAAGGTTCGAAGGCAAATTTCTTGGAAAGATCGGGGAATGTGCCGTTAACTTCCACGACCCCAGTCCAATACCATTGACCAATTGTCGTGAACTTAGGCGCCGTCGGACGCGGCCGGCGTCGAAGAAGTTGGGTATCCGCCAGCGGATAAAATGTCTTCCACGAAAGGGGCGACTTTGGCAGTTGGCAATCGCCTCCGTAAACGTTAAGGCCGATCGTCCAGAATTCGTCGTGGAACGACTGGCCCATCTCCAGCTTGGTCATCCAATAAAAAATTTCGCTTGGATCGAGGTCGCAGAAAATGCGGCGTTCGAATTGCAGAAGAAATGGCGGATGAATCGAATAACTGAGATTGAGCAGCGCGTTTGATCCCGCTAATCGATCGAGTAGAGCGCGCCTCGACATTCCGAAGCAGCGCATCCCGCCAAGATCATGTGCATCCGATGCGGGCTTTTGATAAAGCAAACAATATCGACCACCAAGTCCGTGTTCGCGTAATCTTCGTTGGAAATTATCGATCCTGGCCTGGTCGGCGCGCGAATCGTTTGTCGCCGGCAAGAGCTCGAGCCAGATCGCGTCCAGTTTCAATCTACGCAATCCGAGGATCCATTGCAGCGGCACAGAAAAATTGCCACCGCCTTCGCGGTACTTCGCTGCAAAACCGCATCCAAGAAAGATAGTCATAGGCTGAGACGATCGTGGCAACCGCTCAACCAGGGAGGAAGCAGCGCGCTCTCATTGTGCCTTTGGAAGCAATCGGGAGATCAGCAGCAGCAGCGCAAGAACGACCACAGCGAGAACGCCCCAAAAGATGGAGCGCGCGGAACCACTGAGCGTTTGCGTGATCCGCTCGGTTTTGGAATCCGTGCGTTCCTGCCTCCCAAGTGTCGCGAACGCCCGTTCTGCGCGGAAAAGCTGATCTGCGATCAAGGTCACGTCATATCGCGGGGAAGCAGCGCTACGGTTTCCGTAATAGATCCAGATTGGCTGCGTGGCATCGGACCCAGCCTTGAAGACAAGTCGGGTAACGGGGTAATGGCCGCGAAAGGTACGCAGGTCGATCGCTGGATTGTCGCCATTATCTGTCTCTAAGAAAAGTGTGTCGCTCCTCGGTGTAACCTCAAGGTGAATTGCAAATTCCCGCGTTGTCTCACCTGGCACTTTTTTCCAAGTCGCGCGGCCGAGCTCGCGAGGAAAAGAATTGCCCCGCTCGTCCGCCACTTCTTCCCATAGATGCATTTCGCGTTGGAAAAGCGCAGAACCAGAAGCGCAAGTAATTCTAGCGATCGGCATGCCGGCTTGCGGTAATCGCAACGACCACCGCGAGAGCCTCGGTTTTTTCGGATCGTTGGCCGGGGTTGGTGCCAGCGAAATCGAGCGGGAAATAGAAGTACGCTCAAGAAGAAATGGAAGTTGTCGATCTTCGGTCACGATCCTCAAATCACACTGATCCGGCGCCGCGCGTGCCAGCACATCGGGATCCAGTTCGATCTGTTGCGCCCCGGCTTTCGACACTTGAATGGGCTTGCGAAATTTCCAATCGGCGAGATCGACTCTTGCGCCGGTTAACGGAAGCGCAGCAAGATTGTCCGGCGGCTTGTAATCGCGGCTCGCCATCAAAGAGGCTGGTCGCAGTTCAATTGCCGCAGTGCTCTTTAATTTGCCGCTCAATTCCGACAGATCGCAGCGCGGTGCCGAGCATTGAGTGTTTCCGGAAAGTAACTGATACCGGCCCGGCTCACCCGCTAGGAATACAAGCTGCGACACGCGCCTGTCGGCCTCAACCGCATCGATAACCATTGGCGGGCTGTCGCCGTTATCGATGAGCACGATTAATTCGCGACCGCGAATTTGAGTGTCGATGGGGATTTCGAGATACGATTCACTTTTGCCGTTCAGATCCACGCGATAAATCGACCCGGTGCAGAGCGTCAGTTCGCGAATACTATCGTCAGCCAATTCCGGGATGGCGATCGTGACTACGCGTGCAAACAATCGATCGGACGTTTTGATCCGCAGAGATGCTATCGTCAAATTCGTCGCGCCAAGATCAACTGCCAGGCGTGTGATCCCCAGACTTTCGTCACGCGACTTAATTGACATCGGGAGAGGTTCGACCGGTGCTCTTGTTTCGGCGACCCGCAGTCGCACGCCGGTGAACGGCACCGCAGCGGTGCGGCTGTCATCGCGCGTCAGGCGCAGAAATTCCCAAGCGCCCTCGGGAAACGAAACACCCAGATTCTCTGCGCCGCCGGTCATTTTAAAAATCGGTTTGTCGGTCGTGATCTGGCGCCACTGCGCGCCGTCATGCGAACCTTCCACTTGGACAGCTTTAATGAATTCAACGCCTGGAGGCGTTTCGAAGGTTACGCCTTTGAGCAAGGATTTTGTTCCCGTTGTCAGCGTAATCCGCGTTGCCGTTGGTTCGAGCGTGGTGCGCAATTCCTGGGATCGTAGCACGGACTCGTGACGAGGCATCGGTCGATCGATCAAGTAAGGTACTTCACGTCCCGCAGGGTCCAATATGCGTACATCTCCAAGATCGGGACGCGAAGCATCGAGCGTTTCCGCGGGCAGATTTATCCGGATCAGTCCGTTCGCCGGTACATCGATGGTTTGGCTGAATCGCCACTCGTTCGGCGTCAATGCACCGAGCGATCTGGCGAACAAGAACGCCGCGACCAGAAAACCTGCCGTCAACCCGTTCGACCAGCGAACCTTCGACTGGAATTTCATCGGATCTGCTTTTCGGAAAGAGCGAGAAAGCGCTGGTAAAGGAAAGACGCGAAGATCGCGATGATTGCGACGACGACGAACGCGGCGATTCGATAGAGCTGATCCAGTTGGGAAAGGTCGTGCAGGAACAGTTTGAGAATGGTGACACCAAGTAATCCGAGACTCGCGTATCGCACCGGCCTGACTGTTCGACGAATCCCAATAATCAGGAGCAACAGCGCGAACAACGCCCACGCGATGCTGTAGCTCATGTCGCGCGCGAAGTTTCCAGAAAATTGAAACGTGAGCGCGGCCATGCCCGGCCGGCTGAAGTAATCGGCGATCTCGATGTTCAACAATAGAAACGCGAGCAGGGTGCCGAGCGTGTAAAGCAACGGTTGCATGTTGCGACCGGGGACAAGATTTCGCGGTGGCGCAAGGAGCCGCGCGGCAACGAAGAGGCAAATCGCCACGGTACCATAGGTGTAAAGATACCAATTAAAGATCGGCGTTGCGGAACGGGCATGATAACTGAGGACGGCCGGGTTTAGCGCGAGCCGCGCAAACGCAACCACCAACAGAGCAGTTCCCACCAAACGCAACCCCGGATGTGGCACGCGATGGAACAACCAGCAGAGAGCGGCACCTTCAAGCGCCCAGCCAAGCGTGATCCATTGGCGGTCGAACTGAATGGGAAAGATAAGAGTGATGAAAAACAGCGCCGCGCCACCAAACAATGCGAGCTGCGCATTTAGCGCTGGATTTTCCGCAGGCGTGCGTTTCAAAAGAACGATGAGCCCGAGCAGCGATGGCACGGCGAACAGAGCGGGAACCAAACCGAGCATGCCATTCGGATAAGCGGTGCGCATCACGTCATAAACGAGGAAGAAGTGTAACGGCGCAGACAGCGCAGCTGTCGCCCAAGGCATTGTTTTTGCGGCGAATTGTCGATGGAACAAAAACGGAAAAACCGTGAACAACGCGGCAAGTCCAATGTACCAGGCGAACGGCAGCGTTGCGCGGTCGGGATTGAAGTGCCCCAAATGCCAGGCGTATTCCAATGCCAGGGTCGATCCAAGACCGACCGCTGAAAGCAAATCCAGTGAAAATATCTTCGCCATGCCGAGAAGCAGAACGACAAACACAACTGCCAGCCCAAACACGCTCGATGGATTTGCCAGCGGGAGACGGAGCGTCACCATGATGAGTAGGAGAAAAGGCAGCGTCGCGGATAACGCAGGAAGCTGGATCGCTAAATTGGCCGGATCGTTAAGAGCGCCGAACAATTTTCCTCGTGTTGTTGTTGGAAGCCCTGCGGTGGCGAGCAGTTTTTGGCCCGCCCAGACTGCCACAAGCAGAAAGAAAATGCTGAAACACCCAAGAAGGAAGAGTGACGTTGGCAAGCCGGTGAGCTCTATCGGGATTCGGAAAATCCATCCGCCAATTACAACGAATGTAAGTAGCAAAACGACAAGGATCGGCAGCAAGGTGCTACTCGCGACCGCCAAGAGGATGGCCAACAGATCCACACAGAACACGAGCGGCCAGATCAGAAACGAAGCTTCCGGCAAGTTGAAGATCGGCATCAGAACCAAAACCAACGCCAGCGCGGGAAAAAGATGACCCCACCATTGCATCTCGATCTTGCGAACACGTTGCAGCACCAGCGGCGCTGCTGAATGCAGCAATGCAAAGACAAAAAAGGCCGCAAGCACTGCGTAAAGATTTTGTGTCGTGAGGTACCACGCAGTCCAGATCGCGAGAAATACGAAGACGGCGAGACCTATCACCGTGCTGATGTTCGCGAGCTTTTCTTTCACGAAAACGGTCGCCAGCAAGCCGATGTCCGCGAGGAAAATGTAGCTCAGCAATAAGGCCGGCCGATAGCCAAGAGCTTGAAATGAGAGAAAATAAAAGCCCAAGAAGATCGCCGCGGCGCCTATCCCAATCGCCGCAGCTGAGAAAGCGCCTTCGGATTTTGAAGCGCGTTTTGTCCAAACCAGAGCGGCGCAAAAGAGAAGTTCGAACCCGAGGAAAATTGCCATTGGCACAAAAACCTTGTCGCCGAGAAAGTATTTCTCGCGCAGGAAAAATTGCGCTACCCAGCCGATCTGCATGAGCACGGTTCCAATCGCGCCGAGAATAGGAAGTGCGCTCCACTCCTTTCTACGTGCCACCATTAACAGGCCGATATCAAGCAGCGCGATATAACTGAAGAGACCAAACGGATTATCTTGTCGCGTTGAAAGCAGGATTGGCGTGAGAAAACCACCAGCCATCCCCAGAACGGCTACCGCGATTGCATTCAGACGCACGGCGAGCAGGAACGCCACCGCCGTGATCAGCGTCATCAAGATGAACGTCGGGATCAATCCGAAGAATGCGAAATGGTAAAACGACCGGCACGCGAAAGTGACGGCGTAGAGGATAAGGATCCCGGTCGCACAAAGCGTTTGCGCCGTAACCGCATTCTCTTTCCGCTTCAGCGCAAGACCGCCAACGACCAATGCCAGACCTACAACAAAACCGATGACCACGCGGAGTTCCGGCGGAATGAGATTGTGCTCGAACGAATACTTCACGAAAAACGCAACGCCGAGGAACAGTGCCAGCCCGCCAATCCATGCGAATAGTTTTGCTCCCATGAACTGCTCCCAGTTGATGGCGGGACGCGAAGGTTGCGGCGCCGGCGGTTCGGCCGAGCGCGGTCGAGGAGGTATTGGCGGCGGCGGGGCAGATGCAGCAGCGACCATCACTTCTTCTGGCAAAGGCGGCGGAACGGAAACGGGCCGTACGGACTCTGCAATCGGTGGGGAAACGAAAGACCCGCGCTCTGTCGCTTCTGTTTTCTTTCTTGCCTCAAACGGCGGTTCTGTTGTCCGTTCGCCCGCCGGGCGCCTTAGCATCTGCAACTCCGCTTCTAGACCGCGTAACTTGATTTCGAAATTTTCAACGAGGCGCCGCGCTCTAGTCGCTTTCGCGATTGCGACTAGAGGCAGCACGAAACAGACGGCGATGACAGCCAGCAAGAGAAAAACGAGAGCTTCCATAGATTAAGATGTCCGAACCGGTTCAGATAATGCACGATTTGGTGCGTTTACGTGAATCGATAAATTTGCCGGTTAGCATCGAATTATTCGATCATGAACATTCATCACATCGAGCTCTTCTATTATGTCGCAAAGCATGGCGGCATTGCGGCGGCCGTGCGCAACATGCCGTATGGAATTCAGCAACCTGCTGTGAGCGGACAAATCGCCAGACTCGAAGAAGCTCTCGGCGCGAAGTTATTCAATCGAAGACCGTTCTCACTACTACCTGCTGGCACCGACTTATTCGAGTTCGTCAAACCATTTTTCGATGACGTAGAGAAGGTCGCTGGCAGAATCCGCGGCGCCTCACAGCAATTGCGCATCGCCGCGCCTTCGATCGTGCTGCACGACTATGTTCCCGAATTATTACGGCGGGTTCGCCGGCGCTTTCCGATTTTCCGGCTCGAGCTTCACGAGGCAGCGCGAGCCGACGCCGAGAGATTGTTGCAGGTAGGAGAGATCGATGTGGCAATCACGGTGATCGACAGCAAGCGGCGTCCTGAGATTCATTCGCGTCCCCTGCTCGAACTGCCGTTGATCTTGTTGGTTAACAAAAAACACCGCCTCACGACCGCGAAACAATTCTGGAGCCGGGACAAAATCGAAGAGACGCTCATCACTTTTCCACGCGGCGATGCAGTGCAGACGCATTTTCAGCGTGGTCTCGAGCAGCTTGGCGTGGAATGGTTTCCGGGAGTCGAAGTGACTTCCACCCGATTAATCGAGCACTATGTCGCCAACGCATACGGGGTCGGAGCAGCCGTTGCCACGCCTGGTTTCAAACCGCCGCGCGGAGTACGCGTGATGTCATTGCCAGGCTTTCCACCGGTCGTTGTCGGAGCGGCCTGGGCAGGAAAACTATCTCCCATCGCGCAACAATTTCTCGCCGAAGTCGAAACCGAAGCAAGCACCGTAAAGCGCGGCACAAAATCGCGCTAGGCGCTCCAGCGAGTATGCCCGCTAGGAAGGATTGCCAAATCGCGCGATTTCATCACATACCCGCTCCTAGAAAAATCGTCACGCGAGCAGAATCGTCGTTCTGCTCGCGTGCTCAAGACTGAAGCTTCGCGATCTTAGAAAATCTTGCCGTGCGGCAGATGCGGTTGGCCATGATTGTGATGACCGGTGCAAAATCCGCCGTTCGGGATCGGGATAATCGAGCCGAGGAATTGCGGCTGCTGCCGCACATTTAACGCCTGCTCCAACGCGTAGCCGAAGCCGATTAGCTGCGGTTCATGCAGGAAAGTGCTGTACATGAGCATTCCCGCCGGCCGGCCGTTATCGCGAATGCCCACCGGTATCGATAAATTTGGATAACCCGCCACTG
>WNGO01005230.1_pt1 | contig 10998 bp, 8 predicted proteins | sample 5400511 | NCBI WGS metagenome assembly WNGO01 (sample SAMN13153380, study PRJNA577476) | soil metagenome | isolation source: 20 cm soil or saprolite under Garry oak tree replicate 2 | place: USA:California | collected 2016-06-15
GGGATTATCGGAAGGTGGCCTGTAAGGGCTAGCTCGCTTTATGTGACCGCCCCTGTGTGTGAATCTGCCCAAAACAAACTCCTGAGCCAGGGTTGCACCGACGCGCTCAGCTGTTTGGATCGCGAAGTTCCTAAACACGAACCCCGCGCTGCGATCCGATCTGGGGTAGTAAAAGTTCGCGAGAGCGGATGAGGCCAGGTCCCCGCCCAGGCTGGAATAATTGGGCTGGTACTTTCCGTTGTCGCCTCTCGCAATGAACGGACTCAAGAGCGCGTGCCGAATCCGGGACTTGGTTGTCCCGGTTCCCTGGTAAAAGTAGCGAGGATCCTGGTGCAGCACCGAGGGCAGAATTGCGCCACCGATCATGGTGCCTGTAAAACTGTCGGCGGCCGTCGCGCCAAACCGCTTGCCGAACCCCGCGGCACCCTGCCCGTAATTTGGTGTGTTCGCTGCCTGCTTTGCCCCAGAAACCAAGGCGATTCCCGCAATCGTGACCGGATCAACCGAGACCTTTAGGGCGAGCTCAAATTTCAGCTTGGTCGTGAGAGCCACTGCATTCGGATCATACGATACGTAGAAATTGGGAATGATGCCCAGGACACGCTGCTTTTCTTGCGCCCTGACCTGCTCGGTCGCCGCCTCTACCGGGTTGGATGTGACCAAGACCGTGGTTTCCTGCTTTGCAATTGCAAGCTCGATTCCTCCAAGCGACTTGAATTCTCCTGATGTGAGCGTGATCGCAGGCGATGTCCAATTCGCGAAGCCTGTGGCACTGATCACCAGCCGATTTGCAACTCCCGGGTTGACGTCATCGAACTCGAAAAATCCGTTCTCGCCCGTTACGACGATGTGGCGATCCGTCGAGTCGGGGCCGCCGAGAACAACCGTCGCACCGGCTATGGCGTCGCCGTTTACATCTAGGACTGTGCCCATAACTTTCCCCAACTGGGCTCCATTTTCTGGCACTGTTTGAGTAGGGGTGCGCACCGAGAGTGTTAGGGCAATGAATGTTAGAATCGCTGCACGAATACAAAATCGTAGTGCGGAGTGAGCTACAATATCGCATCGTCGTTGGGGTTTCAGGAAAATCATAGCTGCCCTACTGAATGCCGAAATCAACACCATCAAGGGCCGGTTTGTGCATAGTGATCGCTGAAATTGGGAAGCGTGCTAAAAGGAGATCGCCACGATGGCGCCTGCGGGTGGAGTCTGGTCTCGAGGTTGGAATTCTAGGGATCGCATCCCTCTCACTTTTTAGGCTACGAGGATGAGAAAAGTTAAGGCTCCCACCTGACCGGAAGACCACTTATCGGGGCTTGAAAATTCGAGCGCTACGCGAGTACCATCGGTCAGCCCAGAACCGACGACAATAGCATCGGCGCTCCCAGTTTTCCCGCGTAGTGCGGCCGAAAGCGCGTCGTGTTGTACATTCGAGAGATGTCCAGTTTTCGGGCACCCATATTGGAGTCGGGAATCGCGACGTGGGTGTATTTTCCATCCTGGATCGCGGTCATACGGCCACTGATGCCTTCGCGGATCAGGTCCACCGCAACGTTAGCAAACGTAATCGCCACGATCTGGTCGATAGCGTCTGGCTCCCCGCTGCGCAGATCGTAGGTCAGATCGCTAGTGATGATCTCTTCGCCCGTGCGCTGGTGAATCTCCTCACCGAGAACGTGGCCGATGTCAACTTTCTTCCTGTGGCCGTAGGCGTCGGCTTCTCCGTATTCGGAAACGGTGTAGCCGTGCCAGGTGGCCCCCTCCGATGCAATCACAAACGAATATTTGCTGGGATTATTGCGCTTGTCCTCGAGAAGAATTTCTATGAGATCGTCGAGATTGAACTCCACCTCTGGGATCACGCAACGCCCCGAAGTGACGAACGCCGAGTACAACGCAGTGAAACCCGCGTCGCGACCAAAGATCCGAAAGATGCCGATGCGTTCGTGCGAGGCCAGCGTACTCCGCTGCCGAGTGATCGCTTCCTTGGCACGCGAAATCGCCGTGGAAAAGCCAATACAATACTCAGTACCTTGGACGTCGTTGTCCATCGTCTTGGGAATGGTGATGATCGGCACGCCCTTGCTATCCAGCACTTTCGCAAAGCCAAGCGTGTCGTCGCCGCCGATAGCGATCAAGTAGTCGAGCTCCAAGTGAGCGATGTTCTCAATCACCAGTGGCGTGAGATCGAATATCCCCTCAGCCACCCGCATGGATTCCAACCGCTGCGCCGACAAATGCTTGGGCAAACCGGGTTCTCGCATCTTGCGCGGATTGGTGCGCGAGGTGTGCAGCATAGTTCCGCCGGTGCGACCGATATTGCGCGTAATGTTTCGGTCGAGCGGACAAAGGTAAGCGGCGGCGGAATCGGCCCCGGATTGCACGTGAGTCAACCCTTCCCACCCACGCCGAATCCCCAGAACTTCGTACCCCATGCTCGTAGTCTGGTAGACGACGCTCTTGATCACGGAGTTCAGTCCGGGTACGTCCCCGCCTCCGGTGAGGATGCCAATTAGGCGTTTCGTGGCCATGCTTGAACCTCCCGGCTTGATCTTACCGGGAATTTTTCTTTTTGACCTCCCGGCCGACCGATAATTCATGCCAATACGGTGCCGAACGCTCCGGTCATTTCTTGAGTACTGGGTCTTTTCGGCGACTGAACGATTGTTCCCGAGCAAAGGTGCTCTCGAAAGTGATTCCCGGACCGGGCCTGATTGGATAGCGCCTGAGAGGCGGGATTATCGGAATGTGGCCCAAGTCGCATTCGGGCTGAAAATCCCACATTCCGATAAGACTTCATGCGCCAGGACTTGGCGAGCTACTACCGGGGCGATCTGGGATTTCTCGCTAGCTGTTGGCGAATGATGAGAAGTGCTCTCGACGTGAAAAACTATTCCATCCCTACGGGTCTGAGATCTCGGTGATGGTGGCGAACTCCGGGCCCAGCCCGGCGATAGCGGCTCGCATGGCGGGCTCATCGAAACTCGATTTTGAAAAGACAACCCTACTTGAGGAATCGATTAGTACGAAGTGCGGAATGCCTTCATTAGGGAATAGTCGGACGATTTCGCCGTCGTCATGAAAGTTTAGCCAGGATTCCTTATTTCCAGAGAGGAAATCTGCGGCTTTTTTTGCGTCGTCGTCTTCATCAATGCTCAGCAATATCAATCCATACTTGGCGGCTTCGCTGTTAAGTCTCTTTAGGGATGGCATGGACTCAACGCACGGGCCACACCATGTAGCCCAGAAGTCGAGCAATACAGGCTTGCCTTGGAACGACTTGAGCAAGATCGTTTTGCCGTCTAGGGAGGTGAGGCTTACATCTGGAGCGGGCTTGCCAATAATGAGCGCCTCGCTTTGAGTCCGTGTGGGGTGCTCAAATTCCTTGACGAGGTTCGCAGTCGAAGGCGGCGAAAAGGCAAAAAAGCGGTCTGGAACAGCCGCCGCATCAAGCTGAACAATGGGATAAACGGCGGTCTTGTCGCTTACATAGTGTTCCTGAGGTTGACTCATTATAAGGGGACCCTCCATGCGTTGTCGGAGTTTCCGGATTACATGATTCTCCTTGTCAACCCAAATAGTAAGAAGAAACGTTGTGTCCGGCGACCAGCCCGGGTGGTACTTCCCCTGGACGTCGATTACGTAACAACCCACCTGTTTACCGTTTAGGGTCAGAGTTTCATCGGGTAGGTAGGATGCCACCCGCACGGATGAAGGCAATTCAGCGAGATCTTTGATTGTATCCTGCGCCTCAGTCAGTTGGAGAAATGTCTGAAGCCCAGATGACTCGAAACGGCTCACGCCACTAACGGGAGTTATTTGTTTCTTGTATTCCTGCCTAGCGGGGCTATAGATCCATTCTGTCATTCCATCCGAGACTAGAATCCACCATTCCCAATTATTACGAGCCTCAAAGAGGTACTTATTGCCGGGAGCGAGAACGGCAGTCGTGAGGGACTTGCTCCAATTCTTTGAGAAATCTCCACTCATCTGCTCCTCTGTAACAGCCTCGATCCGATAGTAGGCTGCATTGGCATAGCGCTGTCCGACCTCTTTTAGGAACGTGAATGCATCGGTGTGTGCTTCGCCAGGTTGAGTAATACCAACTGCGGTTTGTGCCCCGCAATTTGACGACAATACCGCTATAAGAAGAAACGAAAAAACAACTCGGAGGCCTGGCCGTTTGGCGGCAAGTTCACTAAGCATTCGCTTCCTCCTTCGCCCGATGAACTCACGTGTATATGATACTCCCACAGGACTTCTGAAAACGCCGAATAGCTATCGGCAGGATTATGTATCAGGTAAATGCCCCAAGTCCTGAGAAACGGGATTACCGGAATGTGGAAAGCGTCTACTGGCGCCAGGGACGCCTTACCAACTACCGGTGACCTCCTGCGAATTGACATTAATCACCACAAGTCTATACTTCCCCGCAGGAATTCTCAGATACCTCCTGGAAGAGTCCGCAACAGAATCTAGACGTTTTTGGATGCATAGACAAACATCGTCGAGAGGAGACGCTGATGACGGATATGGTTTCTCGAAGAGGTTTGCTGCAAGCAGCCACAGCGCTTGGCATTTCGACCGTGGCGGGCGGACTCGATCCGGCGGATGCTCTATCGCAAGAAGCACGTGGAGACGGACCTGCCGAATACTACAACAAACAAGGCCAGGTTGTTTCGATCGCTCCCGGACTCCAGTTAGGTTACAGGGACGACTGGCTTGGCGAGCCATGGGAAAAGCCTGAAGTAATGCTAATGATCCATGGCAATATAGAATCGGGGGTGGTTTGGTTCGGATGGGTGCCGCGGCTGGGGGCGGAATACCGTCTATTGCGGCCAGATTTGCCAGGATTTGGGCATTCGACAATTCCCGCCAATTTCGAATGGAAACTGCCGCAAGTCGCAAGCGTGCTGGCGCAATTTCTCGACAAGATGGGAGTTGAATCGGCGCATATTATTGGCGCCAAGACGGGAGGCGCGATCGCGGTCCAGTTTGCGGCGAGTTATCCGCAGCGGGCACGCACACTGGTTCTGGCGACCGCTCCCGTTTCGCCTGTTCCTAGTCAGACGAATAGACCTCCGACTCCGGCCGACCCGCTCGATCAGTCGAACAGACTTGGTTCCGCGGCATCGAAGCAGGAGATCGACTTTTACAACAAAATGATGGCAGCGACGCGGCCGGAGCCATCGAACGGGCTGGGTAAAATGCTCGTCGACGGGCGAAACAGCAAGTATCTGGAGAGTCTTTTGCCGCAAATTACCTCTCCCACGTTGGTGATCACAAGCGACCGAAACGCAATGGTATCGGTGTCTGAAGCCTATGGTAATCAGCAGAAGATTCCTAATTCGAGATTGCTTGTCATCACTAGCGACGCTTACCACATCATACTGGCGAACACTGCCGACGTTGTGACAAACGTCCGCGCTTTCATTAAGGGGGCACATAAGAGTGCGTAGCCGTCAGCTCAATCGCTACATCATTGGTACTGCTACATCGTCGGAACCCGATCTTGATAACTCCTGATAAACGGGATTATCGGAACGTGGGAATTTGGGCAATATTTGGGCGGCTTTAAGGGGTACCGTCGCTACGGGCCGTACCGAACCATCATCTCATACACTCGGGGGTTCAGCGCCTGCATGGCAGGATGACCTGACGAATAGTCCCGAATCCCAAGTACCTGGTGCTCTAGTTGATTTAACTTAGCAATGCCCAGTCGATCATTGGCCTCCTTTCCTGGGCTCAGCCATATTTGTACTCGACACGCTTCGGAGCCAAAAGCTCTCAGCCTGCCGTTACGCCACGAGATTAAGGCCCCTTCACTGTCAGTGGCAAAGCCAGTCAAAACGAATGGGCCTCCATTGAGTTTCTCGACCGTCAGCAGATCGGTCCCTAACGTTATCCCTGCATATCGCCAACGGCTATGCGGACCTTGTACGCGCACCCAACTAGGATTTTGTTTTGGCTCCTTTACTTTCCAAAATATCTCAATCCTTGCATCGGAATCCTTCGGGAACAACACGGTCCCTTCATTGTATTCGCCCTCAGCTCCGCCTCCCTCGATTTGCGCTGTCACAACATTTTCGGCACCGAAGCGGTCCACCAGATCGTGTTCACTTAAGTAGGGAGGAAAACTTGTGCACGAAAAGTCGGGGCGTGGAACCTGCGGCGTTCCGGGGCTGGCCCCAACGCTCATTGCCAGAAGGGTGGCGATGACCACGGATACCGCTGATTTTCGGAACAAGACCACTCCTTTTGCCGGGCTTACTCCTCCAGAAGGCGCACTAACGGATTAGATTGTCTCACCGGACAATTTCTAAAAACACCGGAAGGACAGCACTTGTGCCTAACCAGTCCCAAGTCCTGAGAAACGGTCTTATCGGAATCTGGCTCCCTCGCGCACCGATGAGCGGAAGCCGCGCTCTGCCACGTACTATTGACCGCAAACGAAAACAGCGCTAAGTTCACCCCAACTATACGATCGTAAATATCTCTTCACCCCGGACCGGACGGACACACCCCCATTCGGTCCCTTTTGATTTCAAGGGTTCGACGTGTGTGGAGCGGATTCCGCCCGAGAAACGGGATTATCGGAATGTGGGCGTCTAGCTCAGGTCCTCAAAATCCGCCTGGATCGAGTGGTACGAGGACTAGAAGCTTGAGCAATCATAACGCAAGCCCTTGCCGTTGGACCTGCCAAGCTGATTGAAACCATTTCCTAATCCAGCGCAGAGGTAACGGTTTGTGTACCTTGAAAACCGCGAGCAGTGGGGACGCCCGCAACATCAAACTGCTCAAAGATTGGCCCACGGGCCCAACGACGGGGAACACTGCGTAGGCACAACCGATCACAAATGCGAGTTGATCCTCGCCTTGGCACTTTCAACGCTTCGCAACGCGCTGCAAACTGTGAAGAATCCTCATCCACTTCCCATCCTTCTTGATCCATACATCTTCAGTTATTCCATCGCTAGGCCCACCTTGACCCACAGTCTGGCCGGTTTGTTTGTAAGTCACGACCACTACGTTGCCATCTGCAAAGACGCGGGCGCGATGATCATATTGTTTCATGGTGACTATCGCCGATTCACGAGATCGCAGTTTAGCCTCATGCTCAGATTTGGTTTCGATAACTCCGTCCGCGCTTGCCAGGATCATGCCGTCGTCATCAACACGATCAAACCAGTCCGCGGCCTCGGAACCGTTTTGTTTCAGGTCTCCGAGTTTTTCTGTTTCGATCATGAGCACTTCCTTTTTAGCTTTTTCGGCCACCGGTCCAGTCATCTCTTGCGCCTTAGCAAGGCCGACTAACAAAACTCCCGCCAACGTCGCAAAAAGAATTCTTCGCATAGTGATCCTCTTCCTTTTTTCAGAATTTAAGTCGGGTCTCCTATTTCATGGAAAGAGCGGATTGCCAAATGCCCTTCAATGCAAGCTGGACTTCACTGCACCGGTGGCAAACCCACTCGCCTGATTTTTCAGGTGGTGCAAGCTCACGACGGGATAATACCACTAGAGAGTTTCAGCGGCCCCGAATAGCCCATGTAGTAGTTGTAGTAGGTGCTGGAGGAGGAGCGGCAATGCCAAAAAGCCACATTCCGAGAAGTGGACTTATCGGGACTTGGCCTCGGAATCTGTGCTTTAATCATCAGGCGGGCGTTATGAAATTCAAGTTATTGCCTCTACTCCTCGTTCTGCCTTCCCTTGGTGCGCAAGTGTCGGCGGACAAATCCAAAATCGTCATTGACGACGTTGATTTGCAGGGAGCGGTTCACCTTCCTGAAAGCGCGAAAAGGCAGCTGGTGGTTGACTTGATGAACAGGGAATACCCGGAAAACTCCGAGTGGGTCGCGGATGTGGAAGATAAAGCCGTTCGTGCGGAAACAGAAGGTTGGCGGGACCGGGAAAACCAGGGATACATCGGATTTTCAGTGGGAGCGACTTTCAAGACGCTCCGGCAAGAGCCAGGGTTGCGTCATGTTCTGGTGCCGATTCAACTGAACGAAGGCAAGCAAAAAAGGCTAAAGGGAATAGCTTTCCGATTCGTTGCAACTCAACCATCTGGCCCTAGTTTTGACACGGCCAGTCTCCGAAAGCTGATTCCTCTGAACGATGGCGAAGTCTACAATCGCAACAAATTCTATAGTGGTCTCGACGCTGTGATGCAAGCGTATCAAGATCGTGGATTCGTCGACTTTACGTCCAATGTTGAAAGCCAAGTTGACGACGCGACTCAGACCGTTGAGTTTGTGGTCGAGCTAAGCGAAGGCAAGCAATATCGCTGGGGGAACATACAAGTAGTCGGCCCAGACCCGAAGTTGGAAATGCTCCTGAAAACGCAACTGAAGATGGGAAGCCTGGTGAATCCGAAACTCATAGAAGATTTTTACCGGGATAACAAATCTGCTCTGCCCGTGGGCGCGTCCCCTAAGAATGTCATATGGCAGTATGACCGAGAGCGTGCAACCGTCGATTTGACCTTTGACTTGCGTGGCCCCAGTTCACTATGAATCCACACGCCGCATCGGACAAGTACTGAGAAACGGGATTATCGGAATGTGGCCCGAACTCGTCCCGAAGGGGGGGTGAGCCATAGTGAGGGAACTTATGTGTACTGAATTCGGGTGTCGTAATGCATAACACTTTCATGCCTGTATTAAATTGTAAAACCGTTTAGGCCGACAGGTTCTTTGCGTCGTGCTTACGTACTTGTCAGCTCGCTGCGACATCGAAAGCGATTTGCTGGCGAGATCCCCATAAATATCAGTTTTTGTACGCCATCCCTTTGAACGTTAGTTTTTGTAGTCCGGACGTGGTCTGCGCGATATAGAGATTGCCTTTCGAATCGGTCGCTATCTCGTGGCCCGGCCCGATTATCCCTGCGGGTGCGATGTTGCCCACAATCTCAAGCGTCTTGCGATCGACAATGAAAATGCCGTTGCCGCCGCCCACATAGAGGAACTGCTGGTTCGTGTCCGGAGACAGGGCCAGATCGCGAGCAAACGGTACGCTGCTTCTGACCAACTGCTTCAGGAACTTGCCGTCTTTGGTAAACATCTGGACGCGCCGGTATTCTCGATCAGCGACATACACTGTACCGTCATTGGCCACGCGGATGGCGTGTACGATGCTGAACTGCTGAGGTCCCGGATCCGAGAAGCTGGGTGGCGTAACCACCGCGCAGTTGTCATCGTCCGACGGCTTGTTGCCGAATGCGCCCCACATCCGCTTGAACTTGCCACTATCCGCATCGAAGACGGCGACGCGGTGATTGCCGTAACCGTCGGCCACGAACAATTCGTTAGTCGACGGATAAACCCATTCATCCGCAGGCCGGTGCAAATTCCCCGTGTCGGCGTTGCCCTTGCTTTGATTGCTGCGGCCAATCTGCATAACAAACTTGCCATCTTGCGTGAACTTTAAGAGTTGGTCGTCGGCAACCGGCTGGAGCCCTGGCAGGCCATTCGTGGGGCAATTGTTTCCGCCAAGCCACACGAACCCCTTGTAGTCGATATAAATGCCATGCTCGCGCTGCGGCCATTCATAGCCATCGCCCGCCCCGCCCCATGCCTTGATGTAATTGCCCGCGCCATCGAAGACGATCACCGGCGGCGCAGCCATAGCTGCCTGCTCTGGCTTGAGCGTCCGCGGCCGGTGCAGGACCCAGAGATGGTCCTGCGCATCGATTGCAATGCTCGAGGCATCTCCGAGCTTCCATTGGGCGGGCACCTTCGGCCACGCGCGATCCACCTCGAAGATCGGTAGACTACGGCCCTGCTGAGCGGCTTGTGCCGAAAATGGACCACTCGAAAGCCACCTCTCGCCCACTGCAGCGGCCACGACCAACGCAGTTAGACCTACCCAGTTAACACATTTCAGTTTCAAGGCTTCCTCCCCAAATTGACAGTTACCGGAATTCCGATGCTAACGGGGCGACTCGAAAACGGTTGCTTCTGCGCGTCGTCGAGATGGGAGCGCTCGATACGCGCATTCTAGGCCTTCCGAAAATGCTATCTATCGGGAACTAGTTATTGCGCCAACCATACGCCCGCGACACCTTCGAGTCAATTGGCTGCAACACCGTTGGACAATGCATCCCAGATTGGCCACATTCCGAGAAGCGGACTTCACAGGATGTGGCGATGTATTTGCTATCCAAATATGTTCGACCTTCCAGCGCGTGGTCTATTTCTTGTTTTGTTTTTCGAAATCCTTAATGAGGCGACCTCCAACACTGTTGAATCCGGTCAGTAGACCGCCCCACACATGTTCGCCGCTCCAAACCTTTTCGCCAGTTGCCGTATCAACCACAGTCAAATATGCGAACCGAGAAGGGGATCGCGTGTTGTAGTTGGGGATCGCGTCTTCCTCTACGTGCCCTTCAACGTCAACACTGGCAGTCTGTCCGCCTCCTAAGAGAATCAGGCCCCCTCTATAGGGATCGGAGGATAGGACAAATACTAAGTCCGCCTGCTCTCGGTCCGAAACAATCTGGAACCTTCCCCACTTCCTGAGTTCGTCTAACGCACCGTTTCTTACGGCTTCGGAACCAGTTTCATCCCGAAAATAAATCGTCTTAGCCGAGAGTATCTTTGGTGAGGGCGCCTGTTTATTTCGATTGGCAGCAGAAGCTGCATTCAGGGCGCCGAAGAGGGTGAGGACCGCGAGGAGACGGAGAGAGATCCGCATTTGCGCCTCCAATAAAGACTAGACTACGCCTTGCTCCTCAACATTTCAAACATTGGCCAGCCAGAGTTCGCCAGAACTCAGCTAATCTGCTACAGACTCGGAAACCGCATTCTGCAAACCTGGGGATTCAGCAATTTCCACATGACGATAAGACGACTTCACAGGACTTGGCTGGGTATTGTTGACGCTTTCGTTCAAGGGCTGTATATGAGTGAGCAATTCTATGTACAGATGGCGTTTCAGTTTGCATTATCCCGGGAAATTTGAGCGCCCTCTTGCCGTCATCATGCGGAATGAATATTCACG
>WNGO01002903.1_pt1 | contig 10997 bp, 6 predicted proteins | sample 5400511 | NCBI WGS metagenome assembly WNGO01 (sample SAMN13153380, study PRJNA577476) | soil metagenome | isolation source: 20 cm soil or saprolite under Garry oak tree replicate 2 | place: USA:California | collected 2016-06-15
CGATGCCCGGGCCTTGCGTGACCCATGAGCTTTGCACGTTATCGATGTTGTCCAAAAAAATCCGGGCGAGCGCTTGCGTCCGCAAATATTCCGCCACGCCAGTCGGATGCTTCACTTTCAGAACGGTATGCTGCGGTTGAAACGTCCAGCAGATGAATGCAGTGAATCCGCCGCTGCGGTCCTGCTGCTCACGAATGCGCTGCAAATGCTCGATCCTGTCTTCAACCGTCTCCACATGACCGAACATCATCGTGGCGCTCGACCTCAATCCGAGCTCGTGCGCCACCTGCATCACTTCCAGCCATTGATCGCTGTTAATTTTCAGAGGCGAAATCTTTTTGCGCACGCGATCAACCAGGATTTCACCGCCGCCGCCAGGAATTGAACCCAGCCCCGCATCTTTGAATTCAGAGATCACTTTGCGCAAAGGCATGCGGAAAGTTTCCGCGAAGTGCTGGAATTCCGGCGGACTAAATCCGTGAATGTTGATGTGCGGATATTTTTCCCGAATGTGGTGCAAAAGATCGATGTACCACTCGAACCCCAGCTTCGGATGATGCCCCCCTTGCATCAGGATTTGAACACCACCTTTCGCCGAAAGTTCGTCTAATTTTTTATCAAGTTCCTCAAACGAGAGCACGTAATGATCTTCGTCTTTTTCTGTCCGATAAAACGCGCAGAATTTGCAATAAACGTTGCAGACATTGGTGTAGTTGATGTTTCGATCGACAATGTAAGTCACGATCTCGTTTCCCTTGCCGTTGTAGGACAAGCGCTTCGCTTGCCGTCGCCGTTCATCAGCCAGGGCACCAAGCTCTTCGAGTGGCCAGCGGTAAAGCTCCAGCGCGTCATTGGTCGAAATCCGTTCGCCTGCGAAAATCTTTTCCGTCAACGCATCTCGATTTAACGAAACCATCGCCGGGCATTTTATATGACGCGGCGGCTCATTGCACGTAGATCATTCTGATGGAGAATCGGGTGGCAATTGTGGGCGCCGGCGTGTCGGGACTTACCTGCGGCGTTCTTTTTGCCGAGCGCGGATATCGCACTGCGATTTTCGCAAAGGAAACCGGCCAACAAACAACCTCCGCAGCCGCAGCGGCTCTTTGGTTTCCATACGATGCCGAACCAGTCGACGCGGTAATCGCGTGGGCGCTCGCAACGTATAAGACCCTTATCGGTCTTAGCTCTGACGCCCGTACGGGCGTCTCGATGATCGAGCTGTGTCAATTTTCCCGGGCCTGCGAAATTCAAATCCCAGCGTGGGCGATTCCGTTAGGTGCGCATCGCCTTTCGCCTCCTCCTGTGGTCAATGCGGAATGCGCGATCCCGAATCGGCCACAGGCCGATTGCTACGGGTTTCAGAGCGGCTTCGCGCTCAAGGTTCCTTTGATGGACACAACTATCTATCTTGATTATCTGGCGAGCCGATTTCGTACTGCCGGCGGATCAATCACCGCAAACGTGCGCTTCGAAAAAACCGAAGATGTCGGTGACGCATTCGATCTCGTGATCAACTGTGCCGGTATGGGCGCGCGTGAGCTTGCTCACGATGTTGATCTTGAACCGCATCGCGGGCAGGTGGCGATCGTCCCGAAAATCGACAACCTCTTCTGCGCGATTGTGTGTGATGATCCCCCGCTAATGTACGCAATTCCGCGCACGAACGATTGCGTCTTCGGCGGCACAAATGAGATCAGCGACGAGCGCGACATCGATCCAACCGCCACATCCCGCATTGTCACCGAATGCAGCCGCGCTTTAAATATCGACAACCCCCGCGTTCTCGCGGAGCGTGTCGGCCTCCGCCCATTCCGCAAATCAGGCGTGCGCCTCGACGGCGATCGTCTCAGTGACGGACGCACCGTCGTCCACAATTACGGCCACGGTGGTTCCGGGTTCACGCTTTCGTGGGGCTGCGCCGAGAATGTCCTAAGGCTCGCTCGGTCATTCGGCTAGCGCGCGGCTCACGTTAGCGCAATCGCCTGAAATGAACTGACGGTGTCGTCGGGACCTTTTTCAGCGAAGAAGCTTTCGTAATATCCCGGGCCGAGGTCCCAATGAGGGCCTTTGTAATAATCGTCGCGATAAAACCGCCAGATGCCGCTTACCACGATTAGGCAGCTGATGCGGTCATTCCAAAAATCGCCGACATAATTGAAACTCAGGTTCGTGCGCGCGTAGGCTCCGCCAAACCCGGCGTGATCGTAAAGCACGATCTCGGGCAGTCGGATGATTTCCTTTGACGGCTCTACCTTTAGCTTGCCGGCAGCGCTCGCGTGATAGCTAAGCGGACCGAGTTTCCATTTCGTGTCGATGATACAGCCGTTGTCCGGCGACAATTCAGTTTTCGATATTTGTCTCATAATTGGCGGGTTTTCCTCATTTGACTAAACGAAATGCAGGATGTCGAGCCGAGAGATTGTGCTTCTGTCGCTCAAATCTTCCTGCAAAACTACGACGCTCTTAGAGCGCCGCTACAGTTAAATTGCGTGTTCGCGCTGGTCCGACCGGAGCCGGATCGTCTTCGTCTGCAAATCGTGAGTCGCGCGGATGAAGCGCACGGTCTTGCTTTTCGCGCGCATCAAAATGGAATGCGTCGTGGCCTTTGTCCCTTGTCCTTTCACGCCGCGCAGGAGCGCACTGTCGCTGATTCCGGTCGCGCAAAAAATAATGTTTTTGCCGTTGGCCAGATCATCCGCCGAGAAAATGCGATCCAAACTTTTTTTGTGGCCATCATCGATGAGTTTCTTCCGTTCCTTTTCATCGCGCGGCCACATTTTGCATTGCATCTCGCCCCCGAGACATTTGATTCCCGCCGCCGCCAGAACCGCTTCCGGCGAACCGCCGATACCCATGTATAGATCGACATTGCTTTCCGGTAACGACGGCGCCATGGCCGCGGCAATGTCGCCATCGCCGATCATGCGCAACGATGCGCCCGCGGCGCGAATTTCTTCGACAATCTCTTTATGCCGCGGCCGATCCAGCATCATCACGACCACGTCCTGCACTCGTTTCTCCAGCGCGCGAGCCACGATGGCGAGCGTCTCGGCGATGGGCGCCTCGAGCTGCAGCGCATCACCGCGTTTTTGCGTGTATTGAATCACGCGCGGGCCATACGACAGCTTCATCATGTAAAACGAAGGCACGTCGCGCAGCGCCACTTTCACCCTTTCCTCGGGACTCGCCGCTGCGATGCAACTGATCGAGTTCGGCGCGCCCTTGGAGATGTTAGTGGTTCCGTCGATCGGATCGATCGCGATATCGAAGGGGGGCGAACCAGGAATCCAGGTGCCGAGTTGTTCGCCTTTGAAAATACCCGGCGCCTCGTCCTTTATCCCTTCACCGATCACTACCTCGCCGCAGATGTTCATTAGATCAAACATGCCGCGCATGGCGTCGCACGCGGCCGCGTCGGCTGCTTCCTTGTCGCCCCGCCCGAGCCAGCGCAGTGAATTGAGCGCCGCTGCCTCCGTCGCGCGCACGAAATCGAACTCAATGATGCGCTCGATGTCCTGATAATTCTGTTTCGGCAGTCGGAGAGCCACGGAGCGATAAGATTCACGCAGGTTGCACGCGATGACAAGCGGAGTGCCACATCGGTACAGTTTCAAACTGTACCACTACCACCACATGAGGCAATCAGGCTTGATCCTTGCGCTACTTTTTACTTGAATGTCAGCGTGCCTGCCGATGATCAGGTGACTTCCCTGACTGGACTTGGTTCGAACGCGCAAAACGGCCCGGTCGCGTTTACCACGACGCACTGGAGCGTGGTACTGGAGGCCCAAAGCGAAACGCCTGTCGCACAGAGAGCAGTCGAAATACTCTGCCGGACTTACTGGCGGCCCCTTTACGGGTTCGCCCGACGGCAAGGCGTCGGACGAGAGGAGGCGCAGGATCTAGTCCAGGAATTTTTCGCGCGTCTGCTTGCACACAGGAATTTAGACACGGTTCGTCGCGAGAAGGGACGTTTGCGTTCTTATCTGCTTGTGTCGCTCAAACGTTTTCTGGCGAGCGAGCGGCATCGCGCCAGCGGAGTTAAGCGATACGAGACCGGTCCGTATATCCGCCTGGACGAACTGCCCGAGTCGGACGTCGCGGATTTTGAACTGGCGGAAACCATGAGCGCTGACCGGCTTTACGAGCGCCGCTGGGCCTTGAGGGTCTTGGAACAAGTGCTCGGCCGACTGGAGTCTGAGTACGAAGCCGCAGGTAACGCGGCGTTGTTTGACCGGTTAAAGGAATTCCTCGTTGGCGAGCAAGGCGGGCCCCGGCAGGCTGAGATCGGTGCCGATTTGGGTATGACAGAGAACGCGGTGAAGCAGGCGTTTCATCGATTTCGCCAACGCTACAGGGTGCTTTTGCGGGAGGAAATCGCCCACACCGTGATAGCACCAGGAGACGTTGAAGATGAACTTCGTCATTTGGTATCCGTCTTGCGCGGGTAATCCGACCGAAGCGATGAATGGCTGACTACGAGTATGAAGGCCGCGAGCAGAGTTTGCGAAAACTGCGGGGAGAAAATCTTCGGCGACGCGCCGAAAGGACTTTGCCCAGCCTGCGTTCTGGAGACAGGCCTCGGCCCGCTCATGGACGAAACTGTAGCCGGGATCGATGATCCCGGTCATCCTGCAGCGGTGCTGCTCGACTTTGGGGACTACGAGTTGCTGGAAGAAATCGGTCGGGGCGGGCAAGGCGTGGTTTATCGCGCCCGGCAAAAAAGTCTCAACCGCACGGTCGCGTTAAAAGTCATTGGCCTTGGGCAATGGGCCACCCAGGCGCATCTGAAGCGGTTTCGTCGGGAAGCCGAAGCGGCCGCCAACCTGGATCATCCATGCATCGTTCCCATTTACGAAGTCGGCGAACGCGAGGGTTCCTGCTACTTCAGCATGAAGTTCATCGATGGCGGACAACTCGATGAAGTGGCAAAGCGCACGCCGATCTCGATCCGAAATGCAGCGGAACTCATCGCGAAACTAGCGCGTACGGTTCACTACGCGCACGAACACGGCATCCTGCACCGCGATATTAAGCCGGGCAACGTTCTCCTTGATGCGAAAGGCGAACCGCATCTCACCGATTTCGGATTGGCCCGGCTGCTGGAAACCAAAAGCACTGTCACTCACACGATGGACGTGTTGGGAACGCCGAGTTACATGGCGCCTGAACAAGCCAGCGCTCGTAACGAGCAGCTCACAAGCGCGACTGATGTTTACGGACTCGGCGCTGTGTTTTACCACCTGCTTACAGGCCATCCGCCTTTTGCTGGGGGAACAACCTTTGAAACTGTCCGGCTGGTGTTAGACACCGAGCCGCGACAACCGCGTCTATGGAATCCGAAAATAGATCGCGACCTTGCAACGATTTGCTTGAAATGCCTCGAGAAAGATCCAAAGCGCCGTTATTCTTCCGCTCTCGCCCTAGCCGAAGATCTTGAACACTGGCTAAAACACGAACCAATTCGGGCGAAACGGAGCGGAGTTTTCACGCATGGCCGCAAATGGTTGTGGCGGAATCCAACTACTGCGGGGCTAATAGCATCGTTAGTCGCGTTGGCAGTAGGCGCAGGTGTGATCGTTTGGAAGAGCGAATTAGTTCGGCGTCCGATCCCGGCCAGTATCGCTGTGCTGCCATTCCTCGATCTCAGCCAAGCCAAAGATCAGGAATATTTCTGCGACGGCATGAGTGAGGAGATCCTCAACGCATTGGCAAAAGTCGACGGGCTGCACGTCGTTGCCCGGACGTCATCGTTTTCATTCAAGGGGAAGAACGTGAATGTGAGCGAAGTTGGAAAAAAGTTAAGCGTCGAGAATGTGCTGGAAGGGAGTTTGCGACGCGAGGGTAACCGGATTCGTATTAGCGCGCAGTTGGTTAACGCGCGTAGCGGTGTTCATCTTTGGTCGGAAACTTACGAGCGCGAACTTCAGGGCGTGTTTGCGCTACAGGATGAAATCACACGCGCAATTGTTGACGCGCTCAAGATCAAGCTCGCGATTTCGCTTCCCGCTCATGAACAACGCAACACCGAGGCATACGATCTTTATTTGCAAGGTCTCTATTTCTCAAACAAAGGCAGCGAAGACGATTTGCGGAGAGCGCTCAGTTTCTTTCAACGCGCTCTCGAGAAAGATCCGACATTTTCGCGTGCGTGGACGGGAATCTCGAAGGTTTGGTATTTTTTAGCGGACGTTTATGTAAAGCCGCTCGAAGCCTACCCCATATCAAAAGAAGCGGCGTTGAAGGCGCTTACCCTCGACGAGAAAGATGCTGAGGCGCATTGCTACCTAAGCGAAGCGAAACGGGTCCTCGACTGGGACCTGGCGGGCCAGGATGCAGAGTTGCAACGGGCCTTGCAGCTCGATCCCAATTCTGCACCCGCTCACTTCTTCTCGGCGTTGCTGCCTCTCTTCCGCGGCGAGCTAAAAGAAGGGCTCCGGCTTGTGCTGGAAGCTGAGAAATTGGATCCGATCTCTCCCATCACCAGCTACGTTGCCACCGCCGCATATTTGGCCAACGACCGCATCGACGACGCAATTGTCGAGGGGCAACGGACGCTGCAGCTCGATCCAAATTACTTTTACTTGGATTCGAATCTTGCCGCCGCTTATCGAGAGAAGGGAAACTTCGCGGAAGCAATCGCTCTCTACACCAAAGCCCAGGAGGCGACGCATGTTCCGAGTAGCGGCCTTGCCATCACCTACGCGCGGATGGGCCAACCAATCGAGGGACGCAAGATTCTCGATCAACTCATCCAAGAAAGCCAGAGGCGCTACGTCTCGGCACCGTCGATCGCGGCAGTTTACGTCGCGTTCGGCGACAAAGACGAAGCCTTCCGTTGGCTCGAGCGCGCCTTTGAAGAACACTCGGGAATATTGCAGTGGATCGCGTTTCTCCCCGAATTTCGTCCGCTCCGGCCCGATCCACGTTTCCCTCAGTTCCTGCGGCGAATCGGCGTCTCGTACGACTCAATTTTAGCGATCACGGAGACAACTTTAACAAAGATTACCGATCCCAACGTCCAGGATTATTTCATCCTTAAAATTGGAGTGAAGCCGCGACCAAATATCCAAAATGACCACGTTGTAAGGATTAGCGTCTCCTTCTATGACCTAACAAGAGATAACAAAATGAAGCCAACTAATGCGCGGGTTGGTTATGATTGGCTTACGCCTGTTCGGGACTGGACGGATGCGACCCCGAAGTTTATGGCAGCCACTTACCTGCGTCCGAAGACCCAAACAGCTTCATCGGATGGACGGCGATACGGCGGATTCATTGTCCGAGTGTATTTCGACGGGCAGTTACAGGATTCGCGAGCGACTCCGCCGGAATTACTAACGCTCTTTCCGTCCGAGGATCAGCCCATCTCTCCGCCGAATGCGGCCCCGAGCCCGTCACACTAGCAGCAAGTAGGACCAGTCGGCCTCTCATAAAAACGAAGCTTGTGAGAGAATAGAAAAATCTGTTACCCCTGTCGGCGGGGAATTCGCGGGGGACGTTACACGATTCCCCCCACAATGAATGAACGCTCCCGATACTGGTCTGTGTCTCGCGATCATCGCGAGCGTCTTTTGTCCGGTCCTCGTGACGTTGGCGCAGAATCCTTCCCCCCCGCCACGGACAGCTGGCCAGCCTGGCGTTATAACCGAGGAAGTTATCGTGACCGGTTCGAACATTCCGACGGCGGAAGAAGTCGGCCCGAACCCGGTCGACACCTATCGGCCGGAGGACATCGCGCGGCTCGGTGTGCGGACGATGACTAATTTTATTCAGAAATTGCCTGCGTTTACGGGAGCGGCGCTCAATGAAAACAACTTCAACCGCGATGGCCGCGCCGAAATTAACCTGCGCGGCCTTTTTTCGAAAGAGACCCTGGTCCTGGTAGATGGAAAGCGTGTCGCGCCCGTTGGCTTCGCCCACGAAGCTTCGGTCGATCTAAATCTGATTCCATTCGCTCTGGTCGATCACATCGATATTCTGAAAGACGGCGCTTCGGCGATCTATGGTTCTGACGCGGTCGCCGGCGTCTTCAATGTCTTTCTAAAACATAAGTTTCGCGGTCTCGAGGTCTACGCGAGCTACGGCAATACAAATCTCGGCTCGTCGAACGACGCGGCCGAACGGGAAGGCTACCTTTTAGCGGGCATAGGAGATGACAAAACGGATATTGTTGTGTTCGTCGAGTATTACGATCGCGCAGCGATCTTCAGCCGCGACCGCGACATCTCAAGCACTGCAGATTTCAGTAGATTTGGCGGTATTGATACGCGGAGCGGCTTTTTTTCCGGTCGCGTCGGTGAATTTGTCTACGAGCCGCAGCTTAACGGTGGCTCACGGACACCTACACCACACGCGTTTCCAAATGTAGCGAACGATCCGCAATACCGCCTAAAAACTGGCAATGATTTGTTTAACTTCGCAGCTTTGACTTCAGCGATTCCAGCGGCAGACCGCGAATATTTTTACGGCTCGTTCGCTCGCGAACTGTGCGACAAATACTTTACCGTGTTCGCCGATTTCAAAGTCGTTCGCACGTTTTTCGGTCCCACTTTAGCGCCGGTGCCATTTACCACCGATCCGTTTAAGCAGGCTGATCGTGTCACGCCTGTGAGTCCGGAGGGGATAAGTGTCCCACTTAGTAACCCATTTAATCCCTTCACCCAGGCGGACGCCTTCCTGCCGGATGGAACACCGGTGACGACAGGTGTTTTCTACCGCGCGCTCGAAGCTGGTCCGCGCACGTCTAAATACACCACCTATGATTACCTTTTCGATGCGGGTGTTCGTGGAACCTTGGGCGAATTCGGTGACTATTTTAAAACCTGGAATTACGAGATTGGCTTCCGCTATAACTCAAATGACCACACTCAAGTTGCCAGCGGACTTGTGAGCAGGCCGGGGCTGCGCGTCGCGCTCCTGGACACCGATCCTCTGACCGCCTTCAACGCTTTTGGCCGCAATGTTAACACGGCTGCCGCGCTCAACCGAGTGCTCGCCACCACTCAGCAGGTTGGTGTAGCCACGCTGACTGACGAGTCGGTGGCTTTGAATGGAGCCATCATTAATATGCCAGCCGGCCCGCTCTCCTTCGCCCTCGGCTCGGAGCACCGAAAAGAGACGGTCAACGATCAGCCCGATGCGTTGAATACATCTTTTGGTTCGCTCGGTTCGGTTGATTTCGAGGCCACGCGCGCGAGCCGCGACGTCTGGTCTTACTACGGAGAACTTCGGATCCCGGTCACTAGTCCGAGCTGGAATTTTCCTGGCGTCCACAGTCTCGAATTTCAAGTTGCTGAGCGGTTCGAGTTTTACAGCGACACCAACCTCTCGCAGAGGCCGAAGTTTTCGGTGCGATACCAACCGTTCGACTCGAGCCTGACAGTTCGCGCCAGTTATACTGAGGCGTTTCACGCGCCGAATCTCTCGGATTTCGCTCGCTCCGCGTCGGAGAATTTTATCAATGTTTTTGATCCCGCAACGGGTGAGACGGTGCCAGGGCTGCGCGTGCTGGAAGGGGGACAGCCGAACTTGAGGCCGGAGGTCGCTTATGAGTTCACCTACGGAGCAGTCCGGACGCCCAGGTTTGTCCGAGGCCTGACCTTAAGCGCGGACTTCTATCACATCGACCTGCGAGACCGGACCAACTTTATTAGTCCGGAATTTATTGTCGATGAGAATTTCGTGAGTGGCGGAAGAAGATTCCCGGGCCAGGTCGTACGTGATCCGGTCACCGGCCAGATCCTTTTTGTCAGAAGCCTTATCCAAAATATCTCGCGCACTATCACGGAAGGTATCGATTACGAGGCAATCTACACGCTCGACACTACGATTTTCGGCAGGGGCAACTTCGGAATATTCACCTTCACCTTAAATGGCAACTACCTCTCCCGCTATGTCGCAGCCATCAATGTCGGCGATCGAGAGCGCGAATTCGCGGGGCAGGAAACCGGTTTCGGCGACTTCAACGTTTTTGGTTACTTACCGCATAATCGATTTTATGCCAGTGCGTTTTACGATCTCGGCGGTCTCGATACCGGAGTGACGGTGCATTACATCGGCCAGGGCAGCGACCCCGACATCTTTTTCACGGCCAACCGCCAACCTCGCAAAATTCGCGAGTGGACGACAGTAGACGCCCTTGTCTCTTATACCTTCAACCTTGCTGCGCCGGTGACGACAGACAACCAGGTACCAGGCTACGCCAAGGATGGAGGCAAGAACGTCCAGAACAAAAACGTAATGCCTGTCTCGACTGCGGAGTATAATCCATGCGGGTGGAGGGCGTGGCTCAACGGCACAACGATCACCCTTGGCATGAATAATATCTTTGATCTGGATCCGCCTTTCGTCGCCGGAGTATTTGTAAACGGCTACGATGCATCGACGTTCGACATCAAAGGCCGATCCTGGTATGTCCAGTTAAAAAAGAGATTCTAAGAAACTTATTCGACTCCGTTTCAGCGGTCAGGTCTGCGACAGATCCGGCCGTTTTCTTTTCTGGCGATCGAGAGACTGCAACAGCTGGAAAGCAAACGTCCAACAAAACGGCTTCATCCGACGGACGGCGATATGGCGGATTCATTGTTCGAGCGTATTTCGACGGCCAGTTACAGGATTCGCGAGCGACTCCGCCGGAATTATTAACGCTCTTTCCCATCGAGGACCAGCCTATCTCTCCGCCGAATGCAGCGCCGAGCCCGCCACACTAGCAGCAGTTACGCATCGGCGCTGTATGAGCGCCGTGCTTTGGCTCGGAAAGATCGCGGTCGGCGGTCACAGACCGCCGCTACAGGACTTTTGAAACCAGTTGTAATTTCACGCGCTTCGAAAAACTCGCCGAGGACTTTGCGAAACGAAGCTTGTCAGAGGCTATAAAAATCTGTTACCACCGCCGGTGGGAATTCGCATGAAGAATACCCCTGAGACCGGTCTGTGGGTCGCAATCACGGCGAGCGTGCTTTGTCCGGTCCTCGTAACGGTCGCGCAGAATC
>WNGO01009454.1_pt1 | contig 10995 bp, 8 predicted proteins | sample 5400511 | NCBI WGS metagenome assembly WNGO01 (sample SAMN13153380, study PRJNA577476) | soil metagenome | isolation source: 20 cm soil or saprolite under Garry oak tree replicate 2 | place: USA:California | collected 2016-06-15
AAGCCAGCTAGCTCTGCGTAGCTCTCGCAGTATCGAGATAGGTTGAACCGGTCGCGGGATCGGTGATGACGTTTTTGATTTGCGCCGTTCCAGCCTTGGTCAAAATAAACTTGGTATCGCCGATCCGGAACGAGTTGTCCTTGATCAGGACGCTCTGGTATTTGACCGTGCTGCCACTTTGGTACTTGACCTGGGCGCGGAAGCCGTTGACGTCGGAGACGGTGAACTCAAACGTTTTCTTGTCGGGGTAGGTTCCCTTCCAGGTCCCCTCAAAGAGTTTGGGATCGACCGCCACATAGGCAGTCTTGCTCGGAACACTCAATCCGGCGGATCTGTAGTTGGCCGACAGAATGCTCATGATGTCAGCCATGAAGCGCTCCGCTGGACAGCTCGGCCGTCAGACCTGGCCAGAGAGGCCCGCCGCGAGATTGCAGTTGATGTCGATCAGCGACTTTAGTTTCGCCGGATCCGGATTGATCTGCATTTCGAGCGTCTGCTTCATGACGAACACGCCGATATTGGCGATGTTCTGACGAATTTCCAGCGGCTGCGGATTGTCATTGGTCTCCGCCGCGCTCATGAAAATCGACCATAGCCGGCGATTGAAGAGCAGCGCTTGATGCATGTTCTTGTCCGGACCGGCCCAATTGGCCTGGACATCCTGCAACTGCCTTGCCGCTTTCAGCAGGGCCTGCGCCTCGATTTCCCGCGGAGATGCCGTCGAGTGAGACGTTCGTGCATAGGCTTGAGCGGCATGAGACATCCATCACCTCGATAGGGGGCTTTTGCAAAGAAACGCTGGCTTCGAAACTGCCCAGTCTTTGTACTTGGTTGCCTTTAAAATATGGTTAGCGGCTGTTACCGTATTTGTCTGAAACCGGGCAAAGCGAGACACCTTCGCGGCTCGCGTGCATGGCGGGTCAACATCAGGAAAACGGCTGCCCCGCCGTTTTGCTTGTCGTTCTTGCCGGTGAGATCAGCGCAACAGCTGCAGCACGCTCGCTTGCGCCTGGTTGGCCAGCGCCAGCGCGGAGACCGCGATCGACTGGCGGGTCGCCAGCGCCTGGCTGTTGGCCGCTTCCTCGTTGGTGTCGGCAAGCGTCAGGTTGGCCGAACCGGTCTGCAGCACGTTGATCAGGTTCTTCGAGAAGTCCTGGCGGATCTGCACGATCGACAAGTTCGAACCGAGAGTCGAGGCTTCTGTCCGCAGCGCGTTCGACGCGCTGCTTATCTTGGCGATCGTCGCGTTGGCCGAGGCGCTGTCCAGGAAATCCGTGCCGGGGACCAGCGAAGCAAGGCCAAGGCCCGCCGCGTCGAAGGTCACGCCCTGGATGTTCAGAATGGACTTGCCGGTCTCGTTGAAGGTCAGCTTGAGGTCATCGCCGTTCAGCAGGTTGATGCCGTTGAATGAAGCGTCCTGCGCCGTCGTTGTGATCTGCTGGATAACGTTATTGTACTGGCTGACCAGGTTGGCACGAATGGTCTGCGAAGCCGCATCGGCGACGGGGGCTGGGGCAGCAGCTACACCTGTGAAGGCCGCGGCTGTGCCGCCAACAGCTCCAAGGGTTGCCGAGGCCGCGTCATTCGTCGTGGTGAATACCAGTTTTCCTGTGCTATCCAAGCTGGCAGACACATTGTTGCCTGCCAATGCGGCGTTCAATTGGTCCAAGGATTCGCTGGCGCCGAAGATTATGCTGGTCGCCGTTCCGCCGCCGGTGGCAGCAATCGTCAGCGTGTCACCCGATGCGATGTTTGTTCCGTCGACCAAGTTGGCCGCGGTGCCGACCGTGGTAGCCGATGTCGTCGATGACTTAGGCGAATAACCGGCGGGCGCCTGCAGCACCTGGGTGGCGATCGACTTGGCGGTATCGACCAGCTTCTGCAACGAGGTGAGGCCGGTGTTGGCGGCCTGCAGGACCTGCACGCCATTTCCGATGCCGTCGAGCAGGTTGCTAATGTCGCTGGCGCGGTTGTCGAGACCCTGCGCCGTGAAATAGTTGGTCGGGTTGTCGAGCGCGGTGTTGACCTTCTTGCCGGTGGAGAGACGGTTTTGCGTGGTGGCGAGAAGATCAGCAGTGGACTGCAGCGACAGCAGGTTCTGGCGAACCGAGGCGGAAAGAATAATACCGGACATGTGCGAAGCCTTCCTCGTTTTACGTCCGTAGTTTTAGGGAGACTCCTTTAAATTAAGGTTAATGTCGCTTTAAGTTGTTTGATTAACGCTTTTGCGCCTGGAGCGTACCGGTAAGCCTTTGGAAAGGTGTCGCGTTGTCGGGGCCTGGAGCATGATCCGGAAAAGTGGGAACCGGTTTTTCCCTCGGGACAAACGCGAAGCGTTTGCCCGGAGATCATGCTCAAACAAGGAGATGAGATCCGATTCAATCCAATCGGATCATGCTCTAAACGAAAAAGCGGCGGGGTTTCCCCCGCCGCCATGATCTAACGATGGAGCCGAAATCAGCGCAGGAGCTGAAGCACGCTCTGCTGCGACTGGTTGGCCTGCGCCAGCGCGGACACCGCGATCGACTGGCGGGTCGCCAGCGCCTGGCTGTTGGCCGCTTCCTCATTGGTATCGGCCAGCGTCAGGTTGGACGATCCCGTCTGCAGCACGTTGATCAGGTTCTTCGAGAAGTCCTGGCGGATCTGCACGATCGACAGGTTCGAACCCAGGGCCGATGCTTCAGTGCGGAGCGTGGTGCTGGCGGCGCCGAGCAGGGCAAGCGCGCTGTTTGCCGAGGCGTTGTCCAGGAAGTCCGTGCCGCTGGTCAACGAAGCAAGGCCGAGGCCCGCCGCGTCGAAGGTCACGCCCTGGATGTTCAGGGTGGACTTGCCGGTTTCGTTGAAGGTCAGCTTGAGGTTGTCGCCATTCAGCAGGTTGATGCCGTTGAATGAAGAATCCTGCGCCGTGGTGGTGATCTGTTGGATGACGTTATTGTACTGGCTGACCAGGTTGGCACGAATGGTCTGCGAAGCCGCATCGGCGACGGGGGCTGCGGCTGCAGCTACAGCTGTGAAGGCCGCGGCTGTGCCGCCAACAGCTCCAAGTGTTGACGAAGCCGCGTCGTTCGTCGTGGTAAATACCAGTTTACCTGCGCTATTCAAGCTAGCAGACACATTGTTCGCTGCCAACGCAGCGTTCAATTGGTCGAGAGATTCGCTGGCGCCGAAGATTATGCTGGTCGCCGTTCCGCCGCCGGTGGCAGCAATCGTCAGCGTGTCACCCGATGCGATGTTTGTTCCGTCAACCAAGTTGGCCGCGGTGCCAACCGTGGTAGCCGATGTCGTCGATGACTTGGTCGAATAACCGGTGGGCGCCTGCAGCACCTGGTTGGCGAGCGACTTCGCGGTATCGACCAGCTTCTGCAGCGAGGTGATGCCGGTGTTGGCGGCCTGCAGAACCTGCACGCCGTTGCCGATGCTGTCGAGCAGATTGGTGATATCGCTGGCGCGGTTATTAAGACCCTGCGCGGTGAAGAAGTTGGTCGGGTTGTCGAGCGCAGAGTTGACCTTGTTACCCGTTGCGAGGCGGTTTTGCGTGGTGGAGAGCAATTCCGCGGTCGACTGCAAGGAAAGGAGGTTCTGGCGAACCGAGGCCGAGAGAACAATGCCGGACATTTTCATACCTTTCTGGTGTGAAATTGGAGTACGCGAACGTCCCGACCTTTTCTGATCGGGTGACCGGCGGACGGTGGAACCAAGCCTCTAAGAAAAAATGAATCGACACCGCTGTACTGACCTCCAGCTCGCATCAGCGACCGAGCGAGTTGCGGTTTCGTCATCGCGTCGTTTGAACATAGCGCTGATAATGCTGCATATTCCGCGACACCTTGCCTCGTTTACCAGCCGTTAACCGCGATCAGAAAGGATTGCGGCCGCATCGGCAAAAAAAGCATCCGCGCGCATCGGGCGCGCCCAAAAGCCGGCACTCATTCGAACTCGCCGTAGTGATCGTCCCCGCGAAAAGCGGCAACGGAGAACAGCCATGGCTTTGAAAGTCGAGCTCAAGCCGAACGAACGGATCATCATTGGCGCCTGTGTGATCACCAACACTGATCAGCGTGCCCGGCTATTGATCGACGGCGACAAGATTCCGATTCTGCGCGAGAAGGATATCCTGACGCCGGACACCGCCGATACGCCGGCCAAACTTGTCTATCTGGCGGTGCAATTGATGTATATTTCGCCGGATCCGCAGCTCAATCACGGCACTTACTTTAATCTGGTGCGCGATATCGTCACCGCCGTGCCAAGCGCATGGCCGATCATCGAGGGTATCAACAACCATATTCTGAATGGCGACCTGTATCGGGCCCTAAAGGAGGCCCGGAAACTCGTCGCCTATGAGAAGAAACTGCTGGAACACCGTCGGGACCAACACGACGCCGGTACCGAAGCCCGCCGCTTCGCCTGAGGCTAGATCGCTTGCATCGCCGCCGGCGGAGATTGAGTAAGGTTCGACACCGGGCCGCTGTTGCTGAACATCAAGCCGCATTTGCCGCTCTTGCCGGCGCGGCAAACTGCGACGAGAAATCGCCGTGGAAGACGGACGGGCCGACATGATCGAGACGACTCTCAAGATCAACCCAGATTTCGCCGCCAATATCGGTCCAGCGTTTGCAGAAGGAAAAATCCTCGCTCAGGTAAGTCCCGCTGCTCGGATCGATCATGCATTCGAACAATGCAAACCGGTTGGGACTTCCAGCCAGCGCATCAAGGGAATGTTCGCGGAAGAACTGCAGTGCCGCGTAGGCCGGATGTTGGCACATCGTTTCGAGGACGTGACGCCTGATCATCAGGAAACCCGTGCCGGCAAAGCGCACGCGCGTAAATCCATTAACGGCGACGACATGATCCGGATTGTCGATCTCCAGCACGTAGTCGAGTGCCGCCGATGGCAGCCGGTTTGACTCCAGCATGCGTTTTGCCTTGTCCCAATTGACCCGCTTGATGGGATAGACACCGGCTACGACGTCCGCTCCCGATTCAATCATCCGGAATATTTGGTCGGGCTCAAAGCCGATATCGGCATCCACGAACAGAAGGTGCGTCGCCGAGGGGTTGTCGAGGAAAAGCGTCACCAGGTTGGCTCTCGCCCGGGTAATCAGCGCATCGCCGTCCCGCATCAGAACCGAGAGATCGATGTTGGACCTGGATCGAACGGCGCGCTGCAGATGAAAGATCGAGCCGGCATAGATGCTGGAGACCTGCCCTCCGAAGCAGGGCGTGGCCACAACAAGATGAATTCGGTCGGTCATGGGCGGGCTCCGAAGCGGCGGATGCAGACTCTATTCCTCACCAAATAGTAAAAAGACGTGGTTAACGATCGCCTAACGGTCTGGGATCAAAGGAACTTGGTCAGGCTCAGTTGGGCGAGCATCGCGGTCGTCTGATAGGACGCCTGCAGGGCGGTCTGCAGCGCCAGAATCTGGCTGGCCACCTGCTCGGAGGAAACGCTCTCGGCCTGGTCGACGATGCCCTGCAGCATTCCCGTTGTTTGCTTTTGGCGGGCGGTGGCATCCTTCATCGTCAGCTGCGCCGTTGCAAAATCCGACTGAATGTCTTGGATGGTTTGCCGTCCCGGTTGCGGCAACAGATTTTGCGTTGCCCGCAGACTAAGTTCCTGAACCTGCGCGGCGGCATTTGGATTGCTGGCCGAGGTCGTGACGGCTGCGAAAACCGCGAGCGTTTGAAGCTGCGAACGAATCGCGGCCTCATTGGCCCGCGCCCCGTACTGCACCGTCACCGACTGATCGACCCGCGCCGTCGCCGTTGCCCGCGCGGATCCGGCGCCCGCCTCGCCGGTGTACCAGGAGATCGTATTCGCCGCCGTGCCGCTGACCAGCGAGGTCGCGGCGCCCAACGGGGAGCCACTAACCCGCAACGGCGGCAGGGTCGCCGTCACACTGGCGCCAAACCCAAGCGCCGCCAACGCGGCCGGGTTCGAACTCGTGACCGTCAGGCTCGCGGCGGCGTCGGTGTGCAGCGTGATCACGCCGCCGCTGACCGTCGACGGGGTCGAGATGCCGGTGATCGAATCGATCTTTGTCAACAGCGTCTGGATGCTGTCGGTGACGTTGAGCTGGTTGCCGGTCGCGCCGGCGGCGACAAAAGTGATCGGCGTGCCGTTAACGGTGATGGTGTCGCCAGCCGCGAAATCAGTGATAAGCGAGTCCGTGTTCGCGGCGCCGGACAACAGCGTGGCGCCAGTGATCGGCGCAGCGACCAAGGCCTTGTTGTTGACCACGCTTCCCGTGGCTGTTCCGGCCGAACTGAAAAAATCATTGCCGGCCGCAAATGCCGACGCGGCGACGAGCGCGGTATTGGCAAGCTTTCCGATCGCCGCGTTCAACGCCGCCTTCAGATTAGCCGCCGTCACCGTCGAGTTCGCGCCGATCGCAAAGCTTCCTGCCGGCGGCGGCGTTGCACTGGAAGCCGTCAGCTCAATCGAATCGATCGTACCATCGGGCAGATTGAACGCAAAGCTCACCGTATCGCCGTCACTGGGATTGGTGGCGCCGAGGTCAACCGAAACGAATGACGGCGTTCCTGTGGGACCGGTAACGGTCGCGCCCGTCAGCGACGACGAGATCGCCGCGAGCTTCACCCCGAACGGCGAGCCGGCGACATCCTCCGCTACTTTCACCGAACTCGGCGTCGGAGACGTAATGACGAGGCGCCCGAGACCGCTGGTGCCGATGTCGGCCTGCAGACGCTCGGAAATCACCGTCTTCAGTCCGGCCTGGGTGGTGGTGCCGTTGAGAATAACATCCATCGGGGCGACCGACGGCGTATTGATGGCGCCGCCCGAAAACAGATAGCGGTCGCCCGCCTGCATATTGAGAATTCCCAGCATCGAAGCCAGTTGAGACGTCGCGGTTTGCTGGGCGATGGTCTGTCCGGCGCTGTTCAGGTTCTGCGACGAACTGTTCGCGCTGTTTTCAACGGTTGTTCCGATATCGACCATCCCCTGCAGGGCGGTATTGGCGATGTTGATGACGGTGTTGATGTTGCCGATCGTATCGGTGAATGCGGAAATGTCCGCCAATTGCGAGCGTGCCGCAATCGCGAATCCCTCGTTGACCCCCATCCCCGCATAGGAGGTGGATTTCTTCCCGGTTGTCAGCTGCGACTGAAGTATCGTCAACTGATTGTTGAGGTTCAACATCGACTGATTGAGAAAAGTCGGGCCGTAACTGACGCTGTTGATTGCCATGTCGATCGCCTTACAGCTGGACCTGCATCAAGCTCGTCATCATGGTCTGGACCACGGACATCACCCGAGCATTGGCGGCATAGGTGTTCTGCAGTGAGATCAGGTTCGCCATTTCCGTATCGATGTTGACGCCGGACGAGGATTTGAATTTTTGCTGCAAGGCGTTGACGACGACGTCCTGGCCCTGCTGAAGCTGGGTTGCGGACGTCGCCGCATTGCTTTGCTGGCTCAGGAACTGCTGCATGAAGCTGGTCAGCGTCGCCTTGAACGGGGTCGCGGCCGTGCCGAGCCCGGTCTGGGGCGAGTACGTGAAGGTGCCCGATGTCAGCTGGGTATAGAGAAAGTCCGGACGCGTCGTGTCACCGGCGTTGGTCACAGGCGAGGTGTTGTAAACCGTGAATTTCGAAGGATCGCTGAGCAGCGCGGCATTGACCGTTATCCGGCCCGCCAATCCGGTCTGCTGTGATCCGTTCCGGGTGATTGAATCCGTGTACAGCAGATTTCCGTCGGTAAACACCGGGAGCGGAACGCTGCCGTTCGCGAGCGATGAAACGGTTGTCGTAACCGAGGCCGCATTGACGGTCGCCGTACCGGTGCCATTGTCGAGCACGCGCAACGTCGACCCTGCCGGGTTGGAGAACTGCAGGTTGGCGGCGCCGAAAGCGCTGTTCAATTGCGAAACGACCGAGGCCATTCCGCCGGAGAAATTGACGCCGATCACCTGATGGTTTGGATCGGCACCGGCATTCGACAACGGAAGTGCCGCCGGGTCATCGACGCGCACGATCGTGACCTGGTGCAGGGTGTTGGTCGCAGTGTCGGTGTAGCTGAGATTGATGCTGTTGCCCGGCAACACGTTGGATAGATCAAGATCGAAGCCGGCCTTTGGGGCGAGAGCGGCCGGAGCGGCAATGCCGTCGGTCGTCTTGTCCGACAGCGCGCTCGCCATCGAGGCCGCCAGCTGATCGATCTGCGCCTGGGCCTGAACCAGCGTCTTGTCCCGCAGCGTCAGATCGGCTGCGATCTGGCCGGAACTGATCGAGTGGGTTTCGATCATATCGATCGTCGCCCCGTTCGCGAGCTTGATCGAGAGCGAACCGACTGAGGAGTTGGCCGGGTTGGCGTTCCATTGTGAATTGGCGTTCAGCGTTCCCTGCGAGTTGAAAATCAGCTGCGACGCCTGGGCGCCGACCAGTTCAACACCATTGGTCGTGTAGATCGTGGTCTGGTTGGTGTTATCGGTAGTGACGCGGATGTCCATCAGCTGTGACAGCAGGTCGATCGCCTTGTCGCGCTGATCCATCAGCGTCGCGGCGGTGGGATCTGTTGGCTTCAACCCCTGTAGCCGGGTGTTGATTTGCGCGATCTGGGTCATCGCGGCATTGGCCTGACCCACCGAAATGTTGATGTCCTGCTCGGCATTGGAACGCAGCGCTTGAATGCCCTGCGTCGTCGCGTTGAGCTGCTGCGCCAGTGATTGCGCCGCTGTCGCCGCCGCGATCTGCGCCGATGAACTCCCCGAATTCGTCGATAGCGATTGCAGGGCGCTGGTAAAATTCGCAAAGGCGACTTCGAGCGTTCCGGCATCTCCGGGAGTTCCGTAGACGGATTGCAATTGGGTCAAGACGTTTGCCATCTGGTCGGCATAGGCGCCGCCGGACGTTTCGGAACGCAACTGAGCCTGGATGAATTGATCGAGCTCGCGGTTGACGCCGGTGACGCTGACGCTTGCGCCGGTATCGCCGGTCAGCGTCTCGACCTGGTTGCTCCTTTGGGTGACGTAGCCGGGTGTCTGCGCGTTTGCGATATTCGACGACACGATCGAAAGCGCTGCCTGGTTCGCGCGCAAACCGGACATCGCAATGGCGAGAGCTGAACCCAAACTCATATTAGCCGCCTCAGATCAGCCGTGCCGACCTCTTGCATAATTTTTCAGCGCAGCACGTTCAACAGATCCTGAACCATGCTGTTGGCTGTGGTGATCACCTTGGTGTTCGCGGAATAGGCTTGCTGGGTCACGATCAGCTTGGTGAACTCATCGGCGATGTCGGTGTTCGATCCTTCAAGCGACGAGCCGCTGATGGTGCCGGAGGCGCCGATGATCGCCGGTCCCGATAGATCGGTGACGGCGTAGGCGCCGCCGTCGAGGCTCTTGAGGTAATTGGTGCCGTTGAAGTGCGAGAGCGTCACCGAGGCAAGATCGAGGTTCTGCCCGTTGGAAAAGGTGCCGATGACCAGTCCGCTGTTGCTGATGGCGACCGACTGAAGCTGTCCGGCGGCATAACCGTTCTGCGTTATGTTGTTGATGGTCGCCGCCCCGCCCGTGACGGCAAATTGTGTCAGGGCGCCTGAGCCGACATTGATCGTAATGTTGCCAAGCGACTGACCGGAGACGGTTACACCCGGGACGGTGATCGCAGACCCCGTTGGACTCGTCAAAGCTCCGTTGGGGCCGAACGTGAACGTTGTACCGGTATTGACCCATGCGACCTGGGTACCGGTCGCATTAGGATCGCTCTGATAAAAAAGATTCCAGCTGTCCTGATGCGGACTGCCCAGCGAGGCGCTGTCGATCTTGGCCCATCGCAATTGCAGATTGACCGGCGTGCCGGCCGCGTTGAAGGCCGTCACCGCCCCGCCGCTGATGGTTTCCTTCTGAAAAACCCCGACGTCGTTGGCAATCACGAAGCCGGTGCCGGCCGTGCCGCCGCCGCTGCGCGCCGCCGTCACGGGAGATGCGAAACCGAGCGCGCCGAATGCTGGCGAGGTACTGGTGATCGAGAGATCGGCCGCGGTACCGGTGTGCAACGTAATTGCGCCGGTAGCGGGATTGATGGTGGGAGCAACGCCGGTGATCGAGCCGATCTTCGCGAGCAGGGTGCCGACCGTGTCGGTGATGTCGATCGAATTGCCCACCGTGCCGGTATTGACGAAAGTGAGCGTCGTGCCGTCCACCACGATGGTATCGCCGACCGCGAAATTGGTGGTCAGCGAGTCGCTGAGGGCCGCCCCCGACAGCGTCGTCGCCGCTGTGATCGGAGCCGGCGTCGCCGCCTTGTTCAAGGCGGCGGAGCCCGTCACGATCGCGTCGCCGAAAGGTGTCGGCGGCGTGCCCACGGGCAAGGGGTTCTGGCTGAAATCGGACGGGTTCAAGCCTCCCGCCGCGGTGAGCGTGCCAGCGGCTGCGGTGCTGCTTGCCGGTGTGCTCGGGGTGGTCGGCAGGTTAGCGGCGTACTGAATCGCGGTGGTCGCTTGCGCCGGCACGAAATTGTTCTGAAACTGGAGCACCTGCGGCACGTTGCCGAGCGGATTTCCGGTCTTGGGATCGACCGCAACACCCATCAGATAATACCCCGCACCGTTGACCAGATTTCCGTTGGCATTGACCTGAAAATCGCCGCGGCGGGTATAGTTGGTGATGCCGGTGAACACCGACACGTTGTCGGTGACCCCGCTTGCCTTTTGCACTGAGAAAAATCCGTCGCCGTTGATCGCCATGTAAGTGGCGACCGTCGATGCCGAGACCGTCCCCTGCGAGGAAATGGTGGCGCGTGCGTAGGCTGTGACTGATCCCGCGACCTGCCGGTTCGGCGTCGTCGAATCCGGAACGAGGTCGACGAAACTGGTGCCTATGCCCTTGTAGCCGGTGGTCTGCGCGTTCGCGATGTTGCCGGAGATGTTCTGGAGGGCGAAGGACTGCGCCTGCAAACCCGCAACGGAAGTATTGAGAGCATCAAAGATACCCATAGCATCGTCTCCAAATTCGATCCGGACGGCCCGCC
>WNGO01005589.1_pt1 | contig 10993 bp, 8 predicted proteins | sample 5400511 | NCBI WGS metagenome assembly WNGO01 (sample SAMN13153380, study PRJNA577476) | soil metagenome | isolation source: 20 cm soil or saprolite under Garry oak tree replicate 2 | place: USA:California | collected 2016-06-15
TGACGCCTTCGTTCTACATTGCGCTGCGTTTTTTGACGCACCGCAAACGGGCGTTGCTTCTAAGCCTGAGCGGTGTGGTTTTCGGCGTCGCGATCTTTATCTGCACGCAGGCCCAAACCCAGGGATTTTCGAGTTACTTCATTAACTCAACAATTGGCAGCAACGGCGCGTTGGTAGTCAGATCGCGTTTTCGGCCGCGTTACGAACCGCTCATGGTTTCTGCAAAACATTCCGAGGGGAACGTGGGACGCCGCCTCTATTTTCAAGGTGTCAGTAATCCGAATGAGATCATGCGCGTGAGCAGGCAATTTTCGAATGTCGTTTCCTGTTCGCCGGTCCTCCGCGGAAACCTCAGCGCTCGCGCGGCATTTGAGAACGCGACAGTCGATCTTTACGGGATCGATCCCGCCCTGCACGCGCAGACCACCGATATTCTTCACCAATTGATTGAGGGGAACTTTGATGACTTTCGCAACAACACCAGCTCGATCATCATCGGTTCGCGCCTGGCAGAGACTCTTCAGGCGGGCATCGGCGACACAGTGCAATTGCTCGCGCCCAACGGCGAGTATTGGCGATTCACCGTGGCAGCGATCGCGCGCGCAGGGATTGGTTCCATCGACGCAACGCGGGTTTATTCGCACGGACGGGTCGCTCAGGCTCTGCTGCAACAACCGTCCGGCGCGTCGATGATCATATACAAACTCCGCAATCCGGATCGTGCCCCCGCATTGGCCGAACATTTCGAGACACTCTTCCAGCACGGCGCGATCAGTTGGCAGGATCGCGAAGAAAGCACGCTACAACTTTTCCTGACCTTAAGGATGTCCGTGGCGATTACGGTTTCTCTTATCATCCTGCTGGCCGGCTTCGGTATCTTTAATGTCCTCACCATGTCGGTGCTGGCGAAAGTTAAGGAGATCGCAATTTTGCGTTCGATGGGTTATCGCCGGATCGATATCAGCGCGATCTTTCTGTGGCAAGGCGCGTTGATCGCCGCAGCCGGAGCGCTGCTCGGCTGTTTGCTCGGCGCGTTAATGACCTGGGGCGTGTCGCACATTCCCATTCGTCTCCGCGGATTGCTCTACACGAATTATTTTCTAGTAACATGGGATTGGCGCCATTACGCCTTTGCAACGTTGCTGGCGATTCTGGCGGTTTTCATCGCCAGTTATGTCCCCGCGCGACGGGCCGCTGAGTTGCCGCCGGTTGTCACGATTCGCGGTTCAAGATGAATTCGGAAATTTGTCTCAGCTGCGAGGCCATCGAGCGTTACCTCGGCGAGGAGGAAGAACGGGTGCACGCGCTATGCGGTGTGTCGCTCGAGATCGAGGCCGGCAGTGTTCATGCCGTCGTGGGTCCATCGGGCTGCGGCAAGAGCACCTTGCTGTACGTCCTCGGTTTGCTCGACCTGCCGGATGCCGGCCGAGTGTCGATCGACTCCGAGCCGGTATCGCACCTAAACGATGACGAACTGGCGCAGAAGCGGAGCAAGTCCATCGGCTTCATTTTTCAGTTTCATTTTTTGATGGAGGATTTTACGACGCAGGAAAACGTGATGATTCCAATGCGCAAGCTTGGCGAGCTTTCCGATGCACAGATGCGCGAACGCGCCGCTGAGCTGCTACAGGCGGTGGGTTTGGGCGACAAATTGCGAAGGCCCAGCCGTCATCTTTCTGGAGGCGAACAACAACGTGTTGCTATCGCGCGCGCACTGGCGAACGATCCACGCGTTATTCTGGCGGACGAGCCCACCGGCAACCTCGACACTGGGAACTCCGAGCGCGCGTTCGAACTGCTGCAGAATCTAGTTCACCAACGCGGCAAAGCCTTGCTCCTCGCAACGCATAATCCCGCGATCGCCGAAGCGTGCGATTGGATCCACGAAATGAAAGACGGCCGGATCACCGCCAGTCATGCGCGACAACGAACTCCAAATGTCTCAAACGGCGGTAGCTGATTCTCGCGGTGTCGTCACGCAAAGATATTCGAGCAGCTTCTGGGTATAGTCCGACCAGGATCGAAACGTTCGCGTACGGGCTTCGTGAGTTAAACGCGCATACGTTTCCTGATCCGTCAGCAACTTCTTGATGCCCGCCGCCAGCGCGTCTTCGCTGGTTTGATCGACAATCAAACAACCGCCACCTTGCGCGATCTCACCAAGTGCGCCATTCCCGCCGCAGACGCATGGTTTTTCATGCGCGAGACTCTCGGCAATTGGCAGCCCGAATCCCTCCATCAGCGAGGGGTAAACGGTAAAACGGCAATCGCGATAGGCGCGCAACAAGGTTTGATCATCGACATGCCGCAGCCAGCGCAACGGGCGTCCTCGCATTCGCAGCTTCCAAATTTCGCGCACGATACTGTTAAACGGCGCACCCACGTTTCGACCAATCAGTTTCAGTTCAAATTTTAACCCTTGCTGCCAAAGTTTTTCGGCAGCGCACAGCAAAGTGAGATGATTCTTTCGACCATGGAACGAACTCACGTAAACAACGAGATTGCTGCTCGTATTTTGGCTGTAGGGCAAGCTGCTTGCCACGCCGTAACCCGTTGGCGGAGGCGGGTCAGCTTCCCCTGCAAAACTCTCAAATTCACCGGGCCATGGCTCCACGCATGTCTTGGCAGGCTCACAGCCATATTTCTGCCAGAAGTAATGCAGGTCATCACGTGCTTCGTTGGAAACACAGATCACCAGATCAAAAAGCGCGAGCGCTTCGAGATAAGGACGCGATTTCCTGCTTCGGTCGCCGTAAACGGACGTCAACCGCAAATCAGTCGCATCGTGAAAAATCGCAACCTTTCGCGCTCGAATTCGCTCTAGAAAATGTGGCGGACGTGGATTGACTCCGAACGGATCCGTAAGGAGTCGATATTCTGTAGCGCCGAGCTCGGTGTAGAAGTTCCCAACGGTATTCCAGGAAATCGGATACACGTCGGTAAACCGGCATAACTCGCCAAAAATCTTGCGAGTCATCCGTTGCATCCCCGTGTTTTGCACAGACCGGCAGGAGCTGGTCACGTCGATGAACATTTTCATTACGTCGCTGGTGTGGAGCGGACTCGAGATATCCGTGGGCAATAATTCGAGATTCCTCGACTTTGCTCGACATGACAGAGACTTAATGAGCGCATTTTCGCAGGACGCTTCGCACTTCCAAAAACGTCGGAAGATAATTGGCCACAGCGAACGCAATCACGGTCGCCGCTATCACGCCGGTAATGCCGTATATTTTTGCGAGCAGGATCGACAATGCCAGATTCAAGACGGCAGTTGCCGTGCCGTAGATGGTCATGCCTTTGAGATGTCCCGTGGCATTGAGGAGACAACTCCCAACCAAAAGAGTCGACAGCATCAGCCGCCAAAGCGCCATCCAAACGATCACTGAAAACGGCGGCACAGCCGCTGCCCCAGCCCAAAGCCGGATGATTTCGCCGCCAAAGATTGTCAGGAAAACAACAATCGCGGTCGCAGTGAAAAAACTGAATTTGAAATTCGAGCGCAAAGTTTTCCGTATCCATTCGTAATCGCCTTGCGCATGGGCTTCGGTGTAAGCCGGCCACAGATTCGGATACGCCAGTGTCTGTAATCCCGTTGCAATCGCGAACAGGCTAAAAGTAACGGCATACGGCGTCACTTGCGCAGCCCCGAGAAAATGCGCAATCACCATGTTGTCAGTTTGCCAGTTGACCATCCAGCCGACGCCGATTACGAAAAATTTCCAGCCATCGGAGAATAGAATTTTCACGAAAGCCGGATCGACACTGGCGAGGCTCGGACGCAGCCATGGCTTGTGAATACCGAACAGCCAGACGGCGCAGGCTATATTGGCGGCTAGTCCGAAACCAAAGCAACCGAACACCAGCCATGGCAGGCCGCCACGAAACCAAATGACCACGAGTAGGGCAGCAAGATTGCCGAGGCTCGCCATGATGTTCCAAACATTAGCGAGCGCGCTTTCCTGGTGCGCGGCCAACACGCGCGAACTGACGAACAGCGGAAGATTGAGTGCAAAGATCGACAGCGCAATCATCACGGCGGGCACGATCTCAGCCCGAGCGACGGGCGATTGCAGATTTGGAAATAACAAGGCGGCAATGCGAGGCGCAAGCACAACTGCGGCAATCAGGATCACAGAAGCGATTAGCGACAGCATCAGTAAGGCAGAGGACACGAGACGTTGCCCGCGAGCATGGTCCTCCTCGGCTTGGGCTTTCCCAATCGCGTTAGTCAGACTGCCGGCAAGACCGAAATCGGTAATGCTCAAGAAGGTAACGACGCTAACAATGGTCACCCACGCGCCGTAACGCTCGTTCCCTAAATAGCCAATCGTGAGCGGGACTGAGATAACGCTCACGCAGATCGCCAGCACGCGCGCCATAAGCGCCGAGGCTGTCCCTTGGAAGAGACCACGGGCTCGGCGGTCGCGATGATCTCGCGGCGCGGCGCGGCTTAGAGTAAAACTAGCCCAGCGGCGTAAAGTTGGAGTCAAGGAAGTTGATTATAGCGCATTCCGCTTTTCATGCTGCCATTGGTCGTGCATGGATTAACGTGCCGATGTCCAGCTGCAGCACAGCGTCCAAAGAGCTTCGGCAGTCGAAATAAAACGAGATGGATTTTCATTGCGAATGACACGCCACCAAGCACCCGAGCCAACCACACGACGCGTATCGATTGCGCGGCGCGGCGCGGCTTATTTCGAAATGTCTGGCCCGGTGGAATTCATTGTGGCGGCAGTCCTTTTCGCACTGATGATCCTTATCAGGATCGTACACATCACGCGCTACGCTTTCGATAGCGACGAATCGCAGCATCTTCACGTGATCTGGGGTTGGGCCCACGGGCTCGTGCAATATCGCGACCTGTTCGACAATCACATGCCGCTGTTTCACCTCCTCTTTGCGCCGATTTTCGGGCTGATTGGCGATCGTGCCACCATTCTGTATCTAATGCGCTTCATCGTGCTGCCGCTCTATTTTGTCGCGGCGTGGTGCACCTACCAGATTGGTGTATCACTTTTTTCAAGACGAGCCGGCGTATGGGCTGTGATTCTGGTCGGTCTTTACGCACGATATCATCTTGTCTCGATCGAATTTCGGACGGACAACCTTTGGGCTCCGCTGTGGCTGCTGTGTGTGACCGTGTTAGTGAGCGGGCCGCTGACTCAGCGCCGCGCCCTCGCTGCCGGACTGTTGCTTGGACTCTGTTTCGGGGTCTCCATGAAATCAGTTCTGTTCCTGTACTCCATCGCGCTCGCTGCATTGGCGACTCTGTTCCTCGTCGGACGCCAAAGGTCGGGGCATTCCTGGATCGATCTGATCAAGTGCGTCGCCGCATTCGCAGTTTCGACGGCCATTGTGCCTGCAGCGATAATGATCTTCTTCGCTCTCAAAGGCCTGTGGCACAATTTCCGATACTGCGTGTTTGATTTCAATTTTTTGGCACGTAGCACATCTGATAACTCTCTCGGTTACCGAATCCGTCTCGGGCTAACGATTGCCATTGCGTTGGGCGTTGTCGTTTATGTCGCGTGGCGAATCATTCGCAGCACAGCGAGCTCCGGTTTGGCGTTTCGGCGTGTATTTGTCCTGATGGTTTGTACTTCTTATTTTCTCGCCTTCAAAGCCTTCTGGCCTGTGAGAAGTCATGATGACGATCCGCCATTTTATCCGCTGGCTGCCGTTCTCTGCAGCGGTGCGCTGCTCTGGGCCTCCAATAGATTGACCGATTTTAGATGGAATAGAGCCGTACAGGAGATGTCGCTGCCCGCGCTTGTTGCGATCGTCGAAATTCTTGTTCTCGTTGCGATGCAACCGATCTGGAAAGACAGAACCCGAAGGGAGACCGATCTGCTTCGCAACGTACTCGCGCTGCTCGATCAACGTGATTATGTTTTCGATTGCAAAGGCGAAACGATTTTTCGCCAGCGCTGTATCTGGCCCGTGTTTGAAACAATCACTGACTCAGCCATTGAGCGTGGAATTCTGGTGGATGATACTCCGGAGAAATGCACGGAAACGCACACCTGCGTCGCGGCGACACCACTTTTGAAAAGATTACAGCGTGAGACGCGCCGATTCGTGAAACGCAATTATTTACCCGTGGCAGACAACCTGCGAATAGCAGGCAGGGAACTCAAACCCTCGGCAACTGATCCGCGTAAATGCGACTTCGAAGTAACCATTCCCGCATCGTATGAAATCATTTCTCCAAATCAGGGTGTGTCAGGCACACTGGACGGAGTTCCTTACACCGGCGCTCGCTTTCTCGCAGCCGGACCGCATGTTTTTGAATCGGCATCGACATCGCGCAATTTGACTTTGCTGTGGGCGCAAGCTGCGGATCGACATTTCACCCCACGTGGTCATCATACTTTCCACCACAGTTGACTTGGTCGTTCTTAATCTGCATTGGGTACTCTCCTTCTGAACACACTCCCTCATGCGTGCTCCAACGTTTACATCTAAATCGCGGTTGATGCTGGTCGCGCCGCACCCGGACGATGAGGCGCTCGCCTGTAGCGTGATCCTGCAGCGCGCAGTTCGCGCCGGTGCGGCCGTTCATGTCCTTTATGCTACCGATGGAGAGGATAACCCCTGGCCGCAGCGTGTAGTGGAGCGCAGATGGCGGTTGAAAGCTGCTGATCGAAAACGCTGGGGAAAATTGCGCCGTGTGGAAGCCCTAGCTGCTTTGGGCACTCTCGGTGTCCGCCCGGCAGACGCGCGCTTCCTGGGCTTGCCTGATCAACGGTTAACAGACTTGCTGATCACCTATTGCCGGTCTGTGTTTGAACAGTTCGCGACATGCATCAAGGATTGGTCACCGACGCACCTTCTCGTTCCCTCAATCCACGATATTCATCCGGATCACAGCGCGCTGGCGGTGATATTACGCATTGTCCTTGGCCAGTTGGATCATGATAGCGATCTACCAAAGTCGATCTGGGCTTACAACGTTCACGGCAAAAGCGCGGCTTTCTTCGATCGGGCCGAGAAATTTTGCCAATCAACGACAGAAACCAGGATCAAGGAACAGGCGATCGGTTGCCACAAAACACAACTCAAGCTGTCGCGGCGACGCTTCCTCGGATACGCAGCGCGCCCGGAATTTTTTCTCAAACTGGAACCACGCGAATCGAGCGTAGTCGACGGCGCAGTTCAGCGGATTTCCCGACAATCCGATATGCTTCGTTTGAAGCTGGTGCTTTCCACGAAACCGATGCGCCTCACTCGCGCAACCCTCTTCGTTTTGGGCAGTGACGTAACTGGACGAGTCCGTTGTTTGCGTACGCTTGTTCGTGTTCACTCATCGGCAGTCGAAGTGTTCGACTGCTCTACCTCTGAGCGGCTTCATCTGGCGCAATACCACGGCGATGCCTTTGCAGGCGAGTTCGCTCTCCCGCTGGACGTTTTTTCGCCTGCCTACGCGCTCTTTGTCAAACTAGAGCGTCGCTCGTGGTTTTTTGACGAAGCCGGCTGGCTGGAAACTCCGGCTGTTACGAAGCCCATGCTCACGGCAATGAGCACGACGCGATGCACGGCTGCGGAAGTGCTCTCTTGAACGAAGACGACCCTCGTTCGACTGTCGCGAATCAGACGGATTGGCAAACGCTAACTAAAGCTGCGTTCATTTTCGGGATTGCTTTTGCGATTTACTTCGCATCGCGCTCTCCTGGACTCGACGAGTGGGACTCGGTGCAATTCGCGATGGGCATACGCGAGTTCAACCTCTGGAAACATCAGCCGCATCCGCCGGGTTATCCGCTATATATTTTTTTTGCATGGTTGCCGGTGCGATTGTTCGGGTGGAGCACGGAATTCTCGCTGCACTTCGTGAACTGCGCCGGTGGCGCACTGTTTGTGGCTGCGTGGTTTTGTATCGTTCGTCTTCAATTTGGCGAGCGATTCGCCTGGCTCGCCGCCGGAACTCTTGCAATAACACCGGTCGTCTGGATGACCTCCATCAGAGCGCTCACTGACAGCCTGGCCGCAGGATTGTTAAGTGTTCAGCTTTTTTGTTCACTGCTCTTCAGAAATGAAGGTCGTACAAGACAACTAATTACTACTGCCCTGTTCGGAGCCGCGGCTGCGGGTGTGCGACCACAACTTCTCCCTGTTGCTTTATTGATTTTGGTGGCACCGTTTTTTCGGCGCCGCGCTGGCGCAGGGATTTGGTTAACTGGCGGCGCGATTTTCGTTGCCGGTTGCCTGCTATGGCTCGTGCCGACGTGGTATATCCAATCAACACTACCGGGGCCAGTGACTGGCTGGCGGTCCTATCCGGCGCAACTTTACTCGCAGTGGCTCTGGCGCTTCGGCCAGCCGGGGGTTTTCATCGGCGGCAGCCATATAACGTTGTTGTATTTTGCCAAACAATTTGCACTGCACATTCTAGGCTGGTTCGGGATCGGTCTCGGGTTTCTGTGGTCGCCCCCCACACTGATCGCTGGAACGCTGCTCGCCCTCTCCTCACTGGTGGTCTATGCCGCGCGCTTCAATGAACAGGATCGGAATTTCTGGAAAACGCATTGGGCATGGGCGCTTTTTCAAATCGCACTCGTTTTCTGTTTTTTGCCAGCGGATCAACGGTATTACCTCGTCATCATGCCGCTTCTGCTTGTGGCGCTGCTTCGCGGCTTCTGGCACATGCGCATTCCACTCTGTCTCGGTATGTTCCTGTTCCCTGCCCTGCTCCTGAGCATCTCTATTCCTGCTACTATCGAGAGCCATCGCGAGCCAGCGCCGCCAATCAAAGCCGTTCGATTTTTGCAGCAGCAGTATTCACCTGATCAGCGGGGCGACGTTCTTCTATTTCTCGCACATTGCCAGCGCCATTTTAAATGGTATGCACCGGAATTTACCGTGTTTGATGACCTGCCATCGTCTGCCGTGCCAGCGGAGCGTTTGCAAAAAGCGAAGGCGATTTACACAGATGAGCTCCGGCTGGCGCGTAGCCCCGGTTGCCAACTTGCGCTTGCAGCGGAATTTTCGCGCTCCGTTGTGATTTACGGAAAGCACCATGACATTCGGCTGTTTCAGTTCAAAAGACTGAGCGCGCCATGAAAAAGATTTTTGTCACGGGCGCGAGCTCCGGCATCGGTCTCGCTATTGCCAGGCTATTGCTGGCCGAAGGTCACGAAGTTTGGAGCACATCGCGCAATTTGGAACGGATCCCAAGAATGCCGCGATGCCATCCAGTACGCCTTGATTTAACCGATCGGCTCTCCGTGGAGGAAGCATTCAATTCCGCCCTCTCCGAAGCTGGTTATTTCGACGTTTTGATTAACAACGCCGGGGCCGGTCACTTTGGACCCGCTCAGCTTCTTCCGATGGAAACAATCGCCAGCCAGTTCCAAATTCTCGTCTTCGGTCAAATCCAGTTGATGCAACTCGCTCTTCGCCACATGCAGACACGCGGAGAAGGTTTGATCATTAATGTCACTTCGCTAGCTTCGCGGCTTCCAGTGCCGTTCATGGCGGCTTACAACTCCGCAAAAGCGGCGCTGGCAGGCTTCACGATGTCGATCCAGCTCGAGCTAGGCGATTCCAAGGTGCACATTGTCGATCTTCAACCGGCCGACATTTCCACAGAATTTAACAAGAGCGTGGTTCTAAACATGAACACGGATCAGCCCTACGATGCCAAGATGGCCAAAACGTGGGAAACAGTCGAGCGCAACATGAAAGAGGCGCCGGGCCCGGATCTGGTCGCGCGGCATGTTCTCAAGCTGATAAACACTGTATGCCCGCCGCCGCGGACCACAGTTGGCGGTGCTTTCCAATCCAAAATTGCACCGTTGATCTTCAGATTCCTTCCGCAGAGCGTGCGTCTCTGGGGATTAAAGAGATATTACCGGCTATGACCGATCAATCTGTGAAAAGCGGCGGAGCACCGCCGCACTCCAAAACGCAAGCGCCTAGTATGTGCTGGCAAGCGCTGTGAATAGCGTCTCCGAAGCGGTGATTCTGATGGCCGGCGAAGGTTCCCGCCTTCGCCAAGGCTACGGCGGCCAGGCGCGCCTGCGCGGCTCGGATAAGACTTTGCTGAAGCCGTTCGTCCGTCTGCTTGGTCGGCCGTTGATTTCGTACACTCTGGAGAACTTAATGAGCGCGGGGATCAAGACTGTCCACTTCGTGGTGGGCTACGAAAGTGAGCGCATGATTTCGCAAGCTGAACAGCTAATTCCCTCCGGCATTCGCGCATCCTTCATCGAAAATCGCGATTGGCGAAAACAGAATGGCATCTCGCTTCTTACCGCAGCCGGCCACGTCGGCGCACCTTTTCTCCTCACGATGAGCGATCATCTCTTCGACGGCGCGATTTTCGACCGCTTTCTAGTTAACTTTGATCCCGCACTCCTCAATATCGCAGTAGATCGAAAACTCGATTCCATTTTCGATTTGGATGATGCGATGAAAGTCCAAACGCGTGGAAACAAGGCCGTCGCCATCGGGAAAGATCTGCTGGAGTTCGATGCGATTGATACCGGCCTATTTGTTTGCCCGTCGGAAATTTTCGACTATCTCGAGCGAGCGAAGCTCGACAACAGCGAGAACGACTGCAGCCTGGCTGATGCAGTTCGATTGCTGGCCGGCGATCAGAAAGTCCGGGCTATCGATATCGGCGAGGGCTGGTGGCAGGATGTGGACACGGCGCTGATGCTGGACCATGCGGAAAAGCAAATCGCTAAATCGCGAATACTGTCACAGCAGGACGCCTTGAGATAACGCCGCGGACCTATCAGTCGGGCCGATAGCCACCTTGCGATGTCGGCTCGTGCGTAACGGCATGCCCGTGCCTCAGGCTGGATCTGATGGTGGCTATCGTGGTGAGAATCACGCTCGCGCCAGCAACGATCGTCCAAAGATGAAGAATCCAATGCGCCATGCCGACCAAGGCGAGCAAGAGAAAAACAAGCATGGCCATGTCCCGCTTGGTCAGTTGGAAAATCCACCACACAAATCGGTCACCGAAATTCAGCAAACCGGAATG
>WNGO01010933.1_pt1 | contig 10992 bp, 4 predicted proteins | sample 5400511 | NCBI WGS metagenome assembly WNGO01 (sample SAMN13153380, study PRJNA577476) | soil metagenome | isolation source: 20 cm soil or saprolite under Garry oak tree replicate 2 | place: USA:California | collected 2016-06-15
CTCCGCTTTTTTATCCAACTTTTTTTGGAGGCAGTATTTGAGTTCGGGGCTGATTTCGGAAATTTCCATTCCCGGGCTAACCAGGAATTTGCAGCTCAGCAATTCGTGGTGCTGGTCCTCATCCGCCAGTTTGCCGGTCACGCGGCAATACTGGCAATCCTGGTTCCAGCAAAAACGTCCGTAGGGAATAGTTTCCGGGCTGATGTATTGAAAACAGCGGAGAATCGTATTCTTCTCGGGGACCTCGAACGTTTTGCCAAGAACCTTGATTTGGACCAGGCGTTCGTAGGGTCGAAAGACCTGATTGGTCACGCTCGCGCCGACTGCTTCCGTTATCTGAGGCTCACCGGGCTTTGACATGAGAGGGGTTTCTCCGCCCAATCAGCGTAGACGAGATGTCCCAAAGCGACAACGGAGATACTCCGCCATGATACCAATGTGGCAACGCTGGATTTCTCGCAATTCGCGCGAAACGCTTATGTAGCGTCGCCCTTCAGGCCGGCATTGTAGGTTCAAGCGCATGCCCGCCTGAAGGCGGCGCTACATACTCCAATATCAATTTCTCACTCACGCCGTGAATACCGTTCAGCTTCGAACCGATTCGAAGAACTGCCCCATGCGGCGGAATTTTTCGTACCGTTGTTCGAGCAGCGCGCGGGGAGTGAGCGCGAGCAGATCCCGAAGCGAGCGATCGAGAACCGGGTCCAGAAGCGCAGCGGAACCCTCGTGGTCCAAGTGCGCTCCACCTTCCGGTTCAGGAACAATTTCATCGATGATGCCGAGTTGGGTCAAATCGCGCGCCGTGATCTTGAGCGCTTCCGCGGCCATTTCCGCTTTTGCCGAATCGCGCCACAAAATCGACGCGCAACCCTCCGGGGAAATTACGGAATACACCGAATTCTCGAGCATGTTCACGCGGTCCCCCACGGCAATCGCCAGCGCGCCGCCCGAGCCCCCCTCGCCCGTGATCGTCACAACGATGGGAACGGGCAGCCGCGCCATTTCGCGAAGATTGCGTGCGATCGCCTCGGCCTGTCCGCGCTCCTCGGCGTCGATTCCCGGATACGCCCCCGGCGTATCCACAAACGTAAAAACGGGCCGTCCAAATTTGGCGGCCAGATGCATGACGCGCAGCGCTTTGCGATAGCCCTCGGGCTTGGCCTGCCCGAAATTCAGCGCCACGCGCTGTTTGGTGTCTCTTCCCTTCTGTTGTCCGATCACCGCCACCGGACGGCCGTGATATTTCGCGAAGCCCGCGATCATCGCCGGATCGTCGCCATAAGCGCGATCGCCATGCAATTCGTGGAAGCCCTCGAACAGGAGGCGCACGTAATCCATCATCTGGCAAGCAGACGCAGCCTGTCCACCTCGCGTCCCAGTTTCTCGAGTTCATGCTTCCGAGCATCTCGCTTCATAAGAACCGGCCAGCATCCAAAAGTTCAAAGCGCCCAGGTGTTGTAGACCTTTGAAATCTCAAATCTCAGATTTCAAATTCCGCCACGCATTCTCCGTGCCCTTTGTGGCCTTTCTCCGTGTCCTCTGTGTTAAATTCCGAAATGCCCCACCAAAAATGCGTGCGCTAGACTACCCGCGCGCCTCCAACTGCACCGCGTCAAAATGCGTGCGCTAGACTACCCGCGCGCCTCCAACTGCACCGCGTCCTCTCCACACAATTTGCGAACAGCCTGCACTAGTTCCTGGTCCGCCCGCACGCGTTGGTCGGCTTGCAAAGTGGCCACCGCGCCCTCCGAAGAAATCAGCTCGAAGGCAAGCGCGCACGACCCCGGCTTCCCCGCGAACAATTTCTTCAATTCGTCAATCAAATTGGCATCCATCGCCCCCATCTCCACGCGCACGCGCATGAGATTCGGCGGACGCGCCCCGATATCTTCCAGGCGCCGCGCCTCCATTACGGCGAGCCGCGTTCCAGCCTCCTCGACATTGACGCGCCCCTTCAACACGAGGGGCGCATTGCTCTTGAAAACAGCTTCATGCCGGGCGAATGATTCCGGGAAAGCCAGCACCTCAAGGACTCCGGTCATGTCCTGCAAAGTGAGAATGCCCCAGCGGTCTCCCTTGCGCGAACGCATGCTGCGCATGGCGACCACAATTCCTCCGACGGTGATTTCTTCCCCGTTCTTCCGGCCTTCCACGCCGGCAAGATCGATCGAGCCCAGCTCGGCCAGTTTCGCGGCGTACTTGGAAAGAGGATGGCCGGAGATGTAAAAGCCTACCGTCGAAAATTCCGACGCCAGCATTTCATGTTCGGGCCATTCTTCCAAGTCAGGCAATGGTTCGTCGGGCGGGGGCGCCGCCGCTGAGAAAACCCCGCCGAAAAGTCCATGCTGTCCGCTCGTCCGTTCGCGCTGCTGGCGCTGCGCGCGCTCCATGGCGCGGTCGATTACGGCGAAGATCTGCGACCTGCGCGCGCCGAGGGTATCCATCGCGCCGGATTTGATCAGGCTCTCGACCACGCGCCGGTTGAGCAGCCGCGTGTCCACGTGATCGCAAAACTGGTACAGAGACGTGAAGCGGCCAAGCTCCCCGCGCGCCTCGAGAATTCCCTTCACCGTGTTCTCACCCACGTTCTTGATCGCCTCCAGGCCGAACCGTATCGATTCGCCGACCGGAGTGAAATGGAGCGCGCTCGAATTGACATCCGGCGGGAGCACGGTGATCCCCATTCCGCGCGCCTCGTTGATGTATTTCACGACTTTCTCGGTGTTGCCGGTTTCCGACGTCAGCAGCGCGGCCATGAATTCCACCGGGTAATGCGTTTTCAAGTAAGCCGTCTGATACGCAAGCAGCGCATACGCGCAGGAGTGAGATTTGTTGAAGCCGTATCCGGCGAATTCGGCCATCAAATCAAAAATCTTTTCGGCCTTCTTCCCGGGAACTTTTCTCATCGCGCAGCCCGCCAGGAATTTTTCGCGCTGCGCCGCCATTTCCTCGCGATTCTTTTTTCCCATCGCGCGCCGCAGGATGTCCGCTTCACCCAGCGAAAATCCCGCCAGGCGATTGGCGATCTGCATCACCTGTTCCTGATAGAGGATTACGCCGTAGGTTTCTTCGAGAATTTCCTTCAGCTCGGGCAGATCGTAGGTGACTTTTTTCTTGCCATGCTTGCGGTTGATGAAGTCGTCGATCATGCCGCCCTGAATCGGGCCGGGGCGATACAGCGCGTTGAGCGCAGTCAGATCCTCGAGCCGCGTCGGCTGGTAGCGCCGCAGGATGTCCCGCATGCCGTGGGATTCAAACTGGAAGATGGCCGTCGTCTCGCCGCGCGCAAACAATTTATACGTCGCTTCGTCATCGAGCGGCAAGGTCCCGAGATCGACGTGAACGCCGCGATTTTGTTCGACCAGGCGTACGGCGTCATCCAGAACCGTCAGCGTCGTCAGACCCAGGAAATCCATCTTCAAGAGGCCGATGTGCTCGAGGCCTTTCATGTCGTATTGCGTCGTGATTTCATCCCGGCTCGACTTATATAAAGGAACGATATTTGTGAGCGGCTCGGGAGAAATAACAACGCCCGCGGCGTGCGTCGAAGCGTGCCGCGCGAGCCCTTCCAGCCGCTTGGCGACCTCCATCATATCGACGTAGCGAGGATCGCTGGCAATCTGGGTGCGAAGCGGCAACGACTGCTGCAGCGCCTCATCGAGCGTAATGTTGAGCTGATTCGGAACGAGCTTCGCGATGCGATCCACTTCCCCGTATGGCAGGTCCATGGCGCGTCCCACATCCTTAATCGCCGCCTTGGCCGCCATCGTTCCAAACGTGATGATCTGCGCGACGTTCGACCGGCCATACTTCGCGGTCACATATTCGATCACGTCGCCGCGGCGCCGCTGGCAGAAATCGATGTCGATGTCAGGCATCGACACGCGTTCGGGATTCAGAAACCGCTCGAACAGCAGATCGTACTGCAACGGATCGACATCGGTAATCTGCAGTGCGTAGCTTACCAGGCTGCCGGCAGCGGAACCCCGGCCCGGTCCAACGGGAACCCCCTGCGACCTCGCATAGCGCATGAAGTCCCAAACGATCAGGAAATACCCCGCGTAGCGCATCTGCTGAATCATGCGAATTTCATTCGTCAGGCGCGTTTCATATTCGGCCAGAGTTTTTCGCAGCAGTCCTTGCTTGGCGCGAGCCTCAAGCACGGGGACGCGCGAAGCGAATCCTTCGCGCACGACAGCTTCGAAATGCGTGTCGACCGTGCGGCCCTCGGGAACCTGGAACTCAGGAAACGAATTCTGCATCGCATCGATCTTTACATTGCAGCGCCCGGCGATCGCCACCGTGCGTTCGAGCGCGTCCGGAATTTCGCCGAAGACTTGCGCCATTTCCTGTGCGGTCTTGAAGAAGAACTGGTCGGTGGCGAATTTCATGCGATGCGCATCGCTCATCGTCTTGCCCGTCTGGATACAGAGCAGGACTTCCTGGGCGCGCGCATCGGCGTGCGTCAGATAGTGGCAATCATTCGTCGCGACCAGAGGAATTCCCGTCTCGCGCGACAGGCTCACAATTTTAGGATTGACGCGCTTTTCGATTTCCAGGCCCTGGTCCTGAATCTCCAGAAAAAAATTCCCTTTGCCGAAAATATCGCGCAAGCGGTACGCGGTTTCGCGCGCCTGATCGGGGCGCTCCTCCACCAGATTTTCGGTAACCGAGCCGCGCAAGCACGCGGACAACGCAATCAATCCGCCGCTGTGTTTGGAAAGAAGGTCGTAATCAATCCGGGGCTTGTAATAAAAACCTTCGAGATATCCCGCCGACACCAGCTTGATGAGGTTACGATATCCTTCCGAGTTCTCGCACAACAGCACCAAGTGGTTGGTCCCGCGATTTCCAGGTTCGGCGGGAGAATCCGGGCGGCCATTCTCCGCTTCGCGCTGCGAGGATTCGCCGCGGTCGTGCCTGCTCCCCTTCGCCACGTAAACTTCGCAGCCGATGATCGGCTTGACTCCGCGCGTCTTGGCTTTTTGATAAAAAGATTCGGCGGCAAAAAGATTCCCGTGATCCGTGACAGCTACGGCGGGCATTTCGCGCCGCGCCGCCTCATCCACCACCTCCTCCAGATCGCAAGCTCCATCCAGAAGGCTATAGTCCGTATGCAAATGCAGATGAACGAATCGAGGGGTTTCCATGCCGGACGCCATTCTAATCGCCCGCGAAGAATTTAGCTACGCCGCGATTTAGGAAATCTACGCGGCCAGCGAGAAAACACTGTGATGGAATCCATGGATGATTGTAAAGTCTCTGGCTGTTGGGAGCTAAGATGGGAATTCCGCGTGAGCTGAGGAGGACAACGTGAGCGACAATCGCGGCAACACATCAACAGAAAAACGCGGCACCAATCTAACTCGACGCCGCATCTTGCAAAGCGCCGGCGGACTCATCGCCGCTGCCACAATTCCAATCACCAGAGCGGTAGGTTCAGCGCTTCCGTCCACCCAAGCCTCTCCGAAGGCGCCTCCGAAACCTGCCGCGGATATCACCGGCCGATTGGCGCGCTACATGGTGGAAGCACGTAGCCGAACTCTCCCGCCGAAAGTCACGCTGGAGGGCAAGCATCGTATCCTGGACACGCTCGGCGCAATCGTATCAGGAGCCCATTTGAAACCCGGAGAGATGGCCATCAAATATATACGCGCACAAGGCGGCGTCCCCGAGGCCTCGGTCCTCACAACGGACATCAAGACTTCCGCAGTCAACGCCGCGATGGCCAACGCGATGCTCGCTCATGCCGACGAAACAGATGACGTCGAGTTAGTCACGAAGACCCATCCCGGCAGTTCGTCTGTCGCCGCCGCCTTGGCTATGGCTGAGCGGGAAGGCAGTTCAGGAATGGATCTGCTGCGAGCAGTAACGCTAGGCTACGACGTCTGCTGCCGCTTTCTCATGGCGCTGGGACCAGATTTGGTGCGCGGCACTCACCGCAGCGCCGAAGGCGTGGGCGCCACGTTCAGCAGTGTAGCAGCCGCAGCCTCTTTGGCCCGATTGGATGAAACAGGAATGCGCTACGCACTCTCCTATGCGGCCCAGCAGGTGTCCGGCCTTTGGAGTTGGACGCAAGATACCGAGCACGTAGAAAAGGCCTTTGACTTTGCGGGCATGGGCGCCCGCAATGGAGTCATGGCCGTCACCATGGTTCAAGCCGGGCTAACCGGCGTCAGGGACGTGTTCGACTGCGAGCACAACGTCCTCGAAGCTCTATCCACACAACCGCGTCCAGAAGAAATGGTGGCTGATCTGGGCGCCCGGTTTTATGTCACGGAATCGGCCATCAAAGCCTATCCTGTCGGCTATCCCATCCAGGCCGCTCTCGATGCATTCCTCGCGCTGCGGCGGGAAAATAACCTGTTCCCAGACAACGTGGAACACATCGTCGTCAGGCTGCCGGCCGACGGCGCGGGTATCGTTGATAACAGCTCCATGCCGGACGTGAACTGCCAATACGTCATTGCGGTGGCTCTGGTGGACGGCGCCATGTCCTTCGCGAACGCCCACTCTTATGAACGCATGGCGGACCCAAAAGTGCTCGCCGTGAAGGAGCGCGTGGAGTTGGTAGCCGATCGAAAATTGATGGACCCGAATGCGCCACGCGGCGGCTTGGTCGAAGTCACCCTCCGCAACGGCAAGACCGTGAGCCACCTCACGCGCCATCCGCCCGGCACAAAGGAAAACCCCTTGGACACCGAAGGCCTGAACGCAAAGGTGCGAGACTTAATGGCCCCAGTCCTGGGCGCGGAGCGAACGGAAGCGGTTATTCAGCACGTGATCGCCCTCGAGAACATGGGCAATGTCCGCAACCTCCGCCCCTTTTTGGCACAGTGATCGGTGACTGGTGATTGGTGAAAAACCCACCCTTCCTCGGTTCGCGGGTCAATCCAGCGTGCACCCCACGCACCATCAACGCGCTTTCCACCAGTCACCATTCACTAGTCACCAGTCACATCCTCACGGCCCCGTCACTAGCCGCACCCGCACCGTAAACGCCCGCCTCTGCCCACCTGCGAATGCCAAATAATTCGGCGCACCGATAATGTTCACTACCGAATCCGGATTCGCGTGCCCGCTGATGTTCACTCCAGTCACACGCACTGCCCATTCGTGGCCTCGAAACAGGAATCGCTTCTCCAGCCCGAGGTTCAGGCTAAAATAATTCGGAAATCGCAACCGGTTTGGCGCGCCAACGAGTTGTCGCTGGTCGTCCAGTACGCTGAAAGGGAATCCAGTGCGGTACTCGAAAAATTCACTGAGCAATAGCCCCCAGAGTGGGATCGGCGTCCATCCCGAGGAGACTACGCGGTGCGGCGCATCCCACAGGAATGGCCCTGGCTCCTGTGGCGCCAGGAACAGTACCGCCAAATTCGGATCCAGCACTTCATTCGAGCTTGCCCGCGAACGTGTGTAGTCCACTTCGATCTGCGCTTTGTCGCCGAAGGAGTGCCGCACCCACATTTCCCCCGAAATGTAGCGGTCCTGGCGGTTGTTCTGTAACAGAAATGGATTACACACGGTGGAGAGGCGCCGAAAATGAACTCACAACTGGCGGTCCGGCAGTGGTGGGCGTCGGGCAAGCGGCCGGCGGCATGCAAGGTGTAGGCGGTGGGTTGTAAAATTGATCGGTACGCTGTTGGTCGGACGCTAGCCCAAAAACAGTGAGATACAATGGCTGGTAGTGCTTCCCCCACGCCAGCGTGAATTTCATTCGCCCGTCGCCAGCCGGAACCCAGTTCATGGCGATCCTGGGTTGGAATACATTCTCGTGGATCAAGCGATCCCAATCCGTGCGCACACCCACCGAAAAAACGATCGGTTTCCACGGTCTCCAGAGGTCCTGCACATACCCTCCGAACTGCGTGTTGGCCATCCGAAAGGCGGCGGGGCCGCTGGACCCATCGCGATTGCTGAACGTGGCGCGATCGGACAAACTCGTGTCAGACCGTTGGTAATCGATTCCGCTGCGAGAAGCCGTCTGCGTAAAATCCACGCCATCCGCATTCCATCCCGCGGACACGGTATGCGTGCCGTACAATTCCAGGGCTCCTGTGGTTAAGTTCCCCACCAATTGCAATCGCCGCGAATGTTGAGAATAGCTTTGGAAATAGTTCCCGGAAGCGCTCGAAGGCGTAACCACAAACGGAAGGGTGCCCTGCGGATTGCTGTCCGTTCCGCCGGTGTCTACCGCTGCTCCTACGTCAATTAAAGTCCGGCCCACCCAGATTTGGTCCTTAAGGGATACAAAATAGCGTCGTGATTTGAAGTTGCTGGTGGTTGACAGCGGAGAAAACACCCCCAAGCCTCGCCGCGGATCGGTTGAACCGTTAAAAAGGAAGCTTCCCTGAAGAACGTTCCGTGACGTCAAATTCATTTGCCCGCGAAGCAGATTGTCGCCCGACCAAATGGTATCGATGTTCTGCCCGATCGGAAGCTCACTCACCAAAACGAAATTGCGTTGGATGCTCAAGGCGTCCGAAAACCAGGCCTTGCCCTTCCTCAACGGTCCAGAAGTGGACAGACGCGGATACCAGTTCCCCGTTTCAATTGTCACGGTCCTCACAGCATCGACATCAACTTTGGAAGTAAAGTTCCCGCTCGCAGGATCGTTGATCTCGAACCCATCAAGTAATACTTCAGTTTGCCCTTGCCTACCTCCAGCGACGTGTAACCTCCCACTCGCATCTGCCAGGACCTGCGGAATCGTCCGCAAGCTTTGCTGGAGGTCATGGGAGGATGGAACCGGCACATTCACAATCTCATGTTGTACTAGAGATTCTTGGTGACTGGTAGTGTCAGGATCGATCTGGACAGGCTCAGATTGTACTTCAAGTTGTTCTTTAACTTCCGTTTCATGATTAAGCGTCAGAGTAATTTCCGTAACGCCGGGCGCCAGATCGAGCACCCGGTCTTCAATGCGAAAAAATCCAGGCTTCGAAAGTGAAAGATGTACTTGAGATATGCTTGCAGTCCGCAGTTGGAATCGGCCGACGGTGTCCGTATAAATCGTCTGAGAACTGCCGCTGCCGAAACGCAGATCAACTTCCACGCGAGGAACCGGCTGCCCGTTCTCGTCGATAACCTGGCCCCGCAAGTCGGTCAGGGGGCTCTGCGATTGCGCCGCAAATCGTAAGGGACACGAAACCATGAATGCGAGAAATGCGCCGACGCAGATCATCCAACTGAATGGGCGCGTGTTCATTTTCTTTGCCGCGGTTCGTTCCGAACAAACGTCAGATTTTACTCCGAATGGTTAGCCGAGAACAAAAAATTACACCGAAGGGAATGAATCAGTTTGTCTATGAAGACAACTCATGAGCGCCCGTCCCAAGAGCGTTCGGCCTCAAGATCCACTGCCACGAGGAAGAGGTTTTTACAGAAGCCCCTCCGTCTCGTCTTCCTCAGGATAGAGACGGACCGTCCATTTTCAAATAAGGAGGTCACGGCTCTTCCCTGGGCAGTGAATAAATTTTCCGGTTGCGAGAGGCCCGGAGGGGCGCCAAATCTCGCCCACCGCGTTTGCGCTGGAGGAAGTGAAGGGGGAACGGCGGAAAATGATTCGAGGATGAGTACCAGAAACTCCGTTAGGGGTAACCCATTGAATCCAGCCACACTAAGTTACGCCGCCGCTCTTTGGCATCGGATTCTGCGAATGCCAAACGATCAAGACAAGTTTTGCGGGTTGTGCCTTTTCATCCTGACGGAGGAAGGATTGGCACGACGCAAAATTCGCGTTTTCTTCAGGGGTTTTGAACTTGAAGAAAACGGGGCTGCCTGTAACCTTCTGTCGGCGGGCCGACTAATTTCGATTCTCGACCGCTCCAAACCGCAACACCGCATCGAAAAATTCTCCCTATTGTTTCTTCCCCCCTTTTTTCTTGCTGCCTTTCCTCGCCGCGCGTTCCTCAATCACGGCCTGCGCCGCCGCCAATCGCGCAATCGGCACCAGAAACGGCGACGCGCTCACATAGTCCAGCCCCGCTTGATGGCAGAATTTTACGCTCGCCGATTCCCCTCCATGTTCCCCGCAAATCCCGATCTTCAGCTTCGGCCTCGTCGCCCGCCCGCGCTCGATGCACCACAGCATCAACTGCCCTACTCCGTGAATGTCCAGCGACTGAAATGGATCGTTCGGAAATATGCCGGCCTTTTTTTCATCCACGTAGTCCGGCAGAAACCGCCCGGCATCATCGCGAGAAAGGCCCATGCCCATCTGTGTCAAATCGTTTGTCCCAAAGGAAAAGAATTCCGCAACCTCCGCGATCTCGCCTCCTAGAATCGCCGCCCGCGGCACCTCAATCATCGTCCCTACTGAATATTCAAGTTTTACTCCAGCTTTCCGAATGATCTCTCCCGCGACGCGGTGCGTTGCATCCGCCAAAATCTGAAGCTCCTTACGATCCATAACCAGCGGGTGCATGATCTCAGGAAATACTTTAATTCCTGATTGCTTGCATTCCACCGCTGCTTCAATGATCGCTTGAACCTGCATTTCAAGTATTTCTGGATAGGTGATACAAAGCCGGCAGCCCCTGTGCCCCAACATGGGATTCGATTCGTGTAATTGCGCTACGCGCCGCGCGACAACCTCCACATCCACGCCAATTTTGTCCGCCAGCTCTTGTTGCTTCTCCCTTTCGTGCGGCACAAATTCATGTAGCGGCGGATCCAACAGGCGAATCGTCACCGGATACCCATCCATCTCCTTAAAGATGCCGATGAAATCCCGCCGCTGGTATGGCAGAAGCTTCGCCAGCGCCTTGCGCCTGGCCTCGGGCGAATCCGCGACGATCATTTCCTGAATGGCCAGCTGCCGGTCCACGCTCTTTTCGGGCTGCTCGAAATCCTTGAAGAACATGTGCTCCGTTCGGACCAGGCCGATTCCCTCCGCCCCCATCTCGCGCGCTTTTTTTGCGTCATGTGGAGTGTCAGCGTTGGTTCTCACGCCAAGCCTGCGAACGCCGTCTGCCCATTTCATCAAAATAG